>WNFF01005404.1_pt1 | contig 10437 bp, 8 predicted proteins | sample 5400441 | NCBI WGS metagenome assembly WNFF01 (sample SAMN13153345, study PRJNA577476) | soil metagenome | isolation source: 120 cm saprolite under Douglas fir tree site 2 hole 3 replicate 1 | place: USA:California | collected 2015-04-18
GTTCTGGACCCTGGCGCCCGCCGCGGTCGCTCCGCCGCAATGGCGCGCGCTCGCCTACGCCGCCGCGCTCGTCTTCGGCGCCGCCGTCGGGTTCCAGCGGATGGCGGCCGGCGCGCACTTCTTCACCGACGTGGTGTTCGCCGGCGTCTTCACCTTCCTGGTGATCTGGCTCACCCACGGCCTGCTCTACCGCTGGCGCGCGACGCGCATCTCGGACGCGGCGGTCGAGCAGGCGATCGAGCAGCTGCGGGGGAAACGCCGGTAGTGCGTAGGGTGGGCAAAGGCGCACGCGCACACGGAATCGTGCGCGCTCCGCTACGATGATCGCGTGCGCCGTGCCCACGCGGTCGACCGAGACCGTGGTGACCCTCACGCGTGGGCACGACGCGGCCGCCGTTTTCGGGGACGCGCCGAACTCCTGGGCCGCGCCCATAGCCCGTCGAAAGACGGGCGTGAACGCCCTGATGGCCCACCCTACCGGTCCCCCGGTGCATGCGTCGTCCCGACGCCCCCCGGGCCGGTACGAGGGCGCCGCGTTCTGTGCTACCCCATGGGACCAAGAACCGGGCGCCGGCCGCCGACCGGACGCCGAGCACCGGAGAGGAAGCGTGGTGACGGCAGACACCGCCGCATGGGCCGCGCCGGCCGTGCGCAGCGCGCGCGCGGAGCGCTTTCGCGTCCTCGGCGGCTTCCTCTGGTCCGCCGCGCTCGTCGCCGTGCTCGCCTTTCTCGTCCTCTATCCCGTCGCCATGCTGCTCATCGGCGCGCTCACCAACACCAATCCGGTGGTCGACGGGTTCGGCGTGTTCGATCTCTCGCTGACCAACTTCCTCACCGTCCTCGGCAATCCCAACGTCCACCTCGCGCTGATCAACTCGCTGATCGCCTGCGCCGGCGGCACCGCGCTCGCGGTCGCGATCGGGCTCGCCTTTTCCTGGATCGTCGTGCGCACGGACACGCCGTGCAAGGGCTTCGTCGGCGCCGCCAGCATGATCCCGCTGTTCGTGCCGCCGCTGGTGGCGGGCGTCGCCTGGTCGATCCTGGGGTCGCCGAAGTCGGGCCTGATCAACACCATGCTGCGGTGGGCGGGGCTCGACTGGCGGATCGATCTCTATTCCATGACCGGGCTGATCCTGGTCTTCGGCATGTATTACGCGCCCTACGTCTACATGTTCACCGCGTCGGCGCTGCGCAACATGGACCCCAATCTCGAGGAGGCGGCGGAGATCGCCGGCGTCGGTCCGGTGCGCACCCTGTTCACCGTCACCTTTCCGCTGATCGCGCCCGCGATCATCTCCGGCATGCTGCTCTCCTTCGTCGTGATGCTCGGCATCTACGGCATTCCGGCGGTGCTCGGCGCGCCCGCCAACATTCCCGTGCTGACGACCTACATCTTCACGCTCACGAACTGGAGCCCGCCGCTCTACAGCACCGCCGCCGCGGTCGCGATCATCCTGATGGCGGTGACCGGGGCGCTGGTCGTCCTGCAGCAGCGCGTGCTGGCGGGCAAGAGCTTCACCACCGTCGCCGGCAAGGCGTTCCGGCCGCGGGCGCTGCCGCTCGGGCGCTGGCGTTGGCTGACGCTGGCGCTCGCGGTCGTCTATCTCTTCGTCGTGGTGGTGCTGCCGACGCTCGCCTTGATCGTCGCGGCGTTCCGCCGCTTCCTGTTCATTCCCGACGCGGCGAGCCTGTTCGACCCGCGGCACTACTCGCTCGTGCATTTCGAGAGCGTCTTCGACAACCCGATCACCATGCGGTCGATCTGGAACACCATGGAGGTCGGCCTGATCACCGCGCTCGTCGGCGGCGCGCTCGCCTTTGCGATCGGCTACACCGTGCACCGCGCCAACGTGCCGGGCCGGCGCGGCATCGATCTGATCTCCACGCTGCCGGTGGCGATCCCGGGCCTGGTGATCGGCGTCGCCTATCTCTGGGCCTGGATCGGGCTGCCGGGCGGGCTCTACGGCACGATCTGGATCCTGGCGCTCGCCTTCATCGCCCGCTTCATGCCGGACACCATCAAGTCGCTGTCGACCTCGTTCCTGCAGATCCACCGCGAGCTCGAGGAAGCCGCCTGGATCTGCGGCAAGGGGCTCCTCGGCACCATCCGCACCATCGTGCTGCCGCTGGCGCGTCCGGGCACCGTCGCCGCCATGACGCTCCTCTTCATCCTGGCGATCCGCGAGCTCGGCTCCTCGCTGTTCCTCTATACCAGCGACACCATCGTGATGGCGGTGCTGCTGCTCGACTATTACGAGGGCGGCAATACCGGGAAGACCGCGGCGTTCAGCCTGGTGCAGACCGCGCTGCTCGCCGTGCTGATCGGCGCCGCCGGCTGGCTCTCGAGCACCCGCGGCGCCGGCAGCGTCGGCCGCGCCGGATGAGAGGAGGACAACATGGGAGGACGATCGATGAAACCGATGCTGACCGCGCTCGCGCTCGCCGCCGCGCTCGCCGCGCCGGCCGCCGCGCAGGATTTCGGCCCGCCCGAGCTCATTGCCGCCGCCAAGGCGGAAGGCCGGCTCGTCTACTACACTGCCAACTTCGCCGAGGTGGAGCAGGAGGTGATCAAGGCCTTCAACAAGCGCTTCCCCGAGATCCGGGTCGAGATGGTGCGCGCGCCGGGCGGCCAGCTCATCACCCGCGTCAAGACCGAGGCCGCCGCCGGCAAGCTCGCCGCCGACGTGGTCGACCATTCCGACCGCGCGCTGATGAGCGAGCTCACCGAACTGTTCCAGGACTACGCGCCGCCGAACGCCGCCGACTATCGGCCCGACGCGATGATCTCGCCCAAGCTCTGGCCGCGCGCCACCTTGGTGTGGTCGATCGCCTACAACTCCGCGCTGGTGAAGACGCCGCCGAAGACCTGGATGGATCTCACCAACCCGGCATACGGCAACAAGCAGATCGGCCAGGTCTTTGCCGCGTCGGGCGGCACCACTTGGACGCGGATCATGTTCGAGCGGCAGGTGCTCGGCGAGGATTACTGGAAGCGGCAGGCGGCGACCAATCCGGTGCTCTATCCCTCCGGCGCGCCGATGTCGGACGCGCTCGTGCGCGGCGAGATCACGATCGGCCCGCTGCTCTACAACGCCGTGTTTCCGAAGCAGCGCGACGGCGCGCCGGTCGAGATCTTCTTCCCGCCCGAGGGCGCGCCGGTCAACCCCTATGCCAGCGGCGTGCCGAAGACCGCCGCGCACCCCAACGCCGCCAAGCTGTTCCTCAACTGGTGCCTGTCGGCGGAGGGACAGGGCTTCATGATCAAGGAGCTCGGCAATCTCACCTCGCTCAAGACCGCGCCGCTCTACCCGCGCGGCTTCGATCCCAAGGTGGTCAAGGTCTGGCTGCCGAATTTCGATCAATACGTGAAGCTGCACGCGGCCTGGGTCGAGGAGTGGAACAAGACCTACGGCTATCGGCAGTAGCCCGTATGAGACCGTAGCCCGCATGACCCCCGCGCAAGCGGGGGGAAATGCGGGGCGACCTCGCGGCAGGCGACGATCCCGGATTTCGCTGGCGCTCATCCGGGCTACGGGAAGCAGGAGAACCGGAGCGGCGGATGTCAGCGGCCCTCGACGTTCGCGAATTGCGCAAGGAATTTTCCACCGGCCGGCCGGCGGTCGACGGCGTCAGCTTCCACGTGCCGAGCGGCGAGATCGTGGTGCTGCTCGGCCCTTCCGGCTGCGGCAAGACCACGACGCTGCGCTGCGTCGCCGGCCTCGAGCATCCGACGGCGGGAGAGATCAGCATCGGCGGGCGGCTGGTCTCGGCTCCGGCGAAGGGCGTCGCGGTGCCGCCGCGCCTGCGCCAGATCGGCATGGTGTTCCAGTCCTACGCGGTGTGGCCGCACATGACGGTCTACGAGAACGTGGCCTATCCGCTGCGCCACCGCGGCGTCGGCCGCGCCGAGATCGCGCGCCGGGTCGCCGACATCCTGGCGCTGGTCGGCCTTTCCGAGTTCGCGCAGCGCTCGGTGGTGGCGCTCTCCGGCGGGCAGATGCAGCGTGTCGCATTGGCGCGCAGCCTCGTCTACGAGCCGCAGCTCCTCCTGCTCGACGAGCCGCTGAGCAATCTCGATGCCCAGCTGCGCCTGCGGCTGCGCGACGACCTGCGCCGCATCATCAAGCAGGCCGGGGTCACCGCGGTCTACGTCACCCACGACCAGGCGGAAGCGGTGGTGCTCGGCGACCGCATCGGCGTCATGCGCGACGGCAGGCTGCTGCAGATGGCGACCGCGGCCGAGATCTACAATCGCCCGGCCGACCTGTTCGTGGCGAATTTCACCGGCGCCTCGAACCTGCTCGGCGGCCGTGTGCTCGAGCGGGACGGCGAGTTCGGCACCGTCGAGGCCGGCGGCCACCGCCTCACCGCCTGGCTTCCCGCCGGCGTCACGGTCGGCGCGGCGGTCAAGGTCGCGGTGCGGCCGGAGAACGTGCGGCTCGGCGGCAACGGCGCGGCCGAGCCCAATCGCTTTACCGCGCGGGTCGCCGCCCAGCGCTATCAGGGCACGCAGACCATCTACGAGCTCGCCATGCTGGGGAGCCGGCTCGAAGCGCTCGAGCTCGGCACCAGCATGCGCCACGCCGTCGGCAGCGACATCGACGTCGTCCTGCCGCCGGCGCTGTGCTGGGCCTATCCGGCGCGCGCGACCGGCGACGATCACGGGTAGGGTGGGCAAAGGCGCGTCTTGGCGCCGTGCCCACGCGTGACATGCCGCAACACCGTAAAGCTTGCCTCGGCCTCTGCGCTATGGTCTGAGCTTCGACAATGCCGCTGGAAGGAAGGGACCGCGCTTGAACAGGACGCTATTCGCCCTCGTCGCCGGCCTTGTCCTGATCGCGGCCGTGCCCGCGGCGGCGCAGGCGATCACCGTCGGCGCCACCAGCAGCACCAGCGACGCGCCGATCTATATCGCGGACAAGAAGGGCTACTTCCGCGCCGAGGGCCTCGAGGTCAAGGTCGCGAACTTTCGCTCGGCCGCCGACATGGTGGCGCCGCTCGGCGCCGGGCAGATCGAAGCCGGCGCCGGCTCCGCCTCGGCCGGGCTCTACAACGCGGTGGCGCGCGGCATCCGCATCAAGATCGTGGCGGACAAGGCGTCCTCGCCGCCGGGCTACGGCGGCACCAAGATCCTGGTGCGCAAGGACCACGTCGAGAGCGGGCGCTACCGCGAGCTCACGGACCTCAAGGGCATGAAATTCGCGATGAACGCTCCGGGGGTGAGCAATACCTCGACGCTCAACACGTTGCTGAAATCGGCCGGGCTCAAATATTCCGACGTCGAGACCGTCGACATGCCGCTTCCCGATCATGTCGCCGCGCTCAAGAACAAGTCGGTCGACGCGGCCGCCTCGGTCGAGCCCGGCCCGGCGCTGGCGGTGCGCAACGGCGACGCGGTCGTGATCAAATCCGACGACGAGATCCTGCCGAACCATCAGATCGCGGTGCTGCTCTACGCGGAGGAGTTCGCGCTCAAGCGGCCGGCGGCGGCGCGGAGCTTCATGCGCGCCTACCTGCGCGCGGTGCGCTTCTACAACGGCGCGCTCGCCGACGGCCGGCTCGGCGGGCCGAACGCCGACGAGGTCATTGCCATTCTGTCGGAGGCGACGCCGATCAAGAGCCGCGAGATCTACAAGCTGATCACGCCGACCGGGATGAATCCGGACGGGCGAGTGAACAAGGCGAGCCTCGCCTACGATCTCGCCTTCTACGCCGAGCAGGGCCTGGTCAAGGGCGCGGTCGATCTCGACGACGCGGTCGACGGCTCCTTCGTCGAGGCGGCGCTTCAGGAGCTCGGGCCCTATCGGCGGTGACGCGAAACGCGCGATGCCTGAAGCGGCAAGCAAAGCTGCCGTCATTGCCGGGCTTGACCCGGCAATCCATCGCCTTGAGAAATATCACCTCCGACTCTCGCGAAGGAGATGGATGCGCGGGTCAAGCCCGCGCATGACGCCACAGATGGGCGTAAACTCATCCGGCTGATGGAGTAGCTCCTTGCTCGCCCGCACCGCGTCGATGCGCGACCGCATCGCCATGTACAATGCCAATGCGCTGAAGATCGGCGTGTTCGGCGCCAACTGCTCGTCCGGCCGCTCCGCCACCAAGGTGCCGGAGCGCTGGTCGGCGAGCTGGCCGGACTGCCTGCGGCTCGCGCGCATGGCGGACGCGGCCGGCATCGATTTCATGCTGCCGATCGGCCGCTGGAAGGGCTACGGCGGCGACACCGATTTTCACGGGTCGACGCTCGAGACCGTCACCTGGGCGGTCGGCCTCCTGGGCGCGACCAGCCGCATCACCGTGTTCGGTACCGTGCACGCGCCGCTGTTTCATCCCCTGATCGCCGCCAAGGAGTTCGTCACCGCCGATCACGTCGGCGAGGGTCGCTTCGGCCTCAACCTGGTGGTCGGCTGGAACGAGGGCGAGTTCGAGATGTTCGGCGTCACCCAGCGCGAGCACGACGAGCGCTACGACTTCGCGCAGGAATGGATCGACGTGGTCAAGCGCGCCTGGAGCGAGCCCGGCGGCTTCGATTTCGCCGGCCGCTATCTCAAGCTCAAGGGCGTGCGCGCCGATCCGAAGCCCTTCGGCGGCAGCCGGCCGATCCTGATGAATGCCGGCTCCTCGCCGGTCGGGCAGGCGTTCGCGCTGCGCAACTGCGATGCCTTCTTCGTGGCGACCGCGGGCTCGCGCACCTCGCTCGAGGGCAACGCCAGGAAGGTCGCCGAGATCAAGCGCGCCGCGCAGGACGTCGGCCGCGAGATCGAGGTCTACACCGTCGGCCAGGTGATCTGCCGGCCGCGCCAGCAGGAGGCGGAGGATTACTACCGACACGCCATCATCGAGAACGCGGACTGGGGCGCGATCGACGGCATGCTGGCGAACAAGAGCATCACGCCGCAGACCATCCCGCCCGAGGAATACGCCGCCAAGCGGCGCTATTTCGCGAGCCACGCGATCGGCGGCTATCCGTTCGTCGGCACGCCCGACCGCGTCGCCGACGAGCTCGCCGGCATCGGCAAGGCCGGCATGCGCGGGATCGCGCTCTCCTTCGTCAACTATCTCGACGAGCTGCCGTATTTCTGCGACGAGGTGCTGCCGCGGCTTGCGCGGCTCGGCTTGCGCGCGGCACGGTAAAGGAGGCGGTCATCATGAGCACGCAGGGTCTGGTCGCCGGCGGGATCGCGCTGTCGCTCGCAGCGGGAGCGCCGGCCACGGCGCAGGAGCGCTCGCTCGACGAGATCAAGAACGAGGTGATGCGCCGCGCCGGCCATATCAATCCGTTCGAGGGCATCCGCCGCGCCGACGCCCAGCGCATCGTCGACGAGCTCACGAGCCTCGATCGCGATCACTGGGCGGCGTTGTGGTGCAAGGTCGGGCTCGATTACGAGCGCAAAGCCGATGCGCGCGCGAGCGAGGGCGCGCCGGGAAACGAGCTTGCCGAGCTCTACACGCTGGCGTTCGAATATTGCCACATCGGCCGCTATCCCGTTCCCAGCACGCCCGGCAAGATCGAGGCCTACCGGCATTCGCTGCGGCTGTTCCGCAAGGCCGCGAGACACTATTCGCCGGCGCTCGAGATCGTCGAGCTTCCCTTCGACGGCAAGACTCTGGTCGGCTACCTGCAGATTCCGGCCGGCGTCGCGCGGCCGCCGGTGGTCATGCATTGGGGCGGGGTCGACGGCTGGAAGGAGAACCGCCAGCGCGCCAGCGACTTCTTTCACCGTGCCGGCATCGCCACCTTGGTGGTGGACATGCCGGGCACCGGCGAGAACCCCGTGCGCTACGGCGATCCCGCGGCCGAGCGCACCTATTCGGCCTGGATCGATCACCTGACGCAGCGCAGCGACCTCGACGGCAGCCGGATCGGGGTGTGGGGCGGCAGCTTCGGCGCCTATTGGGCGGCGCGGCTCGCCTTCGTCGAGGCAAAGCGCATCAAGGGCGCGGTGTTCCACGGCGGCAACGTGCATTACGGCTTTCAGGAGAAATGGCTCGTGCCGGCCTTCACCACCGGCGGCGCCACCTATCTGTTCGGCCCGGCCAGCCTGCTCGAGGCGCGCGGCCGCGCCATGGGCACCACGACCATGGCGGAGCTCCTCGCGGCCGTGCCCGCGCTCTCGCTCCTCGATCGTGGCCTCCTCGACCAGCCGTCGGCGCCGATCCTCGGCGTCAACGGCAAGCTCGACGACCAGGCGCCGGTCGAGGACATTTATCTCCTGATGGAGCACGGCAGCCCGAAGGAGGCCCGCATCTATCCGCAGGGCCGCCACATGGGCCGCTCGCCCGGCATGCCCGAGGACGAGATCAGGACGATGATCGTCACCTGGCTGAAGGAGAAGCTCGCGAGATAGGATCACGCGAGCGCCGGCAAGTCAGTCACGAATCACGGTTTGCCCGTCACGTCCAGCACGGCGAATTCCGGCGGGACGCCCCAACGTACCGGCACGCCGCTCGTTCCGATGCCGCTCGTCACATAGAGATGTTGTCCCCGCTCCGCGACCAGTCCGTGGCTCCAGCGCAGCGGCGCCTTGGTGGCGTTTCGGACGATGCCGACGGCCGGAAGCCTGATCTGGCCGCCGTGCGTATGGCCGGCCAGCATGAGATGCGGACCCGCGGGCAGGTGCGCGAACCAGACCGGATCGTGGGCGAGCACGATGGTCGGCGCGGCGGGCGAGAGGCCGGCGAGCAACAGGTAGGATTCGTTCCTTGCAATATGAGCGTCCGGCACCCCGGTGATGTCGATTGCGTGATCTTGAAACCGGATGGTCCGGCGGTCATGGTCGAGCACGGTGATGCCGTGATCGCGCAGCGCGTCCGCTACGGCGCGCTCGCCGTAGACGTAGTCATGGTTGCCGAGGACCGCGAACCGACCAAGCGGTGCCTCGAGGCGCGAAAGGATCGCGGCGATGGTGCGCGGCGGCACGCGCCCGCCGCCGAACAGCTGCATGTTGACGTAATCTCCGCCGAGCAGCACGAGATCGGGCGCGACGCTGGCGGCTTCGGCGACGATCGACTTGAGGCGCGCGACGTCGTCCGCATGCGAGCCGGTATGAAAATCGGACAGAAAGGCGATGCGGAGCGCGCGCGACCATCGCGGCCACCCCGCGATCTGCAGATGAACATGACGGACGACGTGCCGCTGCGCGCGGCTGATTCGCCTGATCCAGCCCTTGTGGCCATGCTCGTCGCGAAACGGGGGACGCGTGACGGCGCGGGTCAATCGACCGCGTGACCGATGCCCGGCATTGTTGCGCACCTACGCTCCTTCATGGATCCGATATGGCTCGGACCAATGGATTGCGCGAAATTGGGGGGTTAATTGGTGGAGCCAAGGGGAGTCGAACCCCTGACCTCTTGAATGCCATTCAAGCGCTCTCCCAACTGAGCTATGGCCCCACGCGGGACGCGATGTCGGGACGATCGCGTCCGAGATTCGTCGCAAAATGCAGCGAGCCGATTGTAGCGAGCCGGCCTCGCCCTGACCAGGATGCGGCCTGCCGCAACCGGCGGCCGGCCGGGCGGTGTCCGCGGCGCGCGCGGTCAGGTCTCCTCCTCGTCCTCGACCTCCCCGATGATGTCGGTGACGTCCTCGTCGCCCTCCTCCTGCTCCTCGATGAAGGTGTCGTCCATGCCCTCGTCCTCGATCTCCACCTCCTCGCCGCCCTCGACCGCCTCGCCCTCCTTCTTGCTGCCCTGGGCTTCGGCGTCGGCTTCCTCGAGCGACACGAACTCGGCCTCGGGCGTCTCCGGCGCCACCACTTCCTCTCGCGGCGGGGGTACGGGCGCGCGGGCCGCGTGGTCCGGCCGGGCGCGCGGCGGGGGGGCGGCCGCAAGTTCCAGGGCGGTGTGGCACTTCGGGCAGACGATCGGATCCTTGTTCAGGTCGTAGAATTTCGCGCCGCAATTCGTGCAGAGGCGCTTGGTGCCGAGCTCGGGTTTCGCCACGGTCCGGATTCCTTGAGCTGGTCTGAAATGAGGTGCTTCACTTGGCGAGTCACGCTGCCAGTGTCAATAGTGCCGGCAAGGGCTTGGCGGCCGCCGCCCGCGGTCCGATTCCCGCCCGGGATGACGCACTTTCGGGGCCGTGCTAGGAGAAAAATCTCCAGCCGCCGAGGTCGATCGTGAGTCACGCCGCCCCGTCCCCGCTCAGCGCGCGCCGCTCGGGACCGCTCAACGGTCGCCTGCGCGTCCCCGGCGACAAGTCGATCTCCCATCGCGCCCTCATCCTCGGCGCGCTCGCGGTCGGCGAGACGCGCATCTCCGGCCTGCTCGAGGGCGAGGACGTGATCAATACCGGCAAGGCCATGCGGGCGCTCGGCGCCGGCGTGGAGCGGACCGGCGAGGGCGAATGGCGCGTCTGCGGCGTCGGCGTCTGCGGCTTTCGCGAGCCGGCGGCAGTGCTCGACTTCGGCAATTCCGGCACCGGCTGCCGCCTCGTCA
>WNFF01007046.1_pt1 | contig 10437 bp, 8 predicted proteins | sample 5400441 | NCBI WGS metagenome assembly WNFF01 (sample SAMN13153345, study PRJNA577476) | soil metagenome | isolation source: 120 cm saprolite under Douglas fir tree site 2 hole 3 replicate 1 | place: USA:California | collected 2015-04-18
TCGTGACTCCCGCCTTTACCGCTCCATCGTAGCCCGTCGGGAAAATGTCGGAAAGCAGCGTGAGGTCCTCAATCTTCTCCAGAGCCTGGTCTTTATCAGGAAATTTGAGGAGGTTGAAATCCGCATACGGCGCCATCACGTAATCGGCTTGTCCGCCAACCCATCCACCCATATCGACGTAGCCGAAAGCGGCCCCGGCCCGATCACCATTGACGTTCAAGCAGATGCCGGTCTTGCCTTCCCGGCAGTTGCGGCAGCGTCCGCACGCGATATTGAAAGGAACGGAAACTAGGTCGCCCACATTCAAGAACTCTACGTCCCTGCCTTTCTCAATGACTTCGCCGGTGATCTCGTGTCCCAGGACCATACCGGCAGGAGCTGTAGTGCGGCCTCGTACCATGTGTTGGTCACTACCGCAGATATTGGTGCTCACTACCTTTAGGATCACGCCGTGCTCGCACTTCCGTGATCCCAGCGATAATCTTGGAAAATCGATCGGCCGTACCTCTACTTGTCCCGGTCTGACGTATACAACTCCACGATTGTTTGCCATAAAATGTTCACTCCAATAAATACCTACACGATCTAATTTCGCTCTCAGAAACCGCCTCTAGGCGGTCGTTAAGACATTCAGCTTCAATGCTCTTGCCACACCCTCGCCATAGGCAGGATCGGCTCGTCTGCAGTTCGCTACATGCCGCTCCAGAACCTCCTGAGAGGCGCCATGAATCGCGCGCGCCGTATTGTCGAAGAGCAACTGCTTTTGCTCCGGGGTCATCTTCCTGAAGAGATTGCCCGGTTGCTCCCAGTGATCATCCTCTAAGCGGTGGTCATAGTGATTAGCGTCGCCTTCGAGCGCGAGCGGAAGGTCGGCGTATTCCGGTTGGTTGTCCCACAATCCCTGACTATTCGGGTTATAGGTCGTCGTCGCTCCGAGGTTTCCATCTGTGCGCATCTGGCCATCGCGATGATAGGAGTGGAATGGACACCTCGGTGCATTCACAGGGATGTGATTGAAGTTCACGCCGAGGCGGTATCGCTGGGTATCTCCATAAGAGAAGAGGCGGCCCTGGAGCATCTTGTCAGGAGAGAAGCCAATTCCCGGAACCACGTTCGCCGGGGAGAAGGCGGCTTGCTCCACCTCTGCGAAATAGTTCTCCGGATAACGATTGAGCTCCATTACGCCCACTTCGATCAGAGGGTAGTTAGCCTTCGGCCAGACTTTGGTCACATCAAAAGGATTGTGCTTGTGGGTCCTGGCCTGTTCCTCTGTCATTACCTGGATGAACAGCGTCCAGCGCGGAAAATCTCCCCGGTCGACTGCCTCCAATAGGTCCCGGCCATTGCTTTCCCGATCATTGGCCACAACCGCCGCAGCCGCTTCGTCCGTGAGATTCTCAATACCTTGCTGTGTGCGAAAGTGGAACTTCACCCAGGTGCGTTTGTTCTCGGCATTGATCATCGAGAAGGTGTGACTTCCGAATAGATGCATATGCCGGAAGGACCTCGGAATTCCGCGGTCGGACATAACGACGGTGACCTGATGCAGCGCTTCTGGAAGAAGAGTCCAGAAGTCCCAGTTGTTTTGAGCGCTCCGAAGACCGGTGCGGGGATCGCGCTTGATGGCGTGGTTGAGGTCGGAGAAGCGTAGAGGATCACGGAAGAAAAAGACTGGAGTGTTGTTTCCGACGATGTCCCAATTCCCGTCCTCGGTGTAGAACTTGATTGCAGTCCCGCGGATATCGCGCTCCGCATCCGCCGCCCCGCGTTCTCCAGCGACGGTCGAAAATCGAGCGAACATAGGCGTCTGCTTGCCAATCTTCGAAAAAAGCGCTGCCTTGGTGTACTTTGTGATGTCGTGAGTCGTCGTGAAAGTTCCATGCGCTCCCCAGCCCTTGGCATGCATCCTACGCTCAGGAATGACCTCGCGATCGAAGTGCGCGAGCTTCTCGATCAGCCAGATGTCCTGGAGCAGAGCCGGACCGCGGCGGCCGGCTGTCAAAATATTTGTGTTGTCCGCTACGGGAGCACCGGTGGCATTGGTAAAGCGTTCGGGTTTTGACATGATGCATTCTCGCTTTCTGAAGTCCTTTAAGCCTTCCACTGCGAACCGCGGATGACACTGCAGAAGTTCGTGCGCTGGAACCGTGGATCTTTGTCCGCCAGTACATCTGCCTTCACATTTCCGAATGTCGTCTCAGGCTTGTGCTTAATGCCGTCGTAAAAGGTCTGGATGATGTCTTCCTTAAAGTGCGCGGTACGCGGATACGCAGCGACGATCGCGTCGCGATCAGCGTCTGAGAATTCCGAGTAGGCAATTCCAAGAACATCCATCTCGACGCCGTTGGTCAATAGCGCAACCACGGGATGCATGTACTGTGGAATTCCTGGGGTAGTATGTAATGCAATCGCTGTCCACACCGTATCGATCTCCTCCTGAGAGATGTTGTGCCGGCGAAGGAAGGCTCGCGCGGCATTCGCACCATCCACTTCGAACCGGTCCGACTTACTGCTGTACCGCGGCGTCAATCCCATGTCGTGGAACATCGCGCCAACGTAAAGCAGCTCGGGATCAAACTTTAGTCCCCGCTGTTTTCCCGCGAGCGAGCCGAAGTAGTACACGCGCGTCGAGTGGTTGAACAGCAACGGAGATTCGGTGTCGCGCACCAACTCCGTTGCTTCCCGAGCAAGTTTACTGTCGGGGACCATCACACTTCCGATCGAGGCTGCTTCCGCCGTGTCTCTTGTTGTAGTGGCCATATTGTGGTTCACCTCGATCAAGTGCAGTTTCTATTCCAAAAGCCGTCCGCGTGCAGTGACCGCGTAGGACTCGACATTTGTGCTGTTCTTCGTTTCTTTTGGTATCAGCGTCTAGTCGACCGGGCGACACCTCCGTGTTCATCTGTCGAAGACGTGACATTACGAGGCCTGGCGCGACTTGCAGGCATATTCGGCCCGCAGTCGGTTGACCGAGCATCAGAAGCAGTTGGCAATGGGCAACCCATGTGTACTGGAGAAAAAAGGCAGACTGCTAGTCCTTCACCCGAATTGAGCGCGAAATCCATGGTCTGACAACGAACTGCACCACGTCGAACTACTCCTTTTTACAGGCTGAGACTCTGGCGCACGAATTGCACGTGAATGGTTGCGATGGGAGCGAACCATGAATCGGAGAGTGGCCTTGGGGACGCTGGCCGCGATCGGTGCGGCTGCCACTAGCCAGAACACATCGAACGGTATGATCTATCGGACTTTGGGAAAGACGGGCGAAAAGGTTTCCGCGATCGGGCTGGGCGGTTATCACATAGGGCATCCGCCGGACCCCGCGGACGGCATCGGGATCGTCCGCAGAGCTATCGATCGCGGAATTACATTCATGGACAATTGTTGGGATTATCACGGCGGCGAAAGCGAGCGGCGCATGGGAGTTGCGCTGCGCGATGGTTTCCGGCAAAAGGTGTTCCTTATGACCAAGTTCGACGGGCGCACCAAGGACGCCACGGCCCGACAGATCAATGAGTCATTGGAGCGCCTGCAGACAGACCATATCGATCTCATCCAGTATCACGAAAACATTCGCTTGGAAGATCCCGACCGGTTCTTTGCCGCGAACGGCCCGCTTGAGGCGCTGATGGAGGCAAAGAAGGCCGGGAAGATTCGCTACATAGGTTTCACCGGCCATAAGGATCCGCTCGTACATCTCCGGATGCTGGAGGCGGCGGCCCAGCATAGCTTCCGTTTTGATACCTGCCAGATGCCGCTTAACGTCATGGATGCGCACTTCCGCAGCTTCGGACACAACGTACTTCCGAGGTTGGTGGAGCAGGGCATCGGAGTGTTGGGAATGAAGTCCATGGGGGACGGCAACATCCTGAAAAGCGGGCGCGTAACACCCGTGCAGTGCCTGCACTACTCGCTGAACCTCCCGACGTCAGTAGTGATTACGGGTTGTGAACGCATGGAGATCCTTGATCAAGCGATTGAAGCGGCTCGCACCTTCAAGCCCATGAGTTCCGCCGAAGTATCGGCATTGCTCGCGAAGACGAAGGATGTTGCCATGAGCGGACAGTTTGAGCCGTTCAAGACCACTCCTCAGTTCGACGGTACCGCGCAGAATCCTCAATGGATGAGCTGAAAGAATCCTGCAAGGATCAGATGAAAAAGAAACTACTAAGCCAATCCAGGACGCGAAACCTCGCTATCCTTTTCCTCTTCGCCGCTTCAGGTTGGGTCGCGGCAGTTAGGATGTCGGCAGCGGATGCCGGTTTTCGGAACAATGCGTCCCTCGTCGTCGTGCCTGTAACTATCACCAACCACGAAGGAGAAGCCATTTCAGGCCTAAAAGGCAGCCAGTTTCGCGTGCTCGCTAACGGCGTATCGCGTCCCGTGGTTTCCTTCGAACCGGATCAACGCCCTATGTCCACGGTAGTGGTTGTCGATGCGAGCGCCAGCATGGGATCGAGTATGGAGCAAACGCGGTTAGCGCTGCGCAATTTCGCGGCCTCCGCCGGTCCGCTCGACGAGACGGCACTCCTCACGTTTTCCGGCCATCCTCAGGTTGTCAACGATTTCACGCGTGATTTCACGCCGCTCATGAGCAAGCTAGTAGCCGGGCGCGCAGCGGATTACACCGCCCTGGACGATGCCTTATGGCAAGCGCTGCAGATGATGCGAGGTGCTCACAACCCGCGAAAAGCAGTCGTCGTCATCACAGATTTCCGCGAGAATCACAGCCGGCACGCGTCTGAACTGATGAACGCAGTGCGCGAGAGCGGCGTGCAGCTCTACGGGATATCCATTCATTACCGTCCTTTCAGTATGAATCGCTTTGGAATCGGCTTATTGCAAAGCCTAGCCATGGCGTCGGGCGGTCTAAGTTTTGATATACGTAGTGCAAAGCACCTACCTGAAACCGCTCAGAAAATCGCCAACGCGACGCGTAGCCTCTACCGAATCGGTTTCAGCCCATCGGCTGCCGACGATCGGGGACGTTGGCACAAGGTTCAGGTGCGCATTGCAGATCCGAATTTCGGCAGCCTGCGGATCAATCCAAAAAACGCGTACGAACAAAGCGAGTTGCAATGAATGTAGGCGTGGGTGGCGACAGAGTTGCGCCACCGAGGGGGGTCTCGTTGAATGCGTTCCGCGAATCGCGAGTATTTAGATTCCTCCTCGGGTCTCTGACGAGATCGGCGAGTGCACTTATCGTTTGGGTTGTCGTGCTTCTTAGCCGCCCTTTGTTTCTTTCCGCACAGACGCTCCACTATACGAACAGTCCAGATGTGAGGAATGGAGAGAAAGTCTACAAGGGTGGCTGCATCGCGTGTCACGGGAGCAAAGGGAAGGGTGCTCCCACGGCGAGTACGGTTTTTGCGCGGGCAGATACGTTTCCGGACTTTACGGACTGCGCTGGGACGACGCCTGAGCCCAACGGCAACTGGAAGGCAGTGATCGTGCATGGCGGGCCATCGCGTGGGCTCTCGCAGATTATGCCTGCGTTTGGGGATCTGTTGACGGACGAGGAGATTAACGATGTGATCGCCTACATGCGGGGATTCTGCAACAATGTCCACCACGATCCGCTGGGCGAGCTAAATCTGCCTCGGGCATTGGTCACGGAGAAGGCGTTTCCAGAGAATGAGACTGTGATTTCTACGGCGGCAAGTGCATCAGGAGCGCCAGCGTGGACTACGGACGTAATTGACGAAAGGACGATCATCGATGCCCGGACCCAGCTTGAAACCGATATTCCGTTGAACTACGCGGACCAGGCGCACAACTGGACGGCAGGTGTTGGCGACATTACGCTGGCGGTGAAGCGGGAGATATTCTCCAGCCTGCGGACGGGCTCGATTCTGAGTCTGCAGGGCGGATTCTTGCTGCCGACCGGCGACAGCAAGCGAGGGTTCGGTGCGGGGACGACGCAGTTCGAGCCCTTCGCAGCGTTCGATCAGTTGTTCAAGGAGAACACTTTTTTGCAAACCCAGTTGGGGGCGGACCTGCCGTTGGATGCGAGCAGAGCTCCGCGCAGCATGTATTGGCGGGTGGCGGTAGGACAGGCGATGGCTCCCGACCACATGCTGGGACGGCTGTTTTCGCCCATGGTCGAGTTCTTGGCGGTACGTGACTTCACGTCGGGGGCGAGTACCAACTGGGATATTCTGCCCGAGATGCAAATCACCGTAAGCAGGCGACAGCACGTACGGATAGGCTTTGGCGTAAGGGAACCGCTAGCAAATACACAGGGGCGAACGCCGCAGCTGCTGATGTATCTCCTTTGGGACCGGGCGGATGGGAAGTTATGGAGAGGTTGGCGATGAGACTCCGTTGGGGTGGTGCGATGGTTCTGGGGATCGGCGCGGTAGCCGTTGCGGCAATGCTGCATGGTAAGACCCCGACGGAAAACGCGAAGGGCGACAAGATTCCGACGGGAACGTTTTTTCGGACATCGGACCGGTGTATGGCTTGTCATAACGGGCTGACGACGAGTTCGGGCGAGGACATTTCGATCGGGTTCGAGTGGCGAGCGAGCATCATGGCCAACTCATCCCGCGATCCTTATTGGCAAGGAAGCGTGCGGCGAGAGTCGATGGATCATCCCGAGTCGAAGCAGGCGATCGAGGATGAATGCTCGATCTGCCATATGCCGGCGGTCCGCTTGGCGGATCGGGATGCGGGAAACCACACGCAAGTCTTTTCGCGCCTTCCGCTGCAAAAGTTTCCCAAGGGAGACAGAGCGGCAGCAGATGGGGTCACCTGCTCAGTTTGTCACCAGATTGAGAAGACGGGACTGGGAACGGAAGCAACCTTTGTTGGGAATGTGGTGATCGCAAAACCGGTCCAGAACGACCTGCGGCCCGAGTATGGGCCCTTCGACATCGACAAAGGATACCAGACCGTGATGCACTCCTCGACGGCGACGTACGTCCCAACGAGGGGCGACCATATGCGCGATGCGGGCCTTTGCGGAAGCTGCCATACGCTGTACACGTCGGCGCTCGGACCGAGGGGTGAGAAGGTGGCGAAGTTCCCGGAGCAAATGCCATTCCAGGAATGGCAGCATAGCGACTACGCGACCAAGCAGACCTGCCAGGACTGCCATATGCCGGTGGTGAACGAGTCGGTACCGGTGACGGCTTTGTACGGTAAGCCACGCGAGGGCATGCACCGGCACGTGTTTGTCGGATCGAATTTCGTTATCGAAGGGATGTTGCAGGATCATCGCGACGAATTGGCGACGGAGGCGCTGCCCGAGGAGATGGATGCGGCGATGAAGCGTACCAGCGAGTTTTTGAAGACGCAAGCGGCAAAGGTGACGATAACCCGGGTCGATGCGACTCCAAATGGGCTTGCCGTGGATGTGCACGTTGAGAATCTGGGTGGACATAAGCTACCGACGGCTTATCCGTCGCGGCGGGCGTGGCTACACTTTACGGTGAAGGACGGGAACGGGCGTGTGGCGTTCGAGTCGGGTGCGCTCAATCCGAATGGGTCGATTGTAGGCAACGACAATGACGAAGACCCTCTGAAGTTCGAGCCGCATTACCGCGAGATCACGAGTTCGCAGGAGGTGCAGATTTACGAACCCATCCTCAAGGACTCCGAGGGGAGGGTGACGACCGGGCTACTGCAAGCGGTCGGGTACTTGAAGGACAATCGGCTGTTGCCGCACGGCTTCGATAAGGCTACGGCAGACAAGGACATCGCGGTGACCGGCGACGCAGCTAACGATCCGGGGTTCACAGACAGTGGAAGCTCGGTGCGGTATGTTGTCTCGACCGGGACGGCAGCGGGACCGTTCAAGGTGGAGGCGGAGCTGTGGTTTCAACCGATCGGGTTTCGGTGGGCGCACAATCTGGCACCTTACAAGGCGAAGGAGCCGCAACGCATGTTGCGATATTACGAAGAGGCGGACTGGAGGTCGGCTGTGGTGCTGGCTAAGACCGAGGCTACTCGGTAAGGATCTCGGACAGTTGGGCTACGCGGAAGACCGGTTAAAAAGGCCTCTGTGGTCACCACCAAAGGAACTTCGCAGTGCGGCGGATGGCCCGTGCAGGTCTACGGGGTAGCCATTCATTACCTATCTTTCTGCATGAAGCGCTTTGGAAGCGGCTTATTGCAAAACCTTGCCATGGCGTCGGGCGGTTTGAGCTTCGATATACGCAGCGCAAAGCACCTACCTGAAACCGCTCAGAAAATCGCCAACGCGACGCGTAGCCTCTACCGAATCGGTTTCAGCCCATCGGCTGCCGACGACCGGGGACGTTGGCACAAGATTCAAGTGCGCTTGGCAGATCCGAATTTCGGCAGCCTGAGGATCAATGCAAGAAACGCATACGAACAAAGCGAGTTGCAATGAATGTAGGCGAACGGAGAAAACCCTTGGGGTATACCTGAGCCGCCTCCTTCCTACAGTCCCGGGCGCAATCGACGGGAGCCGTGTTCGGCGTGTCCCTGGACGCGGCGGAGCGACGCCGGTGTTTTCGGTAAGTCGTGTAGGGCGGCCAAGTGATTCTTTTGGAGACCAGAATGCCCGACAAGGGTCAATTTGACATCTTGATCATCGGTAGCGGTGAGGCCGGCAAATACCTGGCCTGGACAATGGCGAAGGATGGCCGGCGCACTGCCGTTGTCGAACGTGGACTGATTGGCGGAGCGTGTCCGAACATCGCCTGCCTTCCGAGTAAGAACATCATTCACAGCGCCAAAGTTGCGGAGCTGACGCGACGCGCAGCGGAGTTTGGAATCGCAACGGGACCAGTGACGATCGATATGGCCGAAGTGCGCGCGCGCAAGCGCCAAATGGTGGATGGTCTCATCAATCTTCACCGTGACCGTTATAGAGCCAGTGGCGCCGAATTGATCCTTGGTGAGGCACGCTTCGTGGCCCCAAGGACGGTTGAGGTGAAAATGAAGGACGGAACCGTGGGCATTCTCTCAGGAGATCAGGTATTCCTGAACGTTGGGACCCGGGCAGCCATCCCAGAGGTACCCGGCATCAAAGCCGCTAGACCGCTGACCCACATTGAAGCGTTGGAATTGGACCGTGTACCTGAGCACCTGGTCGTGCTCGGTGGAGGTTTCGTTGGGCTCGAACTGGCTCAGGCGATGCGTCGATTCGGAGGCCGTGTGACTGTACTGGAACGGGAGACGCAGCTCGCTGGCCGCGAAGACGCCGACGTTGCCGAAGAGATGTTCCGGCTGTTCCAGCCGGCATATGGGCGATGGGCGAATGCGCCGGCAGTCCTCAGTTCACTCATGTCTCGTTTGACGATTTCCGAATTGTGCACGACAACCTTACCGGCGGAAACCGAACCACTCGGGGCCGGCTCGTGCCTTTCTGCCTGTTCACAGACCCGGAATTGGCGCGGGTAGGTCTAAGCGAATCGGAAGCCCGGAAGCTGGCGATCCCATACCGGCTCGTAAAGATTCCAATGGCGGCGGTACTCCGCACGCGTACACTTTCTGAGACGCGAGGGCTCATGAAGGCCGTCATCAGTGAGGACACTGATGAGATTTTGGGATTCACTGCGTTCGGGACACAAGCCGGCGAGTTGATGGCGATCGTGCAGACCGCTATGCTCGCGAAGTTACCCTACACTGCGCTTCGCGACGCGGTCTTAACGCACCCCACGATGGCTGAGGGTCTTACCTCCTTGTTCGGTATGGTCCCAGCGCGATCGAGGGTGGGTGCGGCCGAAGGCCCGCGATAGGATCGTGGCTATGTTTCGCGACAAATTGTGGTTGACCTTCGCCCTCACAATCCCCACAGTTATCTGGTGGTCTGCTGTGGAACGAATCATACGACTTTTTGCTGACCGGAACCGCCCCGGCAGTCGCCGGTTGACGGGTGCAACCACAATATCAATATCGCCTTATGGGTATGGCAGGCAGTTCGGGCGTTGGCCTTCATCGCTGCGGCTCGATGAAAATTGCCCATGGCCGACCGCGAATTTACCGTGGCAAAACCGTGGCAAAACCCCTCCCGTTGAGCCGACTTGGGTTGCCTTTGAGCGAAAAGCAGATTCCCCAAGTTGTTGAAAATCTTGAAAGTGGAGGGAAACCGAAAGAAGCTTTGGAGCGGGCCCCTATGCGCCCAAGGCAGGTGCGCATGGCTTGGGAAGAATTGATCCTCGCGACACCAGCCAGTCTCCTCTACCGCAGTGTTGGCTCGCTCCACCCCGGATGAACTCTCCACGCCAGGTGTCGGATACGGCTTGCCAAGCTAGATCCATCGGCACCAGAGCTCAGGTTGCGAATGTCCCTGTCGAACCTTCTCCCAACGGAACTCTATTGACAAGTGACGCTCCGCTGGCCCAAACTCCATCAGTAGCCAAATGGTGACCTACCTCTGCGACCTGCCTCGAGAATTGCCAGACGAATGTCGTACCTCTTGGGGCGAGTACTGCTTCGAGACACAAAAAATCCCGTGCCCTG
>WNFF01006735.1_pt1 | contig 10436 bp, 11 predicted proteins | sample 5400441 | NCBI WGS metagenome assembly WNFF01 (sample SAMN13153345, study PRJNA577476) | soil metagenome | isolation source: 120 cm saprolite under Douglas fir tree site 2 hole 3 replicate 1 | place: USA:California | collected 2015-04-18
TCGATCGCCGCGACGATGCACTGGCTGCCGAATTTCTCGGCCGCCTCGCGGACGAAATCGGGCCGCGCCACCGCGGCGGTGTTGATCGACACCTTGTCGGCGCCGGCCAAGAGCAGCCGGCGGATGTCGTCGACCGTGCGGACCCCGCCGCCGACGGTCAGCGGCATGAAGCATTGGTCGGCGGTGCGGCCGACCACGTCGTAAAGCGTGTCGCGCCCCTCGTGGCTCGCGGTGATGTCGAGAAAGCACAATTCGTCCGCGCCCTCCCGGTCATAGATGCGCGCCTGCTCGACCGGGTCGCCGGCATCGGTCAGATCGACGAAGTTGACGCCCTTGACGACCCGCCCGTCCTTGACGTCGAGGCACGGGATGACGCGCATCTTCAGCATCGCACCGCGCCTCCGGCGGCCAGAAGCAACGCCGCTTTCGGCTCGATGCGGCCGTCATAGAGGGCGCGGCCGCAGATCGCGCCGGCGATGCCGTCCGCTGCACGGGCGGCGAGCGCGGCGATGTCGGCGAGCACCGCAATTCCGCCGGACGCGATGACGGGCAGCCCGACCTGGCGGGCGAAGGCGGCGGTGCCGACGGCATCCGCGCCGGTCAGCGCGCCGTCGCGCGCGATGTCGGTGTAGACGATCGCGGCGACCCCGGCATCGGCGAAGCGCCGCGCCAGCTCGACGGCGCCGATCGCGCTGGTCTCGGCCCAGCCCTCGACCGCGACACGCCCGTCGCGCGACTCGATGCCGACGACGACCCGGCCGGGGTAATCGGCGGCGGCGCGGCGGACCAGCGCGGGATCGCGCAGCGCGATCGTGCCGAGCACGATCCGGTCGATGCCAATTTCCGCCAGCCAGTAGTCGATCGCTGCGCGGTCGCGGATGCCGCCGCCGAGCTGGATTTTGAGGTCGACGGCGCGACGGATCGCCCGCACCGCGTCGCCATTGACCGAGCGGCCGGCAAAGGCACCGTCGAGATCGACGACATGGAGCCAAGCGAAGCCCATTTCCGCGAACTGTCGGGCCTGCGCCGCCGGATCGTCGTTGAAGACGGTGGCGCTCGCCATCTCGCCCCGAACCAGACGGACGCAGGCGCCGGCTTTCAGATCGATGGCCGGAAACAAGATCACTGGGCCGCCTGGTCGATGCGCTTATAATAATAATGCCCGGGGACGACGCGCCCTTCGACCTGGGCATAGCACGGGTGGATGCCCCAGCGCTGGTAGCCGAGGCTTTCGTAGAGCCCGATCGCGGCGCGCTGGGTGTCGCGCAGATCGAGGTTGAGGATGGCGAGCCTGAGCTCGCGGGCGAACCGCTCGATCTCAATGAGGATGCCGCGGCCGATGCCGCGGCCGCGCGCCCAGGGCGCGACAAAGAGTGCGGTGATCGTGCCGGCGAAACCCTGTGCCTCGTTGTTGCGCGGCGCACGGGATAGTTGCACCGAGCCGGCGATGACCCCGTCGAGCCGGCCGACGACGAGGCGCCGCTCAGGCACCAGCAGCACACCCTTCCAGTAATTTTCCAGCACCTGGCGCGGCGGCGCCTTGAGCCAGCCGAAGCCGCCGCCTTCCAGGATCGCGCTTTCGGTCGCCTCGCACAGATCGTCGAGATCGGTGCCGGAATACTGGGTCAACCGCTCGACCGCGATCCGCCCGGCCGGCCCGGTCATGGCCGCCACCCCAGGAAATTCGCGATCAGGCGCAGCCCGGCCATCTGGCTTTTTTCCGGATGAAATTGCGTGCCGATCAGATTGTCACGCCCGATCGCCGCGGCAAGCGGGCCGCCATAATCCGTTTCCGCGATCAGATCGGCCGAAGCGGCAGGCCGGAAATGATAGCTGTGCACGAAATAGGCATGGGTCCCGGCGAGAAGCCCGGCCAGCACCGGATGCGCCGCGTGGGGCAGGAGCTCGTTCCAGCCCATATGCGGGATCTTGAGCGAGGGGTCGGCGCGCTCGATCGCGACTACCTCGCCCGAGACCCAGCCGAGCCCGTCGACCGTCTCGAATTCGCGGCCGCAATCGGCCATCAACTGCATGCCGACGCAGATCCCGAGAAAGGGCCGGCCGCGCCCCATCACCGCTTCGCAGAGCGCGGCTTCGAGGCCCGGCACCGCGGCAAGGCCGCGCCGGCAATCGGCGAAGGCGCCGACCCCGGGTAAGACGATCCGTTCGGCTGCCGCAACCTCCTCCGGCCGGCTGGTCACCAGGATGGTTTCGCCCAAGCCATTCTCGGCGGCGGCGCGCTCGAACGCCTTCGCCGCCGAGCGCAAATTGCCCGAGCCGTAATCGATGATCGCGGTCGTCATTGAGGCCAAGCTTTATTTCAATGTGCCGCCAAGGGTGCCCTTGGTCGAGGGGACCGCGCCGGCGCGGCGCGGGTCGATCTCGATCGCCTGCCGCAAGGCGCGTGCCAGACCCTTGAAGCAGGATTCGACGATATGGTGATTGTTCTCGCCATAGACATTCTCGACGTGCAGCGTCAGCCCGGCCGATTGGGCGAAGGCCTGGAACCATTCCTTGAACAATTCGGTGTCCATCTCGCCGAGCTTCGGGCGCGAGAAGGCGACCTTCCAGATCAGGTAGGGGCGGTTCGAGGCGTCGAGGCTGACCCGTGTCAGGGTCTCGTCGAAGGGGATCACGGCGTGCCCATAGCGCTGGATCCCGGCGCGCTCGCCCAATGCCTTCGACACCGCCTCGCCGACGACATAGCCGGTGTCCTCGGTGGTGTGGTGGAAATCGATGTGGAGGTCGCCCTCGGCGTGCAGCGTGATGTCGATGAGGCTGTGCTTGGCGAGCTGATCGAGCATGTGGTCGAGAAAACCGATGCCGGTCGCGATCTCGGCCGCGCCGCTGCCGTCGAGATCGACCCGGCCCTTGATCCGCGTCTCTTTCGTGTTGCGCTCGACCGTCGCGACCCGCACCGCACTTCTCCCGAATGGGCAGCCGCCAACAACGCCGCCTCGGCGCCCTTTTAACAACATCGGCGCGCGGCTGCCAGTATAGCCGGGAAACGCTGAACGCGGCGTTTACGTTGCCGAGTTCGATCTAGCGCGCCATCGGCGAGCGCGGGCGGCCCAGCAGCGGCATCAGCAAGAGGCTCACGACGAACAGACCGCCTAGCAGCATCAGCAAATCGTTGTAGGTCAGGACCAGGGCTTCGCGCTGCACCAGATTGGCGAGCAGCTTGAAGGCGGCCCGGGTCGGATCGCCGGATATCAGCGAATCGAACCGACTGGTCTGCGCCTCGAGAAACTGCTGCACCGCGGCGCGCGCCGGGTTGATGTCTTCGATCAGCCGGTTCCAGTGGAAATGCAGCCGGTTGTTCATGATCGTGCCGATCGTCGCCAGAGCGATCGCGCCGCCGAGTTCGCGTGTTAGATTGTAGAGCCCGGCGGCGTTCTTCAGCTTGTCGGCCGGGACCGTGCCCAGGGCGATCATATTGGCCGGTATGTAGCAGAGCATCAGCGCGATTCCCCGCACCGTCTGCGGCACGAACAGCTCCACAAAGCCTGCCTGATTGGTCAGGCTGGCCGTCAGGTACATCGAGACGGCAAAAAGGCCGAGGCCGATCGCCAGCATGATGCGCAGATCGAGATTGCGGGCGATGTAGGCGCTGAACGGAGACATCGCCATTTGCGCCAGCCCGGTGACGACGACCGTCTCGCCGATCTGCAGCGCGTTGAACCCACGGACCTGCGCGAGAAACAGCGGCACCAGATAGGTCGTGCTGTACATCCCGGTGCCGACCACAAAGGTGTAGAACGAGCCGACCGCGAAGTTGCGGTTGGTGAAGGCACGCAGGTCGACGATCGGCTGGCGATAGCTCAGCACACGCCAGAAGAAAAATACCGACGCGATGGCCGACACGACGACCGCGCCGCGAATCGTCGGATCATCGAGCCAATCCCAGCGCGGGCCTTCCTCGATCGCGTATTCGAGACAGCCGAGAAAGGTTGCCATCAGCACCAGCCCGATCAGATCGAAATAGCGCAACAGCGACAGGTCGGGCTTATCGATATCGATCGTGACCCAGACCACCGCGGCAACCAGGAGACCGGGCACGATGTTGACCAGGAACAGCCAATGCCAGGAGAAGGTGTCGGTCAGGAAGCCGCCGAGCGTCGGACCCAGCGTCGAGGAGAGGTTGAGGATCACCGAGATCAGCACCATCAGCGTCGCCAGCCGTGGTCCTCGGAATATCGTGTAGACCACCGGAAACACGCCCGGCGTAATCGCGCCGCCGCAGAACCCCTGCAATGCGCGGTAAACGATCATCTGGTTGAGGCTGGTCGCGGTGGCGCACAACGCGCTCGCGGCGGTAAAGCCGAGCGCCGCAATGACGAACAGGATTCGCGTCGACAACAGCCGCGACAGAATCCCGGACAGCGGGACCATCACCACGGCGGCGATCAGATAGGCGGTCTGGACCCAGGCGATCTCATCGGTGCTCGCCGACAACCCGCCCTGGATCGGGGTCAAGGAGCTGGTGACGATCTGGACGTCCATGATCGCCATGAACAGCCCGGTGACCATCGCAAGGACGCCGAACCAGTCGCGCAGCGTCGGCTCGCGCGCCGGCGCGCCCGGGGCCGCTGCCGGCCGTGCCGCCACGGCGGCTGCCGGCTCGCGGAGGGCGGAGCGCGCCCGAGCGAGGCGCCCGCGCCGCAGCGGCAGGGTCAGCGACCAGCTCATCGCACTGAAGCGCCGGGCTGGGCGGCCTGGGCGGTCGCGGCCGATGGCTCGGCGCGGGTGTCGACCGTCACGGTGACCGACAGACCAGGCCGCAGCAGCCGAGCGAGCGGGCCCTCCGCCGGCAAGGCGATGCGCACCGGCACGCGCTGCACGATCTTGGTGAAATTTCCGGTCGCGTTGTCTGGCGGCAACAGGCTGAATTGCGCGCCGCTCGCCGGCGCGAAGCTCTCGATGCGGCCGGTGAGCGGCTGATCGGGATAGGCGTCGACCGAGATTTCGGCGCTCTGGCCCGGCCGCATATGGGTCAGCTGGGTCTCCTTGAAATTGGCGGTGATGTAGACATTGGGCAACGGCACCAGCGAGAGGAGCTGCGTTCCGGGCTTGACGTACTGGCCGACCCGGCCGGCGCGGTTGCCGGCAATTCCGCCGACCGGCGCTCGGACGACCGTATTGTCGAGGTCGTTCTTGGCCAGCTGCTGGCCAGCACGCGCCTGCAGCAGACGCGCCTCTTCCTCGCGCTTTTGCGATCCCAGCACGGCGAGCTGGCTCTGCTCGGCGACGAGCGCCGCGCGCGCCTTGCCGAGCGCCGCTTCGGCCTTGCGGGAATCCGCATCGGCGGTCTCAAAGCGCTGCCGGCTCGCAAAATCGCTGGTGACCAGCGACGTGTAGCGCTTGTAATCGAGCCGTGCCCGGTTCAAATCGGCCTCGGCCGATTGCACCGTTGCCGCCGCCTGCTCGATCATCGCCTGCTGCGATCCGAGCCGGCTCGCATAGGTCGCGACGATCGCCTCTTGGGTCGCCACCGCCGCCTCGGCTTGCGCGGTCTTGGCGGCAAAGTCGCGGTCGTCCACGACGATCAGCACCTGACCCGCGGCAACCCGCTGGTTTTCCTCGACTCGGACTTCCTTGATGTAGCCCTCGACTTTGGGGCTGATGACCGTAATGTCGCTCTGGACGTAAGCGTCGTCGGTCGATTGCTGGAACCGCCAGGCCGTCCACCAGTACCACCCGGTACCGGCACCCAGCGCCACCAAGACGACAAAGGCGAATCCCAACGCTGTGTTGCGCATGTTTTCTAGACTGAACCGTTCAGTTCAGTTTAATCTGCCGGCGCACACCGCGCTAGAGGCTATCCACCCGCAAAACCGGATACGAGGGTTGAAGGATGAGCGTGCCGCGACGGGTCGCCGGCCGCGGCAAGGCTGAGACGATCCTCGCCGCCGCTGAGCGCGCCTTTCTCGCCAGCGGCTTCGGCGCGGTTACGATGGACGCGATCGCGCGCGAGGCCGGCGTCTCGAAGGCCACGGTCTACGCCCATTTCACCGGCAAGGAAAAGCTGTTCGGCGCGATCGTCGGGCGGCTCAGCGAGCGCCGCTTTGGCGGGTTCTCGGTCGAGGCGCTCGACCCGGTCGATGTCGAGGCGTCGCTGGGTGCGATCGCGCACCGTTTTCTCGACCTCGTGCTGTCGCCCGAGGCGATCGCACTCAATCGCATCATCGTCGGCGAGGTCACCCGCTTTCCGGTGCTCGGACAGGTCTTCTGGGCGGCCGGGCCGGAGCGGCATCGAATTCAGATCGAGGCGTTTTTGCGCCGGGCCGTTGAGGCCGGCTCGCTCGCCATTCCGGATCCGCGGCTCGCCGCCGAGCAATTCGCCGCATTGGCGCGCGGCGAAATCCATCTGCGCAGCCTGCTGCGGCTCGAAGATCCCGGCGATCCGGCAGCGCTCGACGCCGCCGCGGCGAGCGCCGTCGCCACTTTCCTGCGGGCGTTCGGCATCAAGTCTCCGCGCGGCCCCGATACATAAAGGTCCACGGTTTCGGTCCCGTCATGTAGCCGGTCTCGATGGCGTCGAGCCTGAAACCGGCGGAGCGGATCAAATCGTCCATCTTGCGATCGAGATGACACCCGCCGCCGATGCGTCGCCAGCACGGCGTCAGGCCGTGCTGCCAGCGCGCGACCCGGGGCTCCGGTGACAGCCCGTGCTCTACGAAAACCAGGCATCCGCCCGGCTTGAGGACGCGCCGTGCCTCGATCAACGCCGCCACCGGGTTGGGGATCGAGCACAGCGTCCAGGTCGTCACGACCGTATCGAAGACCGCATCGGCGAAGGGCAGGTGCTCGCCCGAGGCCCGCGCCAGCGACACCGGAACCTGCGCATGTTCGATGCGCTGACTTGCCAGCAGCAAGAGTTCGGCTGCCGGATCGATCGCGCAGACACCTTCGACCGCCGGACCGTAAAGCGCCAGGTTCAGGCCCGAGCCCACGCCGATCTCCAGCACCGAGCCACGCACGCTCGCGATCGCCTGCTGCCGATAGCCGTCGAGCCGACGGTTGCGCATCGCCAGATCGAGCAGGCGCGGCAGGATAAAGCGGCCGTAAAAGCCCATCGCGCCCCGCTATCCCGGGGTCCGCAGGATTCCCTGCAGACGTGCGACACAGGCCGCGCGGTCGGCGGTGAAATCGCCCTCTTCCCACCAGCCGCGCACCTCGCCGAGCAATTCACCGATGCGGGGCCCGGGCGGGATGCCGAGCGCGGTCACGTCGCGCCCGGCGAGCGGGAACGCCGGGGGTTGCCAGCCCTCGGCCAGGGCCAGCAATTCGTTGAGCCGCGCGGCGTCCATGCCGCCCTCGGCGGCGATCAGCAGCGCCAGGTCGCGGTAGCGTTCGGCGCCCAGGCGGTAGAGCGCATGCCGTTGCGCCCGCTTGTCGCCCGACGGATCCAGCGGCCAAGGCGGCGCGACGCCGACGAGCCGCTCGCGCCAGGCGCTCGACAGGCGCAGCCGCTCGGCGAGGCCGGCCGCGCCCGCGGCGTCGACCGCGACCAGTGCCGCGAGCCGGCGCAGCGCATCCGGTTCCGGCTCCAGAACGATCAGCTTTTCGAGCCGATCGAGCCGGGTCGCTTCGGGCAGAATTGCCGCCAACACCCCGTCTTCGGCCATCATACGCAATGCCGGGACGGGATTTGCGACGCCGAGCAATCCGGTCAACTCCTGCGTCACCCGCTCTGCCGAGAGCCTGAGCAACAGCGGTACCGCCGCCCGGCAGGCGGCGCGCGCGGCAGGGTCGCCTTTGCCGCTGCCGAACCGCGCCGCGAAGCGGTAATAGCGCAAGACCCGCAGCACATCCTCGGCGATCCGCGTCGGCGGATCGCCGACGAAGCGCACGCGGCCGGCGGCGAGATCGGCAAGCCCGCCGACCGGGTCGTGCACGGTGCCGTCGGGGTCGAGATAGATCGCGTTGATCGTGAAATCCCGGCGCGCCGCGTCTTCCGCCCAATCGGCATCGAAGGCGACGCGCGCGTGCCGGCCATCGGTCTCGACATCGTGCCGCAAGGTGGTGATCTCGTAATGCCGGGGAGGCACCACAGCGGTGACCGTGCCGTGGGCGATCCCGGTCGGCACGACCTTGATGCCGGCCTTGTCGAGCGCGGCGGCGACCTCCTCAGGGCGAGCCGGGGTGGCGAGGTCGATATCCGCGATCGGATGGCCGAGCCCCGGGGCGATCAGCGCATCGCGCACGCAACCGCCGACAAACCGCGCCGCGATGCCGGCCTGCGCCAACGCCTCGAAGAGGCGCCGGGTCGCAGGCTCCTCCATCCAGGGCTGCGGCGGAATCTTCGTCACGGGGTGCGCGCGGGTTCGATATGGCCGGGCACGATCCGTCCATTTTCCGACCGCGGCGGCACGTAGGTGCCGGGCTGCGAGGTCCCGAAATGGACGGTCACGACAAACAGCGTCAAGGCGAGCAGCAACGCCCCGGCTGCCGCCAGCCACACCCAGGGCAGGGCGGCCCATTGCACTGTCTCGCCACGCTCCGATCGCTGCTCCGAACCCCCGGGCAAGCGATGCCCGAGCCAGACCCAAACCAGATAGAGCGCGGTCGGCAACGCCAGGGGCAGCACGATCGTGAAAAAGACCCGGAGCATGGCTCGATCAGTCTGCCAGCACCTCGGCCAGATTGACCAGGATCCCGGCGGTGGCGCCCCAGATGTTGCGCCCTTCGTAGGGCAGCACGAAAAAGCAGCGGCTCTGCGCCCCGACCGCGCGCTCGATGCGCTGATGGTTGCGCCGGTCGAGGATGAAGGCGAGCGGCACCTCGAACGCCTCGGCGACCTCGAACGGGTCGATCGCAAGCACCACCGGCGGTTCGACGATGCCGACGATCGGGGTGATCTCGAAGCCGGTGCCGGTCACGTAGGTGTCGAGCCGGCCGATCACGCTGACCCGGTCGCGCGGCAGCCCGACCTCCTCCTCGGTCTCGCGCAACGCGGCGGCGATCGGGTCCGGGTCATCCGCCTCGATGCGCCCGCCGGGAAACGAAATCTGCCCGGCATGGGCCGAGAGATGCGCCGTCCGCTGGGTCAGCAGCACCGCCGTGCCGCCCGGGTGGTCGATCAGCGGCACCAGCACCGCTGCCGGCCGCAATGCGGTGCTGGGCGGCGTCATGCCGGGGTTCAAATCGTGGTCGCCACGCAGGGCGAGGCGAAACGCCGCCGCCTCCAGCGGGTCGGCGCTGCCGCCAAAGCCACGCCGGCCCGGTCGCCGGTCGGCCAGCCGCTCGATGAGCCCCGCTCGGGTCATGGGTTCAGATTTCCTCGTCAAGCTCGCCGAGCCGGAAGAACACGCCGCTGCTCCATACCCCGAATTGGCTCTCGCCGGCGATCGGCTCCTCCTGGCCCCACTCGACCAACTCGTAAAACACCGGGCGCTCTCGTCCAGATTGGTCCGGAATATGAGGCGCTGCGCGCGGCCTTCGCCCTGCCGGTCGACGGCGACCGCGATGAACGGTGCATCCTCGACCGTGACCCGGCCGCGTTCGGCCGGGGTCACCAGCCAATAGCTGCCATCGCGCTCGCGGCGCAGCACGGAGGCGAACAGCTTGACCAGCGGCATCCGGTTGATCGGAGACCCGCGATAAAACCAGGTGCCGTCGCGGGCGATCCGCATGTCGAGATCGCCGAGTTCGATCGCGGGCCGACGCCCGCGGCGGGGCGGGGTTGCGGAGGAATTGCCGGGGACGGAGTTTTCCATCAGTGTCGGCGTTGGCACCGCGCGTGAAGAGGGATCGGACAGTTTGAACTCAACCATATCAGTAAGCGGCGCTCCGGCGGATCTCGTCGCCGAGGTCGAAGCGCTTGGGGAGCGCCTCAAGCTCGTCCGCGAGCGCGTCGGCGAGGTCATCTTCGGTCAGGCCGAGGTGGTCGAGCAAGCCTTGATCACGCTGCTGTCGGGCGGCCACGCGCTGTTGATCGGCGTGCCCGGGCTCGCGAAGACGCGGCTGGTCGAGACGCTCGGCACGATCCTCGGGCTCGACGACAAGCGCATCCAATGCACCCCCGACCTGATGCCCGCCGACATTCTCGGCTCCGAGGTGCTCGAGGAAAGCGAGAGCGGGCGTCGTTCGTTCCGTTTCATCTCCGGCCCGGTATTCTGTCAGCTGCTGATGGCCGATGAGGTCAACCGTGCCAGTCCGCGCACCCAATCGGCCCTCTTGCAGGCGATGCAGGAGGGCAGGGTGTCGATCGCCGGGCAGTACCATCCGCTGCCGCGGCCGTTTCACGTGCTGGCGACCCAGAACCCGCTGGAGCAGGAAGGCACCTATCCGCTTCCCGAAGCGCAGCTCGACCGCTTCCTGTTGCAGGTCGATGTCGATTATCCCGACCGCGAGGCTGAACGGCGCATGCTGATCGCCACGACCGGCCTCGCCGAGCAGCCGCCGCGGCAGGCGATGACCGGCGAGGAGCTCTT
>WNFF01009913.1_pt1 | contig 10435 bp, 2 predicted proteins | sample 5400441 | NCBI WGS metagenome assembly WNFF01 (sample SAMN13153345, study PRJNA577476) | soil metagenome | isolation source: 120 cm saprolite under Douglas fir tree site 2 hole 3 replicate 1 | place: USA:California | collected 2015-04-18
GATGGAGACGCCCGAGGTGCAGCCGCGTGCGGGCGACCTCATGCTCACAACCGGGTTCCCGATCAAGGACGACCGCGACGCGCAGGTGCGCCTCATCGGGCGCATCGCCGATGGCGGAGGCGCCGGCCTGGTGGTGCGACCCCACCCCTACCTCCGCAAGCTACCGCCCGAGATGCTCAGCGAGGCCGACCGGCTGAACGTACCCGTGTTCACGGTCGCTGCCGACGTCCAGATGGTCGACCTGATGACCCCGCTCCTGGAACGCATCATCAACGCGGAGCATTGGCGATTGAAGCGCTCGCTCGACATCCACCGTCGCTTCACGGAGCTCGTGCTCGACGGCAAGGGCGTCAACGAGATCTGCCGAACGCTGGCAGAGCTGCTCGAGAGCGCAGTCGTGATCGAGGACGCAAGCTTTCACCTCCTCGCCCATGCCGGTGGCTCTGGCGATCCCCACCGCAAAGAGACCATTCAAAGGCAGGGCACGCCACAGCGCGTCCTGTTCGATCCCCAGATCCAACGCATGCTCCGCGAGGTCGAACAGAAGCGCGGCCCGGTCAAGGTGCCGGCGTTTCCTCACGTGGGCATGTCACGTGAGCGCCTGATCGCCCCGATCCTGGCCGCCAACCAGGTGCTCGGCTACATCTCGGTTCTCGATCACCCGCCCCACCATGAGGAGCTGGCCTTCATGGCCATCGAGCAGGCCGCGCTCGTGCTGGCCCTGGCCGTCGCCAAGGAGCGCGAGCTCTCCGAGGTCGAAGGCCGAGTTCGGGGTGAGTTCCTGGAAGACCTGCTGCACGGCACTTATGGCGATGAGGCCGCGGCCCAGCGTAGGGCGCGCCACCTCGGCTTCCCAATGCACGGCAGCCACATCGTGATGCTCGTCGACATCGACGACTTCCGCGGCTTCAACAAGCAGCGCCAGGTCTCGGAGGACGCGATCCAGGCCCTCAAGCGCGAGTTCCTGCGGCGGGTCACCGGGGTCGTGCGCACCAGCTACCCGCGCGCGCTTGTGCAAGGACGTTCGGACAGCGTCGTCTCCCTGCTGCCGCTCGGCACCGAGCCCGGCGACCACCAGGCGCGGGGCCACGCCCTCGGCATCCAGGTCCGGCAGACGATCGCGGATTGGAAGCCTGGCTTCACCGTCTCGGTCGGTTTCAGCGGCCCGACCGAGGCACCGGCCGGGGTGGCCGCCGCGCAGCGTGAGGTCGTCTCGGTGATGGATTCGCTCGCCCGCTTCAAGCGCTGGGGCCAGGTGGTCTCGGTGCCTGAGCTGGGCCTCACCGGCCTGCTCGCCGCCGTGACCGACGAACGGCTCGTCGACTACAGCCGCCGCCACCTCGGGCCCCTGATAGAGCACGACCGAACCCGGAAGGGCAGCCTCGTGGCGACGCTGCGCGCATACCTGGAGACCGGAGAGCAGCAGCAGGCGGCGACCCGTCTGCGCGTCCACCCGAACACGCTTCGTTACCGCCTCGATCGCATCCGCGAGATCAGCGCTGTCGACCTGGAGGACCCGGAGACGCGGCTCAACCTGGCCGTCGCTCTGCGCGTGCAAGCGTTGCTGGGCATGTGAGGGCCGCATAACGATTTGGGATTTGTTTTGTCGCCTGCACACTAGGGGCGGCCGGCAACCCTCAGTAAGCTTCCCGCAGTGCCCCCGATACGTACTTCCACGCGCCGCGCCTGGCCTGGGGAGATGCCTCGTGACAGGGCGGCGTGCGGCATGGGCTTTGTGGCCACGCCAGAGCTCGGCCATGAATCGGTCTCGCTCGGGGTGCAAGCGCTCGCCCGGCTGTCCCACCGAGGCGGCCTGGACGCGGATGGCAAGAGCGGAGACGGCGCCGGACTCCTGATCCAGGTCCCGCATCGGCTCCTCGGCGGCGAGTTCGCGGTGGCCGTCCTTTTCGAGTGGGACGCGCGGGCCCGCGCGATCGTGGCCGAATCCGTCGCACGCAACGGCATGACGCTGGCCGGTTGGCGGGCGGTGCCAGTGAATCCCGACAGCCTGGGCGAGCGCGCAAGGGCTACGATGCCCGCCGTCTGGCAGGGCCTGATCGCGAAGCCGGACCTCGACCCGGTCGAGTGGGAGCACCGGCTCTACCTCGCGCGACGGCAAGCCGAACGGCGCGCCTCTGAAGAGTCCGTGCACATGTACCTGCCGTCCTGCTCGAGCCGGACCGTCGTCTACAAGGGTCTGATGGCCGGCACGCGGCTCGCGGACTTCTACCTCGACCTTCGCGATGAATCGTGCGAGAGCCGGCTCGCGGTCTTCCACCAGCGCTACTCGACGAACACCATGCCGGACTGGCGCCTCGCGCAGCCATTCCGAATGCTCGCTCACAACGGCGAGATCAACACCATCACCGGCAACCGCGCGTGGATGAGGGCACGCGAAGCCGAGCTCGAGCCGGACCTGCGCGGCGCTGTGTGGCCGGAAGGTTCGGACTCCGCCTCGCTCGACAACGCGCTCGAGCTGCTCGTGCAGCGCGGCTGGGAGGTTTCCGAAGCCTTGATGAGCCTGGTCCCCGACGCTTGGGAAGGACGAGGGGACCTTGCGTCGGCAGTGCGCGACTTCTATCGCTACCAGTCCATCCGCTTCGAGCCGTGGGACGGTCCCGCCGCGCTCGCGTTCAGCGATGGCGTGGTGGTGGGCGCGGCGCTCGACCGCAACGGACTGCGACCACTGCGCTGGCAGCGGACTCGCGACGGGCTGGTGGTCGCGGCTTCCGAGGCCGGCGTGGTGACGCTGTCGCCCCGTGCTGTGGTGGAGCGAGGGCGCTTGGGCCCGGGCCAAATGCTGCTCGTCGACACGCGCGACGGATCCGTACTCCGGGACTCCGAGGCCAAGGAGCGCGCGGCGGCCCGCCACGACTACGGGCTCCTGGCCGACCGCGTGCTGGTTCCGGTCGAGCGCCGCCATCTTGACGTCGAGGCGCCGGACGACATCCCAGGCCAGCAGAGGATCCACGGCTGGGGATCCGAGGACGTGAAGATCGTGGTCGCGACCATGGCCGAGACCGGCGCCGAGCCGGTCTTCTCGATGGGAGACGACATCCCGATCGCCGCGCTTGGGCGCACACCGCGCCGTGTTTATGGCTACCTGCGGCAGCGGTTTGCGCAGGTCACGAACCCTGCGATCGATTCACTCCGCGAGAAAGCGGTGATGTCGCTGCGTGTGCTGATTGGTCCCCGACACGGCACGCTCGAGCCGGAGGGCGGCGCCGATCGCGAGCTGCGGCGCAGCCACCACCCCGCCATCCCCGGCACACAACGGCTGCTCGAGCTCGAATCGCCGGTGCTGGGGGCGGCCGAGCTGGCGCGCGTGCTCGAAGACGCGACCGTGCTCGACGCCACATATGCGCTGGGCGAGTCTCTGCGCGACGCGCTGCGCCGCCTGTGTCGCGAGGCGTTGGAGGCGAATGGCGTGATCGCCCTCAGCGACCGCCGCGCCGGACCCGAACGCATCGCGATCCCGATGGCCCTGGCCGTTGGCGCCGTGCACGAATCGCTGCTGAAGGCGGGCGGACGGATGGCCCGGGACCTCGTCGCCATCGCGGGCGACGTCGTCGACGTGCACGACGTCGCGTGCCTCATCACCATCGGCGCCAGCGCGGTCCATCCTTATCTGGCGCTGGCGACCGCGGCCGCGGCGTCACCTGAAGGAGAGGCCCACTACCGCAAGGCGCTCGAGGCGGGCCTGCTCAAGGTCATGGCCAAGATGGGCATCTCTTGTGTCGACAGCTATCGTGGCGCGCAGGTGCTCGAAGCGCTCGGCCTGGGCGCGGAGGTCATGGAGACCTGCTTCCCAGCCGTGCCGTCACACATCGGCGGCGCGGACCTGACCGACATAGAGAGGATGGCGCTCCCCAGGCTCGTAGATTCTCCGACGCTGGCCGACCATGGGCGGGTTCGTTTCAGGAAGGCGGGCGAGCACCACGCGTACAACCCCCTGGCCGTCCGCGCTGCGCAGAAGGCCGCGCGGGAAAACGACCACGCGGCGTATCTCGACTGGCGCCGCCTCTCGAGCATGGGCCACCCGCAATCGCTGCGCGAGCTCCTCCACATCAAGGCAGGGCAGCGACCTCTGCCCCTTGATGAAGTCGAGCCCTCCACCGAGATCGTCAAGCGCTTTGTGAGCACCGCGATGTCGTTGGGCGCGCTCTCGCCGGAGGCGCACGAAGCGCTAGCCATCGCGATGAACCAGATCGGCGCGAGATCGAACTCGGGCGAGGGTGGCGAGGACCCTGCCACCTATGACGACGATGGAGGGCGGCGCGACAACCGCGTGAAGCAGGTCGCGTCCGCGCGGTTCGGCGTGACCCCGCGGTACCTGAAGCGCGCCGACGAGCTCGAGATCAAGATCGCGCAGGGCTCGAAGCCCGGCGAGGGCGGCCAGCTGCCTGGGCTCAAGGTCACGAGCCTGATCGCCCGCCTGCGGCACGCTCAGCCGGGGATGCAGCTGATCTCACCTCCGCCGCACCACGACATCTACTCGATCGAGGACCTCGCCCAGCTCATCCACGACCTCAAGACGGTCAACCCCCGCGCCCGCATCGGAGTCAAGCTCGTCTCCGAAGCCGGCGTGGGCACGATCGCGGCCGGCGTCGCCAAGGCCCGCGCCGATTACATCCTGGTCTCCGGCCACGACGGCGGCACCGGTGCGTCGCCGCTGTCGTCGATCAAGAACGCCGGCGTGCCGTGGGAGCTGGGACTCGCAGAGACCCAGCAGGTGCTGGTGGCCAACCGCCTGCGCGAGCGTGTGAGCCTGCGCACCGACGGTGGATTGCGAAGCGGGCGCGACATCGTGATCGCGGCGCTGCTCGGCGCCGAGGAGTTCGGCTTCGGGACCGGCGTGCTGGTCGCGCTCGGCTGCGACATGGCCAGGCAGTGCCACCTCAACACCTGCCCGACCGGCATCGCCACGCAGCGGGACGACCTGCGCGCCAAGTTTGAGGGCCGGCCCGAGCACGTGATCAACCACCTGTTCCACATCGCCGACGAAGCGCGCGAGCACCTGGCGGCGCTGGGGATCGCGACCGTTGACGAAGCGGTGGGCCGGGTCGACCTCCTCGAGTCTGCGGGCGAATCGGCGCTCGACCTGTCGTTCATCTTGCGCGAATCGGATGCGAGTCTTCCCCGTCGCCGCTCGTGGGCCCGCAACGGCGACGCGCCGGCGCCGCCACCACCAACCGGCGTCATCGACAACTCGCAGCGCACCGTGGGCGCCGCCTTCGCCGCCGGCGAGTCGCGCGATTACCGAGGCAGCGCGGGCCAGAGCTTCGGCGCATTCCTCGACGAGGGCATGGAGCTGACGCTCGAAGGCGAGGCGCAAGACTACGTTGGCAAAGGCATGGGCGGCGGCGTGATCGTCATCCGCCCGTTTGCGGACGACGCTTCGCCTGAACCCGTCCTCGCCGGCAACACGATCTGCTACGGCGCGACCGGTGGGCAGCTCTTCGTCGCCGGTCGAGTCGGCGAACGTTTCTGCGTGCGCAACTCCGGGGCCACCGCCGTGGTCGAAGGCGCGGGCGACCATTTCTGCGAGTACATGACGGGCGGCGTCGCAGTCGCGCTCGGCGCGGTCGGATGGAACGCCGGCGCGGGGATGACCGGCGGGGTCGCCTACCTGACCGAGTGGCGTCAGCTCAACGCGGACAGCGTGATCGCGCGCGAAGTGCCCGAAGAGAATGAGGCCGAGCTGCGCGCGCTGATCGAAGAGCACCACCGCAGGACCGGCAGCTCGCGCGCAGCCGCGATGCTCGAGGACTGGGCAGCCGCGCTCGCGGGTTTCCGGCAGGTCGTTCCAGTCGCCAGGGTGCAGGCGCAAGCGGCGCCGGAGCCTGTAGCCGAAACGTCAGTTGAGGACGCCCCCAAAACAGCAGCCTGAGCCGGCGCCTAGAAGACCTCCTGGCAATTGCGCTGCTAGGGAATCACCACGTCGGTGATCAGGACGGGGGAGTGCAATGTGTAGTCAAGCTCGTTGCTCTGGAGCACTCCCGCCGGGGTCAGCACGTCCATCGCTTTCGGCACGGTGTTGGGGTCGGCTGTGCAGTGTGGATCGCTGTTCGGAGCGGCGCACACGCCAAAGTTGAATGCCCCGGGGGTCGGGCCGAAGCCGCGCGCCTGGTCAGGACTGAACCCATCCTGGCCGGTGAGCACGACCGTGAAACCCCAACCGCTGCCCGGGTGTCCGAGGCTCGCCGCTGGAACGCTGAACGTGATGTAGCGCGAGATCTGGTTGGCGCGAATCGCAACCGTGCCCAGTGTGGTTCCGTGCGCATCGACGTACCGCTGCCCGAAGCCCTGCACCTCGATCAGGCGGTTCCAGGCGGCCGCGGGATCGATCTGATAGTGGCGCTGCGGGAACGAGGCCGCGGTTGAAGTGTCGGCGGGGGCAGCGCTGGGGTCGTGGACGTAGACGTCGACCAGCTGCGCCCCCAGCGGGCTGCCGAACGTGGGCGACAGGTCGCGGGTCTGCAACCGGAAGATGATGTTCCCGCTGCCCGCGCTGTCGTCGTAGACCTGGAAGTCAGTGATGTCGAATGCGCCGGCGTGGAAGTCGGCCGAGGTCGGGTAAGCGTAGTTGCCCGGACCGTGGTCATCGCCGGTGGGGTCGGTTACGTCGAGGATCTTCTTGCCTGGGACGAAGTCCCAGACCACGGTCCTCGTGGTGTGTGCGGTCCCTCTGTCAGCGGCAGTGGCCACGACCGTGATGACGGTGGTGCCTGGCGTCGCGGCCACTGTGGCGGTGAACGATCCGTCGGCGGCCGCGGTGGTCTCCGCAGTGGCAGTTGAGAAGCCTGTGTCGGTGTTGGTCGCCGCGAGCGACACGATGTTGCCGGCCGCGGTCGTGCCAGTCACGGACACCGGCGATCCGCTGATCGCCGACTCGTTGGGGGGCGAGATCACAGTGAGCGACGTAGTGCCCTGCTGGTTACTGATGTAGCGCGATGTGGTGTTGGCCGGCTGGTCGAGCGGCCTTCCCGCGCCAATGTCGGCGAACAGCCGCACAAACGACCCCGCCGACCACGTCAGCGGAGCGGCCGATCCCGCCGGCTGCCCGTCCTGGAAGCCAATCGAGGCCACGGTCGGGTCGGTTCCGTAGGGCGAAGGGGCCAGGTTCGGAAGCTCCCAGTCCTGCTCTGGGATGAGGCCCACGCCTGACGCGAAGTTGTTCATTGCATGCAGCAGCGCCACCGCCTCGGCGGTGTCACCTGTCTGCAGTCCGTTCTCGCCACGCTCGGCAGACAGTGCGGGCCAAAGATGTCCGGTGCCCTGGCCGGTAGGTGCCCATGGGTGTCCGTTGGAGGCCGCATCGCCATAGCCGTCGCCGTTGTAGCGGTGCCAGCCGGGGCCGCTCGGGGTCGTCGACTCGATGGTGGCGTCGACCACCGGTATCGATTCCTGGATGGCCGGGTCCGACGCGGCGAGCTCGCCCAGGCGCGAGAGCTCGAGGAACCCGGCGTCGATGACCGCGCGCTGGTCGAGGGTCGGGCCGCCGTTGCCGAGGTTGTAGGAGATCGCGGCGTTGGGATCTGCGGTCTTCGAGAGGCGGATGAAGTAGGGGTGGGCAGCGAGGGGCCCAGTGGTCGTAACCGTCCAGCCCTTGATCGACCGCTGCCAGTCGTCGGCGGTGCCGCGGAAGACGCGTGCAGAGACGTGGTCGCCATTGACGTCTGCGATGTCGGCGGCGGAGATCAGACCGGCGATTTCCGCAGCGATCGTCGATGGAGAGTAGCCGCCCTGCTCCTCCCAGCGCTCAGGTCCAAAGGTCGGGCCGTGGGACGCGACGAAGTAGGCGGCCGGCCTGATGTGCCGCTGGTACAGCGTGCTGTCCGTCATGCCCAGCGACGAATCGGGCGCGGGTTTGCCATTGAGGAGGCTGTTGCGCGGCATCGAGCCGTCGGCCTGCTGCTGACGGTCGAAGAGGAACGTCACCGCATCTCGCGCGGTGGCGAGGTCGCCGTCCGCGACGAGACCGGTCCATGCCTCATAGAGGTCGCGCGCGAACACCTCGCGGTACGAGCCGAAGTAGGTGTTGTTCGGGTCCCCCGCCGATACGGCCTGCCCCCACGGCGAGGCAAGGCTGGCCACGATGGCACCTGGGAAGGTCTTGTCTTCGGAAGCCTTCACCACGTTGGCGCTGAGGTAGTACTCGGCGGTCAGCTGCCTGACGCCGGCGGACGAGACGCCGGGCAGCTGCTGCGGTGGTGGGATGAGTCCGGCGTCGTAGGTGCTCCAGCTGTTGCGATATGCATCGCGCAGACTGCCGAGGTCCGACTGCAGCGAGCCTTCGGCGCTTGCGACCGCGGATGCCTGGTCGGTGCCGAAGCCAAGCGCGAGGGTCAGGTTCGCATCGCCCCTGCCGTGCAGAAGGATGTGGCCCGTCTGAACCGCGTTGCCGTTGAGGGCGTCGGAGTAGAGCTGCGTCAGGTTGCGTGATGCGTCGAGTTCGCTCAATCCGTCGCTTGCGGTCGCGGCGAAACCGCTGGTGGCTTGATTGAATGGCCCGTCCAGCGCGGCAAAGACCGGCTGGGCGTAATCCCTGTTGACTGCGTTCGTCGTCGTGGTGGTGTCGTAAGAGACCATCACCGGGTGGCCGGTCGAGCCGTCCACGGTCGCCGAGTCGCCGCCGCCGTTGCCCGATCCGCCTCCGCCGTTGCCGTTGATCGTGGGGTCGAAGCGCACGTATAGCTGGAGTGCGTTGTGAGCTGTGTTGCGCAGGCGCACGTGCATGAGCAGCGTGTTCCGGCCTGGGTCAGTGAAGTAGTCGGTGACGATGCTGTACGCGCCGCTTCTTGCGGTCGCGGTCACCTGGCACTCCATCCCGCCCGGGTCGAGCGCCTGCACTGTGTAGGTCATGTCCCGCGACTGCAGGTCGGTGAAGCTCGATCCGTCGGTGACGACGTACTGGAGCGTCTCGACGTTGGTGTTGTCGATGGTCGGGTAGTAGACGTCGCTGAGAACGCCGCCTGCGACCGTGTACCAGACTTTCGACGCAGTGCTGTTGGCGGTCCCGAGGCAGTCTTTGCGGGCAAGGTCGAAATGCGAGAGCGCACCGGGTCCACCTGGCGCGATGCTGGTCGCCGGCGCGGCCTGGCCGGAGACAGGGATCAACGCAGCGAGCGATAGGCACACTGCGGCGAGGGTTGACGCAATACCGACGGCGCGATCTCGGCTGTCGCGTGTGCGCATTGCGCGTTCCTCCTGCACGTTGAACGAAGCGGTCGATCTGTTCGAGCAAGGACTCTCGATGCGGCCCGACCTGCGACGGTTGAATAGTAATCCGCCCTTCCAGTCGATCATGCGCGGGACTAATCGGAGCGGTAGTCGAAGCTCGCGACGAACCCGCAGCGACCCTCATAGCTGAACTCGAACGGGCCGCCCTTGACGTCGAGTACCGAGGAGACCGTTTTCATAGCTGGCACGATCGTGCCCCGGCACTCCGTAACTCACGTCGAGCTTGTGTCGTACCGGCCTCGGGCTCCCGGCTCATCCTCATCCCAGTACCCGACCATCACGGTATGCCGACCTTTGAGGTCGACGTCACGATGTCGCCCCTCGGCGACGCTCCAGCCGATCGCGAACTGGCAGAGGCGGTACTGCGCCCGCGAGCCTGGGCGACCGTCAACCATTCGACACGAACAGATGGCATCGCAGCTGCAAGCTTCGAAGTAGGGCCCGGCGATCCGCCATTCAGTCATCGAGTTGCATCTTAAGAGGGCTTCGAATCCGTGCGCGAGCCGTAGGATCGGCCCATGCGTCCGCTGGCAGCCATCGCGTTCGTCACGATCGGCTGCACCGGCGTACCACCCCAGAATGCCGGGCCGACCCCTCATGCCGGGACGGCTACCGTGCAGATGCTGACGCTTTCCTATTCAAAGGACGCCATCTACAAGTACAGATTTGTCCTGACGTCCGACTTCACCGTCGAGACGATCGCGCTGACGGAGCAGGAGAGGATCGATCTGGCCGCCAACGAAGCGCTGGCGGTGAGCTCGGTCGACTCGGCGGGCGTCGCTGAAGTGATGGTTACGTTCACCAGTGCGAACCTGAAGACGACCTTGGGCAGCGGTCAAGCGACCGCGATCATCAACAACGGGCCTTCCACGCTGACCGATACGCATTTCTGGCTCGCGCCCGACGGCCGCGCGCTCAATTCATACGACGGGGGAACCCTTCCGAATGATCCGGTCATGTTTGGCGTCGCAGCCGATTCGCGTTTTGTCTCTGCGGTGCTGTCGGACAGCGCGGTCAAGCCTGGAGACACCTGGACCAAGAACTACGACGTGCCGAGTGGTTCTGGTGCCGGCAGCATCAAGGTCATCGCGAAAAGCAGCTACCTCCGAAACGAAATGTTTGGAGGGGTTCAGGTTGCGGTGGTCGAGACCATCAGCACAGCGAACGTTGACATCGGAATCACAGGGAGCTC
>WNFF01014141.1_pt1 | contig 10435 bp, 9 predicted proteins | sample 5400441 | NCBI WGS metagenome assembly WNFF01 (sample SAMN13153345, study PRJNA577476) | soil metagenome | isolation source: 120 cm saprolite under Douglas fir tree site 2 hole 3 replicate 1 | place: USA:California | collected 2015-04-18
CTTTGGCGCCTATGATGTTGAGGGCGCGCAGGTGGGATTTGCGCGGGTGATTAGTGACTTCGCTACGTACGCCTACGTCGCTGACGTGTTCGTTCTCGAATCGTATCGGGGACACGGACTTGGCAAAGCGTTGATGAAGTGCATCATGCAACACCCGGCCCTGCAGGACTTGCGGCGGTGGAACCTATCGACGCTCGATGCCCATGAGTTGTACGCGCAGTTCGGCTTCGCTCCGCCGAAATGGCCGGAGCGATACATGGAAATCTTGCGGCCGAATATTTACGAAACAGTTTAGGAAACGGAACCTCCTCATGACTTCAAAGACTGGTGCTATGTACCAACCCCTGTTCGAGTCCGATCCGCAGATTGCTGCCGCGATTGACAACGAAACCCGGCGACAACACGAGGGCCTTGAACTCATTGCCTCGGAGAATTTTGTCAGCGAGGCGGTGTTAGAGGCGGCGGGCTCGGTGTTCACGAACAAATATGCTGAGGGATATCCGGGCAAGCGTTATTACGGCGGGTGCGAGTTCGCGGACGTAGTCGAGAACCTGGCTCGCGACCGGGCGAAGCAACTCTTTGGCGCCGAGCATGCCAATGTGCAGCCTCATGCGGGATCGCAGGCGAACATGGAGGCTTATGCGGCGGTGCTGCAGCCGGGCGACACGATTCTTGGGCTGAACCTGGCTCATGGCGGACATCTGACGCACGGGCATCATCTGAATTTCTCGGGCAAGACTTACAAGATTGTTCCTTACGGCGTCACCAAGGAAACGGAGACGATCGACTACGACGAACTGGAAAAGCTTGCGGAGAAGGAACGGCCGAAGCTGATCATTGGCGGGGGGAGCGCCTATCCACGCATCATTGATTTTGTCCGCATGCGGCAGATTGCGGATAAGGTTGGCGCGCTCTACCTGGTCGATATGGCGCACTTTGCCGGGCTGGTGGCGGGCGGGGTTCATCCCTCGCCGGTGCCGCATGCGCACATCGTAACTTCGACGACGCACAAGACTTTGCGCGGGCCGCGCTCGGGCATGATTCTTTCGAAGACGGAGTTCGCGCAGGCGATCGACAAGGTTGTGTTCCCGGGAATGCAGGGCGGTCCGCTGGTCCACATCATGGCGGCGAAGGCGGTGTGCTTTCTGGAAGCGATGCGGCCTGAGTTCCGTGACTATGCGCGGCAGATTGTGGCGAATGCGAAGGTGCTGGCGCAGAGCTTGGCTGACGAGGGCTTCCGGATCATTTCGGGTGGAACCGATACTCATCTCATGCTGGTCGATGTGTTCTCGAAGGGCATGTTCGGAAGCGAGGCGGAGAAGGCGCTGGGCGAGGCTGGGATCACGGTCAATAAGAATGCGATTCCGTTCGACACGAATCCTCCGCTCAAGCCCAGCGGCGTCCGTATTGGCACACCGGCGTTGACTACGCGCGGGATGAAAGAAACGCAGATGCGGCGGATCGGGCTCTGGATCGCGGAAGTGCTGCTGCATCGGACGGATGCGGCGGTTTTGTCCAGAGTCCGCAAGCAAGTGCTTGAGCTTTGTGAGGAGTTCCCACTCTACGCGGAACGGCGGGCTAAGGCGCAGGCGGAAGTGAGAGCGTAAGGACTGCGGACAAGCCGACTCCCTCAGCGGCTAAAGCCCGCATTTGAACTTTTGGCTTCTACGGCGCGGCTCGAAGCCGCGCCCTTTCAAAGCAGGGCCAAAACTCCCCACTTCTCACAAAGGAGGCGAGAAATGGGGCACTGACGTCGCACCCTTGCGGTCGTGCAATTCCTCTGTGTTCCCGTGCGCCCTGTGTGGTTAAATGCCTTCGGTGAAGATCGCCATCGACATCCGGCGGATGACGGAATTTGGCGTGGGCACGTACATCCGCAATGTGGTGCGTACCCTGGGCCGGCTCGACCGCGAGAATAAATACCTACTGATTGGGCCTCCCGGCAAGTTCGAAGAAATTGGAGCCCTGCCGCCAAATTTTCATAGGGTGCCACTTGCCGGGCCCGAACGATCAATCAAGGGATTCCGTGAATTTCGCACGATCGTGAAGGGGTTAAACGCGGACCTGGTACATATTCCCAATCTTTTTTCTGTGCCGCGGGCTCTGCCTTGTCCATACGTGATGACGGTGCACGACATGCTGGAGCACATGTCGCGGGCCCGCGGGCAGACGGGATTCTGGCGCTCGTGGCACTTTCAGATGACGAAGCGTGTGCTGAGCGGGGCGGCGCGGATCTTCGCGGTCTCCAATTTCACGAAGAATGAGATGGAGAAGTTGTTTGGGATTCCGCCGGAGCGTATTGAAGTTATCTACAATGCCATCGACGAGCGCTTCCTTCATGGACACGCGTCTGAGGCCGATCGCGAACTCATCGCGCAGCGCTACCAGGTGAACTATCCGTTTCTGCTTTATGCGGGCCGAATCAGTCCGCACAAGAACGTGGTGCGCATGATTGAGGCTTTCTCAGCTCTGAAAACTGAACTGGAAAGGGACCATGCATTCCCCGATCTGAAGTTGATCATCATTGGGGATGACCTGTCGGGGAACCCGGATTTGCGGCGAACCGTGGTCAGAAGCGGCGTGCAGAATGATGTGCGGTTTCTGGGTTTTGTGCCGATTGAAGTGCTGCGAATCTTTTATGATTCGGCGAAGATCTTCGTCTTCCCGTCGCTGTATGAGGGATTCGGGCTGCCGCCGCTCGAGGCGATGGCGCACGGGACTCCGGTGGTGACGTCGAACGTATCGTCCCTGCCGGAAGTGGTGGGGGACGCGGCGGTTCTGGTCAATCCGGAGAATGTTTTCGAAATCATGCGGGCACTGCACCGCGTGCTGCTGGACCATGCTCTGCGCGAACGAATGAAAGAGCGCAGTTACCTGCAGGCGGGCAAGTTTTCCTGGGAAAAGTCGGTGCGGAGAATCGTGGAAGCCTATCGCCAGGTCAGCGCAGGGGACGACGATTCAAAGCAGTCCGGCAACCGCGTCCCCGATCAGACAAGATTGAGCAGCGGGGTGGCCTGATTTTTTGCTTATTTCAGCAATGGCTGACCGGGCGATCCAATCGCCAGCTTGTGCAACTTTGCGATGATGCGCTCACGATCGGCATCGGCTTTGGCGGCGGTCAGGCGCTTGCGCAGTTGGACGATCTTTTCGTTACGAGTACGGCGCCGGCGAATCTCCGGCCGGCGGCTGGGTGCGGACATGGTGTGCTCCTGACGTGAATTTGAATTGCCTGCGAAAACGGTAGTGCTGCCAGCTTGTAAGGAAGCGAGCCAAACGCACGATCATTGGGTCGCAAAGAACGCGACCCTTCGGGGCGCTGCGCTTGCTCAGGGCGGGCTCCTTCGCGCGGCTCGCCTAGATCCTTCGCTACGCAAAGAACGCTGGCTCAGGATGACAATTAAAGTGGCAGCCGGACCTGTAAGCCGAATTCTGTCCGCCGGATTGCTCCGGTGGGACGGCCATTCCTCTGGGCCGCGCATCGCTACGCGGCTCTAGCGACCTACCCGAAGGTTTAACGCACCGAGCCGGCACGTGTCCGGAACCGAAGTTCTGGACTTCCTCCCTATTTGGTCTTGCTCCGTGTGGGGTTTGCCCTGCCCGCCGCATTACTGCGGCGGCGGTGCGCTCTTACCGCACCTTTTCACCCTTACCTCGGCGTTGCCGCCGGGGCGGTATGTTTTCTGTGGCACTCTCCGTCGAGAGTTTCCCACCCTTGCGCAAAAAGCGCGCAAGAATGGGCTACCCCCTCCCGGACGTTATCCGGCACACTGCTCTGCGGAGTTCGGACTTTCCTCTCCTGCGTCCGAAGATGCAAGAGCGGCCGTCCGGTCCGGCTGCCTACAGAATCATTATAGAGGACATCTTGTAAGCGACCTAGTTGAAGCGACCACGAATGTGTGACTTGTTCGGCTGACGGGTGTGGTAAACAATTGCCGCGGCTGCAGTCGTGCCTTCTCCGCGCCTCGGAGTCACTTGGTGTAAGAGCGGGATAATTCGACAGCAAGCTTAAGGAGGGAGTCCTGTGGCCAGATCTTCAGCCTTCGACACGCTCATCGAAAATACGCTCATGGAACTTGAACATGAACTTGAAACCAGCGCCGAATATCAAGTCGCTCCCTCTATCCCCAATCTCAAGTGGAATGTCTTCACCGACGACAGTCCGACCGGTACCTGGAGGCTCGACCGGGAAATACCGCCAAGGCGGATGGATCCTGGCAAGGTGCGGAAATTTGAAGAAGAGACTCTAAGAAGACTAGCCCCTATCGTGGGTCCTCTCGCTTCCCGGGTTGCCATCCAACGATGCAGATTCGATGGCCAGCGATTTGTCCCGGACACGGTCTCTTGCCGCGTAATTGAGGTGATGACAGGAAAAATCTCTACTTGTACCCATCCTCGCCCACCCGATCGCTGCTAGCCGGTATCAGGCTTCGGCTGCCCAGAAAACAGCCTTGCTGTAGACTGTAGTTTCCCAGGGCCGGCTTGGTTGCTGCAGCCCGAAAGCCGAAGCCCGAAGCCTGATCCATGAATATCGCTGAAGCCATCCGCGTGGCGTTGCAATCGCTGTGGGCGAATAAGCTGCGCTCTGTGCTGTCGGTGCTGGCGATCGTGATCGGCGTGGCGGCTGTGATCGCGGTTGTTACGTTTGTCGCGGGTATCGACGGTTACGTTGCCGGCAAAATCTTCAATCTCGGCGCAGACGTTTTCATCATGTCGAAGTTTTCTCCGGTCGAGACCAATGTGGAGCATTTCCTGGAGGCAGAGAAACGCAAGAACCTCGACATGGAGGACTACCGGGCCGTGCTCGAGGCTTGCCGCCACTGCGACTATGTGGGCGCGGCCTTGCGCAACAGCAACGGACACGTGAAATATGCGGAGCAGTCGATCAACGATACTACCGTGCAGGGCATCACGCCCTCGATGGCGCCCATTTACGACACGGACCTGACCGCGGGCCGAATGCTCAACGAAACTGACCTGGAGAATAAATCTCCAGTGGTCGTGGTGGGAACGGATATTGTTGAGCACCTGATGGCTGGAATCGATCCTCTGGGCCGCGAAATCCGGCTGGATGGCTGGACCTACCAGATCATCGGCGTCGGAAAGAAGAAGGGCAAGACGCTGGGGCAGAGTCTGGACAATTACGTGATGATTCCCATCAGCGCGTATCTCAAACAATACGGAGTCCGTAAGGACAGCATCCGTATTTCGGGGAAGGCGGCGGCGGCGGGCGTTGCCCTCAATGAGGCGGTTGACGAAGCTCGCGTCGCTCTGCGTGCTCACCGGCACGATCGTGCGGGCGCGGAGGATACGTTCGATATCGAAACGAATGCGAGTCTGTTAGGTATCTGGAAAGATTTCAGCAGCACTTTCTTTATGGCCACCATTGGAGTTGCTTGCATCGCGCTCGTGGTCGGCGGCATTGTGATCATGAACATCATGCTGGTGGCGGTGACGGAGCGCACGCGCGAAATCGGCATTCGGAAGGCGCTCGGGGCGCGCCGCGGAGACGTGCTGGTGCAATTTCTAATTGAATCGGTGGTGCTGGCTTTGGTGGGCGGGGTGCTGGGCGTGGTGTTTGGGGTCGGCATCGCATTGGGAGTTACGGCTCTGATTGGGATGCCCTCGGCTATTAAGATATGGGCGGTCGCTGCGGGATTGATTGTGGCGGCCAGCGTGGGAGTGTTCTTCGGGGTCTATCCGGCGAAAAGGGCGGCGCGGCTGGATCCGATTGCGGCGTTGCGCTTCGAGTTGTGAAGTGGCTCCCTTAGGGGCTAAAGCCCGGGTTTGTTAGGTCTGGGCGGCACGGCTGAAGCCGTGCCCTTTCAAATCATGATCAAAAAGGGCGAATTCGGCGAGATCGTCCACATGGCGACGGACACGATCCGCGGCAACAAGCTGCGCTCGTCGCTTACGGTGTTGGGAATCGTGATCGGGGTCGCGGTCGTGATCAGCGTCTCTTCCATCGGACGCGGCTTGAACGACAACGTTCAGAATATCGTCACCAGTATCGGCTCGAATGTGATCTTTGCGTTCCACATCGAGCCTTTTCACTTCGGCCGGCCTACGGAGGAGATGCGGACGCGCAAGGAACTGACGTATGACGACTCGGTCGCCATCAGTCAATTGCCCCATGTGAAAGCGGTGACCGCGGGTGTGCGCTATTTTCGGCCGGAGCTGGGCATTGGGTCATTCGCGGTGAAATATGGGGATCGCAAGGCCAAGAACACGATTCTTGAAGGCGACCAGTCCTCCGCGAAGGATGTGTTTGACCTGCAGATCGCGACTGGACGCTGGTTCAGCGAGGTGGACGAAGAGCATCGGTCGGCAGTAGTTCTTTTGGGATCCGAGACGGCGGAGGAGTTGTTCGGCAGTGCGGATCCTCTGGGGAAAGAGGTCAACATCGAGGGGCAGCTTTTCACGGTAATCGGCACGGCCGAGCGGGTGAAGTCGGTTTTCGGCGGGGGGAAGAATCCGGAGGACAACAAAGCTTATTTTCCGCTGAGTACGCTCAGAAAGCTGCATCCGGAACTGAAGCAGCATTGGATCAGCATCAAGGCTACGTCTCATGACGACATGCCCAAGGCGATTGACGAGACCCGCGAACTGCTGCGCCGGAGGCGAAAGGTTGTGGGGGGCGTAGGCGTGATGAACATCATGCTGGTTTCGGTGACGGAGCGTACCCGCGAGATTGGCGTGCGCAAGGCCATTGGCGCCCGCAAGACCGACATTCTGCTGCAGTTCACTTTGGAGGCGATCATTCTGACCGCGGTGGGCGGAGTGATCGGGGTTCTTTTTGGCGCGGTCGTGGTCTGGGGTATACCGGCGATCTGGCCCTCCTTGCCAGCGCGCATGTCGATGTTCTGGACTTCATTTGGCTTCACTGCGGCGGCGGGAGTGGGATTGGTGTTTGGGATCTATCCCGCATGGAAGGCGGCGAATTTAGATCCTATCGAGGCGCTGCGGTACGAATAGAATGGCCTCCGCGGGCGCATGATTCACTTCATCTTCAAGGTCATCGAGATCGTTTCGGTTTTCGGCATGATCTCGAGTTCGGCTTATTACCTGCTGTGTTTGTGGGGGGCGAGGAATTTCCTGCTTGAGCCAAAAGCGGCGGGCAGAAGTGTCCGCCCCATACATTCCTTGCCTCCAATCTCGATTCTTAAACCGCTTAGAGGTATTGATCCAGAGATTTACGAGAGCTTCCGCAGCCACTGTGTGCAGGACTACGGGGAGTACGAAATCATCTTTGGGGTCCACGATGCGAACGATCCGGCGGTCGCGAGTGTGGAGAAGCTGCAGCGAGAGTTCCCGGGCACGCAGATTCGTCTGGTTGTCTGTCCCAAGATTCTGGGTACGAACGTGAAGGTCAGCAATCTGGTGCAGATGTTGCCCGTGGCGCATTACGAATACTTGATCGTGAATGACAGCGATATTCGGGTGGAGCGTGACTATCTGCAGCGGTTGATGGCGCCGCTTTCCGATGAGAAGGTGGGAATGGTCACTTGTCTCTATCGGGGAGTTGCGGCTTCGACTTTCGGTTCACGACTGGAAGCGCTGGGGATCAGCACAGATTTTTTTGCCGGAGTGTTAGCTGCACGGCAGCTTGAAGGTGGAATCCGCTTCGGGTTGGGTTCAACGCTGGCTTTCCGGCGCGCGGAGCTGGATCGAGCCGGGGGTTTTGAGTTACTGCTCGACTATCTCGCAGATGACTACGAACTGGGGAAGCGGATTGCCGATCTTGGGCTTGACGTTGTGCTGTCAGATTCGGTTGTCGAGACGTGCCTTCCCGCCTATGATCTGCCCGGATTTGTTTCGCATCAACTGCGCTGGGCGCGCGCTGTGCGCGACTCTCGCACCGGGGGATACTTCGGTTTGTTGTTTACCTTTGGACTGTGGTGGTCTTTTCTGGCGTTGGTTCTGTCTCAGGGCGCGGCGTGGGTTTGGGCACTGTTTGGCGTGACGCTCTTTTTGCGACTTGCGGTGGCACTGGTGGTCGGCAAGGTCGTGCTGGGGGATGGCGAATTGTTGAAGAATCTTTGGATGCTTCCGTTGAGGGACTTCATTGCGGTGGGAGTGTGGATCGCTAGTTTCGCCGGTCACACGGTGAGTTGGCGAGGAGATCGATTCACGCTGAAGGACGGACGGCTGGTCCGAAGCGGTCCGTAGCGAGGGCGTTCGAAAGTTCTTGTGGAAGCCTAGCGTGTAGGCATGTCTGTGTTCTTTGGATACCGATTGTTTGTCATCTTCCGCAGGATGTCGAGCGAGAACTCGCTGACCCAGTTTTCGGCGCTTCCGAGACCCGCCTGAACCAGGGCGGAATAGGCGCCTTCCCTCCAGACGTTGCGATGGTCAGGAAGCCAGGTGGTCGATATCATCCCCGCGGCAAAGGAGCCTGCATAGAGCGGGATGGCGGGGCGTAGTTCGCGTTCGGTGTCGTTGTACGTCATAAAGTTTCGCATGATGGCATGCAGAGAACGCTTCTTGAATCCCTTGCAGCGGCAAAAGTCGTACCGGTTTTCGTACCCCAGCGCAGCATTTCCAGCGGACTCAATGCTATTGGCGATCACGAACGAACCGTATCGGGATCCGAAACGCTGTCCGTACCCTGACATGCCTCCTCCCCATTGAGAGGGCCAGCCCCGCGCCTGGTCAATGCTGGCGACAAACAGTTTTGCCAGGTAGGGTCGCGCGCTGAAAAACGTTTGAGTGAAGTAGACGTGTGCGCGTTCTTGATTGGTCAGGGGTTGCAGCGGCCCATTGCTGGGAACGTAGGGTCCGATGAGCCACTCCGCCGGAAGATCGCGAATCTTCTGCACCGTGGATTGCGACTCTTGTCGGTTGCCGGCGGTGGTACTTTCCTGCGCGAGGCAGGCAGCAGCCGTCACTGTCAATACCGTCGCAATCACGCGTCGCGCGAACCTACTCACAGACATCCTCACTCTGCCCACCTTACCATAGCAAGAAGATGTGCACGGGCGGCGTGATCTACATATTTGAGGACGGTGTAGAGATCGGTTCAAAGCGCCCATCGGGGAACAGCAGGTAGCGGCGTCCCCGCCACGAGATCGTATTTCCGAAGAATCCTGCAATCCAAAAGCAAAACCCGATCAAGTCTTCAATCGGCAAAAGAAACCAGTTGATTCTCGCGTGGAGCACTCGCGCGGATACAACGTATGCGGCGAGCGCGCGCACCGCAAATGTAACCGGCAGAACAGGCCACCAGGTGGGGACGGCGAGGCAGACCAGGAGAGCGATCGGCAGGGGCATGGTGAACAGTTGGCCAACGTAACCCGCGGGCCGCGATCTCCGCGTGCTGCGCGTCCAGCGCACACGATGGGCGATGTTTTCTCGCAACGTGGTGCTCCCAATGTGGTGCTCGACCACGTAGGAGGAAAGAATCACGCCGTAACCTGCCTCGGCGGCAAATTTTCCCATCACGAAATCCTCAGCGAGATAGTCCTTAAGGCGATCCATGCCTCCGATGGAATCGAGGACGCGGCGTCGCGCGGCGATGGTCGGCCCTACGGCGAAGTGCATACCTTCGACCATTCTCGCGACCAGAGCACTGGCCCAAAAATCGGTATTGATGCCGGTGGCTTCGAGCATTGACCATACGCTGGCACCTGGAAGGGTCCGGTAGGGACAGGTAGCAACCCCGACGCCCGGGTCTTGAAACTCGGCCGCAATGGTTCGGAGCAGGTCGGGAGCCACGCGAATGTCGCTGTCGCTCATGACTACCAGATCGTTGGACACCGCAGCCAGCATGTGGGTGAGGCTGTAGACCTTGGCATTGGGGTACGGAGGTTCGCCCGTGATGAGCAGGCGGGAGGAAACGCGAGAGTACTGCTGCTGCAATCGAGCGACGACTTCAGCTGGCGGATCAGTCGCGTCGCGGAGGGCAAACAGAATCTCGAATGAGGGATAGTCCTGCTCGAAAAATGTGCGCAGGTTCGATTCGAGATTGAGATCTAGTCCGGCAAGCGGTTTCAAAATACTGATCGGCTCGCTTAAACGCAGGGCGGGTCGCGGCACTGACAAAAACCGGCACGCCGCAACAATCGAAAGGAACGAGTAGACGATGGCGCCCGCAAGAACGAAGAGGAGCGCGACAGCAAGGGCCGTATGGGAGTGCGATCCGAATCCTGAGACGAGCAGGAACAGCGCACTGCTTGCGCCTGAAAGCATGATTACCCGAGAGAAAGCAAATCATTATACCTGCCGGGTGCAGCTGAGGGACTGCGGGGCCCGCCCGACGGGCAGTGTCCTAAATTCATCAACCACAAAGGACACGAAGTTACACGAAGATGTGAATCCTCAGGGTTTCCTTCGTGCTCCTTTGTGTCCTTGGTAGTTAATTAGGACACCACCACGTCTCGTAAGGAACGCGAGACATAGGCTGTTGCTGGCTACGATGCCGCTCGCGAATTCTCCCACG
>WNFF01010740.1_pt1 | contig 10434 bp, 10 predicted proteins | sample 5400441 | NCBI WGS metagenome assembly WNFF01 (sample SAMN13153345, study PRJNA577476) | soil metagenome | isolation source: 120 cm saprolite under Douglas fir tree site 2 hole 3 replicate 1 | place: USA:California | collected 2015-04-18
GGCCTTGTCGTCATGCTCGTGACCGAAGCCCGCGGCCAGGGCCGCGGTCCCGCCAGGCCTGACGTCACCCCCGATCAGGCTGCGGGGAGAATGAGTCCGTGATCGAGCGTTACACGCTGCCCGAGATGGGCCGGGTATGGAGCGAGGCGCACAAGTACGAGCTGTGGTGCCGGGTCGAAACCCTCGTCCTCGAGGCGAACGCGGCGGCTGGAATAGTTCCCGCCAGCAGCGTCGGGCCTGTCCGGGCCGCTCCGCCGCCAACGCCTGAGGCGGTCGCCGCGATCGAGGCTGTCACGAACCACGACGTGATCGCCTTCCTCACCGCCTGGGCCGACAACACGACGCCGCGCGAGGCGGCCGCTTACGTCCATTTCGGCATGACCTCCTCTGACCTGCTCGACACGGCGCTCGCGCTGCAGCTCACCGAGGCGACCGACCTGCTGATCGGCAGGGCTGCCGCCCTCACGGCGGCGTTGCGAGAGCACGCACTCGCGCACCGCGGCACGCTGCGTCCTGGGCGCACGCACGGCATTCACGCCGAGCCCGACGTGTGGGGTCACCGGGTCGCCGATTTCGCGTTCGCGATGGCGCGCTGCCGCGAGCGGCTGCGCCGGGCCAGGACGGCAGTAGCCGTCGGCAAGCTGTCAGGACCGGTCGGAACCTATTCCAGCATCGACCCGGCCATCGAGGCCACCGTCATGGATAGGCTGGGGCTCCGCCCTGCCGATGTCGCGACCCAGGTCGTGCTGCGGGACGGGATCTCCGAGTGGGTCAGCGTGCTCGCCATCATCGCGTCGGTCTGCGAGGCGGTCGCGCTCGAGGTCAGGCATGGCCAGCGCACCGAGGTCAGGGAGCTATCGGAGGCTTTCACCGCAGGCCAGAAGGGCTCGTCGGCGATGCCGCACAAGAAGAACCCGGTGCGGTCCGAGCGGATCAGCGGCCTGGCGAGGATCGTACGCGCGCAGATCGTGCCCGTGCTCGAGGGCATACCGCTGTGGCACGAGCGCGATATCTCGCATTCCTCGGCCGAGCGGGTCGCGCTCCCGGACGCCGCGATCGCCACCGACTACCTGCTCGACCAGACAACGGGCCTGATCACCGGCCTGGAGGTGGACGCCGCCAGGATGCGCGCGAACCTCGAAGCGACCGGCGGGCTGATCTACTCGTCGGCCGTGCTGCTCGAACTGGTCGAGGAGGGAATGCCGCGCGAGGACGCGTACTCGCTCGTCCAGCAGGCCGCTATGGCGACCTGGGAGACTGGCAGGCCATTCCGCGAAACGCTCGCCACCCAGGCGGCCAGGCTGGGCCGCCGCATTGACGAGGCACGGCTTGACGAGGTCTTCCGGCCGGAGCGATACGTCGCCAGGCTCGGCGTGGTCTTCGACCGCCTGGAAAAGCTTGACCCTGCCATGGCAGTGCCGCGGGAATGCTGAAGCATCTGTACTCGGGCAAGGTCCGGGAGCTATACCGGACGGACGACGGTTTGCTGCTTCTGGTGGCGACCGACCGGATTTCCGCTTTCGACTTTGTGCTCGACACGACTATCCCCGACAAGGGCAAGGTTTTGACCAAGCTTTCGTTGTGGTGGTTCGAGCGGCTGGCCGACCTGGTGCCCAATCACCTCGTCCAGGTTCCGGTCGACGTTCCGGTCCCCCCGGAGTTCGCCGGCCGGGCGATGGCGGTCCGGCCGCTGCGAATGGTTCAGGCCGAATGCGTGGCCCGCGGTTACCTTGCCGGGTCGGGCCTGACCGAATACCGGCGAGACGGCCGGGTCTGCGGGATCGCGCTGCCTGACGGGCTCGAAGAGGGGTCGCGACTGCCCGAGCCTATCTTCACCCCAGCCACGAAGGCGCCGCGCGGCGCGCATGACGAGAACATTACATTCGCCGAGCTGGCCAGGTCGGCGGGCGCCGAACTGGCCGCTGAACTGCGCCGGATCACGATCGCCGTTTACGAGCGAGGAGCGCGGCTGGCGGCCGAGCGGGGCATCATCGTGGCCGATACCAAAATCGAGCTTGGATTTGACGCCCACGAAACCCTCGCGCTCGGCGACGAGGTGCTCACGCCGGACTCATCCCGGTTTTGGCCGGCCGATCAATGGCGGCCCGGGCGAAGCCAGCCCTCCTTCGACAAGCAGTACGTGCGAGATTGGCTCCTCTCGCCGGAATCTGGCTGGGACCCCAACTCCGGACAGCCGCCGCCTCCGCTTCCTGACCGTGTAATCGAGCGAACAAGGGAAAGATACATGCAGGCATACGAGCGGATCACCGGTCTGACCTGGCCCGATTAGGAAGGTAAGGCAGGCAGGCCCGCCAGTTACGGGTAGTACGGAGTCAGTTACTTTATGTATCGGCGTCGTCATCGTCCGGGGGGTCGGCCAGCAGTGGAATACTGGACAACGCGCGAGACGGCCGGAACGGTGATGTCAGCTCCGGTCGAGACCTTGCCGTATCAGGGCAGCGCATATGCCTCGAGCCGGGATAATGATGTCCCACCCCCCAGGGACAGGAGTTCCAGCCTTATGAGCAGCGGTCACCAGACCCGCTACCGCGTCGTCGGCGGCAGCCCTCTCCAGGGAACCGTTTTCGTCCAGGGTGCCAAGAACGCGGCGCTCAAGATGATCGCCGCGTCCCTTCTCGCCGAGAAGGGACGCACCGTGCTGCGGAATGTCCCCGTAATCGAGGACGTCCGCCGCGCCGTCGAGCTCGCTCAGGCGGTCGGTGCGATGGTGAAGTTCCATGAAGTGGAACGGACGCTGGTGGTCGACGCTTCGGAGTTGACCAGCCCGATACTTCCCGCCGACATAACCAGGCAGTTCCGCGCCTCGGTCCTGTTCGTCCCAGCGCTCCTGCACCGGCTCGGCGAGGCGGTGCTCGAGGGCGTCGGCGGCTGCAACCTCGGCAGCCGCAATCTGGACTTCCATTACCGTGGCTTTGCCCGGCTCGGCGCGACGGTCGACGAGGGCGAGAGCCAGATCAGGGTCAAGGCCGACGGGCTGCGCGGCGCACACCTGTACCTGGACACGCCGTCTCACACCGGCACCGAGAACCTGATCATGGCCGCCTCGCTAGCGCCTGGCGTCACCGTGATCGACAACACCGCCCAGGAGCCCGAGGTTCAGGACGTCATCGCGTTCCTCGGCAAGATGGGCGCGAAGATCAGCGGCGGCGGCACCGGCTTCATTACCGTCGAGGGCGTCAGGGAACTGACGGCGGTCGAGCACACCGTCATGCCCGACCGGATCGACGCGGCCGTGTTCGCGATGGCGGCGGCCATCACAGGCGGCGAGGTAAGCCTCGTGGGCGCCTCCCTCGACCACCTTGGTGTCGTGCGCTGGAAGCTCGAGCAGATGGGTGTGGAGTTCGCGACTCAGGGCGCCATTCTCCAGGTGCGCAGGGACCGGCAGCTACGGCCGATCAACGTGATTACCAGCCCGTTCCCGGGGTTTGCTACCGATCTCCAGTCGCCGATCATGGCAGTAAGCTGCCTCGCCGACGGCACCAGTTACATCAGGGAGATGATCTTCGACGGCCGGTATATGCTGGCCGGCGAACTTACCAAGATGGGCGCCAAGGTCGAAGTCGCCGACACGGTCGCGATGGTGCACGGGCCGACCCCGCTGCGTGGCACCGAGGTCACGGCGCACGACCTGCGCACCGGGATCGCCCTGGTCCTCGCCGGCCTGGCTGCCGACGGCGAGACCATCGTCTCTCCTGGCTACCAGATCGATCGGGGTCACGCTTCGGTCGCCGCGCGGCTGACCGCCCTCGGCGCCGACATCACCGCGGAAGACCTGAGCTAGCGCGCCCCGCTAGCGCGACCCACCCGGCCAGCGACCCGCCCGGCCGTGGCGGGCCTCCTCCCGCGCCACCTCGATGAACCGGTTGTTGGCCGCCTTCTCGCCGATCGAGACCCGCACGCCCTCGCCGGCGAACGGGCGCACGGCGAGGCCAGCCTTGTCGCAAGCGTCAGCGAAGTCCATGGTGTCCGGGCCGAGCCGGAGCCAGACGAAGTTGGCCTCCGTGGGCGGCACGGTCCAGCCCATGTTCATCAGCTCGGCGCGGACCCGGTCCCGCTCGGCGACCACGAGATCGACCCGGTCGAGCAGTTCAGCCTCGGCTGTCAGCGATGCGACCGCGGCAGCCTGGGCGACCGCGTTCACGGCGAAGGTGAGCATGGTCTTGCGTGCCGCCGCCGCGACCGGCTCATGCCCGACCAGGAAGCCGACGCGCAGCCCCGCCAGGCCGTAGGCCTTCGAGAAGGTCCGCAGCACGGCAACGTTGGGGCGCTCTTTGTAAATCTCGATGCCGTCGGCCACGTCAGGGTCGCGCACGTACTCGGCGTACGCCTCGTCGAGCACGACCAGGCAGTCGCCCGGGACTCGGTCGAGGAAGCGCGCGAGGTCGCCGGAGGTAACGACCGTGCCGGTCGGGTTGTTCGGCGTGCAGACGAAGATCAGCCTGGTCGCATCGGTGATGGCGGCAGCCATCGCGTCCAGGTCGTGCCGCTCGTCGGTGAGTGGCACCCGGACCGAGGACGCGCCGGCCAGGTCCGCCAGGTACGGATAGGCCTCGAACGAGCGCCAGGCATAGAGCACCTCGGCGCCCGGGTCAGCGACCGCCTCAAGCAGTTGCTGCACCAGGCCGACCGAGCCGCAGCCGACCGCGATGTGCGCCGCGGGCACCGCGTAGCGGGCGGCGATCGCCTCAGTGAGCTCGGCAGCGCCGTTGTCCGGGTACCTGTTGACTTCACCAGCTGCCGCGGCGATGACCTTGACCACGGACGGCAGCGGGCCGAACGGCGACTCGTTGGACGAGAGCTTGTAGGTCGGACCGGAGGTCGCGGCGGGCGGCTTGCCGGGCTTGTACGGCGCGAACTGGTCGAGAATCGGTCGGAACCGTGGCGTCTGCACGGACATCATCGTCCTCCATGGCTGAACTGGGCCACGTCGACGGGGCCGCCTGGCGACTGCCGAACCGGCTCGCAGGGCTGGTGCTGCCTAGGCCTGAGCATAGGCGGATGCAGGATGTCGGTGTCACCGCGCCGGTACAGCTGGGCCGGCCGGCCGCCCGATGAGCTGGCCGTTCCCGTGTCCACGAGGAACCGTTCAGCGCCGGTCACCTTGCGATGGAAGTTACGCGGATCCAGCGGAGTGCCCCAGACGATCTCATATACCCGGCGCAAGTCAGCGACCGTGAACATGTCCCTGCAGAACGCCGCGCCGAGCGTGGTGTACTCCAGCTTGGCCCTGGCCCGCTCGACCCCGTCCTGCAGGATCCGCAGGTGGTCAAATGCCATCTCGGTCAGGCTCGCGACCGGCCGCCAGCTCATCCGCGGCTGGTCAGGGGCCGGGAGATCAGGCGCCAGGCCAAGGTAGGCGACCGACACCACACGCTGCCTCGGATCACGGTCCGGGTAGCCGTAGGTCTGCAGCTGCTCGAGATGAACGGGAGCGCCGGGCAGGCCCGCCCGCTCGCCGAGCACCCGGGCCGCAGTCGCGGGCAGGTCCTCGTCCAGCCTGATGAAGCCACCAGGAAGCGCCCAGCGACCCGAGTGCGGCTCCGCGTGCCGCCGCCAGACCAGCACGGAAAGCTGGCTCGCCCGCACCGTGAGGATCACCAGGTCGACGCTGACGGCGACCCGTGGCACCTCCATGCTTGCACCGTAGCGCGGACCGGTCGGGTCTCGCTAAGCGGCGTGAACCTCGTAGTGTTAAGCCATGAACCGGCTTGGAGAGCTTGAGCGGGCCATCATGGAGGTCCTCTGGGAATCGCCTGATCCGATGACGGTCAGGCAGGTCGGCGGCTGCCTGACCGACAGGGACCTGGCGCACACCACGGTAATGACGGTGCTCGACCGGCTCGCGAAGAAAGGGTTCGTCCGCCGTCAGCGGGCCGGCCGGGCCTGGCGCTATCGCCCTGCCGAGAGCAGGGAGGCGTATGTCGCCGAGCTGATGCTGACGGCGCTGGATCAGACCGGCGACCGCCAGGCCGCGCTGACCAGGTTCGCCAGGAGCGTGTCAGGCGCCGAGGCTGATGCGCTCCGCGCGGCCCTCGAAGCCCTCAGCCTGGGCGGCACCGGGATCAGCACCGGGGGCACCGGGGGCACCAGTGGCACCAGTGGCACCAGTGGCACCGGGGGCACCGGGGGCACCGGGGGCAGGACCTGATTACCCGTGTCAGCCGCAGTCTTCACTCTCGGCGCCGTCGCAATCGGCTGCGTTGTCGCCGCGCACTTGCTCGCGGGCGCTAGCTGGACGCGCCGGTCCCCCGCTGTCGCCATCGCCCTCTGGCAGGCGCTCGGGTTTGGCTGGGGTGTGGCCACGGTGGGCACGCTGGCCGGATTCGGCGCCTATGGCCTGCGGGGCAGGGCAGGAACTGGCGTTACGAGCATCGCAGCAGGCTCGGCACGGGCCGCCCGGCTAGTGTTCGGCACAGGAAGGGCGGCACGCGGCTGGGACGCGCTGACCACGCTGCGCGTCCTGTCGCTGACCGCCGGGATCGTGCTGCTGATGCTGCTCTGCTGGATCCTGCTCGCGGCGGTCTCCGCGGTGCTGCGGGCGAGGCACCGGCAACGGGCGCTGCTCGGGCTGCTCGCGCACGACGATCCCAAGGTTCCCGGCGCGCTCGTCGTGGACCACCCCGCAGCCGCTGCGTACTGCGTCCCCGGGCTGCGCTCGGCGATCGTCATCAGCGTCGGCGCACTTGACCTGCTCGACCAGGCTGAGCTCGCCGCCGTCCTCGCGCACGAGCGGGCCCACCTGCGCGCCAGGCACGATCTGGTGTTGCTGCCGTTCACGGCGTTGCTGCGGGCATTTCGCTGGTCGGCGGTCGCCAGGGAGGCGAACCGTGAGGTCGCGCTGCTGGTCGAGATGATGGCCGACGACCGGGCGCAACGGCGGCTGCCTGCCAGGGAGTTGGCGACAGCGCTGCTGAGAGTCGGCGCATCCGGTGGTGGCCGGGCTCCGACCGGCGCCCTCGCGATTGCCCGCGGCACGTCGCCGCCCGGGATGGGCGGGACGGCCACGCCCCATTCGGCCGCTGGCGGCTCTGCCCAGGTCAGGAGCTCGTCAGCGCCGCTCGGGGTCAGGCCGTCCGGTGCGCCAGCCCCGACGATCGACGGGGAACTCGCGGCCCGGGTAACCAGGCTGCTCAGGCCTCCGCCCGGGCTCCCGGTTCTCGCCGTACTTCTGCTTGGCACTGTCGCGGCAATGCTCGTGGTCGCGCCCGCCCTCGCATTGCTGCTGCCAATGTGATGGCCGTCTGACGGCGCTGCTGAACCGCTGGCTTTCCTCGTCGATCGCGAGGACCCGAACCGAGACGCGGGTTCCCACAGGCCACGACTCCAGCCGTACTAGTCGGCGATGCGGATCCGCAGCCGGCGGAAGCCCTTGCCCTTGTTCTCGATCTTCACGACCTCGATCCGGCCGATCTGCGCGGTCGACGCGACGTGCGTGCCACCGTCGGCCTGCTGATCGAGGCCGACGATGTCCACGATCCTGACCTCCTTGACCTCCGGCGGTACGAGGTTCGTCGCCGTGCGGATGATGTCAGGATTCTCGACCGCGTCCCTGAAGCCCTCGGGCAACTGCGGCAGGTCGAAGTCCATCCGGGCCGAGAAAGGCTCCATGTTGCCGCCGGTCACCAGCGAGCCGTAGTCCCGGTAGACCACGCCGCACAGGACATGCAGGCCCGAGTGGGTGCGCATCAGCGCGGTCCGGCGGTCGTCCTCGACAGCGCCGCGGACGGCGGTTCCAGGTGGTGGCAACGGGTCGCCGTCAACCGGGATCAGGTACAGGTCATCGCCCTTGCGCACGCCGACGATGCGCGTCTGCACGCCGCCCCAGAGCAGAACCCCGTTGTCAGGCGGCTGGCCGCCGCCTCCGGGATAGAAGGCAGAACGGTCGAGCACGATTCCGTCCGCGCCTCCGCCGAGCACGAACGCGTCCCACTCTCGGAGAGTCTGGTCGTCGAGTTCAAGCCGGTGGGTCCGCCATCCGGTATCAGTCATCGGGCATCACTCATAGTTCGGCAGCATAGTGCGGTGCGGTCCGCGCGGGCACGGAGTAGTTCGGTCCCTGCCGAGAGCGCGACCGGTGCCTGCCGATGTGGCCTGCCGATGTGGCCTGCCGGGCGCACGTCGGTGAGGTAGATCGCCGCAGCGATGAACGCGGCGATCGGAAAGATGCTGATCAGCGAGGTGTTGTAGGCCGCGCTGAAAAGGCCCACCGCCAGGCTGACACCGGTGATGACCAGCCAGAGCGGCTTGGTCCGCTTCCCGGCGGCGGGGAAGGCGGCTGTCGGCCTACGCAGGGCGTCGACGAACGCCCATGCCTCCACCACGAAGGCGGCGACCAGGAGGATCCAGTTGATCCAGTTGAGCGGGGTGAGTGCGTTGAAGGTGAACACGGTCTCAACCTATCTGTTGCGCGCGCCAGCCGGGTCGGTCCACGGATCGGCCTCCGCAGCGGCGACCGTCGCGGCCAGCGGGTCATACCCGGATTCCTCGAAGGCCTCGGCCACCGGATCTGTACCCGGCGGCACAACGGGGTCAGGCCCTTCCTCGTCGTCCCGTTCGCTGGCGCCGGGGTCAGCCGCGGCGCCGCCGCTCGCCCTCGCCCAGGCGCCAGCCTGCGCTCCAGTGCTGGCTTCCATGGCGGCAGCGGTGGCGTCGGAGCCCGGCCGGACCTCGGCCTCTGCCTCGGCGCGGGCATCGGCGTCGCTCCTGACCTCCTTGCGGAACGACTCATATATGTCAATCAACATCTGCTTCTGGCGCTCAGTGATCTCCGGGTCGGCCATGATCGCCTCAGTGACCGAAGTTGTTTCGCCCTCTTTGTCATCGAGTATCCCGGCCTGTAGGTAAAGCGCCTCAGCCGAAATCCGCAGGCCTTTAGCTATCTGCTGCAGAATGTCGGCGCTCGGCCGGCGGAGGCCTCGCTCGACCTGGCTGAGGTAGGGATTAGAGACGCCCGCAGCCTGGGCAAGTTGGCGGATCGAGATCTTCGCCTGCTCGCGCTGCTCGCGTATGTACGAACCGATGGTGCTGACGTTCACCGGACTCATATAGCCAGTTTCGCCACCCACGCTTGCAATTGCAAATCGTCTTGCAAGCACCTTCCCTACCCGGTCCACCAGCGGTCGCGCGCCTACCCAGCGAACCACCATGCCGCTCGACTTTGCCCGATCTAGTCTCTCGACTTTCGGATTGCCGTGTCCAAATCGGGCGCAGAACCGGGATCAAAGGCGGGGGGAGAGCCGTGCACTGGCGGCAGCACGGCACGAATCTCGCCCACCGGCACGCCGCCGCCGGTGACCGGCGGCCTGGCCAGCTCGGCGAGGACGGCAAGGTCAGCCCCAGCCGGAGTTGGGCCTTCCGGCTGCATGCTCGCCGCCTCGGCCGCTGCACCCGCGGCCGCTGCACCCGCCAATGCCGCAGCCCGGTCGCCGGCCGCGATCAGCCGGGTCAGCAACTCGGCCACCAGCGGCGGAGCCGCCCGCTGAGCGCCGTCGTCGAACTTGACCGCTCCGGCTCGCCCGTCCGCTAGCGCGAACGCACAAACGCCCTCGGCACCCGACTTAATCAGCAGACCCGGTACGGCCCCGGCCATCGCAGCCTCGGCTCTGGTTGTCCCTGACGTCCAGACAGGATTGGCCCGCATGGCGTCGGCGACCGCCCGTTCGGCGGAACCGGTCTCGGCTAGCACCAGCGCCCGGAAGGCCCGGGCCAGACCGACGACGGAAATGGCGAAGAGGGGCGCGCCGCAACCGTCGACGCCGGTGGCAGCTACGGGCTCACCAGCCAGCCCCTCGATGACCCGCTTGATCTGCACCTGAAGCGGATGGCCTGGATCGCGATAAGCCCGAGTCGGCCAGCCCGCAGCGACACACGTGGCCAGCATCGCTGCGTGCTTGCCCGAACAGTTCATGTGCACCCGGTCGGCGACTCCGCCCTCGCGAAGCCAGGCGTTCCTCGCGGTTTCGTCGAGCGGCAGGTCGGGCGGGCACTGCAGGTCGGACTCGCTCAGCCCGGCCGTGCGGAGGATCTCGCGGACTCCCCGGACGTGGAACTCCTCGCCCGAATGACTTGCCGCCGCCAGCGCGAGCAGTTCGCCCTCCAGCCGCAGTCCGCAGCGCAGCATCGCCGCCGCCTGCATCGGCTTGTTCGATGACCTGGGGAACATCGCCCGGCCAGCGGCACCGGCGGCGAGCAGGAGCGATCCGTCAGCTGCCAGGACAGCCAGGGAACCACGATGCCGCGACTCGGCGATCCCGGACCTCATTGCCTCGGCGAGCACGGGATTGACGGGTTCAGGCTCAACCGCGGCTACGAAAGCCTGCGCGGACCTGGGATGGTTCAGGACATCGGCCTCCGGGACCGCGCCGGGGCGCGCCGGAAGCTCAGCGCCGATCGGGAACTCCCAGCATCGCCCTC
>WNFF01005405.1_pt1 | contig 10433 bp, 10 predicted proteins | sample 5400441 | NCBI WGS metagenome assembly WNFF01 (sample SAMN13153345, study PRJNA577476) | soil metagenome | isolation source: 120 cm saprolite under Douglas fir tree site 2 hole 3 replicate 1 | place: USA:California | collected 2015-04-18
CGGCGGCCGCGAAGATCATCTGGCCGAGACCGTCCGGCGCGCCGACGAGCTCGGCCGCGATCAGCGCGCGCCAGCCGAACCCGAGCCCGGAGCGGACGCCGATCAAAATATAGGGCAGCGCGCCGGGCAGGATGACGCTGCGGATCGTCTCGATCCGCCCGCCGCCGAGCGCACGCACGCCCTGCTCCAGCACCTCGGGGACGAGCTGCACGCCCAGCACCGTGTTCTGGAACACGATGAAGAACACCGTGTTCCAGATCACGAACACGGCGAGCGCGGTGCCGATGCCGAGCCAGCCGATCATCAGCGGCAACCAGACGATGCCGGAAATGGCGTTGAAGAACACGACCAGCGGATTGAGGAAATCGGCGAGGTTGCGATAGAGCCCGGCGATGAAGCCGCCGATGATGCCGGTGAGGATGCCGACGCCGGCGCCGAGGCACAGGCGGGTGAGGCTGGCGGCGATCTGCGCGGGCAATTCGCCGTCGCGCATACGCGCCCACACCACTTCGATCACGTTGCTCACCGGAGGCAAGGTCGCCTTGTTGGGATGGAACATGGCCCAGAAGAGCATCCACATGATGAGGATGAGGACGAACGGCAGCGCCGGCAAAAGCCGCCACGCCAGCCCATTGACGCCGGGCAAGGTTGGCAAGCGGATCATGGGCGTCTGCCGGCTCATCGCTGCAACAGCCCCCAGCGCGCGACGGTGAGGTTCTCGATCGGCTGGATGATCAGGCGGTCGACCACGATATAGAGGCAGCCGATCACGATCATGCCGACCATGATGCGATCGATCTGCCCGAAGGTGCGCGCGCCGAAGATGAGGTCGCCGAGCCCGCCCTTGCGCACCAGCATCTCGGCCGCGATCAGCGCACGCCAGCCGTAGCCCATGCCGAGGCGCAGGCCCACGACGATGCTCGGCAGCGCGCCTGGCAGATAGACGTCGGTGACGAGCCGCAGCCGGCCCGCGCCGAGCGAGCGCAGCACCAACGTATAGTTCTCCGGAATCGCGCGCACCCCGATCATGGTGTTGAAGATGATCGGGACGATCAGGGTGTAGATCACGATCACCAGCGTGGTGGTGTGGCTGAAGCCGAACCAGATGATCGCGAGCGGCAGCCAGGCGATGCCGGAGATGCCTTGCAGAAACCGCAGAAATCCTTCGAGCGCATGCGCGGCGTAACGGTTGACGCCGACCGCAAACCCGATCGGCACGCCGACGCTCATGGAGATGAGCGTCGCAATGCCGAGCACGGTGAGGCTGGTGCTGGCGTATTCCGCCATCACGCCGTGGGTGACGAGATGGACGAATGCGTTCCATGCCTGGAGCGGCGAGACCAGGAGGTTGTCGGGAAAATCGCCCAATACCTTGATCGCCCACCAGACCGCGACCAGAACGGCGAACGGCAACAGGATTTTCAGGCCGCCCAACCGCTGCCAGACGTTCTCGATCCCGGCAGGCTTGTAAGTCGCGAGAACCACGTGTCCTGACAACGACCCGATCCCCCTCATCCCATCCCTCTCCCCTCCGGGGAGAGGGAGTCGCCTGTCGTCTCCACGCGTTGCGCATCCGACGTTGACGGCGCGGCGGCGCCCCGCTCCTCGCGCACCAGGCGGAGCACCTTTTCGGCGATGCCCTGCATCCCGGCGTCGAGCTTGAAGGATTCCCAGTCCCGCCCGGAGGCGCGCCCCGGCACCTCGATCACCGCCTTGATCTTGCCGGGGCGCCGCGTCATCACCAGCACGCGGTCGCCGAGAAACACCGCCTCGTCCACGCTGTGGGTGATGAAGAATACGGTTTTCTTCGTCGCCGCGGTGAGCCGCGCCAGCTCCTCCTGGAGCGTCAGCCGCGTCATGGCGTCGACCGCCGCGAACGGCTCGTCCATCAGGATCACGTCGGGATCGGCCGCCCAGGTGCGGGCGACCGCGACGCGCTGGCGCATGCCTCCGGACAATTCATGCGGATAGCGCTGCTCGAAACCGGCAAGCCCGGTGAGCTCGATCAGCCGCGCCACGATGGTTTCGCGTTTCTCCCGCGGCACCCGCGCGATCTCGAGCCCGTGGCTGATGTTGCGGCCTACCGTGCGCCACGGCAGGATCGCGAACTCCTGGAACACCACGCCGCGATCGCGGCCCGGCCCGCGCACGGGCGTACCGTCGCACGTAATGGTTCCCTCGGTGGGGCGCAGGAAGCCGGCGATCGCCTTGAGCAGCGTGGTCTTGCCGCAGCCGCTCGGCCCCACCAGGGTGACGAACTCGCCGGCCCGGATGGCAAGATCGATCGCTTCGGTCGCCTGCACCGGCCCGTCGGCGGTCGCGTAGAAATGCCGGAATTTTGAGACGACGATCTTTTCGCCGGCGATCATTGCGAAGCTGCCATGGCGGCACCGAAATCCGGGGCGGTTGCCACGAATGCGGCCCCGCCGCGGTTGACATATGCGGCTCAGTCGAGCGGACCTTTGCACTCGGCAAGCGTCTTCGGCAATGGCGCGAGATCGGCAAAAAATTCCGGGTGCTTGTCGACCACGCGCTTGAAGACCGTGTCGTCGTAAAAATCCTCACCGGCGAACGGCTTGTCCTTCTTGATCAGTCCGGTCTGGATCATCTCGTTGCCGGTGCGCACCAGCCCCTCGATCGTGCAGATCGACACCCGCGGATCCCAATCGAGCCACTTTATTCCGTCGGTCGCGTCGGCGATGTTCAGCCCGTCGAGGAACCGGGTGGCGATGTCCGCGGATTCCTTCGGGTTTTTGCGCACGAACAGGGTCGCTTCCGCGATGCCGGTCGCAAATTTTTCGATGAAATCGTAGTTCTTCTTGATCCAATCCTCGTTGGCGACGACCCCGATGATATCGGCGACCAAGCCGGCCGCCCCGCGGCTGACCACGACCGCATTGGGGCCGAGCTCGCGGATCGCCTGCGCCGTATAGGGCTCCCATGGCGCGGCCGCGTCGACCAGCCCCTGGGTGATGGTGATCGGCATGTTCTCGATCGGGACGCTCACGAGCTGCGACTTGGCGACATCGAGCTTGTTCTTGCGGAACCATTCGCGCAGATAGACCTCGTTGGTGCTGCCGGTGAGGTACGCGATCTTCTTGCCTTCCATCGATTGGGGATTGCCGGCGTCGATGCCGCGGTCCTTGCGGCCGATGATGGCGCGTCCGCCCGCCTTGGCGATGTAGTCGCCGGCGTTGTAATAGGCCATGACGCCCTTGAGCAGATTGCCGCTGGCGCGTGCGGACGCGATCGTGGTCGAGAACGCGGCATGGCCGAATTGCGCGTCGCCCGCTTGCACCGCCTGGACGACGGCACGCCCGCTGGAGGTCAGCTTGACGTTCACATTGAGCCCCTGTTTGGCCCAATAGCCGTTCTCGGCGGCGACGTAGCCGGGCGTGCTGAACAGGTTGTTGACGACGATGAACGTCACCGGCTGCACGGCCTGGCCGTGGCCGTAACCGGCGAGGCCGGCGACCGCCAACGCGAGAACAGCCGCGGACGCAATCAGCCGCCGGCACGTCGCCGTCGAGGAAATAGCCATGGAGTCTCCTCCCGCAGGATCCGGTCCGGCGGATAGCGATCTCGTTCCGGTGTCGCCCCGCCCGCGTATCGAATGCCGTCACCGCGTATCGAGTCAAGCAAGCGGTGGGACCGGCCCGTGTTCGCGCCGCCTCCAGCGCTCGCGCAGGCGAGCAAGGCGGCTCGCCGCCTCCGTGTTGACGGCGCCGGCCGGAACGCGCCCGGCGGCGAGCTCGGCGACCTGGCGCACGGTGTCGAAAGCCTGGTGCTCGATCGCTTCCGGGGTGAGGCCCGCCGCGTGCGGCGTCGCGATCACGTCGGGCCGGCGCGCGAGCTCGAGCGAGGGCATCTGGTCCGGCGCACGCCCAACGTCGATCGCGGCGCCCGCGATGCGCCGCTCCTCGAGCGCCCGCTCGAGCGCCGCCTCATCGACCAGATTGCCGCGCGACAGATTGATGAAGAACGCACTCGGCTGCATCTGCGCGAATCGCGCGGCGTTCATCAGATTCTCGGTTTCCTCGGTCGCGACGGCGAGGCATACCACGAAGTCGGATTCGGCGAGCAGCGCGTCGAGCGCCGCCTGGCGGATGCCGGGCGCCGTGATGGTCTGGTACGGGTCGCTGACGATCACCTGCATGCCGAGCGCCTGGCCGATCGGCGCGAGATATCGGCCGATGACGCCATAGCCGATGATCCCCAGGGTGGCGCCCTTGAGCTCACGTCCGGCGCGGGCCTCCGGAGCGCGGCCCTGGCGATAAACGAGCGCCGAGCTCGAGATGTTGCGCGCGAGATCGACCATGAACCCGAGCGCCATTTCGGCAACGGAGGCGGCAAAGCCGGGCGTCGCCCGGGTCACCAAGATACCCTGCGCGCTCGCCGCCGGCACGTCGATGTTGCGGATATCGACCGCGCAGCGCAGGAACGCGACGAGTTCACCGGGCGCGTGCCGAAAGAAAGCCGCCGGCCCCGGGGTCTGCCGGTCCGACACGATGATCTCGCAGCCGCGCGCCGTTTGCGCCAGCGCATCGGCGTCGAGGACCCGGCCCGTCGGATTGATGCGCACCTCGGCATGGCGTTTGAGCGCCGCCATGGCGCGCGCGCCATAATAGTTCTGCAGCATGTCCGGGGTGTGGGTGAGAAACACGCGGGTCATGAATCGCCTCCGGACCATTCGTAGCCCGGATGAAGCGGCAGCGAAATCCCGGGATGGCCGAATTTGTATCCCGGATGGAGCGTCAGCGAAATCCAGGATTCAGCCGCGAGGCGCCAATGATCGCGTCCGAATGGGAAACAGCATCGCCGGATTTCGCTTCGCTCGATCCGGGCTACAAATTTGCTCACAGCTCGCGAGCACGGCCCTTGCGAAACTCGACAAGAGCCTCATCGGCAAGTCTGTCGAGCTTGCCGGTTTCCGCATCTCGTTCGATCTTCCCGTCGAAGCGGGCGGCATCGAATTTATTGAACCAAGCGCGAAATTTCGCGAGTTCGTCGGCGCCCAGTTTGGAAACCGCTCGTTTGATCTCTTCGATCTTGCCCATGCAGGAAAAACTAGCATGGGCCCCTAAGCCTTACAAATCGCCGCAATCACATCACCCCGGGAACCCAAACCACCAGCTCGGTCACGGCCTTGCCGAAGGCCCCATCGCGGGCGTTCGCTCTTCCGCGGCGATCACGGAACCGCTAGGCTCTCGATCCGCGAACCGAGGAGGAAAGCCATGGCGGCCATCACCCCGAATGCCAAGAACCACGCCGGGCTCGGTCCCAAGGCGTCCCGGCCGGTGCACGTCGACGACCTGCCGTGGGAGAAGACCCGGTTTCAAGGTTGCGAGGTCAAGACGCTGCTGGTCGACCGGGACAGCGGCCTGGTGACCGTGCTGCTCAGGATGCAGCCGGGCGCCGTCCTGCCCGACCACGAGCATGTGCTGATCGAGCAGACCTACATGATCGGGGGCCGCCTCGTGGACAAGGAAGGCCCGGAGGCGGGGCTCGAAGTCGGCCCCGGCGATTTCGTGTGGCGGCCCGCCGGCAGCCGGCATACCGCCTGGGCGCCCGAAGGCGCGCTGATGATCGCCATGTTCCAGGCGCCCAACAAATTTTTCGAGCAGAACGGCAGAATCGCGGACATGATCGGCCAGGACTGGGACCTCGCCTGGAAACGCCCGCTACCCGGCTGAGCGCCGGCCGGCCCGGGACGAGCCCGGCATGAATCGATTGGCAGGTAAGCACCGCGGAGGAAACGAGATGGCCATCAGCGTCTACCCGGTCACGGAAAACTTTGCCGCTGAAATCGGCGATCTCGACCTGGCGCGGCCGCTCGATCCGGCGGACCTCGCGGCAATCAAAGCGGCGTTCGCGACCTACGCGGTGCTGATCTTTCCGGACCAGCAGCTCACGCAGGAGCAGCACCTCGCGTTCGCGGCGCTGTTTGGGCCGCTGGAGCTGACGATCGCCGTCCATCGCAAGGACGCGCCGCTGCGGGTACGCAAGGAATTCGCCGACGTTTCCAACCTCAACCACAAGGACAAGGTCTGGAGGGAGGATTCGCGGACACGGCAGTTCCAGCTGGCGAACCGGATCTGGCACACCGACAGCTCGTTCAAGCGGCTGCCGGCGCTCGCATCGCTGCTCTATGCGCGCACCATCCCGCCGGTCGGCGGCCACACCGAATTCGCCGACGAGCGCGCCGCCTACGACGCGCTGCCCGAGGCCATGAAGCGCCGGCTCGAAGGGCTCGTCGCCGAGCACTCGATCTTCAACTCGCGCGGCAGGCTCGGTTTTTCCAATTTCTCCGAGGAGGAGCGGCAGTCGCTGCCGCCAGTGCCGCAGGCGCTCGTTCGCGTGATCGCGGAATCCGGGCGCAAGTCGCTGTATCTCGCCTCGCACGCGGGCCGGATCTTCGGCATGCCCGAAGCGGAGGGCCGCGCGCTGATCGACCAGCTGATCGAGCATGCCACCCGGCGGCAGTTCGTCTATACCCACCGCTGGCGCGTCAACGACCTCGTGATGTGGGACGATCGCTGCACCATGCACCGCGGCACCGCGTTCGACGACCTGCGCTTCCGCCGGGACGTGCAGCGCGCGACCGTGAGCGACGTCGCCAACACGTGCGAGCAGGAAGGCCTTTCGGTCGCGGCGGCTTGAACCAGGCCTTGCTTGCTGCATGACCCGCATCATGGTCATCGATTGTCACGGCCACTACACGACGGCGCCGCGGCAGCTCGAGGCTTTTAGGCAGAACCAGATCGCCGGCTGGAAGGATGCATCCCGGGCGCCGGCGAGCGCGAGCCTCGACATCAGCGACGAGGAGATTCGCGAGAGCCTGCAGCTACAGCTGACATTTCAGCGCGAGCGCGGCACCGACCTCACCATCTTCTCGCCGCGCGCGGCCGGTATGGGCCACCACATCGGCGATGCCGGCGTCAGCCTCGCGTGGTCCGAGATCTGCAACGACCTGATCCACCGCTGCTGCACGCTCTATCCCGACAATTTCGTCGCGGTTTGCCAATTGCCGCAGTCCCCGGGGGTGCCGCCGAAACATTGCGTGGCCGAGCTCGAGCGCTGCGTGAAATCGATGGGCTTCGTCGGCTGCAACCTCAATCCCGATCCCTCGGGCGGCCATTGGACCGACCCGCCGCTCACCGACCGCTGGTGGTACCCGCTCTACGAGAAGCTGGTGGAACTCGACGTGCCGGCCATGATTCACGTCAGCGCCTCGGACAATCCGAACTTCCACGCCACGGGCGCGCATTACCTCAACGCCGACACCACGGCGTTCATGCAGTTCCTGACCTCCGACCTGTTCAAGGATTTTCCCGATCTGCGTTTCGTCATTCCTCACGGCGGCGGCGCCGTTCCCTACCATTGGGGCCGGTATCGCGGGCTCGCCCAGGACATGAAGCGGCCGCCGTTTGCGGAACTGCTGCTCCGCAACGTGTTCTTCGATACGTGCGTCTACCATCTGCCGGGGATCGAGCTGCTGCTCAAAGTCGTGCCCGCGGACAATATTTTGTTCGCTTCCGAGATGGTCGGCGCGGTGCGCGGCATCGATCCGGAGACGGGACATTATTTCGACGATACCAAGCGCTACATCGATGCGGTCGCCTGGCTGGGCGAGGAGGAGAAGCGCAAGATTTTTTCGGAAAATGCCCGCAAGGTGTATCGGCTCGCCCGCCGGGCGGCGTCGCCCGCGAGTCCCCGGTGAGCACGACCCGGTCTCGGATTGAAGCGCTCTAATCGATCAGTCAAAAGCTGGAACCGGGCTGCGATCGCCGCGCGGCTTCGTCGACGTGAAGCGGATCGGCTGACGCGGCGCTCGGAGCCGTGTACCCCGCCGGTTCATTTCTTGCCGAGCCGTTTGATCGCGGCATCGGCGGCGCGCTCGCCGGCTTCCCAGGCGCCGGCGATCGTGCCCCACAGGGTCTCGTGCGCGGCTTCGCCGGCGAACCAGAGGCGCTCGTCCAGGGGTTCGGAGAGCACCTTGCGCGCCCATTGTCCGCCCGGAGCAGCGGCCGAGAACGCGCCGAGTACCCAGGGCTCCTTGGTCCAGCGCGTCGCATGCGTGCGCTCGACCGCCCGCTTCAGGCCGGAGCCGAACAGGCCGGCGAGCCAGTCGATTGCGAACGTCGTCATCGCGGCTTCGCCATCCCCGGCGAGATCGGCTGCCAGCCTGCCGGCGACCTCGACGACGCAAAGCCGCGAGCCCGACACATTGCCGAGCAAGGCCGCGGTGCGCGGGTCGGCGGCTTTCTCGAATATGAGATCATCGCTCCGCAGCCCGAGCGGATTGCCCGCAAACTCGATCGCCACGTGCTCGTAGCTGCCGAGCCCGAGCTTGCCGATCGCCTCGGCGTGGCGCGCGGGCAAGCCGGGTTGGAACTTGATCTTCCCCGAGGCGAGCACCGCGGTCGAGGCGGTCACGATGGCGGCGCGGGCGGTCAGCAACGTCCCGCGCGTTTCCGCCTCGACCAGCCGATCGCCCCATGCGATCCGCGTCACGGGGCTGGAGAACTGGATCGGCGACCCGAAGGCGAGCTTGCCCACCAGCGTGCCGAGCCCCTGCCGGCAGAACGCGGCGACCTCGCGCTCGGCCGATTTGGCGAGATCCATGGCCGAGATGTCGCTCAGGGCCTTGCCGCACCCGAAATTTCCGAGCACGAATTCCATCGTCGGGCGCCAGTCGCCGAGATCGTTCGGCAGCGCCTGGGCGCAGGAAACGTCGACCTTGCCGCGGGCTGCATCGGAAATGCCGCGATTGCAGCGCACGAGATTCGCGAAGAAATCTTCCGTTTCGCCTTCGCGCGCGTCGCGAAGCCCGATCCGCAGCCGCTGGCCCGCCGGCATCGGATAGATGTCGAGCCCGGCTTTGAGCGCGAGCTTCGCCAGCGGATTGACATCGGGCATGTAGATCCAACGCGCCCCGCGCTCATAAGGAATGCGGAAGGTTCGCATGTCGGTGAAACAGCGGCCGCCCCAGCGTTCACTGGCTTCCAGAACCACGAACCTGCGTCCGGCCGCCGCGACGCGCCGCGCGGCCGCAATGCCGGCGGCCCCGGCGCCCACGATCAACACGTCGAAATCCGGCTGAACCGCCGGAGCAGCGAGCACGGGCGCCGCCGCAACGGCGGCGGAACCGGCGAGAAACGCGCGGCGGTTCACCGCCCGCCAGGTCAGCAATTACCGATTGGGACGGCCTTCGGATTGCGACAAAGCACGCTGATCCTTCAGACACATCGTTCGGTGAATCTTCCGGAGCGTGACCATGGCCTTTTGCGAGGTATCGATCTTCTCGGCGAGTTCCACGACTTTCGCCTGTATGACGGAGACGCCCTTGACGTCCCCCTCGATCGAATCGATCATCGACTTCAAGATCCCGGGCGCTTGCGCCATGTCGGGCAACGTTACGTCTCGTAGCGATTGCCCGATCTTGCTCGCGCAGTTGATGCGAGCGTCGTATTCGGCTTTCAGCGCCTTGAACCGACCGGTAAAGTCGGTTGCGTTCTGCAGATCGGTGGCAAGATTGTCCGGCTTGATGCCACAAATACCGTCTACGTTGCTTACGTCGGGATAACGCGCTTCGACGATCTTTCCGTAATCTTCGACAAGGGATTTCGCCTCGTTCAGAAGCGCATTGAAGCTGCAAACGAGATGATCCCGTCCTCGATAGCAGCGATCCAGCTTCACCTCGCCTTTCGCACCGGGCAGAGTAAGAGGTTCTGAGCTTTCTGAAGCTTTATCGCAGGACGCGAGCGCCGTTCCCAACGCTCCTCCCGTGGGCTCCCTTGCAGGTGCCGCCGCGGGCGCCGGATCGGGTGGCGCCGGCTGGCCGGTCGTAGGCGCGGGGGGAGGTTCTCGTCGCTCCTTGGCCCAGCCCAACGCCGGCAGGCAGAGCAAGCCCGCGACGATCAGCGGCACGGCCCATAGCGCTGAGGATTTCACGCGCCCTCTCTTGCTAATCCGGGTCATTTGTCCTCTCCCTTCGATAGACTCAGCAGGCTGCTCGCATCAGCGGTTGGAATCCGATCAGCGCCAGCGCGACAGGCTTGGCCGCGCCGGCGAAAGCGCTCGGTATCCCGATCCGTGATCATCCAATGCTGCGGTTCAGCATGGACTGCTTTCCATCTGGCCGAAGCCTAGCAAGGCCCTGAGCCGATGGCTGTGCCCTTTCAGCAACACTGCGAGAAAATGAAAATCCGTAACGGCGCACCGCGGACAATTGTAAGCAGGCCGGTATCCCGGTGCCGACCACTTACGCTCTTCGGTTCTCAAAACGGAAGAGAGCGTCAGTCGGCAACCAGCTTGAATGCGATCGTCAGTCGAGTCTCAGTTGCTGCACGCGGCTGCGGCTGCTTGGTTTCTGGTTCGCCGCAACAACAAGACATTCGCCGACGCTCAAGGAGCCGGCAGCGCCTGCGGGC
>WNFF01014676.1_pt1 | contig 10433 bp, 9 predicted proteins | sample 5400441 | NCBI WGS metagenome assembly WNFF01 (sample SAMN13153345, study PRJNA577476) | soil metagenome | isolation source: 120 cm saprolite under Douglas fir tree site 2 hole 3 replicate 1 | place: USA:California | collected 2015-04-18
GCCGTCGCCATGGTGGAGGGCTACGTCGCCGGGCTCGACCCGGCCGACGAGCCGCTCGGCGTGGAAAGGACCGTGGCGACCCGCACCGACACGATCGCGGTCTCCGGCCGGATCGACCGCCTCGACGCCCGGCCGGGCCCGGGCGAGGGAACCGAACTCGTCGTCGTGGACTACAAGACCGGGCGGCACCTGCTGACCACCGACGACGCGCGTAGCTCGATGGCCCTGGCCCTCTACGCGCTGGCCGCGGGCCGGGTCCTGCGGCGGCCGTGCCACCGGGTGGAACTGCACCACCTGCCCACCGGCGAGGTCCTCGCCTGGACGCACACGGAAGACTCGCTGGCCAGGCACCTGCGCCGCGCCGAAGGCATCGCCGAAGAGTGCGCCGCCGCCGACGAGCGGATGCGCGACGGCCTGCCCGCCGACGCCTGGGACGAGGTGTTCCCGCCCCGCCCCGGCCCGTCCTGCGGCTGGTGCGACTACCGCCGCCACTGCCCGGAAGGCACCCAAGCCGCCCCGCCCCGCCGCCCCTGGGACGCCCTCCCCCCCGACTAGCCCTGTATCAGCTGGCCCTGTATCAGCGCAGGCCGGGGGCGGCGGTGGCGGCGGGGCGGGCCGAGGCGGCTTCGGCCGCGTCCCAGAACGTCGTCAGCGCGCTCGCCGTCGTGGCGGGCGCCTCGACGGCGGGGGAGTGCACGGCCGCGGGAATGCACACGCGGCGGGCGCCGAGCCGCCTGGCCATGTTCTCCTGCGCGGCCGGGGACCAAGAATTGTCGTTCTCGCCGTAGATCACCAGCATCGGGATGTGGTCGAGCCGCGCCAGCGCGGCCGTCCGGTCCGGGGTGGTGAGCATGTGCCGGGCCATCAGGACCAGCGCGCCCGCGTCGTTGCTCCGCATCCGCCTGGCCAGGAACGCGACGATGTGGCCGGGGACGCCGGCCGCGACGGCCTGCGGTTCCAGGTGGGCCCGCCAGAGTTCGGCGATTCCGGCCTGCAGCACGGCCCTATCCGGCGTCTCGCCGTCGCTGACGCCGAGGACGGCGAGCATCGCGCGCACTTCCTTCGCCCGCGGTCCGGTCAGCGCCGCGGGGCCGGAACTCATCAGCGTGAACGACGTGATCTCGCCGTCGTCCGGGGCGAGTACGGCCTCGCGGCCGATCAGCCCGCCGTAGGAGTGCCCGACCAGGTGCCTCGTGCCGGTCGCGTGCATGATCGCGAGGATGTCGGACCCGAGGGCTGCCGCGCGGTAGCCGTCCGGGTCATCCGCCCCCGGCGTCTCGAACTGGCCGCGCATGTCGATCGCGACCACCCGGCGGCTGCCGTCGGCCAGCAGGTCCAAGATGGCGAGGAAGTCCTCCTTGCTGCCCGTGTAACCGGGCACGAGCAGGGCGGTCTCCCGCTCGCACACCCCCGACGCCGGAACCGCCTCCAGGGCCGCGAACGCGCCGCGGGTGGTGCGGATCGTGGTACGCCGGACCCCGTCGGGCAGATCGAGGGAGGTTGGTGTGCTCACAGTGGCGAACCTTACCTGGCGACGTTGAACAAAACCTCTGCGTCAGCTCCACGAAAGAGCCGAGCCGACCGAGAATACCCTGATCATGAGGCCTTGCGTCGGGTTGCCTCCGACTGGCCCGGCTCACCGCCGAGGTCACGACCCGCCCTGGTCCGGCGGCGCCGCCGGGTCCTGGCCACCTCGCCGCCCGCCTGGACGGCCCCGTCACTGGCGCCGCGTGCGCTCTTCCGCGGCTGGCCGGCCCGGCCCTGCCCGGCGCCGCTGCGCCCGGCGCCGTTGCGCCCGGAACCGCCGCGGTCGGCCGAGGCCCGACCCGCCGACCCGCGCCTAGGCGAACGGATCCGGCCGGTTTCGCCGATGTCCTCGATGGCCTCGGCGTCGAGCCCGGCCCGGCCCCGCATCGCGCGGGGGAGCGTTCCTGTCGCCTCGCGCGGAATATCCAGCTGGGCGTAGAGGTGCTCCGAGGTCGAGTAGGTCTCCTCGGGCTCGGGTTTGCCCAGGCCCAGCGCGTCGTTGATGAGCTTCCAGCGGTGCATGTCCCGCCAGTCGACGAACGTGACCGCGACCCCGGGCTTTCCGGCCCGCCCGGTCCGGCCGATGCGGTGCACGTAGGTCATGTCGTCATCCGGGCACTCGTAGTTCACCACGTGGGTGACGTCGTCCACGTCAAGCCCGCGGGCGGCGACCTCGGTGGCGGTGAGCACGTCCACCTTGCCGCTGCGGAACGCGCGCAGCGCGCGCTCCCGCTGACCCTGACCCAGGTCACCGTGCACGGTCGCCACCGCGAAACCCCTGGTTTCTAGCGCGGTCGCGACCTGATCGGCGGCTCGCTTGGTCTGGCAGAACACCATGGTCAGGCCCCGGTCCCTGGCCTGCAGCACGCGCGCCAGCACCTCGACCTTGTCCATCTGGTGGGCCCGGAACACGTACTGCCGCGTGCCGGGGGCCGGCGCGGGCTCGTCATGGCCCTCGGCCCGGATATTGGTCGGGCGCCGCATGTGACGGCGGGCGAGCGTGACGACGTCCCCCGGCATGGTCGCGGAGAACAGCATCGTCTGCCGCTGGTCCGGGGTGCGCCTGACGATCCGCTCCACGTCGGGCAGGAAGCCCAGGTCGAGCATCTTGTCCGCCTCGTCGAGCACGAGCGCTCGCACCGCGCTCAGGTCAAGGTGGCGCCGCTCGGCCAGGTCGAGGAGCCGCCCCGGGGTGCCGACGACAATGTCGACCCCGGCCGCCAGGGCGTCGATCTGCGGTTCGTAGGCCCGGCCGCCGTAGACGGTGAGCACGCGGGCGCGCATGTTCACCGCGGCGGTGCGCAGGTCGTCGGCGACCTGGATCGCGAGCTCCCTGGTGGGCACGACCACGAGCGCCCGCGGCGGGCCGGACCCTTGAACTGAGCCTTCTTCGATCAGCTGCAGCAGCGGGATGCCGAACGCGAGGGTCTTCCCGGTGCCGGTCCTGGCCTGGCCGATGATGTCCTGCCCGCGCAGCGCCAGCGGCAGAGCGAGCGCCTGAATGGGAAAGGTGGTGAAGATGCCCGCGGCCTCGAGGCCCGAGCAGATCTCCTCGCTGATGCCGAGATCACGGAACGGGACGGCGGGCGTGCTCCCGCTCGCCGGGCCGACGCCATCGCTTCCGGGTACGGTGCCCGGCAGAGCCGTCACCGACCCGGACGACAGGGCCGGCGCCTGCGCCTCGTCCCCGCTAAAAGTTTGAGTTGTCAGGGGTTCCATCCTTCATCGTGGCCCTTCCCAGCGGTTCTGGGATCAGGCCCGTCGTGTCTGGTGGCTGCCCGCGGTGACCCGCCGCGATGCGAGCTGCGACCTTGTGGCTGACGTCGCGACGCCTGTCTGACGCGGCGATTGCCAGGGAGCCCGCTACCATCGTTCGGGACACTGCCGTTTACTCGGGATCCCCCAGGAACGCCGGGCACGATGCCCAGCGTAAACAGCAGCCGATGGAATAACACAACCTTTGGTCCCGTCATTCCATTGACCAGTCGTTACCAAGTATACCAGGAGTAGGCCCAGCCCACTCAGCCGGGCCTTCCCCGAGAACGCCTGGCCTAGCCCGGTCAGACGATGTTGCCGAAACCCACGCGGCGGGCTTCCGGAGCGCCGAATTCCACGTAGGCGATTTTGTCCGCGGGCACCAGGACCTTGCCGCCCTTGTTCATCGAGAGCGCGAAGACGGAATGTGCGCCGTCGGCCAGGGCGCTGGCCAGCTGACGCTCAATTTCGTCCGCCGGGGTGTCAGTCTCCACGACCAGTTCGCGCGGCACGGACTGAATTCCGATCTTGACTTCCACGGCGCTCCTTACCTAAGTGTTCGCTGCGGGGCCAGCCGCTGATGCCGCGCCACGCCAGCCTGGCCACCAGCTGCTCGGCGGCTTCGCGCGGGATGTGATCACGTGTGCTCAGCAGGTGTGCCTCGTCGTCGGAAAGCCCGGCGTCTTCCCTGATCGTCTGGCTGACCATCGCGGCGCATTCGCGCTGGACCCGGTCGAGCCGGTCGCGGACGGCCGTCTCGTTGCTCAGGTCCGACTCGAACACCAGCCGGTAGGCCTGGCCTTCGCCGCCCACGTACTCGAAGTAGGCGCCGAAGGTGGCGGCGACCCGTTGCTTGGGGTCCGGGTTCGAGCGGAGCGCGTCGCGCACGGTCTCCACCAGGGTGTCCACGCTCTCGTCGAGCAGGGCCAGGTAGAGTTCGAGCTTGCCGGGGAAATGCTGATACAGCACGGGCTTGCTGACGCCCGCGCGTTCGGCGATCTCATCCATAGCGGCGGCGTGGTACCCCTGGGATACGAACACCTCAAGCGCCGCGTCCAGTAGCTGCCGTCGCCGTTCATGCCGTGGCAGCCGGTTGCTGCGCGGCCTGGTATCGGACGTTGCAGTCAAAATTCGGTCTCCGGGTGGTCGCGCGCGGCTGCTTTTCCGCGCTCGCCTCATCCTAAGCCGCTGTCAGCGGTAGTCGTCATCGTCGAAGCCCACCGCGCGTTCCTGTTCCGCCGCATCCGCCTCGTTTACATCAAACGGGACTTCGCGCCGCGCTCCGGTCACGTTCTCGTCCGGGATTACTTCCTGGTGCTGCTCGATGGCGTCGCCCTCGGGCGTCTCCATGTCCAACTCGCTCAACGGCCCTCTCCCCCTTTCCTCCTGATCGGCAATTACCGTGCTGCCCCCGGTTCCCGCCAGTTCTCGGAGCGCTGTTTCCAGTGCTTCCCCGTAGGTGGCGAAGGCATGCACCACGTCGGCGAGGATCGCCACCGAAATCTTGGCCCTGATGGCGAGGGTAACCTCCCCCATCCAGTTCGCCGCGTCCGGCCCCACCGCGACCGCGCCGACCAGCACCCCGGACTCGGAGTCCGCGTAGAGCTCGAGGCAGCCGAGATCGTCATGGCCTAGGTGAGCCCGGGTGGTGTCGCCCAGGCTAGCCCGGACCGTGATCAGCCCCGCGCCCCGAGCCCCCGCCGGAGTGATCCTCGGCGCCGCGTCGTCTTCGGCGGCCTCGCCCTGGTCGGGGACGACCCCCACGGCGAAGACGGAGGGCGTGGTGAACACGCACCGCGGTATGGCGCTGTAGTCGGCTTCGCGGCGCTGGCCGAGGATATTCGCCGCGACCACCCTGGCCTGGTAGTGGCTGGCGTGGGTATGCGTGATGCCGGTGACGTCGCCCGCGGCCCACACCCTCCTTGCCCCGGCCACCTCGCACCTGGTCGTGGTGGGCAGCGCCATCCCCGGCGTGACCGTGATGCCGAGCGCGTCGAGGCCCAGGCCGCTGAGCCTCGGGCGCCGGCCCGAGGCGAGCAGCAGCCGGTCGGCGTCGATCCGCGTCCCGTCTTCCAGCGCGAGCGTGAGGCCGTCAGGCGTGCGTTCCGCCTTGGTGGCGGGTGAGCCGAGATAGATCTCGGCGCCGGCCCGGCGCAGCGCCGCCGCGAGGATCTCCCCGGCGAACGCGGGTTCCCCCGGGAGCAGCGCGGGCTCCGATTCCACCAGGGTCACCTGCGAGCCGAACGAGGCGTAGATCTGCGTGAGCTCGCAGCCGGCCGGCCCGCCGCCGAGCACGATGAGGCGCCGCGGCAGGTCAGGCGAGCACAGGCTCTCCGCGGTGGTCCAGGCCGGTATGTCGGAAAGGCCCTCGATCGGCGGCGCGACCGGCTCGCATCCCGTCGCGATGACCAGGTCCGAGTAGGTCAGCGACACGTTCGACCCAGCCAGAGCCGGACCTTGGGCCAGCCTCACCTCGACCGTTTCCGGGCCGGCGATCCGGCCGGTGCCGCGGATCACCGTCACGCCCGCGCGGGCCAGCCGGGCCGCCGGGGCTGAGTCGTCCAGGCCGCCGGTCACCTCGTTCCGCCGGGCCACCGCGTCTTCCCAGCTCTCACCCCGGCTCGCGGAAAGCAGCAGCGAGTTCGACGGCAGGCAGGCCAGGTAGGGAGACTCGCCTCCGATCAGCCCCGCCTCGACCAGCGCCACCGCCTGGCCGCCACCGGCGACCTCGGTGGCGACGTGCAGGCCGGCGGTGCCGCCGCCGAGCACGACCACATCGAATGCGCCCATATCTCTCCGTCCCCCTCGAACTTCGAGCCGTGGCCCGGCTGACCCTGGGCTGGTCCGGGCACCTTCATCATCGCAGCCGCAGCTAAGCTCGCTAACAGAGTTGGACGAAATCCACTCATGCTAGTCCGAAGATCGCTCGAAATCACTGTCGATTTCGGGAATTAGGACAACGCTGGACGATCAGCGTCATGCCAACGGGGGTAGGTGAGGACCATGCGCAGCATATGGGCCGGTGCGATCTCTTTCGGCCTGGTCGTGATCCCGGTGAAGCTCTACGCCGCGACGGAGCAGCGTGACATCACCTTCCGCCAGGTTCACCGCAAGGACGGAGCCAGGATCCAGTTCCGCCGGGTATGCACGCTCGACGGGGAGGAAGTTCCGTACTCCGACATCGCGAAGGGCTACGAACTGCCCACCGGTGACATGGTCGTGCTGACCGACGAGGACCTGGCCGACCTTCCGCTGGTGACCGCCCACCGGATCGAGGTGCTGCACTTCGCGCCGAGCGACCAGGTGGAGCCCATCTACGCGGCCAAGAGCTACTACCTGGAGCCCGAGCCGGCCGGCAGCCGGGCCTACGTGCTGTTCCGCGACGCGCTGGAGAAGTCGGGGAAGGTGGCCGTGGCCAAGGTCGCGCTGCGCCAGCGCGAGGCGCTGGCCGCGCTGCGGGTCAGGGAGGGGGTCATCACGCTGGAGACCCTGCTGTGGCCCGACGAGGTGCGCAAGCCCGATTTCGCCTTCCTCGACGAGGACATCGAGGTCCGGTCGCAGGAACTGAAGATGGCCGCGTCGCTCATCGACACGATGACCGAGGATTTCGAGCCCGACCAGTACCGCGACGCCTACCGCGAGGCGCTCGAAGCCGTCGTCCAGGCCAAGGTCGAGGGCAACGACGTCGTCCGCCCGGCCGGCACGGAGGCTCCGGATATCAAGAAGCAGCCCGCCGACCTGACCGAGATCCTGCGGGCCAGCGTCGCGGCCCTCAAGTCCGAGCGCGGCAAGCCCGACAGTGCCGACGCCAAGGGAGGCGCGGACGCCAAGGAGGACGCGCCCGCCAAGACGAGGACGCGCCGCAAGGCCAGCGCGTGACCGAGCACCTCACCCAGCCCATCCCGCACTGGCCAGGGAAGCTGGTCTCGCTCGGCGATCACCAGGTCTTCGTGCGCAGCGTCCCCCCCGAGGCGGCCGGCGCGGAGCCAGCACTGTGCGTGCACGGACTCGAGGGCTCGTCGCGGAACTGGACCGACCTGATGGACCTGCTCCGGCCCAGGCTCGCCTGCGACGCGGTTGACCTGCCCGGCTTCGGCGACTCTCCGCCTCGCCCGGACGGGCGCTACTCGATCGCCGCCCTCGCGCAGACGGTCATCGCGCTAATCGAACGGCCCCGTGTACCGCAGCGGCGCGGTCCGGTGCACCTGATCGGCAACTCCCTGGGCGGCGCGGTCTGCGTGAAGGTCGCCGCCACCCGGCCCGAACTGATCCAGACGCTGACCCTGATCTCCCCGGCCCTGCCGGACTCGCGGCCGCGGATGGACCTGCTGCGCTTCCCGATGATGAGCCTGCCGCGGGCCGGAGCCCGGCTGATCAGGCAGTACCAGGCGCTGCCGCCGGAACGCCGGGTGGCCGACGTCATCAGCACGTGCTACAGCGATCCCGGGCTGTTCCCGCAGGCGCGGTTCGCCGCCGAGGTCGCCGAACTCACCCACCGGGACTCGCTCGGTTACGCCGCGGCCGCCCTGGTGGGCAGCGTCCGGACCCTCACCGCCGCGTTCCTGCGCAAGGGCCGCCATTCGGCCTGGCGGGACGCGGCCCGCATCACCGCGCCGTGCCTGGTCATCTACGGCAGCCACGACCGCCTGGTCGATCCGCGGGCGGCGGGCCGGGCCGCGCACGCCTTCTCCAGCGCCAGGATCGTGGTGATGCCGCGCACTGGTCACGTCGCGCACATGGAGCATCCTGGCCTGGTGGCGGCAGAAATCGGTATCCTCCTAGACGCCGCCGCCGAGGGCGCCGAGGCGGAGCGCGCGCGGGAATTCCCGCTCGCTCCCGCCGGTTGACCGTGACACGGGCGGGAAGGCAGGATCCCGGCCCGTTCGGACAAAATCTTTGGAGAAAATCGTGTCGCTGCCTCCTCTGGTCGAGCCCGCCGCCGAGCTGACGGTCGACGAGGTCAGGCGCTACTCGCGCCACCTGATCATCCCGGACGTGGGGATGACCGGGCAGAAACGACTCAAGAACGCCAAGGTGCTGGTCGTGGGGGCCGGCGGCCTCGGCTCGCCCGCGCTGCTGTACCTGGCCGCGGCCGGCGTCGGCACGCTGGGCATCGTCGACTTCGATGTGGTGGACGAGTCGAACCTGCAGCGCCAGATCATCCACGGGCAGTCCGACGTGGGACGCCCGAAGGCCGAGTCGGCCCGGGACAGCATCCGGGAGATCAACCCGTACGTCAACGTCGTGGTGCACGAGGTACGGCTCGATTCCGACAACGCCATGCAGATCTTCGCCGATTACGACCTGATCGTCGACGGCACCGACAACTTCGCCACCAGGTACCTGGTCAACGACGCGTGCGTGCTGCTCGGCAAGCCGTACGTGTGGGGCTCGATCTACCGGTTCGACGGGCAGGCCAGCGTGTTCTGGGCCGAGTACGGCCCGTGCTACCGCTGCCTGTACCCCGAGCCGCCGCCGCCCGGGATGGTGCCGTCCTGCGCCGAGGGCGGCGTGCTCGGCGTGCTCTGCGCCTCCATCGGGTCGATCCAGGTGAACGAGGCCATCAAGCTCATCACCGGGATCGGCGAGCCGCTGGCCGGACGGCTGATGATCTACGACGCGCTCGAGATGACCTACCACTCGGTGCGGGTGCAGAAGGACCCGGAGTGCGCGGTCTGCGGCAAGAACCCGACGGTCACCGAGCTGATCGACTACGAGGAGTTCTGCGGCGCGGTGTCGCAGGAGGCCGCCGAGGCGGCCGCGGGCTCGACGATCAGCGCGAAGGACCTGGCGGCCATGCTGGACGCGGGCGAGAACATCTTCCTCGTCGACGTCCGCGAGCCGAACGAGTACGAGATCGTCTCCATCCCCGGCGCCACGCTCATCCCGAAGGGCGAGTTCCTGTCCGGCGCCGCCCTCGAGCGGCTGCCGCAGGACAAGCGGATCGTGCTGCACTGCAAGAGCGGCGCCCGCTCGGCGGAGGCGCTGGCGATCGTCAAGAACGCCGGCTTCGCCGACGCGGTGCACGTCGGCGGCGGCGTGCTGGCCTGGATCAATCAGGTCGATCCGTCGCTCCCGTCGTACTGAGGCTGTCCCGCCGTACTCCGTTCTTTTTGGCCGAACGGGCCGTGGTTCCCGCCCCACGGCCCGTTCGTGTCCCGGTCGGCGGGCGGCGCCCGTTTCGCCAGCTCACGCACGAGGTATATGTTCGAATATAGGTTCAATCGCCGGGAGGCTGCCCTATGAAGGGTGATCGCGTCGAGATCGTGATGGACTCCGGCGACGGGACCCAGACGTATGAGGTGGCGGCGACCCGGGCGGGCCGCCGCGTCGAGATCACCAACCGGCGCGGTGTTATCGAGGTCAGCGAGGTGACCAGGACCGGGACCCAGGTCAGGACCGCCCGGTTCATGGCGAGCCGGGTGGTGGCGCTGGTCGAGCACCCGGCCGACACCTCCGGCGTCGAGTAAGGCTGGCCCCGGTAACCGCGGCCCCAGGCGGCGGCTACCATGCCCGGATGGACCTTCTCCGTCCGGTGGTGCGCCCCTATGCGTGGGGTTCGCGAACGGCGATCGCGGAACTGCAGGGCCGGCCCGTCCCGTCCGCGGGACCGGAGGCCGAGCTGTGGATGGGCGCGCACCCGTCGGCTTCCTGTGGTGTGGACCGCGACGGGTCGCGGACCACGCTGGACGCCGTTATCGCGGCCGACCCGGTCCGGGAGCTCGGCCCGGAGTGCGCGGCGCGGTTCGGCGGCAGGCTGCCGTTCCTGCTCAAGGTGCTCTCGGCCGAGCGGGCGCTGTCGATTCAGGTGCATCCTTCGCGCGCGCAGGCCGAGGCGGGTTTCCTGGCCGAGAACGAGCGTGGTCTGGCGCCGGGCGACCCGGCCAGGAACTACGTGGACGACTGGCCCAAGCCCGAACTCCTGTACGCCCTCACGTCGTTCGAGGTGGTAGCCGGCCTGCGCACCCCGGCGGACGCGGCGGGCATGCTGCGCGCCCTGGCGGTCGACCAGCTTAAGCCGCTGGCCGCCCGGCTCGAAGATGCGGCGGCCGGCCGGGTGATGGCGGATGTGCTCGACTGGCCCGCGGCCGGCCGGGTGATGGCGGACGTGCTCGACTGGCCCGCGGCCGGCCGGGTGATGGCGGACGTGC
>WNFF01005407.1_pt1 | contig 10428 bp, 10 predicted proteins | sample 5400441 | NCBI WGS metagenome assembly WNFF01 (sample SAMN13153345, study PRJNA577476) | soil metagenome | isolation source: 120 cm saprolite under Douglas fir tree site 2 hole 3 replicate 1 | place: USA:California | collected 2015-04-18
GGCCGGGCGATCTACTTCCGTCGGCCGGAAATGCTGAGCCGCACGCAGTCCAACGAATTCCAGCAAATTAGACGGATCGCAGCGAGGTAGGGGGAGATCGGGGCAAGACGCCGGAGGGTGAAAGTCACGGAGCGAAGCGAAGTGCGCGCGTATATGTCGCAAGCGACATCGTGCGGGAGAAGCAGGGCCGGCGACTCAGGATTGAGCGCGTGATGGCAATCTATCATTTCACAGCGAAGGTGATCAGCCGGAGCAAGGGGCGTAGCGCCGTCGCGGCTGCCGCCTATCGCTCCGGCTCGAAACTTCACGACGCGCGCCAGGACCTGAACTTTGACTACACCCAGAAGTCGGAGGTTGTGTTCTCGGAGATTCTCCTGCCCGAAGGCGCGCCGGCCTGGATGGCCAATCGGGAGGCGCTTTGGAACGCGGTCGAGGCCGGCGAGAAGCGTAAAGACGCTCAACTCGCGCGCGACATCGAGTTCGCTTTGCCGCAGGAGCTTAGCCGCGAACAAGCCATCGCACTGGCGCGCGACTTCGTCCGAAGCGAATTCGTCGCGCGCGGCATGGTCGCCGATCTCAACGTCCACCGGGAGTCGGATAACCCACATGTCCACCTGATGCTCACGATGCGCGAGGTGACGCAAGGCGGCTTCGGGCGGAAAGTTACGGAATGGAACAAGGTAGCTCTGCTCAAAGAATGGCGCGAGCGCTGGGCCGAACTAGCCAACGAACACCTGCTCCGCGCCGGCCACGACGTTCAGATCGATCACCGCAGCTACAAGGATCAGGGTGTGGAGCTGGAGCCGACCAGTCATCTCGGCAAGGCGGTCGAGGAGATGGCGGCCCGCGGCGAATACGCCGAACGCGCCCGGCAGCTTGAGGAGGTCCGCGAACGAAATGCCAGACGAATCGAACTAAGCCCGGAGATCGTGCTCGACAACCTGACGCGGCAGCGTTCGACCTTCACCCGCACCGACATCGCACGCGAAGTCTTCCGCTGCATCGACGAGGGCGATCGCTTTCGGAACCTTATGGCGCGGCTCGAAGGTTCACCGGAACTGGTGGTGCTGACGCCCAATTTGGTCCGAGACGGCGAGATGATCGAGTCCGTCCGATATACAACGCGCACGATGCTTGAGATCGAAGCGCGGATGGCTGATACCGCTCAGCAAATGGCCGCGAGGCAGAGCCATCCAGTCAGCGGACGGAACGTGGATGAGACCCTCAGGGGGCACAGCTACTTGAGCGAGGAGCAGAGAGATTCCGTCAGGGCGATGACGAGTGCCCGGCAGATCGAGGCGGTGGCCGGCTCTGCTGGCGCTGGGAAGTCGAAGGCTATCGAGGCCGCGCGTGAGGCATGGCAGGCGGCAGGTTACCGGGTGGTTGGCGCCGCGCTTTCCGGGATAGCCGCCGAGAATCTCAACCGCGAGAGCGGGGTCGAAAGCCGGACGCTCGCATCGTGGGAACACTCGTGGCAGCAACGACGAGACCAACTCAACAGGCGAACCATACTCGTCGTCGACGAGGCTGGAATGGTCGGAAGCAGGCAGCTTGAGCGCGTACTTTCGGAGGCGAAACGCCAGGGCGCGAAGGTAGTGCTTGTCGGCGACGCCGAGCAGCTCCAGCCGATCGAGGCCGGCGCGGCGTTCCGCGCGGTTGCCGAGCGCGTCGGATACCAGGAGCTTACGGCAGTCCGCCGCCAGCGCGACCGCTGGCAGCGCGATGCAAGCCGGGAATTCGCTCGCGGCGAACCCGCTCACGCGCTTGAGCGATACCAGGTGCATGGTGCCGTTGAACTTGCCGCGACCAGGAGCGAGGCGAAGGATCGACTGATTCGGCAATGGGCCAAGCATCTTGCGGCCGAACCCGACGGCACCGCGCTGATTCTCGCCCACACCCGAGCGGACGATCGAGCGCGGCAGGTTCTCAGGGAGCGGGGCGGGCTCGGGAACGATCTCTCGGTCGCGGTCAGCCGCGAGGTTACACAGTCTGACGGAACGGTCGCAGTCGAGCGCTTGGAGCGAATTCTCGCGCGCGGCGACCGGCTGATGTTTCTCAAGAACAACCGGGATCTTGGACTAAAGAACGGCTCGCTCGGGACCGTCACCGAGGTGACGAGCGGTACAGTCGCAGTAAGGCTGGACGGCAAGGAACCGCGAGAGGTTGAGTTCCCTCTGGCCGATTACGCCGCGCTCGACTATGGCTACGCGGCCACCGTGCACAAGGCGCAGGGTGCGACAGTGGAACGAGCCTTCGTGCTGGCGACACCCGGTATGGACCGGCACCTCGCCTACGTCGCGATGACCCGCCATCGAGAGCAGGCGGAAATCTATGCCGGGTACGAGGATTTCAGGGACTTTGAGGCGCTCAAACAGCGGCTGTCACGCGAGCGGATGAAGGACACGACGCTCGATTACGCCGAGCGCCGGGGTCTTGAAATAAGCAGTGGGAGTGCGGAGAGCGACAAGGAGAGTGTTTCCGAGCCTGACGCGATCACGCGATTCAGGAAAGCCCAGCGAGAGTTTATCCTGACCGCCGGCAGAGCGGATCTCGATCCGGTCGCGAGAGCTCGTGCGGCCGAGTTCCGAGCGGAAATGAAAAGCGCCGCCGAGGACATCGCCAAGAGCCCGGCATATTCCCACGAGGCCGAGAATGTTGGCATTGCCGCCCAGGTGCGCGATTTCATCCGCCGCGCCGAACGAGAAAGCGAGATGGCCAAAGCGAGAGGAATCGAAAAGGGAGACGGGCTCGAAAGATGAAAGGTGAGATCGGCGGGTGGAAGCTTGCCTCACAAGCTACACATGTCATTTCGCTATTTTTTTGGAAAATGAAACCCCGCGCGCGTTCATGCCGCGAACATATCCTGAAGCACCGACAATGCTTGTCGGAGCGTCGAGGGAGCCACGCGCCCTTTTCCTCCGTCGGAATGCGATCCGACCCAAATAACACCATGCGGCAGGTACATTCAGCAGGCGACCGGCCAACCGCCGACCTTCGCGGAGCAAAACGGCGACCTTACGAGGTCTCGATTTGAACATACCGCAACTCGTCACGGTGCCATCTTCGTCGATTTGGACGGGGAGCCGCGGGACTGTCGCAATCCGTGCAAATTCAGGCTTTACCTGGTGTGTGGCCGAAATCGATAAACTTAAGGCGCAGCAGCGCAGCGCCACTATGACCGCCGGATACGGGCCTGAGCACAACGCTACGGCAGTCGGTCCCAACAGCGACGGCGCAAAGATCCCGATTCATTTGATCCATTAGTCGGAAGGTCGCGGAGTGCGCGCTGAGGCGGCATCGCGTACGCGCGCGGTCTCTTTGATTTTCGTGGCACCGACCGATGGTAATGTGCGTTTACCGCCCAGATGCCCTGCAGAAGCCCACCCGGCGAGAATTTCGATATTTTTGCAGAAACGCTAGGACGCAACGTAAAATCTGCTCTTTTTGGTGAAATTCGATTTCTAAGCCCATGCAATTCGATGCCACAAGGGAGAAGCGGCAAAAGGGTGCCCTGAGCCACCAAAAGATCTTGGTCTTAAAGGTCGGTGGGTGGGCCGTGAGAAGTTTCAATAATGCCAAGAACGAAAGATTAAGTTGGCAGAACGCAAATACAGTTTGGGCCGTGTGATGACGGTGAAAGAGCTTGCGGCATATCTTCGCGTTCATCCGTCGACTATATACAAACTTCTGCGCCTTCGTGAATTGCCAGGCTTCCGCGTCGCGAGCGAATGGCGCTTCAACTCGACCACAATCGACCGTTGGCTACTCGAGCGAAATTTAAAGCCGAACGACCCCGAATCGGTGAGGCGCCCTGAAGTCGGGCGGCGGCGCGGTTCTTAGCCATTGTGCATGGTACTCGACGAGAAGACCACAAATAGTCCACGGAGGTAACAGTCGATGGCGGACGAGGATTTTTTCCCTTACTCCGTAATCGAAGACAAGGAGGTAATCGCTAAGTTCAAGCGCATTGAGGACGCCTCCGCGTTTGCTGCCAACCACGAGTGGCAGGATACCCATCATGCAGTAAGCCTAGTAATAGATCGAGCGACGCCGTTCTCGACGAAGTGAAGCAACGGGTGTGCCTCGGTCTGGAACTGCGCGCAGTGGTGAGTATCTCAGTTCCTTGAGAGGTTGAGAAAAGAGGCACCTGTACCTTTGCGAAAACGCGGTGTGTCAGGCCAGCCGCGCAATAGCCTCGTTGCCCATCTGAGTACTGGACGGCGCACTCGGAGTTCATTCCCAGAGGAAACACGGCTTTCGCAGAAACCATCGCCTGCATTGCTATTCCGCGGTTTTCAAAAAGATGTAGGCAGCTACGAGTAGAAAAAAAACCCCAGAACCAACTCAAGTCTGTAAAACAATTAGTGTTCTCTCAGCAGGCGAACTGAGCTTCCAACATCGCCCAGCTCAGTCCATGCGTTAGGGTAATACTGGGATTTTGGTGAACATTAACTGCCTTTGACCATAAAAATGGTTCCCCCGTACTAACCCTCCACTGGGGCTTCGAGTGAATTATTTCTTGTCAGCCTCGGTCGACGGGAGATAGTGGTTCGCTAGAGGGGAGGCGAATATCATGAAGTCTCTCTCCGGGATGGAGAAAATCATCTTCCGCACACTAATTATTGCGTTCCTGACGATCGGGGCCTGGAAGAACGCGCCACGGGCGGAAGCGACAATCGCGCCAAGACATTATCCTATCCAGGTGCTCCGGCGAACAGATGGCCGCGTAGCGCGGAGCCTACTGAACCAGATGACGTCGACGAACTGGTCTGGGTACGTGGCGGCTTCTTTCGGGACAGGGCAAACCTACACTTCAGCGCAAGGCACCTGGGTAGTCCCTAGGGTCACCTACTTTCCTGATTTCTCGACGGAATACTCGTCATCCTGGGTTGGAATTGGTGGATTTTGCGACAACAGCAACTGCACGAGTGTAGACAATAGCCTGCTTCAGTTGGGGACTGAACAGGACGCTTCGTCCTCGGGAACAAGGTACTACGCGTGGTATGAAGCGTTGCCCAGCCCAATAAAGAAGATCCCGATGACCATAAGCCCGGGTGACGTGATCACGGTATCGCTACAGCTCACATCAGTTGGCAAAAAGAATCAGTCCTGGACGCTTAGTATGGAAGACGCAACCGGGGCTCAGACTTGGAGTACAACGCTCAACTACAAATCCTCGCAGCTCTCAGCCGAGTAGATCGAGGAAGCCCCATCCTCGCCGGGCGGTATCCTGCCGCTTGCGGAATATGGTCCCAGTTCCACGGGTTCTCCCGCCCCGGAGTTCGATTTCGGACTCACAGACTTCAGCACTACGAACAGCGGAAGTCCCTCCCTAACTACCTCAGAGGGCCTAGTGATGAGCAACCCTTGGGGACAAACCTCAAATCCCTCTTCTATCGATAGTGACAGCGACGGATTTAATACCTGTTGGGGAGATGGAGTGACGCAGCCGTGTTCGCCCGCCGGCAGTTGATGGGGTAGCCACTTTCGTCCGCTAGCTAGCCGCGTGCCGATTAGACGCGGAGCTTCTGCCGTAACGCAATCGGTTGAAGTTCAGAGCGCCTAAAAGCCTCCGCGGCAGGCAGTAGGCACAGGTAAACTAACGGTATTCACAACTTCAAAGTAGTCCGATCTAAAGCATAGGCCTCGCTTTTTGCCATGCACCATCGACCGAGTTCTTGCAGGTTGACGCGCCACCCCCCACCGATCCGGAAAGCTGGCAATTCGCCCTTCCTAACGAGGCGGTAGACAGTAGTCGGATGCAGGCGCAAGAATTCTGAGACTTCGACTATAGTGAGGATTTCTTTCCTCTTTGCCATTCGCAGAATCCTTCTCGGGCAAGTTCTGAGGCTGGACGTGTTGCCCGGACACTACCCCTGCGAAAGCACTTCAGCGGCAAAACCATAGCGAAGAACGCTGATGCCAGTTGTCCGGCGTAACCGAATCAATCATCGAAAAGGTGAAAACATTCGGGACATGGCCAAGGCTCGTTCTGTTGCAAGCGGCATCGGTCAGGCGGGGAGCCCTTTCGGGCCGCGCTTGGATACAGACACGGAAGCAATTGGTGCACCCGTTAGCCTGCCGTTTCTTCCCGCCACGGAATTCTTGAACAAGGCACGCGGCGAGGGTGATTCGGAAGACCCCTTTGAGCCGGTCAGCTCCTTCGGCTGACTCGAGGAATCAGACTTTTCGCCAGCCAAAGCTTCGAGAAGAACGAACTGCTTGCCTTGGCGCAGCAGGAGGCCTTCTTCGGTCATCTCTGCAATCAGGCGGCTGACCATCGGTCTCGAGCTTCCGATCATGTCGGCCAGATCGGTATGCGCAAGCTCGGGCATGAGGAGTACCCCGCGCGTGTCTCTCACTCCGAACCTCGCGCCTAATTCCCTAAGCACGACCTCGAGCCGCTCCCGAAAGGACATGCCCAGGAAGGTGCCGAACCATTGCGCCATCGAGGACCACGCCGTATTCAGGCGCTCGATCATCTGCAGCAGGGCGGCGTGGTCGAGGGACTGTAGCAGCTTGATGACATACTCGCGTGTGAAGAGCGCAACCGAGCATTTGGTCAGTGCCTCGACCTCGAAGACTTGGGCGTGGCGACCTCTAGAATCGACGTAATCAACGTGACCGACAAGATCTCCTGGGCCAGCGAGCTTGACCAGGATGCGGGTTCCATCGGGCCGCGGACAGTAAACCTTGACCAGGCCGGCGAGGACCCAGAACATCACGTCGGCCGGTGATCCCTGCAGAAAGACCATGGAGCCCTTGCTGTAGTTGACCACCGTGTGATGGCCAACGATTTCATCGACGAACCTGCCAGGAATGCCAAAATCGCCAAGTCGCATCTCTAGCCGGCGTGTTGCATCGGTAGCAGTTTCCAATGGGTTCATGATGCTCCCCTCTAAGGAATTGGAAAACCCTCAGCACACCCGAACCAAACTGCCTTATCACGTGTGCCATCGTTCAATCCGTTACAAGATCACTTCGCAAGCCAAATTCTAGCGTTCTAACCGCGACGCCAAACGATAGCCTAGAACTCCCCATTCATACCTTACCTCGCCCAGTATTGACCGGTTTGGCTTAGGTTCGACAGGGTAAACAATATGACGCTAATGTGCAATCGTGACAATAGCTAAAAAATAGCCGAAAATAGGAAGAGTCGCGCTAGAATTCACCTGCGGAAGGTGCCAGGGCCTAAAAAGGACGGTTTTCGCCGACTTTCTTTTGATGGGCTTAGAGGATCGACTAGACGGTACGCTCCGTCAGTTCTTCCTAATGGGTCCATTAACTGTGGACGAGCCCCCCTTCCGCTCGCCTTGCTGTCCGCGAGCGTTCGAGGCCTGCCACGCTGAGGCTTTTGGACGGTTCTCCTTCAGACCACGAATCATGCAGTAGAGCTGCCCCCAGTCGACTAGGTCGAACTGTGCACCCAATTCCACCAATCGTTCCGGAGTGAACACGTCGCCAACTGTCTGTTGAACATCTAGTCCGGCCAGAATCGTTTGAAGAAAATCGATCAAGCGGCCGTTCGGTATGCAAAACAATCGGACCGGTGGTTGTCCCCGAAAATATTCTGCCATAGTCGCTCACCACAATTTTTCACTTTCGTTTCTTGCGTGCGGCATATGTGCCCACTTTCCGAGCAGCACCGATTGACGTGGACCGTAACCTTCAACGCCTATGCTCCTCTGTAAGCCAACCCCTCTTGAGTGAGGAACGGCGCGAGCATAGCGGATCGAGGACGAAGAAGGCCAAGGGTCTCTATCCATAATCCACAGATATTTTCGACAAGCGCTTCAGTGACCAAAATTGACCTGATTCTTTATCGCCAGCTAGCGAATTCGCAATCGACGGCGGGGCTTCGCTTCGAACAGCGCCTGGCATGGGCGCCGCTTCCGGCACTTGGCTCGGCCGGGCTTATGGCCACTTCCCTCCAAGCCCTGTTCGTCTCCCATGACTATTACATCGCTTCGGTGAGCATAGACGGTCGCAAATCGCTCCTCCGGCTCTCTCCCATTACGGTTTCGTGAATTCAACGTCTACGCCTCCAGTGCACCTGCAAGCAGGAGGCCTCGGCCGTGGCGGCGAAGCGTAACTTCGAGATCGAAACAAAGCTTAGAGCTCATCTGCAAACGCCGCGACCAGCGGCTGAACGTGTTCACCGTCAAAAACAAGCGAGGGTTCTCCTCGAGCGTCGACCTGAAATATAGCACCTCATACATGGCGATTGGCCGCCGGGAAGCCCCGAGCACAGATGCAAGCAAAGCGGTCTCTCGAAACCTCGAAAATTCACCATTGTCAGACGCTGTTTAGGCCTAACTCTGACTGGCCCACGCTTCGAGGGGGTTACTTTGAGTGCTCGCCGCAACAGCTTGGGCATTAGGCTTATACGAGTTCGGCAGAACGTTTCTTATGGATGCGAGCATGAGCGCGATGAGTGTTTTTTCGGTGGACGTCGAGGATTGGTTTCACATACTCGCGTTGCCGCAGGTCCCGGACGTCGCGCAGTGGGAAGCCTATCCTTCTCATGTCGTCAAGAACTTTCGAAAACTTCTTGATCTGTTTAGTGAACACGATGTGAAGGTTACCTGCTTTTTCCTGGGATGGGTTGCGCAGAAATTTCCCGAGCTGGTTCGCGACGCGGCCGAGCGTGGCCACGAAATCGCCTCACACGGCTACGCCCACGTGCTGTGCTACGAGATGACCGCTGAAGCGTTTCTCGAGGACATCTTCAAGGCGAAGCGGATCGTCGAAGACCTCTTGGGTCGACCGATTCAAGGCTACCGGGCCCCGGGTTTCTCCGTTACTGAGAAGACACCTTGGTTCTTCGATAAGCTCGCCCAGGCAGGATTCACCTACGATTCGTCCGTCTTTCCCGCGTGTCGCGCACACGGCGGCATGAAGAGTTCGAACTACGCGCCATACGTCATCAAGACAAGATATGGATCGCTGATCGAGTTCCCGATCACGGTGGCGCGGGTGTTTGGACGGCCGACGTGTTTCTTCGGTGGCGGCTACCTGCGGCTGTTCCCATATAGGGTACTAAGCCGGATGAGCCGAAGGGTTCTGGCCGAAGGCCGTCCGGTGGTGTTCTACGTGCATCCGCGCGAGATCGAACCCGGACACCCGCGGCTCCGTATGAATGCGCTACGCCGGTTCAAGTCTTACGTCGGGCTGAAGTCGACTGAAGCCAAAGTCCGCCGACTCCTCGCGGAGTTTCCCGTGACGACCTTTGAGGGGTACCTCTCGGATCCGGCGGCGAGAAAGGTCGCCTGAAAAACGGTGGCCGCGCGGCCTTCTACTGCGGCGTTCAAGATTCAGGAAATGCGCTAGCCAAGGTTCGCCGGATAGGTCTCCCCGCTCCTCTACCCCTGTTACTAAAGTAGCGCCGCTTTGCTTTAAGTAGAAATCGTCCAACCAGTAGATTCCGAGGTCGATTTCACTGCCGCCGGCCGCAAGTGAAAAAGATTGCGGCTTCATTGCCGAGGAACAGCGCCAGACTTATTACCGAGGCGCGTTCAAGGCTCGCTAACCTGGCGCAGAGCAGCCGATCTGCGATCAACGCATCTACAACATGGCGATCGACTGTTTTTCTCGGCGAACTGTGACGCCGCGCCGGTATTGACAGCTCCGTAAGACCTGCACCAAAGAATCTTTCCGGTTGACTACCGCGTTGAACAGCTGCACAAATCTTTCGGCCACATCGATCAGCTCGCGCAACCTATCCTCCTGATGGACGAGGACCAGTGGGTGACCTGCGAAGTGGTGATCACCGATCGCTGCAACCGAAAAGTCGGCTGCGTAGAGATCCTTGAGCAACGCCCGCGCCAGCCTCTTCACGCGCTCAGCCTCGGCAATCAATTCAGCCGAATCGATGCCATTACGGTCGGCTCCAGCGCCGCTGGTTGGATCGCGATTTTGGCGCACCTCGTCGCGACTCGAGCAAACAACGAATACCGCGGGGTCAATCGGCGCCATCAATTTGTCGACTCTTGTACCGGCAAGCATCGCTGCGCCGTCGCCGGCGTGCGTGTCGATCCATTGTTTCCAAGACGAGACCAGGATTCCACCCAGAATCCTCCAGGTTCTCCTTCGACCTTTCGCGCCTCCCACGTCCGGTAGTCATCGGGGTGGAGATAAATACGACCGCCGATCGTCCTGGTGCGCCCCCGTAAATTTCTTTAACCTTGTTTTCGTGTCGGTGCGCAGCGCAACGATAAGCGCTTCATCTCCTTCGTCAAGGTTGCCTCCTTGCGACCCGAAATGCGCAGGGGGCTCAAAGAAGGCTTGGCCGTGTCAATAATCATCCGAAAGTCACCCACATTTATCATTTGAAACTCCCCCACCGGGTTTAGTTCTGTTGGGGGAGCGCGAGGGGGTCGCCCCCTCGCCGCTCCGTATAAGCCACCACGTTCATGCGTCCGCCGGGCT
>WNFF01019867.1_pt1 | contig 10428 bp, 9 predicted proteins | sample 5400441 | NCBI WGS metagenome assembly WNFF01 (sample SAMN13153345, study PRJNA577476) | soil metagenome | isolation source: 120 cm saprolite under Douglas fir tree site 2 hole 3 replicate 1 | place: USA:California | collected 2015-04-18
CGACGTTGTTCCAGGTCTTGCCGCCGTCGTTCGAACGATAGACGCCATCGCCGAAGGAGATGTTGCCGCGAATGCAAGCTTCGCCGGTGCCGACGTAAATCACATTGGGATCGGAGTTGGAGACCGCAATGCTGCCGATAGAGGAGGTGGTCTGCTTATCGAAGAGAGGATCCCAGGAAACACCGCCGTCGGAGGTTTTCCAAACGCCGCCGGCGACAGCGCCAAAATAATAAGTGTTTGGCTGGCTCGCGACGCCAGTCACGGCCAGGGCCCGGCCACCGCGGAATGGGCCGATGAGGCGCCATTTCATTCCGCCGTAGGTTTTGGGATCAACCGTATTGGCGACCGCAAGGTGGTCTACGGGCTTGGCCACCGCAGAACGGTCTTTTGGACTGGCGACCGCAGAGCGGTCGCCTTGTTGCGCGCGTAAGGCAAGTGCATTCACAAATACGAAAACAAAAGCACAGATCGAGGAAAGAACAGGCCTACGAGAAAAGGTCACACACACCTCCGAGGAAAATGGCGCAAAACGATGAATGATATCTCTACTGGCTCTCTGACGGAAGCGCCCGCATTTAAATTTCACTATTGCGCGGCGACGATTGAGATTTCCACTTTGAAATCGGGCGACGACAAGTGCGGTGTTGCAACCGTGGCCCGAGCCGGCGTCGCACCCGGCACCACCCAGGCGTCCCAGATGCGATTCATTTCAGCAAAGGCAGACATATCGGTGAGGAAAATGGTCGCGGAAAGAATCTTGGTTTTGTCGGTTTTCGCTTCGGCCAGCAAAGCGTCAATCGCCATCAAGATGTCTTTCGTTTGTTCGGCCACGCTGCCACGGTGCGATTCGGAGGCAACCTGCCCGGCCAGGTAAACGGTCCGGTTGTGTATCACCGCCTCCGACATGCGCGGCCCTGCCTGAATGCGTTCGATCGTCATCAAAAATCTCCTCTAACAATTTGCAAAAATAATTCGAAAATCGCGGTGTTGCAGGGGTTGCAGGGGCCGGGCTTGAGCGTCCCGCCCGTGGACGAGCGCGGAGAGTTTAGCAGACGCCCCTCAGCGGGACAAATCGCGTTTTTCGTTGGGGTACAGGTTGGGATAGGATGCTGCAGCAATGAGCGGTCAAAAAACATTCGACGTGGCGGTGATCGGAGCGGGAGTCTTCGGGGCATGGACGGCATGGCATCTCGCCAGACGAGGCCAGCGGGTTGTGCTGATCGATGCCTACGGACCGGCGCATTCGCGGGCGAGTTCCGGAGGCGAATCACGCATCATTCGAATGGGCTATGGCGCGGATGAAATCTATACGCGGTGGTCACAACGGTCTCTCGTCCAGTGGAAGGAACTGTTTGCCGCAAGGAAGCAAGAGGGCCTTTTTCGGGAGACAGGTGTTTTGTGGCTCTCGGGCGGTGACGATGCGCGATTCCGGCAAACGGCCGCGACACTCACGCGATGCGGTGTGCCGTTCGAGCAAATGGACGTTAAGACGCTTGAACAGCGGTTTCCGCAGATTGGTCTTGCTGGTATTACGGCCGGGCTTCTCGAACCGCATAGCGGGGCGCTGATGGCGCGGCGGGCGGTCGCGGAGGTTGTAGAGGATGCGGTTCAACATGGCACGGAGTATCGAAATGCCGCGGTGCTCAGGCCGACGGGATTGGGCCGCGTGCAGCACGTCGCAACGAATCATGGCGAGAACATTGCGGCGGGGCAATTCGTTTTTGCCTGCGGCGCGTGGCTGGGCAAAGTTTTTCCAGATGTCCTCGGCTCGCGCATTTTTCCAAGCCGACAGGAAGTGTTCTTCTTTGGCGTTCCGCCTGGCGATGCACGCTTTGCGCCTCCGGCGCTGCCCACTTTCTTGTTTCAAGCGGACGAAAGTTACGGAATGCCCGACTTGGAAACCCGCGGATTGAAAATCGCTCTCGACCGCCACGGTGAGAGAGCCGATCCGGATACACAATCACGAATTGTTTCCGCCAGCGCGATTGAAGAGATCCGGAATTATGTGGCGCGGCGGTTCCCTGCGTTGCGCGACGCGCCGATTGTGGAAACGCGCGTTTGCCAGTACGAAAACACTTCGAACGGGGATTTTCTGATCGACCGGCATCCGGAAATGGAAAACGTGTGGTTTGCAGGCGGGGGCTCCGGGCATGGATTCAAGCATGGGCCGGCAGTGGGAGAGTACGTCACGGGCCAGTTGCTCGACGGCGGCGCAGCCGAGGTTCGATTTTCGCTGGCAACTAAGGACAGGGTGCAGAGGCGCGCGGTATACTGACGGTCCGAAACACGATCAGCTGTTGAAACTTCCGGGTGTGGCGTGCGTCTGGTAATAAAGGGGTGGTATTACGTTTGCCTTTCTGACTCACTGCATCGCAGACAAAAAGAGCGGCCCGCTCCGTAAAGCCATCCGAAGCGCAAACGGCGCCTCAGAAGGCGGGCCCTACAGGTACCGGCGGGCTAGATTCTTGTGAGAACTGCAGACTCACGAGAATAGAAAATGAAAATAGGGAGGGGAAATGGTTTTGAAAACTGATCGAGCCGCTCGAGCTATCGCGCTGCTCGCGGCGCTGATCCTGCTGTGGACCGCACCGGCCAGTGCGGGACCCGCGAGCGCTGCCGAGTTCAAGGTTCCCGTGGAGTATTTCAAGCTGCCGAACGGGCTGCGCGTGGTGCTCTCGCCGGACCACACATCGCCGACAATTTGCGTGGGGGTGTACTACCGAATTGGGTTTCGCATCGAGCCGCGGGACCGCACGGGCTTCGCGCACCTGTTCGAACACATGATGTTCCAGGGGTCGCAGAACCTGGGGAAGATGGAGTTCATCAAGCTGGTGCAGCAGAACGGCGGGATCCTGAACGGCTCGACGCGCTTCGACTTCACGAATTATTTCGAAGTGCTGCCGGCGAACAAACTGGAGACGGCGCTCTGGGCGGAATCCGACCGCATGGGCGGGCTGGCGGTAAACGAGGAAAATTTGAAGAACCAGCAGGGCGTCGTCGGGAACGAAGTGAAAGTCAACGTGATGAACCGGCCGTATGGCGGCTTCCCGTGGATCGATATGCCGATGGCCGCAAACACGAACTGGTTCAATGCGCACAATTTCTACGGGGACCTGAAGGACATTGACGCGGCGACGCTGACGGACGTGCAGGGGTTTTTCAAGACGTACTATGCGCCGAACAACGCGGCGCTGGCGATCGTAGGGGATTTTGATCCGGCGGAGGCGAAGAAATTTGTCGAGAAATACTTCGGGCCGCTGAAGGCATCGGAGCTTCCGGCGCAACCAGACCTGAGCGAACCGCGCCAGGAAAAGGAGAAGCGGACAACGAAGAATGATCCGCTGGCAAAGAGGCCGGCGATCGCGGTGGGGTACCACATGCCGGAACGCAACACGCCGGAATACTATGCGATGGCGGTGATCGATTCGATGCTGATTGAAGGCGACGACAGCCTGCTGCACCAGGAACTGGTGCAGAAGCGCGGGATGACCGGCGGCGTCAACGGAGGCATCAACCTGCTGGGGAACGCGTATGACTACAACGGGCCGATGCTGTTCATCACCAACTTCGTGTATGACCCATCGACCAAGGCGGACGCGATCCTGGAGGCGATGGACGGAGTGATCGAACCGCTGCGCACGAAGCCGGTGGATCAGAAGACCCTAAACAGAGCGCTGGTGAAGCTGCGTTCCGACCTGTACGACACGATCGGGGGCCAAGGTGGATTCGGGCTGGTGGACCTGCTGGCAAGCTTTGCGGTATTTGACGACAATCCGGCACGCGTGAATTCACTGGTGGCGGAATTTGGAAAGGTGACGCCGGCGCTGGTCCAGAAGACGGCACAGGAATATCTGCGCCCAGGGAATCGCACGGTGATTGTACTGAATCCCCAGACTCAACCGCCGGCAGCAGCGCCCGCTGCGCCCGCGAAGAACCAGTGAGAGGAACGGAGAAAACATGATTCGGACACGCATACTGAGGATCCTGCCGGTTCTCGCGGCAGCGAGTCTGGCCGCCGCGCCATCGTTTGGACAGAAGCAGACACCGCCCGCGGGCGGTCCGCCGAAAGCGTTCGCCTTGCCGGCGCACGAGAACTACACGCTGCCGAACGGACTGCAAGTGACGCTGGTGCCTTACGGAGCGATTCCGAAAGTGACCGCGAGCCTGGTGGTGCGCGCCGGGAGCGTGAATCAGACGCCGGAGCAGTACGGAGTGGCGTCGATCATGGGAAATCTGCTGAAGGAGGGGACATCGACGCGAAGCGCGAACCAACTCGCGGAAGAATTTGCGCAGATGGGCGGCGACTTGAACGTGGGCGTCGGCGAGGATGAGAGTTCCTTCACGAGCGACGTGCTGAGCGAATTCGGTCCGGAGGCGGTGAAGCTGCTTGCGGATGTATCGCAACATCCGCTGCTTCCGGAATCGGAACTCGCGCGGCTGAAGAACGATGCGGTGCGGCAGGTAACGATTGCACGATCGATTCCGCAGCAGATTGCGAACGAACGGTTCCGCAAGATTCTGTATCCGGATCATCCTTACGGACGCGTTCTGCCGTTGCCGGAAGATATCCAGAAGCAGAGCATCGAGAATGCCAAGGCGTTTTATCTGGGGAATTTTGTTGCGATGCGGGCGCATCTTTACGTTGCGGGACGCTATGACAGCGCAGCGGTGAAGAAGGCCATCGCCGAAAGCTTCGCGGGCTGGGCAAAAGGCACGCCGGCGGCAAGCATGCCGCCGAAGCCGCAACCGAAGCGTGTGCTCGACGTCACGGACCGGCCGGGCGCGGCTCAATCGACCATTTACGTGGGGCTGCCGGTCCCTCCGGCCAACAGCCCGGACAATATTCCCCTGGGTGTCATGAACACGTTGCTGGGAGGATCGTTTGGGTCGCGCATCACCTCGAACATCCGCGAGCAGAAGGGCTACACGTATTCTCCGAGCAGCCAGATCTCGCGGCGGGTGCACGATGCCTACTGGGTGGAAACGGCAGATGTGACGACCGCCGCAACCGGGCCTTCGCTGAAGGAGATTTTCGGCGAGGTGGAGCGCTTGCAGAAAGAATCGCCGGGCGCCGCGGAATTGCAGGGCATCCAGAGTTATCTCTCAGGTCTCTTCGTGATTCAGAATTCGACGCGGGGAGCACTGATCGGGCAGCTCCGCTTCGTGGACCTGCAAGGCCTGGGAGAAGACTATCTGAAAACGTACGTTCAGAAGATCAATGCCGTCACGCCGGCAGAGGTGCAGCGCATGACCGAGCAGTACATCAAGCCGGAGCAAATGACGATTGTGGTGGTGGGAGACAAGACAAAGATCAGCGAGCAGCTCGCGCCTTACGGTGCAACGGGTGATTCGAACAAATAGGCGGACAGCTAGAGTAGTTTAGGATTTCGGGCTACGAAGGCGGGGATGGAGCGCAGCAGAGGCGCGCTTTCCTCGCTTTGCCTTTTCTGCGTAGAGATCCTTGTCCGCTTCCGAGAGCAATTTCTCGATGCGCTCGCCATCGCCGTGGTAGCTGGAGATGCCGATACTCGCGGAGAGGCGCGGCGGTTCATCGTCGTTGGCCATGACTTCGCGGATGCGATTGGCGACGCGGCGCGCTTCGTCTTCCTGGGATTCCGGGGCAGATGGCACGGCTGCCGACAAGATGGCCGTAACCATCGTTAATCGCTTTCAAACCATCGAGGTCGAGAAGCAGCACGGAGAAGGGCCGGCCCGTGCGATCGGTGCGCTCCGTCTCGTTTTCAAGAACATCGAGCAGGCGGCGGTAGTTGGCAAGGCCGGTGAGCGGATCGCTGACGGCAAGATGGCGAACCTGTTCGAAGAGCCGGGCGTTATCGAGAAGCGCGCCACCCAGGGCGACGGTGTAGCCCAACACCATGAGCGCCTGGGCGAAAACGAATGGAGCGTCGAGCAGGCGCGCGGATTGAGCGGCCGAGAGCTGCGCGGCGACATTCAGCCACGTGGCGGCATAAATGGTGCGGTCGAAAGCGGAATCTTCAAGAGACAAGCGGCGGCGGTACCAGACGAGGCTCACGAGGAAAATTGCGCCGGGCAGCAATTGCTCCGGATTGGGGAAGAAAGCGCCGGGGTGCCGAGAAACTTCCGGCGGCAAGCCGCGAAGCGCGGCGGCGAGCACGTAGGTCAGCGCGATCACGGCCAGCAGAGCACCGGCAATTTCCTGGCGCGGATGACGCGAACGCGGGAGGAAGCGTTCCACGAGGAGCGCCACGACGAGCAGAAGCGCCAAAACCATGCGGCCAAGCCACCAAGCGATGGGCGCCCAAAGGAGCCGCAGAGGGGCGTCCGGAAGAAATTGAAAAAAGAGAACACTAGTCGCCGTTAAGACAGCGCCGGAAAGAAGAAATCCAGCGCCGAGAATCAGTGAAATGCGATCCTGAGTTCCCTGGAAACGGACGAGGGTTACGGCGGCGAAGACAAAGGTGAGAAGGCCGCTGACAACCTGCAAGTAGCCCTGGAGAATGGCATCGGGCTGAAGAGTGATGCGGCGAAGCCAGTAAGCGGCGAGAACAACAAACAGGAAGGCACCGAGATGCGCCAGGAAGATCGTGGTGTTACTGCGGCCGTTTGTGAGAGGAGCCTCGCCCATGCGTTATTCCGAATTTTTCCTTTTTCTCCGGGCCGAGCGCCTACTTCATTAGACTACGCAGGGAGCATCTCCGTTGCCTGGGATTCGAGGAACGAGTGAGGCAAGAGATACCGTCCTGTGGATTACGCGACCTGTACGAAAGTGCAGGACAAAATGTGGCGGCAGAACTCCGAAGGAGCTGAGCGAGGGCGGGAGAAAGCTTTTACAATTGCGCGGGGGAGCAAGATTGCGCACGCTTTTAGCTTTGAAACGATCGAACACAGACGAATGAAAAAGTGGCGCGGGGCCGCGTGACGGCAAGAATTCGCTCGATCCACAAGCTACAGTGACACCGGGTTCGAACTGCAGTTTGTCAGCGAAAAGGAGAATTACTTGAGTCACGAAGCCATTGCGAATTCCGGGCCGCGCCTGAAGCGTTCACTCACGTTGTGGAACTTGGTCATCATCGGCATCGTGATCATCCAACCGATTGCGCCGATGGGGCTGTACGGCATAGTGAATAACGCGGCTGGCGGACACGTAGTGACGACGATTCTGATCGCGATGGTGGCCATGCTGTTCACGGCGATCAGTTACGGAATGCTGGCGCGCGTGTATCCGAGCGCGGGGTCCGCGTACACCTACGTCGGTCAGGAAATCCACCCCGGGCTCGGCTACCTGACGGGCTGGGCGATGGTGATGGACTACATCCTCAACCCGCTGATCTGCACGATACTGTGCAGCAAACTGACGCAGAACATTTTGCCGGGAGTGCCGTACTGGGCGCTGGCGATTTTCTACGCGACGGCTTTTACGGTGCTCAACCTTCGAGGCGTGAAGACTTCCGCACGAATCAACGACGTTCTGGCGGCCGGGATGACCATCGTCGTGATCGTGTTTTTCGGATTTGTGATCCGGTTTTTGCTGGGCTTGCACGAATATGGGGCGGGGTTCTTTTCGCGGCCGTTTTACGATTCGGCCACGTTCGATCTGAATTCGATTTTTCACGGCACTTCCATCGCTGTACTGACGTACATCGGCTTCGATGCCATTTCGACATTCTCGGAGGAAGTGGAGAACCCGCGGAGGAACATCCTGCTGGCCACCGTGCTGGTTTGCGTGGTGACAGGAATTTTGTCTTCGCTGGAAGTATACGCGGCGCAGCTGGTGTGGGGTTCAAAGCCCTTTCCCGCGGAACAGGTGGAATCGGCGTTTCCGCTGGTGGCGAAGCAGGCGGGCGGTTTTTTCCTGTTTCAGTTGCTAAATTTTACGATCCTGATCGCGAACATTGGCTCCGGGATGGGCGCGCAGCTGGCGGCTGCGCGGCTGCTTTACGGCATGGGCCGCAACGACGCGCTCCCCAAGGGATTTTTCGGCAAGATCGAAGCGAAGCGACAGATTCCCGCAAACAACGTGATCTTGATCGGCGCGATTGCGCTGGCAGGTTCGTTTTTTCTCTCCTATGAGCGAGGCGCGGAGATGCTCAACTTCGGAGCGTTCATCGCGTTCATGGGAGTAAACGCAGCGGCTTTTGTGCGTTACTTCCTCCGCGCAGAGCGGAGAACGGTTTGGCCGGTGCTTTGGCCGCTGCTGGGCTTCGGAATTTGCGGCTACATCTTCCTGCAGCTCAGTATGCCGGCAAAAAAGCTTGGCGCGGTGTGGGTGGCCGTGGGGTTGATTTACGGGGCCTGGAAAACCTCCGGTTTTCGTAAAACCATGTCGTTTGAAGCGCCGCCTGAGTAGGACGAGCGGAATCTCGTGAAGGCACCGTCATTGCAATTCGAACCGCAAACGCCGGATGATAGTCCCTCCGGAGGCGTGAAGCGGCAAAGCGGAAGGGACCAGACCATCAAAATGAGAGACGTCGCGAAGTCCAGCGGCTTCTCTCCCGCGACGGTTTCGATCATGCCTAACAATGCGCCGCTGGAAGCGATTGGAAAACTGGCGGTGAATATCGTGATGGAAGGCGTCAACGCCGGGCTGGAAAAGCGCAATTGGAATATTTCGCGGCACAAGACGAACCCGGAGGTGGTGATCCGCGATTCCACGCGAGCGGCGGTGCTCAGCGGCTCTGACGATTGAGGATTACTTTCCTTCAGAAATCTTCAAGATCAATTCGGCCGGGCAGAACCGTGCGGGACCGTTTGTCCAACCTCAAAAAAAAGCGCGGACCGAATGATCCGCGCATTTCCGTTTTTAAGCCAGCCGATTTCAGCGCTCACTTTACCGCAGGCAGAAAGGCTTGCGGAGCCGCCAAAAATTCAACGGAGGGCAGCTCCGCTGGAACTACGTGGACGCGCTCGAAACGTCCTTTTGCTCCTCCGCTGGCTTTGAACGTCAGGAGGTACTGGTTGCTGAGATGCGTGGATAGTTCATCAAAATAGGGCTTGAGGTTGACGGGCGCGCCGGTGCCTAGAAAATAGGATTCGGCGCCCGTTGCGTCCGAGAGCTCGCTAAGATTCGACTGCGCTCTGAAAGCAAGGAAGAATCCGCGCGCCCTGTGCCCCGCATCCGGAGCATAAATCGTCCAAATGTTGATGTTCTGCTTTTGCGCGCGGCTGATGTCTGAATCGAGATCCGGGCTCCGGTACCCAAAATCTCCGCGAAAGTAGTCGATGCCGGAAGAGATCAAGAGTATGGAGCGCCTGTCGGGGGAAGAAGGCCACCGCTTCATCAGATCCAGAAGCGCAAGATAGGGACTCGAGATCGCGCTTCCACCGCCGAGCGGCAGGCGCAGAGCTCTGGCTGCAAGTTCGTGGTCGTTGGTGAAATCCTGGGCGAGCATGGCGGTGCCATTGCGCGCGTAGGATACGGAAATATATGTCGTGTCAGGCTGGCCGGCGAAAAACGCCTTCAGATCGGTCCATTGGTTGGCAATGCCGCTGTCCAACGAATCATCAATCAGTACGGCAAGATATAGCTTGCCGCCGTGCTTCCAATCGGCAACCTGGGTGTGCTCCTTGTTTAGAAGAAGCTGGACGTTGTCTTTTGTAACGAGCGGTGGGCTGGTGTCTTTCTTGCCGACGGCAGTTACCGTCATGGTGACTGCCCCTGGGTCAGCGGCGACGGCATTTGCTACAACAAATCCAAATGCCAAGGCGACTGTCCCGGTCATGAGTAGAATACGGCTTGGACTTAATTTATTCATTATCATGGTAACTCCCGTTATCTATCTCCATAAGCTTTGATGCACAATCGGGCCAAACGCGTACATGGAAGGCCGGTTTCAGGTCAATGGGGGCGGAGCGTTTGCCCTCGGCGCCGCCGTGGCACAAAAAGAGCACGAGCAGATTTTTTCAAAGCCGGGCTGGGTGGAGCATGATCCGCTGGAAATCCTGCGCCGCACGGAAGAAGTGATCGCAGAAGCGCTCGAGCAGCGCGGGCTGCGCGCTTCGGATCTGGCCGCGATCGGCATCACCAATCAGCGGGAGACCACCGTCCTCTGGGAGCGCGAGACTGGCAAGCCGATTGCGAGCGCGATTGTCTGGCAGGATACGCGGGTTGCTGAAGATGTCGCGCGCTTCGCCAGCGAGGGCGGACAAGACCGCTTCCGGCCGCAGACCGGACTGCCGCTGAGCACGTACTTCAGCAGCCTGAAGCTGCGCTGGCTGCTTGAAAATATCGCCGGCGCCCGGGAGAAGGCGGCGGGAGGCGAGCTGCTCTTCGGAAATATCGACACCTTTCTCCTGTGGAATTTGACCGGCGGTCCGCGAGGCGGAGTGCATGTAACCGACGTGACGAACGCCAGCCGCACCCAGCTTCTGAATTTGAAAACGCTGGATTGGGATGCGGAGCTGCTCGCGGCGTTTGGCATTCCACGCGCGGTGCTGCCAAAAGTTCGT
>WNFF01005408.1_pt1 | contig 10427 bp, 8 predicted proteins | sample 5400441 | NCBI WGS metagenome assembly WNFF01 (sample SAMN13153345, study PRJNA577476) | soil metagenome | isolation source: 120 cm saprolite under Douglas fir tree site 2 hole 3 replicate 1 | place: USA:California | collected 2015-04-18
TGACGATTACAGTGACATCAAGCTGAGCGGCGCTGCGCTGGCTTTGCCGGTCTGGACAGAGTTCATGAAGCGGGCAACCAACCTGCCTGAGTACTCTGACGTGAAGCCCTTTACTCCGCCGGACGGAGTTGTTGAATTGACTCTGGATAAGGCCACCAACCAGATTGCCACCCCAGCCTGCCCGGACGATTATAAGACTGCCTTCATTGAAGGTACTCAGCCCACTCAGACCTGCGAGCAGACCGCCTCTGACGGCCATGGAAACTTTTTCCAGCGCATGTTTGGGTTGGAACCAAAACAGCCTCCTCCGGTGTCTAACACCAACGGACCTCCTGCCCAGAGTACCGGGCAGCAGAACCCTGCTAACCCGGATTCTGCCCGCTCGTCTGATGATGAAAAGGGCAAGAAAAAAGGCTTCTGGGGGCGCATTTTTGGGAGTTCCAAAGACGACAAGAAGGACGATAATAGGGAGAAGAAGCCAGCGACCAACGGTCCTGGTGACCGGCCGCCGCAGTAAGGAGAGTCCACCATGGCTCGCTTCAGCTTGTTCGGTTGTCTCGTATTCGTTCTCAGCTTCACTCTGTTTGCACAGCAGACACCAGTCGCGCAGGAATCTGCCACGCAAGAAAAATCCCAGTCGCTTCCACCTGATCTGACCTTGCCACGAATTGCTCCGCCCATGGAGACCGCAGCCGCTGCGGAACTGGAAGAGCAAGGTGACATCTTCCGCGGAAAGAAGCTCTACCTTGATTCCATCGATTACTATCGCGCCGCTATCAAGAAGGCCGATTCCGCCGCACTGCACAATAAAGTCGGGATCAGCCTGCTCTTGTTGCGTCGCGATCCGGAAGCCCGCCGCGAATTTGAGCGTGCCATCCATCTGAATAAGAGCTACCCCGAGGCATACAACAATCTGGGAGCTCTCTATTACAACGGCCGTCGCTTTGGTTCCGCAATCAAGCAGTACAAGAAAGCAATCAAGCTCAGTTCAGAGAATGCCAGCTTCCACAGCAATCTGGGTACGGCGTATTTCTCGCAGAAGGATTTTGAGAGTGCCACCCGCGAGTATCAGCGGGCGATGCAGATCGATCCGGGTATTTTTGATCGGCAGCCTTCCGGCGGAGTCTCGGTCAAGCTGATCACCTCCAATGACCTTGGACACTTTCATTACGTAATGGCCCAGATGTATGGGCAGCACAACAACGCTGATCGCTGCCGCTACTATTTGAGCAAGGCCAATGAGGAAGGCTATCCGATCAAGGACGCACTGCATGACAGCGTGTTCGCGGGATTGCGTAAGGATCCGGAGTTTGTTTCGTTCCTGCGCTCACTGAAAAATCCGTCGCCGAATTGATCTGTCGCTTCGCTCCAACACCGCTCAACGGTTTTCTTCGAGCATTGAGTTCGTCAGCCTTTCGGCAGCGGGCTTCGGCGCGTGTTCGGCCGAAGCCCTTGTTTTCCGTGACGAGGATCGCTGCGCTTCAACCACACGGTCGCAAAATGATTTGGACCTGGGCGGCGTAGCCTGCGATAGCTGCTGCATCTCAAATGTTCCCTGTGACGATGCTCGTCTGGCACAGCCGCCCTTCGCTGTGCGAATGTTGCAGCGACAACGCTCCTGACTCCAAACATTTCCATCGGCAAGAAATACAAAGCCATTGGATCCTGATTGAATTAGACGTAACAAGTTACGTCTCTACATAGACGTGTTTCTCAGGCATAAGCCTGCAGCGGAGCGCCCAAAACAAAAACTACGCGAAGTAAATTTCCCATGCCGTGCGATACGTATTTGCATGAGCTTCGGCGCTGAGTTCAATTGGTTTGGAATAGCCGCCTCCGGAAGTTAGGACAAGTGGAATTTTTGAATCGCGCACCGCGGTCATCACCAGGTGGTCACGATCCATGAGTCCCTGGGGCGTGAGTGAAAGCCGGCCAAGAACGTCGGTTGCCAACGCGTCTACTCCTGACTGGTAAAAGATGATTTCCGGCTGGAACGCGAATATTGCCGGCAGGACTGACTCAAGGGTCTTCAGGTATTCAGTGTCTTCAACTTTATCAGGCAGCGCCACATCCAGCTTGCTGTTCTGTTTGCGAAAAGGGAAGTTGCTCTGGCAATGGATGGACAGGGTAAACACGTCGGGATCGTGGGCAAAGATTTCGGCCGTGCCGTCTCCCTGATGGACGTCAAGATCAATCACCGCCGCGCGCTGAATCTTTCCATTTTTACGCAATGCCTGGATCGCAACCGCAACATCGTTGAAGACACAAAAGCCGGCGCCCTCGGATCGGAAGGCATGGTGGGTTCCTCCGCCCAGCGTTCCGCCCCAGCCGCTGACAATGGCATCATTCGCGGCGCTCACAGTGGCGCCGACGGAAGCTCGCGAACGGTTCACCAGCACGTCTGACCAGGGCAGACCGATGCGTCGCATGGCTGCCGGAGTTAAATCGCCAGCCATGAAGCTGCGTACGTAAGCTGGGTCATGGGCCAGTTCAATGGTGTCCGGATCGGCCAACGGTGCGCGCTCAAACTGGAACCGGCCATCGGCTTGAAGGATCTGCCGAACCAGTCCATATTTTTGGACTGGGAACTTGTGCCCATCGGGAAGGGTAATTACGTACTGATCGGTATAAAAAAGGCGGCTAATATTTCTCAAAAATGCCATACCCAGACAAAGTCTACTCGGTCTATAGTATGTGGCCTGAGGGCCGCGATTTTTACTGTTCGTTTCCGCACACTTTATTGCAGGAATGGACAACCGATATTAGAGGCAGGATAGGATATCCCTGAATTTAGTGTTTAGAATCATTAAGTTAAGCTCTAATCTGCTTTGGCATGTCGGATGCACCTAGATTAAACCGCAATGGATATTGTTCGCGATGAATCGGTAAAACGGAAGAAGCGTCAAAGGCAGATGCTTCTGGGTGCGGCCGCTGTGGTAGCGGTGGTTGGTATCACCCTGGGCGTAGGTACCCTGAAGCCGGCGGCTCCCAGTGTGGAGTACGGCACCATTTGGCCTGACACAGTCAAGCGGGGATCCATGATGCGCCAAGTCCGGGGTCTGGGTACGCTGGTGCCAATTCCTGAAGATGTACGTCTAATTCCCGCAGAGACTGACGTTCGCGTGGAGCGCGTCATCGTGCTTCCCGGTACGCCGGTGACACCAGATACGGTGATCATGGAACTTTCCAATCCGACCGTGTCGCAGGAAGCCATTGCCTCCGGTCTTGATGTGAAATCAGCGGAAGCGGAATATCACAACACGTCAGCCAAGGTCCACAGCGATCTGATGACCTTGAAGGCCGGCGCGGCAACGGTGGAAGCAGACTATGAGAATGCCAAGCGCGATGCCGACGCAAATAAGGAATTGAACAAGATTGGTGTGCTGTCGGACTCAGCTTTGAAGGCATCTCTGGCCAAAGCCCATGAAATGGAAGTCCGGCGGCAGATTGAGCAGGAAAGAATTGCTGAGAGCACGGAAGCAGTCAAGACCCAACTGATGGTGCAGCAGGCGAACATCGACACCAAGCACGCGATGGCGGCGTTGCGTAACCGCCAACTGGATGCCCTGAAAGTACGTGCAGGTATCTCAGGAGTGTTACAGGAATTACCGGTGCAGGTAGGCCAGCGTGTGGCGCAAGGCGCAATTCTTGCCAAGGTAGTACAGCCTGATCATCTGAAGGCCGAACTGAAGATTCCGGAAACGCAGGCCAAGGACATCGTGATCGGCCAGAGCGCGGAGATTGACACGCACAATGGCATCGTCAAAGGTAGAGTTTCGCGCATTGATCCCGCTGTGCTGAATGGCACTGTCACGGTCGACGTTAAACTTGACGAGGCTCCGGGCAAGGGCGCACGGCCTGATCTCAGCGTGGATGGAACCATCACCCTGGAGAAGCTCGACAACGTTCTCTATGTCGGACGTCCGGCTTTTGGCCAGGAGAAGAGCACAGTTGGCATGTTCAAGATTGATCCCGAGGGCAAGGGCGCAACGCGTACACCGGTGGAACTGGGACGGAGTTCTGTAAACACGATAGAGGTAATTCGCGGTCTCAAAGAGGGCGACCAGGTGATACTTTCTGATATGTCGCGTTGGGACAACCAGGAAAGAATTCGCCTTGACCGATGAACTTTAATCGGTATCGCAACGTATAAGTAGGACAAGGTTCCAAAGCTTTATCAAACGCACTTGATAAAACAGGAGAGGAAAACGTGGCCATAAGACAAACACTGATCAGGCTGGAAAATGTGACCAAGGTCTTCTACACGGATGAAGTAGAAACACACGCACTTTCCGGTATCCATCTGGACATCGTCAAGGGCGAATATGTTGCCATCGCCGGCCCTTCCGGATGCGGTAAATCAACGTTGCTCTCCATCATCGGCCTGCTTGATTCCCCCACAGACGGCTCTTTCGTTCTCAACAGCCGCCCTGTTCAGGGACTCGATTTCTCTGACCGCGCGCGAATTCGCAACCAGGAAATTGGTTTCATCTTCCAGAGTTTCAACCTGATTGGCGACCTCACAGTTTACGAAAACGTTGAGCTGCCTCTCACGTATCGCTCCATGTCTTCTGCGGAACGCAAGAAGCGTGTGCAGGAATCGCTGGAGAAAGTCGGCATGGCGCACCGCATGCGTCATTATCCTTCACAACTCTCTGGCGGTCAGCAGCAGCGTGTAGCTGTGGCCCGCGCACTCGGTGGATCACCATCCATCTCTTTGACGGCAAGGTCGTTGAGGAGACGGAAGCCGCCAAGCAAGCTGAGATGGCGTAAAGCCCGAAATACTCAAAAGGCCCTAAGCCCATTGCAGCGCCTATGCGACAGTGCTGATGTGTGTCCATTTGATTGACTCGAGTGGCACAGCCGTCCACGTCCTCGGCTGTGCGAATTGTTTTCCATCCCGAGTGCAACGAAGGATCCCCACGGTCTGCCGAAATGTTTGCAATGCGGACACGTTCTCTACGTAAAGACGGAGCATGCCTTGTCTGTGCCCAGAGGCAAATGATTTTTAGCGTAGAGACGTAGCTTGCTATTAGCTTGCTACGTCTTGCACTGTTGTGATCTTCCACGATCTCCGGTTTTTCCCTCTACCAGGCGCCGCAGGCATGCCATTATGTGGCCAAGCGAAGCGCTGGGATGGTCTGGCTAGTAGCCAAAAGCCAGCAGCTACCAGCGAAGTCTTGGCAATTCCTCTGGGCCTCAATATCATGGTCGCAATAAATCCACAGTCACTTTAGGACTGCATGACTGAATTGAATCCCGCAGACCGGCTCGATTCCTGGAAAGAAATTGCTTCCTTCCTCCGTCGCGACGTTCGCACGGTCCAGCGGTGGGAAAAAAAGGAGGAGCTGCCGGTGCATCGTCACCAGCATGACAAACTAGGGTCCGTGTACGCCTATCCCAAAGAATTGAATGAATGGTTTGCCAGGCGGCAACAGTCCGGATCTGCATCTGAAGCTCAGCACCACGCTGACAAAATTAAGCTGGCTGTGCTTCCATTCGGCGCGCTCGGTGAGGAACAACTGGGAGACTACTTTACTGACGGGCTGACGGAAGAGATGATCACTCAGGTTACGCGGCTTCAGCCCGAACAGCTTGCCGTGGTCGCGCACAATACAGCGCTGCAATACCGCGCCGGCAGCACGTCACTTCAGCAGATGCGGCAAGACCTGGGCGTGGATTACGCCTTGCAAGGCAAAGTCCGGCGCGCAGGCAATCGCGTTCGCATCACCGCTCAGCTTTGTGAAATCCAGGACCAGACCCAGCTCTGGGCTGAAACTTATGAGCGGGATATCAGTGATGTGCTGGGTGTGCAGGCTGAAATTGCTCATGCCATCGCCGCCGAAATCCATGTGGCCCTCAACCTGACGGAGAGCAATCGCCTGTCTGATCTGCAAAAAGGGAAGCGGCGCGTGAATCCTGAAGCTTATGACGCGTACCTGCGCGCTCGCTACCATCTGCATGAAATGATGCCGTCAAGTATTGAAAAGAGCGTCAAAGAATTTCAAGGCGCAATTGATCTGGATCCTACCTTTGCTTCCGCACATTCAGGTCTGGCCATTGCTTCCGCTCTCCTGGCCATTGTTCCGTTCGACGTGGCAGCGCCGCACGATTCCATGCCTCGGGCAGAAGAGTCGGCGCGCAAGGCGCTTTCGCTGGATGATTCACTCGCTGAAGCCCATGCGGCTCTGGCACTGGTGGAGCATCATTATCACTGGAACTGGGAAGCAGCCGAGGCGAGCTACAAACGTGCCATTGAACTCAGTCCGGATTATTCGGCCGCGCATCTCTGGTACTCGTGGCTTCTGCTGGCCATCAACCGGCGCGACGATGCTTTCCGCGAAATCGACGCGACCACGCGCATTGTAGAGGAAACCGATCCACGGCGGCTGGTGGCGGTCCACGCAACGCGGGCCCAGGCTCTTTATTTTGGGCGCGAGTATAAACGTGCCGTTGCTGAATGTGAAAAAGCGCAGCAACTCGAGCCCGAGAATGCCATGCTGCGCTACATTCTGGGCCGCTCTTACATGCGTATGGGAAAACAGGACGAAGCAATCGCCCATCTCAAGGCCGCCAGCGGCGCTCCAGGAGAATTTCCCCTGGCTGATGCAGCGTTGGGCCTGGCTTACGCTGTGGCTGGGAAGCTGGATGATGCGCAGCAAATTGGCGCACGCTTTCGCGACATTCTATCGCGCCGCTATATTCCTCCCACCTACTTCGGCATGCTCTATGCCGGCATGGGTGACCGTGAGCGCGCCATGATATGGCTCACTAAAGCCTGCGCGGAACGCGCCGACGGACTTACCTGGCTTGCGGTTGAGCCCATGATGGATGACATCCGCTCCGACGCACGCTTTCAGGATCTTCTGGAGAAGATTGGCCTGGATAAGATGACGGAGTTGCCGATCGAGCCACATTGATGATGTGTGCCGATGAACGACTGGAGTAGGCCTTCAGGCCTGAGTTAAAGTTAGCTCTGGTGTATGCCGCTACTAGCGTCGCTGGCGCGCAACTTCATACATTACGATTGCCGCGGCCACTGAGACGTTGAGGGACGGAATCTTGCCAATCATGGGAATGGAGACCAGGAAGTCGCATTTCTTGCGTATCTGTTCGTGTAGCCCGTGCCCTTCAGCGCCCAGGATTAATGCGCAGTCCATTTTGTAGTCGATCTGATCGTAAAGCTTGCTGCCGCGTTCATCCAGGCCCACGGTCCATATATTCTTCTCTTTTAGTTCTTCAACCGTGCGTGAGATGTTGGTTACCTTGGCGATGGGCAAATATTCTGATGCACCTGCCGACGCTTTCACCACCGTGGCTGTCACTCCCGTGGCGCGGCGTTCCGGAATCAAAATACCGTCAACGCCTGCGCCTTCCGCCGTGCGGATAATGGCTCCCAAATTGTGTGGATCTTCAATTCCGTCCAGGACTGTCACGAAGGCGTACTGTCCGCGCTTGGCGGCAAGTATGTCATCCACGTCCACATAGAGCTTTTCCGCGGTCACTGCGACCACGCCCTGGTGTGACGGGGTCTGCGCCAGCCGTGTAAGATCGTCGCGCTGCATAGCGCGCACGGCCACGCCAACACTTCGACAAAGCTGGGTGATCTTCTGTATGCGAGCATCGCCGCGGCCTCCGGCCACGGCTACGTATTCGAAAGCCCTTCCGCGCGCGGATAAGGCTTCTTCAACCGCATGAATACCAAAGATGACCTGCATTCCTGCTCCCGGGCTCTAGTGTAACAAGCCTGGCGCACAACACCGTTTCTGTAGCCCACCCGTCTATTTACAATAGAAAGACCATCAGGCCAACGCAGTGCGCCATGAATGTCAGAAAACCAACAGGACTGCCTGTAATACTCACCATCGCCGGGTATGATCCCTCGTCGGGAGCAGGCATCACAGCGGATATCAAGACCATATCGGCACACAAGTGTTATGGCGTTAGCTGCATCACGGCTTTAACGGTTCAGTCAACGCGCGGTGTCAAAAGGGTTGAGCCGGTGGAAGGCCGCATTATCACGGAGATGCTGGAAGAGCTGGTAAATGATAGTGATATTGCGGCAATCAAAATCGGCATGCTGGGATCGGCTGAGGCGGCGCGCGCTGTTATAGCTTTTCTTCGGCGAAACAGAGTTGCTCACGTAGTTCTTGATCCCGTGATCAGGTCGTCGTCGGGAGCAGAGCTTTTGGCCAGGGACGGAATTCAAATACTGAAAGAAAAAATGCTGGACCTGACGACGGTCATTACGCCGAACATTGCTGAAGCTGGCGAACTCACCGGGCTCTCTATAAGTGTGGACGAACAGATGAAGGCGGCGGCAGAAGCGCTTCATGCGCTGGGAGCGCGCAATGTGGTGATTACCGGTGGACACCTTGATCCGCCGGTGGATCTGGTGAGCCGGGAAGGACGCGATCCTGTGTTTCTTGTCGGATCGCGAATTCTAAGCACCTCAACCCATGGGACAGGATGCGCCTATTCCACTTCGCTGGCATGCCATCTGGCATTGGGAAAGGGATTGCTGGATGCAGCTCGCGCGGCAAAGAGCTATGTTGAGTCCGCTATCCGAAATGCTCCCGGAATAGGCAAGGGAATCGGGCCGTTGCTGTAAACAGCATCTCTATTCCGGCGGCTGATTCGTCGCTGGCGCTTGCTCTGGCGGGCGCTGCTTCAGTGTCGGCGGTCCCTGTTGCTGATCGGGTTGCGGCGCCGCTTCATCCGGGTTCGGCTGGTTCGGATTGGCCTGGTTATTATTCGTGCTGGGCGGAGTTGCCGGACGAGGCGGTTCCACCACAACCCTGTTATCGCGTGTGCGCAAGGTTGGCGGAGCGCCGCTACGCCGTTTGGCCTCTGCTTGTTCAGCCATGTTGGCTTCAACCAGAGCCGTGCTTTGTCCCGCGACCTGCCCTACGGGACGTCCCTCAGCTTCAGGACGCGTGGAAGCGGAAACCCTGGCGCTATTACGGTTCGCATCCTGGGCTTCAGAATAGTAAGACTGGGCGGTCTCACGGTCGCCACTGAGTTCAGCCAGGTAGCCCATATTATTTATGGTGAAGGAATTCTTGGGATCGAGCCTGAACGCCTGCTCGAAGTAGTCCCGGGCCGCCTTGCGATCGTTGCGATTCATCGCCGAAACACCACGTAGATTCAATCGGGCAACGCGGTTTTCTGTATCGTTTCCATGTTCCAGTGTCTTGCGGGCGTTCTCGGCGTTTTTGGCAGCTACTTCGCTGATCGGCTTGCCACGCCAATCCTTATTAATGGTCACCACCACCGGTTCCTGTGAGCCGGTTTTCGCAGCTCGGTTATAAGAATTAATGGCGTCTTCCAGTTCACCTTCTTTTTCTTTGGCAAAACCCATGTTGTTCAAGGTGAATGGATTGTTCCCGTCAATCTTGAGCGCCTGCTGCAGGAGCAGGTCGGCCTCCGGAGCGCGATCATTATTCAGCAGCCGGACCGCCTGGCTGTTCAGCTCGTTCACCCGCATAGGACCTTCGGATGTGCGTCCAGCAATCTTAGCCACCGATTTTCCTTCATCCGTCGGTTCCGTGGATTTATCCACCACGGCATCTGAAGTGTTGGCCTGCGCCTGATCGTAATATCGCTGCGCTCGATCGATATCACCTTCGGCTTCCGCCAGATATCCCAAATTGTTCAGCGTGAACGGATCATTGGGATCAATGAGGTACGCCCTGTAAAAGAGACGCTTGGCCTTATCCATCTGGTGCCGTTGCAGGGCCTGCACGCCATCGCGATTCAACTGCTGCACCGGCGTGTACTTACTCTTCTTGGGCAAAGGAACACGCAGGGTCTGCGCGGTGCATTGCGATCCTGCCAGGGCCAAACCCAGGAACATTGAAACCAGGAATTTTGAATGAAGCAGAATGCGCATTTATTCGGAAGACCTCATGCTGAAATTCGAGCGGTGCGGCAGCCGAGCCTCTGCCTTAAGCAGTAGCTCTGCTTGTCTGTTGGATGGCATGTACCGGGCCAGAGGTTGGGCGGGACCGGATAGGCGGATCGAAGGATTCAGGATTTAAGATGTTACCAGATTGGGTACCCGGCGCTGGCATCTCTAAGTTGTCAGATGGCGCTGCCATCTGAGCTGCTGCTTTCTGCATCCAAAGCTTTTGGAAGAGGTGTTTTCAGGAGCCTATGCAACGTCGCCTACTTTTAGCCCTTTCGCTATTGGCTTGCTCTACCGGTGCGCTTTCTGCCCAGACACAGCCTTCGGCCGAGCCTAAGTCCGCTTCCGGAATACCGAATTCGTCCACGACGGCTCCGGCGACTGCCCCCAGCTCTAATCCCACTCCGGCTCCGGCGACACCTCCAGCGGCTGAACCTTCGCCCGCGCCCGCGGCCAACCCAAAGGCAACGCCGCAACCGGGCGCTTTGCCTGCTTCGCCAAATTCCAATCCTGCTTCGCC
>WNFF01005410.1_pt1 | contig 10423 bp, 7 predicted proteins | sample 5400441 | NCBI WGS metagenome assembly WNFF01 (sample SAMN13153345, study PRJNA577476) | soil metagenome | isolation source: 120 cm saprolite under Douglas fir tree site 2 hole 3 replicate 1 | place: USA:California | collected 2015-04-18
ACCTTGAGAAAGACGCGGCGGCCCTCTCCCGCGGGATCCTTGATCCGCGCGAGACAGTCCTCGACGAGCGCGCGGCTCCTGGCGCCGGAGGTGAAGCCCGCTGCCGTTCCTGCGATGCTGCGCATTTAGTGATCCGCTTTGCGCCGCCCCGCAATGGCGAGCTCGCCCGCCGGCGCGCCGATGCTTCGGCGAAGGCGGGTTGACAGACCAATATCCATGTTGAGATTGCAGGGGAAGAGCAGGTGCCGGCGGAGTCCAGGTGTCCCAGGTTCTCGCCCTTACGTTGCACGGCGGTCCGGATGCGCGGCCGACCGAGGTCGCGATCAATGCAGCGGTGATCGCCGGCTGGACCGGACGCGATCCGGTCGCGGTCGAGAAGCACATCAAGGAGCTGGAAGCGCTGGGCGTGAAGCGGCCGGCGACGACGCCGATCTTCTATCGGGTCGCGGCCGCGCGGCTCACCACCACCGACACCATCGAGGCCGTGGGCGAGAGCTCGGGCGGCGAGGTCGAGTTCGTGCTGCTGCAACATGGCGGACGCCTCTGGGTCGGCGCCGGCTCCGATCACACCGACCGCGAGGTCGAAAAGCTCGGGGTCACCGTGTCGAAGCAGATGTGCGAGAAGCCGGTGGCGCCGGCGTTCTGGGCCTTCGACGACGTCGCCGCGCACTGGGACCGCCTGCTTCTGCGCGCCCACGTCGTCGAGGGCGGCGAGCGCATGCTCTATCAGGAAGGCGCCGTCACCGCGATGCTCGACCCCCGCGCCTTGATCGCGCGCCATGCCGGCCGCCTCGCCGAAGGCACGCTGATGTTCTGCGGCACGCTCGCCACCCATGGCGGGGTGCGGCCCACCCGCGAGTTCGCGTTCGAGATCGAGGACCCCGTGCGCGGGCGCAGGATCGCCCACGCCTATCGGGTGCGAACGCTCCCGATCCTAGGATGAACAATGACGTCCGGAGAGAGACCGATGCCGATGAGCAAGCCGCATATCGAATTCACCCGCGTGGACATGAGCGCGGGCTGGATGACGCCGCCCGGCTATCCCGCGGGCATCAAGCAAAAAATTCTCGCGAGCGACCTCGACGAGCAGCGCAAGATGGGAGGCCGCACCCGGCTCCTGCGCTTCGATCCCGGCGTCTACACGACGGCGCCGTTCGTGCACGACCATTGGGAAGAGGTCTATCTGATTTCGGGCGATCTCGTCGTCGGCAACGACAAGGACGGAAAGGGCGGCGAATCCTTCAATGCGCCGACCTATGCCTGCCGGCCGCCGGGCGTCTATCATGGGCCGTTCAAATCGGAGCGCGGCTGCCTGCTCTACGAGATTCACTATTACGACGAGAGCAAGAAGAAGTAGCGCCGAGATCGTAGCCCGCATGAAGCGAAGCGGAATGCGGGATAATCTCGCGGCCTGGTAGGGCCCCGGGATTTCGCCATAGCGCGTCGAAGACGCGCGTAAACGCGCTGAAGGCTGATCCGGACTACATCGAGGGAGGCACGACCATGCTGGCGCCGGATGACAAGCTCAAATTCTCGGTGAAGCCCTATCTCGCGGCGACGCCGCGCTTTGCGAGCGGGGCCGACACGCCGCGCGACTTCCTCGAGCGTTGCCTTGCCGATCTCGCGGCGCTCGAGCCCAGGATCGGCGCTTTCGTCGCGCTCAACCTCGAGCGCGCGCGCGCCACCGCCGACGAGTCGACCGCGCGCTGGCGCGCGGGTCGGCCGCTCTCGAAGATCGACGGCATGCCGATCGGCATCAAGGACATCATCGAGACCGCCGACATGCCGACCGAGCAGGGCTCGCCGCTGTTCGCCGGCTTTCGCTCCGAGCGCGACGGCGCCAGCGTCAAGGCGCTGCGCGAAGCCGGCGTGGTCATCGTCGGCAAGACCGTGACCACCGAATTCGCCGCCACCGAGCCGCGCGGCACCCGCAACCCGCACGACCTGCGCCGCACGCCCGGCGGATCGAGCAGCGGCTCGGCCGCGGCCGTCGCCGCCGGCATGCTCAGCGCCGCGCTCGGCACGCAGGTGATCGGCTCGACGATCCGCCCGGCAAGCTATTGCGGCTGCATCGGCTTCAAGGTCACGGTCGGCGCGCTCAATCGCGGCGGCAGCTACGACGGATTGAGCCAGAGCGCGACCGGGGTGTTGGCTTCGACGCTGGAGGACGCCTGGCAGGTCGCGCGCGAGATCGCGGCTCGCGCCGGCGGCGATCCCGGCTATCCCGGCCTGTTCGGCCCCGACGCGGCGCCGGCGCCGCGGCAGCCGCGCCGGCTCGCCTTCCTCGAGACCGCAGGATGGGCGTCGGCATCGCCGGGCGCCAAGGAGGCGATCGCCGATGCGATCGCACGGATCAAGGCGGCCGGCGTCGACATCGTCACCCGCCAGTCGCATCCGAAAGTCGCCGGCGTCGAAGCCGCGATCGCCGAGGCACGGCCGCTGTCGATGCGCATCAACGGCTGGGAATCGCGCTGGCCGCTCAACGTCTATCGCGAGCGCGACGCCGGCAAAGTGAGCCACGCCATGCTGGCGCGGCTCGCCGAGGCGGAGGCGATGAGCCTCGACGACTATCGCAACGACCTCGCGCAGCGCGGGCGGACGCGCGCGCTCCATGCCGAGCTCGCGGCGGAGTGCGACGCCTGCATCAGCCTCGCCGCTCCGGCGGCGGCGCCGATGGGGCTCGAATCGACCGGCGATCCGAGCTGCACCGTGCACGCGTCGCTGCTCGGCATTCCCGCGGTCTCGCTGCCCGTGCTGCAGGACCAGGGGCTGCCGCTCGGCCTGCAGGTGACCGGCTTCGTCGACGGCGATGCCGCGACCTTCGCCGCCGCGGCCGCGATCAAGGCTCTGTTCTAAGGTGAGCGTGCGCGCGCCGACGCCGATGGGAACGCCCGCCGTGCTCGAGCGCTATCGCGACGGTCCGCCGAGAAATCCGCGCAGCTATCCCGACCTGCACGAGCACGTGCTGGCGCTGGCGCAGGCCGGACTGCTGACGATCGTCGACGAGCCGATCAACAAGGATACCGAGATGCACCCGCTGGTGCGCTGGCAGTATCGCGGCGGCATCGCGGAGGCGGAGCGCAAGGCGTTCCTGTTCACGCAGCCGACCGATTGCAAGGGCCGCCGCTTCGACATCGCGGTGCTGGTCGCGGGACTGGCGGCGAGCCGCGCGGTCTACCGCATCGGCTTCGGCAAGCCGCTCGAGGAGATCGGCCCGACCTGGGTCAAGGCGATCGCCGACCCGATCGCGCCGCACCTTGTCGCCGACGCGCCCTGCCAGGAGCTCGTCGTCACCGGCGCCGATCTCGAGCGCGACGGCGGCGCACTCGACGGCCTGCCGGTGCCGATCTCGACGCCGGGATGGGACAATGCGCCCTACCTGTCGGCGGGGCATTACATCACCAGGGACCCCGAGACCGGCATCCAGAACGTCGGCAATTATCGCGGCCAGCTCAAGGCGCCGCGCCGGCTCGGCATGAATCCCTCGGTCGAGCTCTCCGCCGGCATCTTCGCCCATTGGCAAAAGTGCAAGGCGCGCGGCGAGCCGCTCCCCTGCGCGGTCGTAGTCGGCTGCCCGCCGGTCATCTCCTACGCCTCGGTGCAGAAAATGCCCGAGCATCTCGACGAGATTGCGGTCGCAGGCGCGCTCGCCGGCGGTCCGATCAACGTCGTGCGCGCGCGCACCGTCGACCTCCTGGTGCCGGCGGAGGCCGAGATCGTGATCGAGGGATTGATCGACACCGAGCTGCTCGAGCCCGAGGCGCCGTTCGGCGAGTCGCACGGCTACGTCAACCTGCAGGAATACAACGCCTTCATGGAGGTGACCGCGATCACGCGGAGGCGGCAAGCGATCCTCACCTCTTTCATCAGCCAGGTCAGCCCGAGCGAATCGAGCGTCATCCGCCGCGTGGCGATGGAGCCGCTCTACCTCGACCACCTGCGCTCCGCGCTCGGCATCGCGAGCGTGCGCCGGGTGGCGATGCACGAGCCGCTCACCAGCCTCTACGCCGTGATCGCGATCCAGTTCGCCCGCGGCGCGCCCGAGAGCGAGATCTGGCGCGCGCTCGAGGGCGCCTCCGCGCTCCACCGCTTCGCCGGCAAATGGATCGTCGCGGTCGACGAGGACATCGAGCCCGACAATGCCGACGCCCTGTTCTGGGCGATGTCCTACCGCTGCCAGCCGCAGCACGATCTGCGGGTGGTCCCGCACAAGCACCCCGGCCACGGGCCGCGCGGCCCGCGCGACGGCGGCGAGAGCGCGGCGGTGCTGATCAACGCCACGCTCAAGGGCACCTTTGCTCCGGTCGCCTTGCCCAGGCGCGAGTTCATGGAGCAGGCGCGCGTGATCTGGGAGCGGCTCGGCCTGCCGCCGCTCACGCCGCAGCCGCCCTGGCATGGCTACGATCTAGGGCTTTGGCCGGCGGAGCTCGAGCGCCAGGCGGCGATGGCGGTGAGGAGCGACTATTTCGAGCTCGGCAGGAATCTTGCCAACGAGCGGCGCGGCGATGTCGCGATGAACACGCCGGTGAAACGGGAGTAGGTCCCGGTGTCCCGGCCGAGCGAGATGAGTAGGGTGGGCAAAGGCGCGCGCGGCGAATTTTTCCGCGTGGGCAAAATCGCACGCGCCATAGCCCGTCGAAAAGACGGGCGTAAATGCCCTTATTGCCCACGCGTCGAGACCGCAACTCGCGATTTTGCCCACCCTACAGGCACTCGCGACACTGTAGGAACCCGCCCATGAAGCTCGCCGTGCCGGACATGATCTCGAACTCGTATTTCCCCGCCATCGCGGCGATCGAGCTCGGCCTGTTCCGTGAGCAAGGCCTCGACGTCTCGCTCGAGCTGATCTACCCCGTCGACAAGTGCTACGCGGCGCTGCGCGACGGCGCCGTCGATTTCGTCGGCGGCGCCGCCCATGCAGCGCTGTCGGCGTTCCCGCAATGGCGGGGCGCCAAGCTCCTCTGCGCGCAGGGCCAGGGCATGTACTGGTTCCTGGTCATGCACAAGGATTTCGGCGGCCGGCGCGGCGACGTGAGCGTGGTCAAGGGCAAAAGCATCGGCGCGGCGCCGTGGGTCGACGTCGGCCTGCGCCGCCTGCTGATCGAGGCCGGCATCGATCTCGAGCGCGACCGGGTCACGATCGCGGCGGTGCCGGGCGCGGTCGGCGCTGGCGTCAACTTCGGCGTGACCGCGGCCAAGGCGCTCGAGGACCGCAAGATCGACGGCTTCTGGGCGAACGGCATGGGCGCCGAGGTCGCGGTGCGCCGCGGCGTCGGCACCGTCGTGCTCGACGTGCGGCGCGGCGACGGGCCGGCGCCTGCCTTCAACTTCACCATGGCCGCGATCGCCACCACCGAGCGCCTGATCGAGCGCTCGCCCGAAACCGCGGCCGCCGCGGTGCGCGCCATGGTCAAGACGCACGCCGCGCTGAAGGCCGATGCCGCGCGCGCGACTGCGATCGGCCGCAAGCTCTTTCCGCCGTCCGAGGCCGAGCTGATCGCCGAGCTGATCCGCCGTGATTTGCCCTATTACGACGCCGCGATCTCGCGCGGCTTCGTCGCAGGCATGAACCAGTTCTGCCGCGACATCGGCATCCTCGAGAGCGACGCCTCCTACGAGAGCGTGGTCTCAACGCAGTTCGCGCCGTTGTGGAAGGCGCCGTAGGGTGGGCATCGCGTCGACGTTTATTCCGCCCTCATGCTGAGGAGGCGCAGCGCAGGCAACTCTGCCTGCGCTGCGCCGTCTCGAAGCATGGGGGCGGCCCGGATCCGGCAGCGGGCGGTGGCGCCCTCATGCTTCGAGACGCATCGCAGCGCGGCCGTGCTTGTGGAGCTGCATGTGCGCGCCTGCGCTGCGCTGCTCCTCAGCATGAGGGCGAACGGAGCGCAACCTCAATCCTCCGCGAGCGGCGGCAGGTCGAGGGCGGCATCGACCAGCGCGCAGGCGCGCTTGAAGTCGAAGTTGCGATAGACGTTCTGCTTCACCAGGAACGAGGCGCCGCCGTAGAACTTCTCGTACTGCTGGTGGCGGCTGCCGAATTCCGAGCCGATGAAGTCCCAGGCGAGCCGCATCAGCGCGACCCGCCTCCTGGCATCGGAGGAGGCCGAGCGCATGTAGCGCTCGATGTCGCCCGCGGTCTCCCGGCTCTCGAAATCGGCGAGCGAGGACGGCAGCGTGATCATGGCCGAGCCGGTGAGCTCGCGAATGATCTCGAGCATGCGGCCGTTGAGCTCGGACTGCAGCGCCATCGCCGCATAGAGCGCGGTCCGCGACGGCCAGAGCACGCCGTCGCGGTCGACGGTCGCGGCGGTTTCGTGCGCCAGCAGCATGGTCTCGTAGACCGACACCAGGGCGGCGAGCTCGCCCATCATGATCTGCACCGCCGGGTTCGCGGCGTTGCCGGTCATCTCGTTCATGCGCTGGGCGAGCCCGATCATGAAGCGCAGCTTGGTGACGTAGCGCACCTGCGCCTGGTGATTGCCGTAGAGATGCGACGGCGTCTTCCACCACTGGTCGCGCGAGACCTCGAGATTGCGGTAGATGAAGACCCGCTCCCACGGCACGAGCACGTTGTCGAACACCACGTAGCTGTCGCCCTCGTCGAAGCGGCTCGACAGCGGATAGTCGAAGGCGTTGGTCGCAGCCGTCGCGAACGGCCGCCGCGGATAGAGCTTCACCCCCGGCGCGTTGACCGGCACCGCCAGGCAATTGGCGTAGTTCTCGTCGCCCGGCTGCAGCGGATGGATGCAGCTCAAGTGGATGAAATCGGAGATCGCGCCGGCGGTGGCGAGCTGCTGGGCGCCGGAGACGACGATGCCGTCGTCGCGCTCCTTCACCACGCCGGCGTAGAGCGTCGGGTCGCTCTGCTGGTGCGCGGGCTTGCTGCGGTCGATCTGCGGCGGAACGATCGCATAGGACGCATAGAGGTGGTGGTCGCGCAGGTGCTCGTAGAAGGCGACCACGTTGTCCGCGAATTTTTGGCCGCCCGCCGCCAGCACGCTCGGGCACGCCGCATAGCCGCAGAAGAAGCCGGCGACGTGATCGGGGGTGCGCCCCATCAGGCCGAAGGTCGCCTCGGCCCAGGTCTCCGAGAACAGGCGCCGGGCGCGCAAGTCGGCGTGGCTGCGCGGGATCTGGTAGGCGCGCAGCACCGGCTCGCCGGTCCTGGGCGAGACGAAGGTCATGCGCTCGCGCAGCTCCGGCGCCGCCGCGATGTCGTAGAGCCGCGCGACCGAGCGCGCCGCCTCGCGGAAGGCGCGGTGCCTGGTCACGTCCTTGACGCGCTCGCCGTCGACGAACACCTGCCGTCCATCGTCGAGCGAGCGCAGATAATCGGAACCGGTTCGCATGGCTTAAGACTCTCTCCACGTCATGGCCGGGCTTGTCCCGGCCATCCACGTCTTAACGCGTCAACAAACAAGACGTGGATGCCCGGCACAAGGCCGGGCATGACGAGTGGACGGTTCAAGACCTTACGCCAGCGGCGATGAGCTCGACCAGCTTCTGCGGCGTGACCGGGGTCTGCGCGATGCGCACGCCGAATGGTTGCAGCGCGTCCTCGATCGCGGAGATCACCGCCGCCGCGGTCGGGATGGTGCTGACCTCGCCCACGCCCTTGGCGCCGAGCGGATTGAGCGGCGACGGGGTCTCCAGGTAGTGCGTCTCGATCGCCGGCACCTCGGTCGCGCCGGGCAGGAGATAGTCGGCGAACGTGGTGGTGACGGGCTGCCCGCTCTCGTCGAAGCCCATCCATTCCAGCATGGCGTTGCCGATGCCGTGGGCGATGCCGCCGCGCACCTGGCCGTCGACCAGCATCGGGTTGATCAGGGTGCCGGAGTCCTGCACCGCCACGTAATTGACGAGGGTGACGCCGCCGGTCTCGACGTCGACCTCGACCTCGGCGACGTGGCAGGCATTGGCATAGGCGAGCGCATCGGTGCGCCAATTGACGTTGGCCTCGAGCCCGGGATCGATGTCGGCGGGAAATCCGTAGCCGGGCGCGCCCTTGAGAATGCGCGCGAGCTCGCCGAGCTTGACCGCGAGCTGCGGCGCGCCGAGAACGCGCACCTCGCCGTCGGCGATCTCAAGGTCGTGCTCGGCCGCTTCGAGCAGGTGGCTCGCGAGCTTCTTGGCCTTCCCCGCGACCGCGCGCGCGGCGAGGAGCACCGAGGAGCCGGCGGTGACGGTCTGGCGGCTGGCGAAGGCGCCGAGCCCGAGCGAGACCCCGCCGGTGTCGCCCGGCACCACGGTGATCTCCTGCGCGCGCATGCCGAGCTCGCCGGCGCAAATCTGCGCGAGCGCGGTGCGCAACCCCTGCCCGATCGCGGCGGCGCCGGTGAACACCGAGACCCGCCCGGTATTCGACACCGTTACCCGCCCCGATTCGAACGGTCCGCGGCCGGTGCCCTTGATGCCGTGCGCGAGCCCGATGCCGAGATAGCGGCGCTGTGCGCGCGCGGCGGCCTGGCGGCGCGCGAAGTCGTCCCAGCCCGCCGCCTTGAGCGCCTGCGCCTGGCAGGCCGGATAGTCGCCGCTGTCATATTGCATGCTGGCGCCGGAGCGCGCCTTGAGCGGCTTGGTATAGGGCATCTTCTCCTTCGGGATGAGGTTGCGGCGGCGGACCTCGGCGCGCTCGAGCCGCAATTCGCGCGCGATCCGGTCCATCAGCCGCTCCATCGCGAAGGCCGCCTGCGGATAGCCGGCGCCGCGCACCGAGGAGACCGGGGTCTTGTTGGTGGCGGCGACGGTGACCTCGATCGACAGCGCCGGCAGCAGATAGGGCCCGCTGATCATCGAGGCCGAATTGTAGGGGATGTTGACGTCCTGCAGCGCATAGGCGCCGAGGTCATGGATCAGCCGTCCGCGAATTCCCATGAGCCTCGCTTCGGCGCCGACCGCGACGTCGATCGACCAATATTGGTCGCGCTCCTGGGCGGCGTTGGTGAAGTGCTCGCGCCGGTCCTCGATCCATTTGATCGAGTGGCCCACGCGCTTCGCCGCCGCCACGACCGCGATGTCCTCGGGATAGACGCAGAGCTTGGGGCCGAAGCCGCCGCCGACGTCGGGGGTCGCGACCCGCAAGCGACTCTCCTCGAAATCGACGAGCGCGGTCAGGGACTGATAGAGGTCGTGGGCCTTCTGGGTCGAGGCCCATACCGTCATGGTGCCGTCGCGCCATTCCGCCAGCAGGCCGCGGGCCTCGATCGGATGGGCGCCGCCGCGATGCTGCCACAGCTCCTCGTGGAAGACATGGGCGGCCGTGCGGAACGCCGCCTCCGCATCGCCGTAGGCGACCGTGGTGATCGAGGCGATATTGCTGTTGAGCTCGCGGCGGACCGCGGGCGCTCCGGATGCGACTGCTTTGCGGCAGTCGGCGACCGCGGGCAGCACGTCGTAATCCACCCTAACGAGTGCCGCCGCGTCCTCGGCGACATAGCGGTCGTCGGCGAGCACCACCGCCACCGCTTCGCCGACATAGGAGACCTCGCCGTTTGCGAGCGCGAACGACCAGTAGCGGTCGAGCGGCGTTCCGGAATTGGAATGGCGCAGCATCCGGCGCTTGGCCATCACCGGCGCGAGATCGTCGAGGGTGAGCACCGCGTGCACGCCGGCGAGCGCCAGCGCGGCGGACGCATCGACGCCGCGGACCGCGGCATGCGGATGCGGGCTGCGCACGAACGCGGCATGCCATACGCCGGCGAGCGCGATATCGTCGACGAAGCGGCCCTGGCCGAGGAGCAGCGGCCGATCCTCGAGGCGAGGAATGCGCGCTCCGATCAATCTCGTCATGGTCGCCGCATCAATCCGACATCGCCTTGGCGGCCTTGGCGACGATGTCCTTCGGCGTCGCATAGGCTTCGGCCAGCAAGGCATCGAGCTTGGTGCCGGTGACGGGATTGACGTCGAAATCGAGCCGTTGCGCGTCGGCGAGGAAGTCCGGATCCTTGACGGTGCGCTCGAAGGCTTCGATCAGCGCTGCCCTCCGGTCGGCGGGAATGTCGGGCGGGGCCGCGAACGGCCGCGCCATCGCCTGCCCGATCAGCAACAGTCTCAGGATTTGCGTCTGGTCTGGCGTTTGCGCGAGCTCGGTCGCCGCGGGGACATCAGGCAGCTCCGCCTGCTTGCGGATCCCGGCTTGCACCAGGATGTTGACCTTCTTGTCCCGGAGCCAATGCGGATAGCGGCCCTTGAGCGTGCTCCACGACAGCCCGCACAGCCCGTCGACCTCGCCGCGCTCGGTCGCGAGCTGGATTTCGTTGGTGCCGGGATAGCCGCTGACCAGCTTGATCTTGGCGCCGAGCACGTTGCGGAAGAACAGCGCGAAGATGTTCGGGTCGGAACCGGCGCCTTCGCTGCCGAAGGTCGCCTGCGTGGCCATGAGATCGCCGAAGCTCTTCACCGGCGCGTCGCGGCGCGCGACGCA
>WNFF01008212.1_pt1 | contig 10422 bp, 8 predicted proteins | sample 5400441 | NCBI WGS metagenome assembly WNFF01 (sample SAMN13153345, study PRJNA577476) | soil metagenome | isolation source: 120 cm saprolite under Douglas fir tree site 2 hole 3 replicate 1 | place: USA:California | collected 2015-04-18
TGGAACGCAGCTCCGCTCCGGCAGCCGCGCGGCGCATGTTCAAGTCCGTCAACGGACTGCCCGCGCCAAAAAAAGTTTGCGCCAAATTCCAATTTTCGTTGCGCGCGTCGGCGTAAAGGCGCAATCGAAACCTGGGGTCGCCATAGAGCGGCAGCGAAAGCGTTAGAGAAAGGCGGCGTTTTTCCGAATCCCATCTTAGAAGCGAGGTCAAATTCACGGCATCGCGGCCAAGGTTGTAAAACTCCGGATAGATTGTGGCGTAAGGCAAGCCGCCGAAGAGCGCTACGATGCCCTCGACTTTGGAATCGCCCCAGCCGTTTTTCTCCGCCAGGTGCAGGGTCAAATCGTAATTCCCGGATTCCGCGGGAGTAAGCTCGAAGCGCCGATTTGAGAAAATGCCCAGATTGTCCAAGCGCGCTTCGATCGAGAGTAACGCATCGGTCGTCAGAACTTGCGGAGCGTTAAGAGCCAGGGCGCGATTCCGCAGCGATTCCTTCAACTGCAGCGCTGGCGCGAAAGCCACGCCCCTTAGCCGTGGCTTTTCCTCGGGATTCCAATATTTGAGCGCAGCTTCGAGGTTGCCTTCTAGGAAATAAATGGTGGCGAGAAATTCGCGGGAATAGGAGTCTTCTGGGTTTAGCTCCAGCGCCTCGCCCAGACGTTTTTTCGCGGTTAGAAAATCTTTTTGTTTGTACGAAATCCGGTGATTGCCCGGCTGGACCACGAGCAAGGGTGGCGGCCTGTTGCCAGCGCCCTGAATCGAAGGCGCTTTGTGCGTCTGCCAGGCGAGTTTCCTCAGAGGAAGGGCTCTGAGCGAAAGCCGCCGAACAGAGCATCAACACGCCGACTAGAAATCGGATCACCCGCCCTTTTCGGGAAGAGCCAGCAGCATCCAATTGCGGTTTGGGCGCCATTGCTTTTCGAAATCCTCGCGCGCAACTCGGAGAAGTTTCCCACGAGCAGGGTCGTTGATGAAAACGGCTTCGCTCTGCCAATCCATGCCCGTCACTACGACATAATGCAGCGGGGCTTTGGCACTACCTGGCTGGAGACTCACAATCAGTGGGCGGCCTCGTTTGAGGTGCTCCAGAAGTTCGCTCCAGTTTCCGTCGAGGGCAAACACGCGAAAACCTGAATTCTTGAAATAGGCCTGCATATCGGAAGCAAAAATACCGCGGGCTTTTCGCGAATAGAGCTGTTTTTGAATCGCGGTGACGTCGGCGCGTTGCGAGTCAATCTCCGCGCCATGAGCGTTCCAGTATTCGAGAACCATGGAGATTACGGCGGACCCGCAGCCATCCTCAGCCTGTTTTACGTATGGGACGTCGAGCCAAATTCCTGCCTTTTCCTGGGGCCCGGTTCGAGCAGAAGGCCCCAGGAAGAGAAGCAAGAACAGACCGAGACCGACCTGGTTTATACGAATAAGAATAACTCCAAATGAACTAGCGGAGCGCGATCGCCAGGACGACGATAGCGAGCGCGATCAGGATAATCCAAAGCATGTCGCGATCAGAAATGCGTCCCGCGGCAAAATCACTTTGCGCCTGGCGAGACCGCTGTGCCAGTCTGGCAAGATCTTCATCGTTCAGTTGGCTTACGGCTTTATCGACTTTTTGGTAGTCGAGATTCGCTGATTTCATCGCTTTTTGGGCCTGGTCGGAAGAAAGAAGCGTTCGAACGGCTTCTTCGTTCGATTGGCGCGTTTGGGCCGGCCGCGCGGCATCTTTGTTCAAGTCGCTCAAGGAAACGACATGCTGCTTGTCTTGGGCCCCTGCCGGCGCTCCTGCCAAACCGAACAAAGCGGCCAGCGCCAGCATTAACACCCACACCTTCACGCGAAAGTGCATTCTTCCTCCTATGTTTGGCTGGGCTAAGACTAGTTTACGAATTGCATCGTGCCGTGACAAGAAAGTTCTCCGGAGCTGTTCGTTCCAGGAGAAATGGGTGCTCCCGGCCAGCTCGTAGGTATAGAAATCTTCGTAGACGCAGGTGCCGCATCCGGATCCGTGCTTGCTGGCAAAGCAATCCAAGAGGCTCTTGTGCCCCTGGCTACGGTCGCAATGGCAATAGCACGGCTGCTGGTAGAGCGCCTTCTTGATTTTTGCAGCGACGGCATAGGCGTTCTGCACTACCGGGTCGGTAAACAGCGCCGGATCGATCGTCGCGGGTAGCCCACCCTTCGGCGCTTGCGCATGATACGCGGGCAGGTCGTCAACCGGCGATTGCGGCTGACTCGCATCTTCTGACATTCTTGAAGCGGCTTGCTGCGGGATCAACGCCAATCCCAGTGCCAGGCCGAAAATCGTGATACCGCTCAAGATTTTCCAGTTACCGTTTCCACGCATATTTGCCCCAGTACTTGTTTTTGATCCGAGCAGCATTCCTGCCACTTTACTTTAAAGCTCGCGGACCGGAAATTCCACTGCCTCCTCGTTAGTAGCATGTAAGAAACGCTACGGCAGCCGAACAACGGCAATGCGAACGGGCGCAAGCTTCGTCACGTCCAAGATCTTGTCGCCGTTCAGGTTGTCAATCTGGCTGTTCGCAATGAAGTAGAAGTCATTGCCGTGAAGCGCCCCCGTCGTCGGAGTGGTAGTAAATGCAGTGCGATTTTCTAGAACCATGGTTTGCGTTACACGAGAACCATCTCTAGAAAGGCGGAAGGCGGCAATACGCGGCGAACCAATGCCATTTTGAACTGCAATCAGGCTCCCCTTGTGCCAGTAGAGTCCGTCAATTCCGGCCAGCGTATTGCGAGGTCCGGGGATGACATCCATGCTCGCTCCGCTGTCCAGGTCCACACGCACCACGCCAAGGTCGTCCGCCACAAACAACTGGCGATCATCGTCGGCAAGCGCAATTCCATTCGGAGCCGAGAGCGAACGGTGAACCATCAAGCGTTGAAAGGTATGCGCGCCAGAATCGAAACGGTAGACTTGATTGCTGGCACTGTCCGTCAAGATGATTTCACCGTTCCGGCGCAGCACCAGATCGTTGAAACCATGCTTCCCTCCATCCTCCGGCGCAAATCGCCCCATAAGATTGCCGGCAACGTCAAAGTGCACAAGTTCGGACTTCCCCGTGGCTTCACTCCATGAATCGGCCCACACCGTGCCGTCACGCGGATCAGGGCGGATTCCCAGTATAGGCGCCAGGTTGTCGCGGCCCGCAGGCACGAAGTCCGAGACTCGGCCCTCTCGAGTAATCTTGACGATCTTCCGCCGATTGAGACTGCTCAAGTAATAGACATTTTGCCCGGCGTTATAGGCGAGGCCCTCCGGCACTAGATCCCTCTCCTCGGTAACAAACGCCAGACGTGACTGACCGACAGCGGGAAAATCACGATGGACGCTGGCGACCATGTCGTCAAATTCCTTTGTGCCCTTTAGTACTTTCAACGAGGGGCTGCCGGCCGGGTCGAAGCCCTCATGCAAGTCCACACATTCTTTAAGGAGGTGCAAAGCATCGAGGGTTTCTCCCAGGTGTTGCTTTGATGTGGAAAGAAAATAGAGTGCCGCGCCGCGGTCGACAAGTTGCGGCAACAGTTTTTCAACAGCCGCGATCTGCTCGCGAACTTCGGCAGCATCGACAGGTTCCGCCACCGTACCCTTTACTTGCTCTTTTTCTTGCGCGCGAACTCGAAAAGGAAGTGAGGCAAGTCCCGTCAGCAGCAATAATGCGGGGAAAAGGATAGACCGCCGGTAAGTCATGGTCACCTGCGAGCCAGCAAGAATGTCTCTCGGCGGGCCCTTCCCTGAGCGGAGGCCGGCATTCGCTGTACCGGTCCGGCTGTTAATTGAATGCCGTCTCAACCTCAGGATACCCCGGAGGCGGCGATGAAATTTTTGCTTCGAGATGCTTTCTACGAAGATGACGCTGCACGCGGCGGCCCCAGCCCCTGACAAAGGAAAAATTCAGCGCGCCGCCGATGGCCGAACTGGCTAACGGAATCAATCGCCCAGCCCACTTTTCCGCTGCTTCGGCGCCGAGTTTCGCGGCGAAACGTTCGGCGATGCGCGGGGCGAGCTTGTCGAGAATCTGTTTCTCCGCCAAGTCTTTTCCGTAATCGATGCCGGAGGCAGCCGCGGCCGCCTTCCACATTTCCACTCTCTGGTCGTGGCCATGAGCCTCGAATCCGTACAGCAGAGAAAGCCGCTGGATGAGCCGCAGCGTGATCACGGTGAGAAGGCTCGCATCGGGCAAAAACGTGATCATGCCACCGAGACCGAATCCCGCGCCTTCGGCAAGCGCTAGCCGTTCGGCGTCGCGAATCAGTGCCATGGCGATAGCGTCCAGGCGCTCCGTGGGAACGTCCTTCATACGGGCAAAGTCCGGAACCCATAAACCGTGCTTGTCCGCGAGTTGTCGGCGGAAATCGTCCGGGTCAATTTCGACCGAACGCAGCCCGCGGAGAACGCCAAAGCGCAGTAAGCGTTTGAAGGCGCCTCCCGCCGACCGCTGTTTTCTCGAATTGTGTAACCCTGCCATGCCTGTAAGCATCCTAAGCCGGTTAGATGTGCCTGGCAACCATGGCGTTCGATAGCTTAAGGCACTGTTGTTAGGCCGGAGACCTCCGAGAGAAAGGGGGAGTTATCCGGAACGCGGCAGGAAAACGCCAGTCCTACTTGACGCCGCCCGGCTTTTCGGTAAACTGCATTTTTCTCTATGGCCACGATGCCACAATTCGTTCCATCCGAAGTCGTGCATGACCTCGACTTCCCGCAGCGTGAAGCCGCCTTTTTCTACGGCCTGTTTCTGCGCGGCCATTCCGCGGACAAACTGCGGCGAGATATCGAAGTCCCCGCCGTGGTTCTCGCCAAGTGGCATCGAGAGGCCGAACGCGATCCGCAGCTTCGAGATATATTTGCGCGCATGGTGGACTACCGCCGGCACGTCCTCGCCATCTTCGATACCCTGGTCGGCTCGGATACGCAACCGCAACGCGTTCAGTAGTCACCACCTTCCGTTCCTGCCTGCCGGCAGAATCGCGGGCAAGATTCTCCTGTGAATAGCTCTGTTCCCGGGTGCCATCCTCCCTGTACCTTCGTTCAGGTCAAAAACTGTCAAGCAACCAAACAAGAGTCGCCATGATCTAACCGATTTCGGGGGACAAGTGCCACAAAATGAACGGGATTCCTCTGATTGACGGGGAACTGGTCTGGGGTTAGAATCACAACGTCCTAAAGCTTGAGGTGTCTTCATGTCAAGGGTAGTACGGACCCTGTTCGTTTCCATATTTTCGCTGGCTATCTTGATCCCATCGGTTCCCGCCCAACAAGCGCAAGATCCGGGTGCAGTTCCGGCACCGCAAAAACTGAATAAAGAAACAAAGCGCAAAATGAGGCGGACGCTGAAGGAATTGGACAGCGCTTACCGGCAGTGGCTTACCGAGGACGTCACCTATATCATCTCTCCGGACGAACGTAACGCTTTCCTGCAATTGGACACCAACGAAGAACGCGAACAATTCATTGAGCAGTTTTGGCTGCGCCGCAGCAGCAATCCCGACCTTCCGGAGAACGATTTTAAAGAAGAGCATTACCGCCGAATCGCCTACACCAACGAACATTTTGCTTCCGGGATCCCGGGATGGAAGACCGACCGCGGCCGCATGTACATCATGTGGGGCCCGGCGGATGAGGTCGAATCACATCCGACAGGTGGCACATACGAGCGGCCCATGGAAGAGGGTGGGGGCTCGACAACCACATACCCCTTTGAGACCTGGCGCTGGCGCTATCTCGAAGGCATCGGCGAGAACATTATTTTGGAATTCGTTGATCCGAGCGGGTCGGGCGAATATCACCTGACCATGGATCCGTCGGAGAAAGACGCGCTGCTGCACGTACCCGGAGCGGGTCTCAGTTTGATGGAACAAATGGGCATGGCGTCGAAAGCCGACCGCTTCTCGCGTTCCGACGGCACTAACCTGCCGACAGCCTTGGGTGGCACGCCAGCTAGCATGAACGAGTTCAGCCGGCTGGAGCTCTATGCCAAAGTCAATAAACCGCCCGAAGTGAAGTTCAAGGATCTCGAAGCGGTGGTAACTTCGCGCATCGTCCGCGATCAACTGCACTTCACCTGGCGCACCGACTACCTGAAGGTGACAAATGAGACCGTGCTGGTGCCGGTTACCATACAAGTCCCGAACAGCCAGCTCTCGTTCCAGTCGAAGGATGGTATTCACTCCGCGACGATGAATATCTTCATCCGTGTGAGTACGCTCACCGGGCGAGTCGTGCAGACGCAGGAAGATCCCGTAAGCCGTGATTTTCCAGATTCTCTGTATCAGCAATCCCTGAAACTGCAATCGATCTATCAAAAGGCCATTCCGCTGCGGCCGGGTTTGTACCGCCTGGATTTGGTAATCAAGGACGTGCAAAGCGGAAATATCGGCGTCGTAAACTCGCGCCTGCAAGTTCCCCGATACGAGGACGAAAAGCTGGAGGCCAGTTCCCTGATTCTGGCCGATCAAATCGAGCATGTTCCCGCCAAGCAGATCGGCTCGGGGCAGTTCGTGCTTGGCTCGTCGAAGGTCCGGCCGCGCCTGCAAGGCGATTTCACGACCGCCGACAAGCTCGGAATCTACATGCAGGTTTATAACCTGAAGCCGGACGACAAATCACACAAGTCCAGCGCCACATTCGAATTCACCGTGAAAAAGGGCAAAGATCAGGTGATGCAGTTCAAGGAAACCTCTGAAGAGATGAAACAGACGGGCGATCAGGTAACCATCGAGCGTCTCTTGCCGCTTGCAAGTCTGGCGCCGGGGAAGTACAGCCTGGAAGTGAATGCCAGAGACACGCTTTCGAATCAAACTATTTCTCGCTCTGCAGAGTTTACGGTGAAGGCGCCGGCGGAAACCAAGACTGCCGTGAATGCCGCACCGGGGAGGTAAAACAAAGTGAAACAGGAACGGCTCCGAATCCTGGGGGCCCTGGTCCTGACCGTCATGGTTTCGTCCTTTGCGGCGAATCCGGCGGCCGCGCAAGCGAAGCCTGTCCCGGGCAAGCTTGCAGGAGTAGTGCGCGACGCTGCGGGTACACCGCAGATGGGCGCGAGCGTGGAGTTAATTTCCGAAGCAGTAGGATTAGCTGCGACTCGCGGCTTCCTGACCAATACGCAAGGCATGTTCCGGGGCGACAAGCTCGCACCTGGTTTTTACACTGTTCGTGTGACTCTAGCCGGTTTTCTTCCCACACTTGAAAAGCACATTCGCGTCACGTCCAATCTGACTACCGTCGTTCGCATTGAACTGGAGTCCATGTTTGCGTCCCTCGATCAGTTGCGACGCATGCCATCGACTACGACTGCCGAAGGGGACGATTGGAAATGGGTTTTGCGATCCGCCTCGGCGATGCGCCCCGTTTTGGAGTGGGTGGACCAAGGTACTCTGAGCATCTCGACTGTTTCGACCGAATCGGGCAGGCCCCGTGCGCCCAGAATGCGCATGGAATTTACTGATGGCGCGCGCCGCTCCTCTTCAGCTTCGAGCGTCGCTTCTTCCCCCGCCACTGCCGTGGCTTACGATCAGAAGTTGGGCGGCACGAGCAGGATGATCCTGGCCGGCCAGATGAGTTATGACAGCGATGCTCCTGCTGGCGGCATCGCTACCGTATGGTTGCCGACGGGAACCCTAGGCGCCGGCCCACACACAGCGCTGGTCCTCCGGGAAGCCAAGCTCGGCCCACTCGGCCCATCCTTTCGTGGGGTCCGGTTTGATCAGGGTGGCGCCTTGGCCCTTGGAGATCGCACCATCCTTCACTACGGCGGCGAGTATGTCTTGGTGGGACTGGGTGCGGCAGCCTCATCCATTCGTCCACGAGCGGAATTGAATGTGCGCCTCACGGATGACTGGACGACCACGCTGATCTTTGCTTCGATGCCCAACGGGCCTGGTCCCCTTGAAGGCAATGACGCTCAGCCAGGCGGGGCTCTTGCCGCGGCGTTAAATGAACTCGACGCTTTTCCCGCCCTCCTCTGGCGCCAGGGCCATCCCGTTTTGCAGAATGGTCTGCACGAGGAAGTCTCGGCGGAACGGAAAGTCGGTACCCGCGGAAAGTTTCAAATCGCCGGCTTCCATGACGACAACCGCCATGTGGCTATCTTCGGCCGCGGCAGTGATCTGCCTGCCGCCGATTATTTTCAGGATTATTTTTCCACCGGGTTTGCTTACGACGGAGGCTCGTCGAGCAGTTGGGGGTCGCGTGTCGCTTTTCGCGAGAAACTGGACGGCGACGTCGAACTGACGGCCGTTTATTCTTTTGGTGGCGCTTTGGCGCCCTCGGACGACGCAAACGATCTGCTTCGCGATGCGCTACGTACGGCGCAACGGCATTCCCTTGGGGCGGGAATCTCGGCAAAGGTGCCCCGCCTCGGTACCAGGGTTCAAGCAGGTTACAAGTGGGTCAACGGCACCACGGTTTCTTCCGTGGATAGCTACGGGGAATCGCTCTTCAATATGGATCCTTACCTACACCTGATTTTCCGCCAGCCTCTTCCAAAGTTTGCTTTAGGGCGGTGGGAAGCCATCGCGGATTGCAACAACCTCTTAGCGCAGGGTTATGTTTCGACCAGTAGCCGGGATGGCCGCGTCGTCTTGGTGCCGGCATTTCGGACATTTCGAGGCGGACTCAGCGTTCAGTTTTAGGGATTTCGAGGCTCTAGAAAGTTGTATTTGCCCTTCCAGAAATGGAATGTTGTGGGGTTGTCCGGCCCGCCGCTGTGGTAAACTGTTGAATATAAAATGGTTGTCACGATGCAAAGCTTCCAAACAATGGACATTGGGTTGCACTTGATTTCTTGGAATGGGCTGTAGTCCTGCCCGGTCGAGTCATGAGGCAAAACCTCCGAGTCAGCGTTGGGGCGGTCGTGCTGGCGTTGGCCACGCTGGTCGCGGTGATTTTTGGCCTGATTAACTTCGACCAGCGCAGCCGCTTTGAGGTGGTGTACGACGGTGTGGCCTGGCTCGATACCGACCATGGCATTCAAGCTAGCCGCGTTTCTCCTAATTCGCCTGCAACTCGTGCCGGGATTCGTCCCGGCGACATCCTGCTGACGATCAATAGTTCCGCGGTTAGCAGAGCCGCCGAGGTCTCTCGGCGTTTGGACCGTGCCGGACTCTGGACCCAGGTGCACTACAAGCTTTCCCGCGGGGGCGAGGAATTCGAGACGCCGCTCCTCACCGCGCCTGCCGAAAAACCCCTTGCGACCGAAAACTACCTGCGTACCGTAGGGTTGCTCTACCTGTTCATCGGCCTGTTCATTTTCATCCGCCGCTGGAACGCGCCTCGCGCCGTGCATTTCTACGTTTTTTGCCTGGTTTCTTTCGTGCTCTGGTCGTTCCATTTCAGCGGGAAGTTGGACACTTTTGACTGGGAGATTTATTGGTCGGAGATCGCGGCGCGCCTGCTCGCTCCTGCTTTGCTGCTCCACTTTGCACTGGTATTTCCGGGGCGGTCTGAAACCACCATTCGTTCGTCCTCGAAATTGCTGGCCGTTTACTCTCTGCCTCTTGTTTTGCTCCTGATTCATGTGAGCACGGCCCTCGACGCCCTAGGTTTTGTGCCTTGGCTAGGTGCCTACGTTCTCCTCCGGAAAATCGAATTTGGCTATCTTGCCCTTTGCTTCCTGGCAGCGGGGCTCGTCTTCTATCGAAGCTACCGCGAAGCGCCTTCCGGTGTGCTTCGCCAGCAATTGAAGTGGCTCACCGGTGGAACTCTTGCCGGCATTCTGCCCGTGTCCTTGCTCTATATCCTTCCCTTGGTGCTGGGCGCCACCCTGCGGCCGTGGATGCAGCTTTCGGTCCTAAGTCTGGTGCTCATCCCGTTGTGTTTCGGCTACGCCGTCATCCGGTACCGCTTGATGGACGTGGACATTATCTTCAAGCGCGGGTTGGCTTATACGGCGGCAACCGCCGGGGTGGCGGCCGTCTACTTCGCATTGGTTGCGCTAGTCGCGCTGGTTTTCCATACGCCCACGAACGGGCCGGCTGGCGGCATGATCGCCATCGTCGTAGCCGCGTTTTTGTTCCAGCCGTTCCGCACGGGGATTCAGGCGCGTCTGGATCGCTTTTTCTACCGCGACCGCCTCGATTATCGCCGCACGCTGATTGAATTCGGACGCACGCTGACAAACGAAGTGCGGTTCGATCCCATGCTCGGCTCGGTCATGGACCGCATTTCCCAAACATTGCTGGTCGACCGTCTCGCCATTTTTGTGGAAAACGCAATCGAACCCGGTCAGATGCGCATTGCCCGTTCGATGGGGGTGCGCCTCTCTGAATCCTTGGATCTTAGTTTCCTCGAGCCGGCCCGGCCCGAGTTTGCCCGCGGGGCGCTCTTTTTCGAGTCGCCCCGTGCGGCAAGAGAAGTCAGCGACTCCGTTCGGCGCACCCTCGAGCAGCTGGACCTGAACTATTTC
>WNFF01005416.1_pt1 | contig 10417 bp, 12 predicted proteins | sample 5400441 | NCBI WGS metagenome assembly WNFF01 (sample SAMN13153345, study PRJNA577476) | soil metagenome | isolation source: 120 cm saprolite under Douglas fir tree site 2 hole 3 replicate 1 | place: USA:California | collected 2015-04-18
CGCCCTTGTGTTTTCACAACCGATCCGGTTTCACTGCTGGCTTCCCTTGTTTCACCGATTCTTCTGGTGTGCCCATGCGATTGTCGCGGTTCTTGCTGCCCATCCTGAAAGAGAATCCGAAAGAGGCGGAGATCGTGTCGCATCGGTTGATGCTGCGCGCGGGCATGATCCGGCAGGAAGCGGCGGGTATCTACGCCTGGCTGCCGCTGGGCTTGCGGGTGTTGAAGAAGATCGAGCAGATCGTCCGAGAGGAACAGAATCGCGCGGGCGCGCTGGAGCTTTTGATGCCGACGCTGCAGCTGGCGGACCTCTGGCGCGAAAGCGGCCGCTACGATGCCTACGGTCCGGAAATGCTGCGCATCACCGACCGCCACAAGCGCGAATTGCTGTATGGGCCGACCAACGAGGAAATGATCACCGAGATTTTTCGCGCTTACGTGAAATCCTACAAAAGCCTGCCGCTCAATCTCTACCATATCCAGTGGAAATTCCGCGACGAGCAGCGTCCGCGTTTCGGTGTCATGCGGGGCCGCGAATTCCTGATGAAGGATGCGTATTCGTTCGACCTCGACGAGGCGGCGGCGCGACGCTCCTACAACAACATGTTCGTCGCTTACCTGCGGACGTTTGCGCGGATGGGACTAAAGGCGATCCCGATGCGCGCCGAGACCGGCCCGATCGGCGGCGATCTCAGCCACGAATTCATCGTGCTCGCAGAGACCGGCGAGTCTGCGGTCTATTGCCACAGCGACGTGCTCAATCTGCCGGTGCCGGGCCAAGAGATCGACTACGACGGCGATCTGACACCGATCATCAAGCAGTGGACTTCGGTCTATGCCGCGACCGAAGACGTCCACGACGTCGAGCGTTTCGACCGCGAGGTGCCCGCTGAGAAGAAGCTGCATACCAGGGGCATCGAGGTCGGCCAGATCTTCTACTTCGGCACCAAGTATTCGGATTCGATGAAGGCGACGGTCGCGGGCCCTGACGGCGCCGAGGTGGCGGTCCATGGCGGCTCCTATGGCGTCGGCGTCTCGCGTCTGGTTGGTGCCATCATCGAGGCCTGTCATGACGACGCCGGCATCAAATGGCCGGAAGCGGTCGCCCCGTTCAAGGCGGCGATCTTGAACTTGAAGCAAGGCGCTGACGACACCGATGCCGCGTGCGAGCGGCTTTATCGCGAACTCACGGCCAAGGGGGTCGAGGTGTTGTACGACGACACCGACCAGCGCGCCGGCGCCAAGTTCGCTGCCGCCGACCTGATCGGCATTCCCTGGCAGATTCTGGTTGGCCCCAAGGGCCTCGCCGAAGGCAAGCTCGAGGTCAAGCGGCGCAGCGATGGGACGCGCGAGAATCTCAGTCCGGCGGAGGTGGTGGCGCGGCTCACCTCGTGACGAATTATCCACTGCGTGTGCCGGGATTCAGGCGCTACGGCTACAATTAGCCCGAATCGTATGCAAATCGACTATGGATGAAGCCATGAGCGAGCCAATCCGAACCCTACCTTTCGCGCCATTCGAATGGCTGCTGTCCGGGCGCTATTTGCGGGCACGTCGCAAGGAAGGCTTCATCTCCGTCATCGCCGGATTCTCCTTCCTCGGCATCATGCTCGGCGTCGCCACGCTGATCATCGTGATGGCCGTGATGAACGGCTTCCGAAAAGAGTTGCTGGACAAGATTCTCGGCCTCAACGGGCATCTTCTGGTGCAGCCGCTGGAATCGCCGCTGACCGACTGGAAGGACGTCGCCGAGCGCATCAACCAGGTCGCGGGCATTAGGCTTGCGGCGCCGGTCGTGGATGGCCAGGCGCTGGCATCCTCGCCGTTCAATGCATCAGGCGTATTGGTGCGCGGCATTCGCGCCGACGATCTCGACAATCTCACCTCGATCGCCAGGAACATCAAACAGGGCACGCTCGAAGGCTTCGACGCAGGGCAGGGCGTCGCCATCGGCCGCAGGCTCGCCGATCAATTGTCGCTGCATGCCGGCGACAGCATCACGCTGGTGGCGCCGCGCGGCGCGGTGACCCCGATGGGCACGACGCCGCGCATCAAGCCTTACAAGGTCGCGGCCGTGTTCGAGATCGGCATGTCGGAATACGACGCGAGCTTCGTGTTCATGCCGCTGCCGGAGGCGCAGGCCTATTTCAATCGCGCCAACGACGTGACCGCGATCGAGGTGTTCACCACCAATCCCGACAAGATCGACACCTTCCGCAAGACCGTGACCGAAGCGGCCGGACGGCCGGTGTTCCTGGTGGACTGGCGGCAGCGCAATTCGACCTTCTTCAATGCGCTGCAGGTCGAACGCAATGTGATGTTTCTGATCCTGACCATGATCGTGCTCGTCGCGGCATTGAATATCGTCTCCGGCCTGATCATGCTGGTGAAGGACAAGGGCAGCGATATCGCGATCCTGCGCACCATGGGCGCCTCGCAGGGATCGATCATGCGGATATTCCTGATCACGGGAGCCGCGATCGGCGTGGTCGGCACGCTGACCGGATTTTTCGTCGGCCTGATGATCTGCCTCAATATCGAATCGATCCGGCAATTCCTGTCCTGGCTCACCAACACCGAATTGTTCTCGCCGGAGCTTTACTTCCTCTCTCGTCTGCCGGCCGAGATCGATTTCGGCGAAACCAGCGCGGTCGTGATCATGGCGCTGACGCTGTCATTCCTCGCCACGCTTTATCCGTCATGGCGTGCCGCGCGCCTCGATCCCGTCGAAGCGCTCCGGTACGAGTGAGGACGCGATGGAGCAGGGGACGGAAGATGTGCCGGTCGTCTATCTCCACGAGATAAAGCGGCGGTACACGCAAGGGGCGACGACGTTGACGATCCTCGACGGCGCCAAGCTCGCGCTGTGGGCGGGACAGTCGGTCGCGCTGGTGGCGCCGTCGGGCGCCGGCAAGTCGACGCTCTTGCATATCGCCGGACTGCTCGAAAGCCCCGATGACGGCGAAGTCTATGTCGGTGGCGCGCCCACTTCCGGATTATCCGACATGGAGCGAACCCAGATCCGCCGCACCGATATCGGGTTTGTCTACCAATCGCACCGGCTGCTGCCGGAATTTTCCGCGCTCGAAAACGTCATGCTGCCGCAGATGATCCGCGGCCTCAGGCGCAAGGAAACGGTCAAACGCGCCAGCGAAATCCTGGCCTATCTGGGATTAGGCGATCGCATCAAGCACCGGCCGGCCGAATTGTCGGGCGGCGAGCAGCAGCGGGTGGCGATCGCGCGCGCGGTCGCCAACGCGCCGCGGGCGCTGCTTGCGGATGAGCCGACCGGCAATCTCGATCCGCATACAGCCGATCACGTATTCCAGGCGCTGATGCAATTGGTCAGGGCGACCGGGGTGGCGGTGCTGATCGCAACCCACAACATGGAGCTGGCGGGCCGCATGGACCGCCGGGTGTCGCTGGTCGACGGCCAGGTCGTCGAGCTGGATTAGCTCAATAGATCTGGCGATGCCGCCGGTAGGGCCGCACTTCGTGAGCGTTCGCGAAATATGGATTGAGCATGCACTGTGCCGCGCGGCCCGATGCGGACGCGTTGCACTGAGGTAACGAAGTATAGCTGCATTCGTAGTAGTTGAGCGGTCCCCACACGTGCAGACAGACCGGATAGCCCGGGGCGTAGGTTTGGGCCGCCGCCGGGCCGGCCATCGAGACCGTCGCGGTCGCCAAAATCGCCAAAGCCAGATTACGCATCAGTACCTCCTTCGGGATTGGCGGCTGCGATCAGGCTGCAATTCCGCCTTGGCAGTGAAATAGGGATTTTCCGCGCAATAGGCGTCTCGGCCGGAAGCGCTCGCCTGGCATTGCTGGTAGCTCGAAAAACTGCAATCGCCGCGGCCTGCGCCGAAATCGCAGCCCTTGATGCAGAATGGATAATCCTGCGCCGCGGCCGGGAGGGCGCTTGACGCCGAGGCGGCGCAGCACACCATCAGCGCCCACATTGCCCTTCGCATCGCGTGCTCCATTCCGGCTTCGACCGCCATTTTCAGCTCGCAAGCAGACAGGCCGCGCCGCTTCAGGTCAATTCACGTTCGCGCGTTGGCGGCACAGGCGTCGCGCTGAACTCAATAAGAGGGATAGACGGAACGTATGCGGGGGCCGCGATAGTCGCGCGGGTCGCCACCGGGGTTGTAATAGGGATTCGCGACGCAGTAGAGAAATCTTCCCGATGCGGAGGCCTGACACTGCTCGTAGCTCGTAAAGGTGCAGTTGCTGAGACCCGGAAAATCATTGCCTTGAATGCAAAAGGGATAGCGGCTGCCGACGGCCCCGGCCGGCGCCGCGCCAAGCATGGCCAATCCGCCCGCCGCCAGCACGACCAGAACTGCATGACGCATGAAAGCCTCCGTTCGGCCGCGGCCGTTCATTGATTGATTCCTTGAAGCAACCCAAGCCGAGCGCGTGGGTTCCCGTCAACTCACGTTCATGCGTTTCGACGCTGACCGCTCGCTTCTGATGGCGGGCCGGTTGGAAGCAATTGGAACTGGCGGAAAAGAAATTTGTTGGTTTGACCGAACGCAAGGGCACATCTCATGGGGTGGCGGGGCGGGCGGCTCGCCGGGGCAAGAAAAAGGCCCGATCCGGGGAAGAGGATCGGGCCTTTTTGCCGGCTAGAGCAATTTCCATTTTCTGTGAATCGAGGGATTCACAAAGAGCCGCGAATAAGATTCTGTGGCCTCCTCGGGCTGAGGAGGCTGGCAATGGGGTATTCGAACGATCTGCGCATTCGAGTGATCCAGGTTGTTGAGGGCGGCGCGGCGGCGCGGGCGGCGGCAAGACAGTTTGTGATCGGGGATGCGACGGCGATCCGCTGGGCGAAGCGCTGGCGGGAGACCGGCAGCTTTGAGGCCAAATCCAACAAGGGTCAGAGCCGGTCGCCGTTGAAGAAGCATGAGGAATGGTTGCTTGAGTTGGTTCGGCAAGAGCCCGACCTGACACTGGAAGAGATCCAGCGCCGTCTGCTCGATGAGCGTCAACAAAAGGCGGGGATCGGCTCGGTCTGGCGGTTCTTCGATCGGCACGGCGTCAGCTTCAAAAAAAAGCGTTCGGGCGGCCGAGCAGGATCGGCCTGATGTTGCCGCGGCGCGAACGCTGTGGGCGGACGATCAGCCCAAGCTCGATCCCGACCAACTGGTCTTCATCGACGAAACCGGCACCTCAACCAAAATGGCGCGGTTGCGCGGTCGGGCTCCCCGCGGCGAACGGTTGGTCGGCAAAATCCCGCACGGTCACTGGAAAACCACGACCTTCGTCGCAGGTTTGCGTTCCACCGCTCTTACTGCGCCATGCGTCATCGATGGTCCGATGAACGGCAATGCCTTCCTCGCCTATGTCGAACAGGTCCTGGCGCCGACCCTTAAGCCAGGCGACATTGTCGTGCTGGACAATCTCAGCGCCCACAAGGTGCCGGGGATTCGTGAAGCGGTCGAAGCCGCAGGCGCAAAGCTGCTTTACCTGCCCCCCTATTCGCCGGACTTCAATCCGATCGAGCAGCTCTTCGCAAAACTCAAAGCGCTCCTCCGAAAGGCCGCCGAACGGTCCGTCGATGGCCTTTGGAACCGCATCGCGTGCCTTCTCGATGCCTTTAAGCCAGATGAATGCGCCAACTACTTCCGCAACGCCGGATACGCCGCATGTTAAGTGGAAACCGCTCTAGTGATGCATATGCATCAGCCACCAGCCACCACCTACAACAACGAATAACGTGGGAATGCCCCACAACAAAAGTAACGGGCATTGCTTCCTCCTCCGACGCCCCGTGCTTATTTAGCGGGCACCGGAGCGGAGGGTTCCCAGAGGGCCCTATCTACGGCCGTTAACCACATGATAGATTTCGAGATCCCTTTTCAAATCCGTTGAGCAACTGCCTCTTGGGTAGTGGGTCAGTTTGATTGTGGCAGTCTGAGACGCCTAGGAATCGGCCAGTTCCGGGGTCATATTAGCGGGCATGACCAGCACCGTCACATGTCCCAAGTGCAGCGCCGAATATGAGCGAACCCTGAACAAGTCCCCGGTCCGGGACCAGGACAGCTTTGAGTGCTTTGATTGCGGGGAAACGTTGGAAAAATGGAGCACCTCTCGCTATCCCTCGTTCCGTAAAATCAAAGGCGGAATAGGGAGGGTCTCCGAATGACCCCCAAGCGCCCCCGCGACCCCAACCAGCTCGCCAAGTCGATTATCGACATTGCGACGGGGCAGAAGCCCGACCGCGACCCCACGCCAGAAGAGCTAGGCAAAAGCGCCAAGGCGGTCGCCCGGGGGAAGGCTGGAGGGGCCAAGGGAGGCCCGGCCCGGGCCGCGTCGCTTACGGCAGAGCAGCGGGCTGAAATCGCCCGGGTGGCCGCACAAACGCGGTGGAAGAAATCGACTTGATCAGCCCACGTCGGGCAGTTGGCCAAGCTCTTCCAAGTCGATATTGAAATTGAAGTCGATCTGTATGGGCTTGTCGGGACAGTGGCGCTCGCTGTAGCTGTCCATATCCTGTTTCAGTTGCCAGCACTGCCCGAGAACAAGGTTTCTGCGGTTTGCGGCCGACACTTCCATGAACGGGCGTTCCGCATTCTGGTCATCCCATTTCATCACCAATTGGCCGTTTTCGCGAATGCGCGCGGAATAATACTTGCGGACGCTGCGGCCCTTCCTATCCTTGACATGCTCAAGGCCCATCGCTCGCGAGATTTTCTCGGCGCACTGGCTTACGGCCATGCCGCGTGTGAGCTGATAGCGGTCATGGGCAACGGCCCATTCGGCTATCTGTTCGCGCTTGGCTGGCCAAGGCTCACCGGCAGCGCGGTAGTCCTCGACAATGCGGATCAGTTGCTCATTGAAGTTAGCCATGACTCTAAGCTCCAGCTTGTCCCGGGATGCGGGGGACAGTGCCCCATCCATCGGTAAGCGCCGTTTGCGTTACAATCTCTCTGACCTTCACAAGATGCTTATGGAAGTGCGTATAAGGAACCTCATCGCGATGTTGCAACTGGCCAATGACGATACCGGGATGCACCCCTATTCGTTTTGCAAAAAGCAAAATTCGCTGCTCCGAATAGAGCGGCCTTACTCGAATGATGAAGCTATCCAACTCTGATTTAGGAATTAGAAATTCTGCCGCAGCGGTGTTAGCTCGAACCTCTTCCGGCGGAAGTTCGCCCTTATTTTGAAGGCGTTCTGTAAGTTCAATATCAATGCTGACTTGCCCGTCGCGGTTTAGGATGTGCTCAATTTCATGCCGTAGAACGAACCAAAAGTTATTTACGCGATCAAACCTAATCGATAGCGCAATGACAGGCGTATCGTTTAGCCAGAAAGCCGCGCCGTCGATCCTTGCCCCCGGCAGAAACTCCACAATTACAAATCTTACACCCGCTTCGGCCAAAATGGTCGGGACTTGCCTAAGCTCTTCCGGCGCGACTAGGAGCGTTCGCAATTTGGAGAGGGCTTTTCTCAGGTTTGCTTCGGAGTAGGGCGACGAATGAGTAGCCTCAGCTAGCTCTTTTGCTCGATACAACCAAGCCCACTGTAGGTCGTTTCTTTCATCATACTCGGCGTCAGCCTGCGTAGCCTTTGCGGCGTGTGCAAACTCTGGCCGGTCTTCAATGCTCTTGATGCGATAAAAACGGCACACGCGGTGCTCCACGACATCAAGATTTTCGGACGGCTCAATCCAATTGCGCTTCATCAACTCACGCACAGGAAATCGAGAATAAAGCCTTGAGCGACGCGCCACGGATTCGTCTGCTGGCTGACTGTTTGCAAGGCGATAGGCGCTATCAAGATTCATCCAATAGAGCGGATCATCGTCGCCGAATGCCTTAGCCAACCCACGCGCTGTATCAGGCGTAATCTGCTTCTTGCCCGCAATTAGCTCGTTCACTAGCCGAATGGGGCGGCCCATGATCTGGGCAAGGTCCGCCTGCGTCCATCCGCGAGCCTCAAGCTCGTCACGAATGAATTCCCCGGGAGCGAAAGTTTCTGCAGGTATGCGGGCAGCCATTTTTGATTGTTTTCCCCTTAGTGGTGGTAATCAGCGATTTCGACGATCAGTACGGTTTTGTTTGGCGATTCTCCCTGCAATTCCACGATGAGACGCCACTGATCATTCAGCCTCATCGAATATTGGCCCTCCCGTTTGCCTAGAAGCTTCTCAAACCGAAAAGACCGCCGCGCATAAAAGGTGCGCTCATCGGCCGCTGACCGAATGTGAAGAACCGCCTTCCGGTAGGCCCTCACAATTCCGTCGCTGAAACCGGCGCTATAGCCCGCGTCGATCTCCAGCCGGTCCAGGGACTGATCTTTGAAGGCAATATCCATGGACAACCCCTATATAGCCCAACCAATCTATTCGTCAATACCATTTTCACACTTAGTGTAATATTGGACTTGACAGAGGGACGGTTCTCAAGCATATTGGTCAGTATGAACAAGCTGACCAGACAAGCCCGCGCCCGAATCTTGCACCTGCTTTGCGAGGGCCAGTCCATCCGGGCCATTACACGTTTGACGGGTGTCAGCAAGAACACGGTTGCAAAATTGCTGGTTGAAGCCGGGCACGCTTGCGCCGCCTATCAGGACGAGGCGCTCCGCAAGTTGCCCTGCAAGCGCGTCCAGATGGATGAAATCTGGTCGTTCGTTTACGCCAAGAATGACAACGTAAAGAAAGCCAAGGCAGCTCCGGCGACCGCTGGCGATCTTTGGACTTGGACCGCGATCTGCGCCGATACCAAGTTGATTGTTAGCTGGTTGCTTGGCGCGCGGGATATGGACGCCGCCCTTGCCTTCACGCATGACCTTGAGAGCAGACTAGCCAACCGCATTCAACTTACCAGCGACGGCCACAGACCCTACCTACAGGCCGTTGAAGCAGCGTTTGCGGATCAAGTTGATTACGCGATGCTCATCAAGATTTATGGCGCGGACCCGCAGGCGGAGACACGCTACAGCCCGGCCAAATGTATCGGTGCAGAGAAGCAGCCGAAAATCGGCAATCCCGACTCCAAGTATATCAGCACGTCATATGCAGAGCGCAGCAATCTCACCATGCGAATGCACATGCGCAGGTTCACGCGGTTGACGAATGCATTCTCAAAGAAAGTCGAGAACCACGCCGCCGCGATTGCGCTCCATACGATGTATTACAATTTCGTCCGCATCCATCAAACGCTCCGCGTCACTCCCGCGATGGCCGCTGGCGTAACTGACAAGCTTTGGGAAGTGTCCGATATTGTCGAGATGCTTGAGCAGTGGGAACTAGCAAACTTCAAGCCGGAATATCAATTCGTGGTCCGGCAGTATGCAATCGGCAAGGGGCATTCGGTTAGCGTTCTCTGGCGCGGTGGCGAAGTCGATACGATTTTTGGATTTGAAAGAGAAGCAGACGCCTTAGATTGGATCAGGACAAAATCGCAAAGTTGGCTGATCGGAAATCAAGTATCGCGCAAAAAAATCGGATCGTGACCATGTGCTTTAGCGAAAGATTGCAGTGAGGCTCTGGTTATTTTCGCATCGCTAAATCGCTAAGTGGATTAAGCGCTTCATGGGCCTGCAGCATCCTGTTGCTGGAATGATAATCAAGCTTTAGGTCGCCCTTTTTCACAGCGGCGATAAACGCGTGAGTCCAAGCGTTAGTATCCAGGGTACTTTCTTGGGCCGGGTCCACACCGCACCACAATCTTGCGGCATGTCTAATCTCGTAAGATTCGAGGTGTCGCCACGCGACGTAGTTGGGAGTGATTCTCTCCTTTTCCATGCTGTTCGCAGGACTTTGAGCAAGGGCGCGATACGCCAAGGGTGCCATCGCCAGATATACCGCTCCAACCAGCGTGCAGTAGCCAACCATCAATGCAATCGGGAGCGGGACACCTAGAACCACGGCCCACACCGCTCCGCCAACAGAACTGACAAGGCCGGTAATGCCGAGTGCGCCAGCAAGCTGCCCAGCGAACCGCCCCCAGCTCCATGTGTCTTTGATTCTGCCCAGCCAAGCCCACATGCCGCGAGTTTACGCAGCGGCACTCGCCAAAGGCGAGTCCCGTTAACCAAGCGATTTCTTTTGGGGTTATTTTTCAAACTGACCCACTACCGCCTCTTGACTGGGGATTATATACTTGACACCACAGCCCCCAGAATATAGTAAAGCGGCCGTTTCGGACCTTTCCGAAGATGGCGCGCCCGTACATGATGCAGTTGCTCAGGATATCTGGGCGCTGCTTGACGGCTTTCCCGTTGCGAGTTCGGGACGGACGCCGATACGCACCGCCAACGCACTCAAATCGAACCGCAAATCTAAAAGGTTGCGGGCTATGTCCTCGACTTCCGACAGCGGGACCTTTTCATCAACCGTGGTTAGGCGCCGTCCTCGCACGCGGATAAGGGAGGCAGCAAGCCGCCAGAACGCATTGCTT
>WNFF01014407.1_pt1 | contig 10416 bp, 8 predicted proteins | sample 5400441 | NCBI WGS metagenome assembly WNFF01 (sample SAMN13153345, study PRJNA577476) | soil metagenome | isolation source: 120 cm saprolite under Douglas fir tree site 2 hole 3 replicate 1 | place: USA:California | collected 2015-04-18
TCGTTGCCCACGACCGCTGCTGCGCTGCCAACCCTCATCAATTTCAGCGGCGTCACCAACACGAGCTTCACCGGTGGCCGCTTCACCGACCCGGCGGTGCAGGCCGGCAACCACCTCGCGACGCTCGATCCCACCGCGCTGGCGGCAGACCGGCCGCGGCTTGATGGACCTCACCGGCAGGCGTGCCGTCGCTGGTGCAGGGACGCTTCAATGGCGTGGCGCCGTCCGCGAACACTCCGAGCGCACCAAGGTCTGAGGCACCCCTTGGCGCTTAAGGGATCGAAAAACGACAGATAATAGTGAGGCTCGTTCCTCTCAGCCTCAATTTTCCCAATTTCTGTGAGCCGCGTCGAGCAGTTGCCGCCAATTATCCGGTTGCTAGGGCTAGCCCTTGGATGGACGCCCGCCAAATTGCCGAGCAAGCGGCGATTTGCGAACGTCGCCAATTTCCTTTCGCGTCAAGGGCGCGCCGGGAACCGCGAGGCCGGGGTTCATCAAATCCCGTATGTCACCTTGGTGATCGAGCCAGAGCAGGTGCCCGAACTCGTGCGCGAGCGACGTGTCGTTGGCGTCGTCTCCGACCGCGCAGACGCGGAGCTCCTTTTTGGAGGCGCCCCCCTCTGAGCCCACAAACCGACGAACCAGCAGCAGGCTGACGGCATTCTTCATTGGGAAGTCCTTGGCCAGCATGAGGAAACCCTCATCGTCAAGGTCTTCGGATCCCTTCGGCGCCTCAACGAGATCGGATGTGGTATACCGCAGCCGAAATTCGATGTCAGCGGCGCCGAATATCTTGTTCACTTCCTTGAACGACGATATCAGGGAGGCCGCGCTGCGTGTCGTTTTGATCTCACGCGTCCGTTGAATGCGTTCGCGCTGCATGCGGGTTTCGCGGCCCACACGCACCGGGTGTTCCACAATCTCAGGCGTCGAAATCGTCAGGGTCAGCAGATGAGCGTCCACCGGTATGATGACCACATTACTCTCCATGCATTAGAGTTTGCTCAACCGATCCAGGAAACCGCCCCGTGCGATCATGTAGTGAATATCCTTCGGGAAGGGAAACGCCTCGCGAACGTTCGTGATCGCCTGTCCGAGAAATTTCCCCTGCGGCCATGACTTGTGCATGGAAGGAGCTCCGTCGGCCGTCGGCGGAATCATGAAACGGTCGACGAAGGAGGGGTCGAGATCGTTGACCTTGACCATCTGGCCGAATGCCGGAAATGCGTCGTAGTGGCCGATGCTCACATTGAGATTCTTGAGCGCGGGGCGACGCGGCTCAGCCTTGTTGCCTTCCGGCGTCGCCAGCCCACGCCCCGTCAGGTCCAGCTTGACGGATTGCGGAAGGGTATCTGGACCATAGATGATATACAGTGGCCTGGCGTTTGGTCCCGACAACCATCGATACCAGAATGTGGCGTGGTCGGGCGGTCCGCTCCCGTCGTAGAGACAGTCAAACCCCCAACATGCCTTAAGGTTCGACTGATATTTTCCCAGGCTCCCGACAAGATTGCGCATACCGTTGCCGCCTCCTGAATGGCATGCAATGACGAGCTTGCCGATTTGAAGTTGAGGCGGAGACTTTAAATCGGGAACCTGGAAGTGCGAAATAGCTGCAAGTACTTCGTTCAGGTAGCGTTCGCCCCAGTTCAGGTCCTTAACGCTGTAGTTTCCAGCAAACTTATTTTTGACGGAATATTCGAAGCCCAGGAACGGTGCGATAAGCACCACATTCCTGTTGGAATCGCGAACCTGTTCACGTATCCGCGCAGGATCGTTGCGGAACAGAAACTTATGGTCTCTGACAGCGAATCCATGCAGCCAGATCACGACGTCGAGCATGTTGCCTAGCGCCGCGGGTTTCGGCGGAAGATAGACGGCCGTCGGCTTGATGCAGTGCGCGGTCCCTTTCGTGAACAGCGTCACGCCCGGAAAGTTGCCGATGTCGTCCTCTTCCAGTTCACAACGCACGCAGGTTGCTCCGTTTCGCCATGTCACGCGCGCGGCTCGGACAGGCCGATGTCATGCTCTGCTGCCTCGGCAACCCCTCCAAGGGTTCATCTGTATTGCTACCAAATCGGCACACCGGATGTGTCCTGTGAGTACTTCATGTAAGTTGCATAAAGCGATTTGGGATCGAGCAATCGGGTTCTAATGTCCTTATAGAACATGCCGGCGAGCGGACCTAAACTGTCGGACGGCGCGCCAGACACGCTAAAGAAATCCAGACCGGCCACAACGGATACGCGCTTAATCTGTTTGTTCATCTCTTGGATGGATTGGAAAATTTCGCTTTCCGCGAATCTCAACTCATTCCCGATTAGACCATGACAATCGTCGATGTTTCGCTGCCCCACGCACTTCTTGATGGCGTTCCGAAAGGGATAATTGCGCCACGGGGTGTCCGGCGCGGCTGAAAAGCTCACGCCTCGGCTCATACTGCCGGTGGTGCCGTCGAACGGCAGTTTGCCGGCTGTCCTTGTCGTCATCGCCTTGCGGCGGCCATCGGTGGTGTCCCAGTTTACGTACTCGAATACGGCCACTCGATTGTAGTACCAGAGATCCAGAAACCCCGGATATCCAATCTGCTGGGCGAGCTTGATCCAGTCCCTAAGTCGTTTCTGACCGTCGCCGCTCCAATGTGGGTTTTCGACGACGATCGCTGCGTGCTGGAGAACCAGTTCAGCGAGATTCTTTCCCGACTGTTCGGCAACAGCCGGCGAAGCGTAGATTTGCCCGCCCTCGTTTTGGCTGACAGCGATTACTGGTCGACCGAACTGAACGCTCATCATCCAGCGCAGGGTCGGATCGGGATTGGCGCGCCGGTAAAGGCGGGCAGCCACACTAACTCTGGTCCCATTTGCAATTGAATTTTCAAGCAGCTCGCGATGAAAATTTGCAAGCTGTCCGGTCTGGCGCACAAGGCCTCGGGCGAAATTGCCGCCGTCGGTTCTATAGACGACCAAATGGCGCAACTCGTAAGCAACGTTCGCGGCAAAGCGGTCGAAGTTCGTATCAAACTTAACTACAAGCATTCTGGTTTCGCCCAGCGGTTGGTCGCCGCGCGCAATGTGTTCTTGGGCGCGTTTTTTTAATTCCTCCATCGCCATGTAATCAGTACGTTGCGATCCGTCGGCCATGTGCATATCTCCAGGTGATCTGTAATCGGATTTCAGACGAACTAGAACCCGTCGAACGCTACTCCTCAGAAGTCAGCGACTTGAGAGTCTCCAGCACCCGTCGGGGACACGGGAATGTCGTCCCAGAACCTTGACGTCGTTGTTTCATGGGATAGCGCCATCAAAGTCACATGCTCATGACGACAAATCGCTCAAGTCCAGGCATACGCGAAATCGTTATCTTCGATCGTCACTCGGGCTTGCGTGATTTCTTCCTTGGCCAGAGATTTCTTCAAGAATTCCCGGGATAGTGCCGGCAGCAGCGTATTGGTGATGATGTTGTCGATCATGCGACCGCCGGAGTCCGGGTCATTGCATTTTGAAACGATATGATCGATCACCGCGTCAGCGTAGACGAATGAGGCGCCATGGTTGGCAGCTCCGGCCGCAGCCTCAAACCAAGTTCTTCCGGATCGTCACGATATTTCGGGTCGCGCGACAACCCCATGATCAAGTCGGTGCCGACATTGGTGGTCAGGATGATCAGGGTGTTCTTGAAATCGATCCTTCGACCGTTACCATCTTCCATGATGCCCTTGTCGAACACCTGGAAGAAAATCTCATGCACGTCGGGATGGGCCTTCTCGACTTCGTCGAGCAAAATCACGCTATACGGCTTTCGCCGTACCGCTTCGGTGAGCCGGCCACCTTCGCCGTAGCCCACATAGCCTGGAGGTGCGCCCTTCAGCGAAGAGACGGTATGCGCCTCCTGAAACTCCGACATGTTGATGGTGATCATGTTCTGCTCGCCGCCATAGAGCGCCTCGGCCAGCGCCAGCGCGGTCTCGGTCTTGCCGACGCCGGAGGGGCCGGCGAGCATGAATACGCCGATCGGCTTTGATGGGTTGTCGAGCTTGGCTCGGCTGGTCTCGATCCTCTTGGCAATCATCGCCAACGGGGATGCCGGTCCAGTCCGACACCACCGAAGCAACCGATTGCTCGTCGACATGGGCATAGATCATCCGCTTTTCGAGTGTGATGCCCTCCAGCGCGTCGAACTTGCCGCGCAATTCCGCGCGTTTTGCGGTCGTCTCGTCGTCGCCTTGCTTCGGCTCTGCCAATATCTCTCTGATGCTTCGAATATCGTTGACGAGGGCCTGCTCCGTGGCCCATTCGGCCTCCAGGCCAGAGAGCTTCTCCTTGAGCGCCGCAATATCCGCATCGAGGCTTGTCATGCGATCTGCGTCGTCGTTTCCCAAATCGCTGTCGCTGACGAGCGCGGCTCTCTCTGCCTCGCGCGCAACGATGGCAACACGCGCGTCCTGGACCAAGGCCGGCGTCGCGCTCTGGCTGATCGCCACCCGGGCCGCGGCTGTATCCAGGAGGCTGACAGCCTTGTCCGGCAATTGCCGCGCCGGGATGTAGCGGTGTGACAGATTCACGGCGGCCACGATCGCGGCGTCGGAAATCCGCACGCCGTGATGCTTTTCCATCGGTCCGAGGAGCCCGCGCAGCATGATGCAACAGGTCGCAACGTCGGGCTCGTCGACATGGATAGGTTGGAAGCGCCGGGTCAGCGCCGGATCCTTCTCGATATACTGGCGGTATTCGGCCCAGGTGGTCGCGGCGATGGTGCGTAACGTGCCGCGGGCGAGGGGAGGCTTGAGGAGATTGGCGGCATCGCCGGTGCCGGCGGACCCGCCGGCGCCGATCAGGGTATGGGCTTCGTCGATGAACAGGATGATCGGTGTCGGCGAGCTTTGCACCTCATCGATCACCGAGCGCAGCCGCTGCTCGAATTCGCCCTTCATCGACGCGCCCGCCTGCATCAGGCCGATGTCGAGCGCACAGAGCCGGACATTCTTCAGCGGTGGCGGAACCTCGCCTGATGCAATACGCTGGGCAAAGCCTTCGACGACCGCAGTCTTGCCGACGCCCGCCTCGCCGGTGAGGATCGGGTTATTCTGCCGCCGGCGCATCAGGACATCGATCAATTGGCGGATCTCGTCATCGCGGCCGAGAATCGGATCCATCTCGCCGGATCTCGCCTTTGCGGTAAGATCCTGCGAAAAGCGATCGAGCGGTGTGGTACCTTTCGCGGCACCGGTCTGTTGTGCAGCACTCGCTGCGGGCCCCAACCCCGAACCATCCATCGGACGCAGGGTTTCTTCCTCAGAGCCCGCCCAGATCTTGCGGTACTCGCTGGTCAAGACGTCGACCGAAATCTTGTTGAATTCGGATGAGATGTTTTTGAGTGCGCGGCTGAGTTCGCGCGATTGCAGTGCGCCGACCAGAGCGTGGCCGGTTCGTATCTGTGTTTCCCCGAAAAAGAGCGTGGCGTAATGCCAGCCCCGGTCGAGCATGTCCATCACGGTGTTGGACACCGATGGCATTTCGGTCTCGTTCTTGCGAAATCCGCTGATGGCAGCGTTGATGTCCATCAGGAGCTTGTTGCGATCGAGCTGGAAATTATCGGCGGTCAGCGCGATGTCGGTACGCTCGTCTTGCAGGACATGGACCAGCCAGTGCGCGAGTTCGACATTGCGATTGCCAGCGCCCTTCGCCTGCCGCAGCCCCTTGAACAAGGCTTCGTAGCCGACGCGGTTGAGCTTGCCTGCCACTGCCTCAAGATTAATGTCTGCCACTCACGCCTCCCTCGCTGCGGGCTTGCCGCATGCGTCTCTTTCTCTCCATGCGCTCCGCTGGGTGGAACCTGGCGTCGCGCCGATATGCTTCTGTCGTGGTCCAGTCTGGCGCCATCCAGGTCGTCCAGCCCAGCTGCCCGAACTGGCCGAGACGGATGGGCTCGACAGCGTCCGATGGAATGGCCAGTTCGGTATCCCAATCGAGCTGGGCTCCATTGTAAAAATAGACGAGGTCCGCGAGCGGCTCGCAAAGGTCGCCGCTGGGCAGAAATCGAATGTATTGAGCGAGGCTCTGGGTGTAGATGCGGATCCGGATCTTGTCCTGAACGCTATAGACGCCTCGGCCCAGCATTGCCTCTTCGCCAAGCACGTTATGGCGCTTGCCCAAAATCGTGTAGTCCTGAGCGTCGAGCATCAGCCGCGTCCCGACGAACTCATCGACTTCCGCGGTGACCTCAAACAGGCCGCAGAGCGCACTGGCGAGACGCGAGGCGGATTTGGCCTGGCTTCCCAACAGCCCCGCAAAGCAGAGTTTGGCGGCGTCCGGGATGCTGTCGAGATTCCGGTAAGGCTCGGAGCCGCTGCCGATGGCGGAACCGATATAGGCAAAAAAACGGTCTGCCGCCGGACGGTCGTGCTGCGCGATCGGGCGCGAATTCGCCCACGCACGGAAGAACAATTGAAGAAAGCGGTGATTGAAGATGTCAAGGAAGCGCGGGAAAGCGTCGTCGTTGGCGAGGATGTAATGATAAGCTTCCTCGGTCGTCGCCAGCGGCAGCGCACCCTGAGGTCCGAGCAATCCCATATATTTGACGAAGATCTTGAGCGGCTTGTCTTCCTCGTCGCCGTATTCCACGCGGGCGAGGTTTGATGCCGGAAAATCCATGAACGGGTCCTGTCCAAGAAGGACCAGTTCGTCGCGCCGCGTCGCACTTTCGCCGATGCGAGGCTGGTCGTCATGGACGCGTTCGAGATGCCTCAGCACGGTGAAATAGTCGAACCGCCATGGCTCGGCTTCCAGTTCGTGCATGAGGCTCGCGTTAAGTTGAGGGGACTGGCTCATAGCGGCCGGCGCATTCCCATGCGGGGAGGCCATCGCATGATTTCGCCCCGATCGACGGAGCGGATCACGGTTTGGGTGAAATGATTGAAACCCGAATATTCGGCAAAGAAGCGATCGAGCACGGCGCCGAGGAGGAACGCGCCCGTGCCCTCGAACGCCTTCTCGTCGATGGTGACGGTGATCTCGATTCCGCGCGCTACCCCGACGCCGCTGCGTTGGCGGATACGCCGCACGATCGGCCGACTATCGACGTGACGAACGCCGCGGATGCGGCGCTCGATGGCGCTATCGGCCATCTCGGCAAAAATTGACAGCGTCTCCCGAACCGCCTCGGCATTGCTTCCAGCGCCTCGCTCGACCAGCCCGAGATGATTGGTCGAGAGCAGGTTCACGAGCCTCCAGGTGACCGTGCCGGTGTGCGCGGTTTCGCCGCGGCTACGCAGTTGCCTGATGACAGGCTCGCGCGGGGGAGTAGGTCCCGCGACACAGACGAGGCCCAGGTCGAAATCGTCAACCAGCCGGAAATCGGCTCCGCCCACCCCGATCGGCAGATGCTCGGTCAAGTGCCGATTTGAGCACAAGGCGCGCAGGCTGAGCTCGGCGATCGCGTCCTGGTCGTCAATGCCGCCAAACTCGCTCAGCGAAATGAACATGTCCGTGCCGGTGTAATCCGACGACATACCGGTGCGGTTCTCTTCCACCGTGCGCCGTCGCGGCAAGCGGCGGATCGAAAAGCAAATGTCGGACGCAACTGGCGCATCGTGGAGCGATGCCGAATAGAGCGGCCGCACCGGGACCTTCTCACGCCCGCCGGGGTAGTGGGCATAAACCTCGAGCACCCGGTGGGGCTCGTAATCCAGGTAGTGGCTGCGGTCAGGAATGACGTGATATTCGTGCTGACTCGATTTCAGCTGAATGCGGTCGGTGGTTTTCTCGAACAGATTGATGGCGGGTGCCGCATAGATGGCAAATGCCTCGGGCCGAACGGCGGCTGCGAGCCGCGCATTCAGTTCGTCAAAGGCAAATATGATATCGACTGTCCTCGCCTTGATGCGCGACAGGAATTCATCGATGCCGGTGAGACGGCAGCCGAGAAACTTGCGCGGAAAGGCGAAATATTCGCGCAGCAGGTCGAACCCCTCGAACACCCGATGATCCCTGGCAAACAACGCATCGTCGCTATCGAATCCGATCTGCTGCAAACATTCCGGCGGGGCCTCGAAGATGACCGGATTGCCGAATTGATCGAGGTGACGGAAATAGATTCCTCGACAATGGGCAAACAGCTGCTCATACAGCGCAACCGAGTCAGCTTCCGCGCCAACAAAATACAGCGGCAGCTGCGAGGTTCGGCAGCCGGCAATCAAGAGCTCCGGCTTCTTCTGTGCATCGGTCTCGGAGGGTTCGTCTTCGGATCGTGGCGTTGAACGGTGTGTCAGGCTGAGCCGCAAGCCCGCCAGCACCTCGCCGCCGACCGAGACTCCAAGCGCCTGCAGGGGCGCCGGAGATGAATAATAATCCGCAGCAACCAGTTCGAACGGCCATATCGTGATGTCGCCGCACAGGCGGTAGCGGCATGCGATCTGCCGATCGAGCTGGCGGAAACTCGCATCAAGATAGGAACCGCGCGCTATCGCCGCGCCCTCGCGGAGCGCCGGGTCGCCAAACACCGGGGTCGCCTTGACCATCATCATCGAAGGCGTTGGCGCGAGGTAATGCGGAACGAGTTGTTCCAGCAGATTCTCGGTGAATTCGGGGAATTCGTGTTTGAGCTTGAGCTGCACCCGTGCGGCAAGAAAAGCGGCTCCTTCCAGCAGCCCACCGATCAGCGGATCGACGCGGTCCTCCAGAATGCCACCCAGGCGCTCCGCAATTCCCGGATATTCCTCGGCGAATTGGCGCGCATGCTCGTTGAGCAGCCGAAGTTCGGTGTTGTAGAGATCGAGAAATTCAAGGTTCACGCGCGCTCACAATCGATTGACGATAATTTTTCCGCCTTCGACAATATCGGCGACGAACTCGACCGGAACGTGCACCGGATGGCACACCAGCTCGCCGGAGATCACAAAGCGTACCTTGAGCTCGACGGGATCGAGCTGTTTGTCGCGCGCGATACGCAGGGTATCGGCCGCGATCCTCGGTTCATAGTTGACGATCGCGGTCCGGATCTCGTCGGAAATCTGCTCGACGCCGTTCTCGTCGATGGTGCGGATTGCAATATCGGCAAGCCCGAAGTTCAAAATCGATTTCCGGACGTGGGGCGCATTTTGCATGTCGACTGTCGCATCCAGCGATACCGTGTTCAAGAGCGCGTCGAGATCGCGTGAAACTTCGCGGCGAAGCATGCTTTCGGTGATGATTTGGCGCGCGCGCAACCGGCGGCCCGCAATGACGCGGTCGCCCGCTTCATTGCGTTGATCGATGGTCCGTTTGGCGTCCTTGGCCTCATGGGCGGCCCGGAAGACATGCATCAAAGGCGGGCTGAGACGCGATTGCCGGTTCGAATATGCCATGAAGGATCTCGGTCTGTGAGGGTGGCGAACCCTGGCGGCTAGTGCCCAACAAGGTGAAGCATTTTCCGAGTTCTTTCCAAACCTTGACGAGCGGATGGGGCATCCCATTCACTCGTCATTTGGAGAGCGGCGCCGTTTCGTCAGCAGGCCTCGTTCTTTTGCATATTCCACCCGAAGAGGATTTTTCCGGAAGCATCGCCTTCGTTGCCCTGCGGCTTGTATTCCGACTTTGCCACCACGTAAGAAATAGAGCACGACTCCATTGGGAGCTGTCCGCCGCCACCGGCGGAAATATGGCACGAGGTCACGAGCACGTCCTCCAGGTTCACTTCGAAATAAGCAAATTTCGTTTCTCCGACCATCTTAACCAGCGAAAGCTTTCCGTTCTTGATCGGCTTGCCGCTCACAGCCCGCTCCAGCAACCTCAGCGAGCCCCTGCACAAGTACTTGCTGAACGAGATGTCATGGAGCTGCCCCTTGTTTTGGGTCGTCGGGCCGGTGCCCTGCGCGTAAGAACTGCCGTTGGTGGCGCCCCATCCGACGGACTGGAGCGCAAGGTGATCCTTGAATTTGGAGTCCTCGGCCTCCCCCTCAATTCCTTCGAGATGGAGGAATGCAAAAATCTCTTCGGCCATTTTATTTTCTCCAGAATGTTTAAGATTGGCTGAGTTGCGGGTTTCGAGCTCTTCAGGCGAGCTCCGTTCGTTGGTTGCTTGTTCTCGGATAGTGGTTCAAACGAGAGCTGCTAATTTTTTGCGACTGGCAATCGGGAGACGAGGCGCAACCCGATGTCCATGCCCTCAAGTTGGAAGTGGGGTCGAAGCTCGAACGTCGCCGCGTAATAGCCCGGGTTCTCTTCATTCGACACGATCGAGATTTTCGCGCCGGCAAGGGGAACGCGGCACTTGGTTGCTTCCGAGGAGTTCTTCGGGTCAGCGTCAACGTACTCACTGATCCAGTTGCTGAGCCACCGTTGCAGCTGATCGGTTTCGTAATATGACCCGACCTTGTCGCGCACCATGACCTTGAGGTAGTGCGCGAACCGGCAGCAAGCAAACATGTAGGGCAAACGGGAC
>WNFF01007160.1_pt1 | contig 10415 bp, 7 predicted proteins | sample 5400441 | NCBI WGS metagenome assembly WNFF01 (sample SAMN13153345, study PRJNA577476) | soil metagenome | isolation source: 120 cm saprolite under Douglas fir tree site 2 hole 3 replicate 1 | place: USA:California | collected 2015-04-18
TGGGACTGTCCCCGCGCGCGTGACCACGCAGATTAAAGTGGCGGACAATCCTCAGCTCATGGCCAATCTGAAAACGACGCTGCTCGACTTGGAACTCAAGCGGACGGAACTGCTCGAACGATATGATCCGACCTATCCGCTGGTTCAGGAAGTGGAAACGAAGATCTCCGAGACTCTTACTTCCATCGCCGAGGCCGAGAGACGAGGCATTCGAGAAGAGACAACGGACCAAGACCCAGCACATGCCTGGGTCAAAACAGAGATGGCGAAAGCCAAGGCAGACTTAATGGGTTTGCAAGCCCGCGCCTCGGCCATGGCCGGCGCGCTGAAGACGCTTGAGAGCAGAGCGCACAAGTTGGAGGGCGAGTCGGTATTCCAACAGGATTTGCTGAGGACCGCCAAAGCCAACGAGGAGAATTATCTCCTTTATCATCGGAAGCGCGAAGAAGCCCGTATCGCGGATGCTCTTGATCAACGGAAGATCATCAATGCCGCGGTCACGGAGGCGCCGATGGCGCCGTTGGTGCCGACGAGTCTGCCGACAGGCGTCAAACTGCTCCTGGCCGTGGTGATCGCCACACTGGTCAGCATGGGACTCGGCTTCTTGATGGAGTATCTCGACCCGTCATTCAGGACGCCCGAGGAGGTAAAGGAATATCTGGAAATTCCGCTGCTGGTCACTCTGCCGAGGTACAACGCCAAGGCGTGCACTGCTACGAAAGGAGAGCCCCCACGCTGAGCCCTTGCTGGCGGAGTTCTTTCATCAGGGACGCGAGGCACCGTGAGAATCCTCCGGATTTCCCGGCGCAGAACGGCGTGCAAATCCAATGACAACCGCGCTCGATGAAGCAATGAGCGAGATTCTCAAGTCGATGATCGTTTTTGACGCCCATCCCCCAACGTACGAACTTAGAGACGAAGTATGAAGAATCAGGAGCGAGTGATCGTTCTTGGCACTGCACAGGCGGGGATTACCCTGGTGCGGGAAATCCTCGCGCGCCCCGAACTCAACGTCAAGGTTGTTGGGTTTCTCGACGAGAAGGGGGAGAACATCGGGAAATCACTTGTAAACCCTTCCATCATTGGCTCCGTGAATCAGGTGAGTGACATTGTGAAAGAAAAGGGGGTCAGCCGGGTGATCCTGTCCCTCAACGAACGGCGAGGTTGCACACCTGTTGAGCAGCTTCTGCAATTGAAATTCTCGGGAGTGCAGGTCGAGGACGCGCATAGCGTGTATGAGAAGGTGACGGGGAAAATCCTGTTGGAAAACCTAGCGCCGAGTTGGCTGTTCCTCTCCGCCGGATTTCGGAAGTCCCGGTCTCTCCTGGCCGCAAAGCGGTGCATAGACATTGCGGTGTCCCTGCTCGGAATAATTCTCGGGCTGCCGTTAATTGCACTGATCGCGTTTGCCATCTGGCTGGAAACAGGGTTTCCCATCTTATTCCGGCAGGAACGCGTCGGGTTAGGTCAACGCCCGTTCACCATCTTGAAGTTCCGTTCGATGTTCCAGGATGCAGAAGCGCGGGGCCCGAGTTGGGCGGGGCGCCTATTGCGAAAATATCGCCTGGATGAACTGCCGCAAGTATTCAATGTCTTGCGCGGCGAGATGAGTGTGGTGGGTCCGCGCCCGGAACAAAAGCAACTATGCAAGATGCTGGAGGAAAAAATTCCCATGTACTGGCGCAGGCACAGTGTCAGGCCGGGAATCACCGGGTGGGCGCAAGTAAAATATCAGTACGGATCCACTGTCGAAGAAACGGAACGCAAGCTCGAATACGATCTGTATTACATCAAGAACGTCACCCTCAAGCTGGACTTGGCAGTCATCCTGGCAACTTTCAACGTGATTCTTTTCGGTCGCGGCGCGAAATAGTTAAACCTGCCGGATTTCCTGCGCATAAGAAGCTGGAGCGCAGGGTGAAACGATGTCCGGGGAAGACAAAGTGGCAATCAGGAATCTTCGTTCCGGGTCTTCAGGGGCGGCAAATCTGTGGACAATTCGCTTTCGAGGTTTTCGCAGAGTTCAGGACTCGGACGACCGGTTCAGTTCTTAAATTCGCAACGATCGGAAGAAGCTTTGGACAATTCGCAGACCGCAAACGCAATAAAAGAAAGCCCGCGCATAAGACATATATTGAGTGTTGATGTCGAGGATTACTTCCAAGTGGAAGCGTTCTCCAATGAGGTTCCGCGACGCACGTGGGGGGATTGGCCTTCGAGAGTGGTTGAGAATACTCGCAAAATTCTGAATCTCTTCGAGCGGCACGATGTGAAGGGGACCTTTTTCTTTCTGGGATGGGTGGCCAACCGTTTTCCAAGTCTCGTTCGGGAGGTGCAAGCGCAAGGGCATGAATTAGCCTGTCACAGTTACTGGCATCGCCGCGTCTGTTCCTTGCCACCGTCGGAATTCCGGGAAGACGTGCGGATAAGCAAAGACGCAATTGAGCAGGCGGCGGGTGTTCCGGTCTACGGGTATAGGGCCCCTTCGTGGTCAATCAACAAAGATTCCTTGTGGGCACTGGACATCCTCGCGGAAGAAGGCTTTCGCTACGACTCCAGTATTTATCCGATTCGCCACGATTTATACGGGTTCCCTGACGCGCCGAGATTTGCTTACGTCTACCAATGCCGTAACGGGAGAGAATTGACGGAAATTCCCCCGCCGACGGTTCGGATCGCGGGGTTCAACTTTCCGGCAGCCGGCGGGGGGTATTTCCGAATTTTTCCCTTTTTATACACGGAATGGGTCTTTCAGACTTTTGAACAACACTACCGGAAGCCTGTTGTCACCTATTTCCATCCGTGGGAGGTTGATCCCGAGCAACCTCGCATTCCGGCCGGGCTCAAATCCAGTTTTCGCCATTACACGAACCTAGGGCTCGTCGAAAAACGCCTCGGTGTCCTGTTGCAAAAACATTTGTTTCAGCCCATTGCCACGGCGCTCGAAGCCGGAGATTTGTGCCCGTCCGCAGTGAAAAGGAAAGCCGTCAGCATGGAACATCGCAGTTTTCCTGTGGCCCCTGCTGTATTTCCCGCTGAACAGACGGAAGGGAGCAAAGGATAGGGCGTATGTTCAGTGTCGCGTTGATTGGGCCCGATGGGGCCGGGAAAACAACCCTAACCGCTCGGCTCCGGCAGTCTTCCGCGATCCCAGTCAAATGCTTGTACATGGGCATAAATATCGAAGCGAGCGACCACGCCTTGCCGATTTCCCGCCTGGTTGCATACTTCAAGCGCCGACAGAATGCAGAATCCGGAGTGTACCGCCGGGGAGATGACTCGCCTCCCGGAGGAGGAGACGCAAAGCGAGGTATGGGTGGCTGGCTGTGGGCCACCGGCCGTTTGATCAATCGTCTTTTAGAAGAGTGGTACCGGCAACTGCTGTCGTGGGGTTACCAATTTCGTGGCTACGCGGTTGTATATGACCGTCACTTCCTCTACGACTTCACACTCGATGGAATCGATGGCGAAAAGCAACCTGCCGACAAACGCATACACCGACGGCTACTGGAGAATTGCTATCCACGGCCTCACCTCACGATTTACTTGGATGCGCCGGCGGACGTGCTCTTCGCCCGCAAGGGTGAAAAGACCTTGAAGGAATTGGATCGCCGCCGTCAGGCTTTTCTTCAGCTCGGGCACAGGACGAAGAACTTCGTCCGGATCGACGCCACTCGCCCCGTTGATATCGTCTATGCCGAAGTCAGCGCGCTTATTGAGCAGGGATACCGGAACAGGCAAGCGAACGCCGGCCGCGGGCTGAGATTTCGGTTACAAAGACTCGGCAGATTGTTCGATTAGCGCGAACGATCAAAACCTACTCCAAAAGGGGCTCCCTTTTATATTTCGTCGACAAGCACAGTCCTGGTTTTCAGAAACAAACCGGAGGAACGATCTTCTAAGGCGCGACATGGACCGTCCCAACACAGAAGCTTCTGAACATCCTGGAAAGGTGGACTTCGATATTCACGGCGTGGTGGGGGTCCGCCTGATCGATCCCTCGCCGAGCGACCTTGATGCGGCCTGTATACTGCTCGGATGCCCGTCCAGACTGCCGCTGACCGCCCCCGACATCACCGTACAGTTCGTGGAGGATCTGCCAGTCCGCGGAATAAGATTTTTAGGCACTGACCAGGATGCCTTTACGGACAACGGATTCTTCCTGTTGCAGGAAGGAACGAGACGAGTCAAGGCCCGAATCCCTTTCGACCGGATTGGAGGACCGTGCGAGATTGTTTGTAAGAGTCGACTCGGATCGGTACCGCTATTGATTCCCATCGTCAGCTTGACTGCCCTGAAGAAAGAGTGCGTCCCAGTACACGCTTCCGCTGTCGTGTACAACGGCGTGGGCATATTGATGGCCGGCTGGGCTCACTGCGGGAAAACCGCCGCGCTCTTGGGATTCGCTTCAAAGGGAGCGGAGTATGTCGGGGAAGAATGGGTGCTTCTGGCCGGCAACGGTCAAAGAATGCAGGGGCTCGTGAGGCCGTTGGAACTTTCGCACTGGCATGTTGCCAGTTTGCCCCACGTCCGGAGCGCGGTAAACCTCATGAACCGTTGTGCGTTCCATGGAATCGGCATTCTGGATGGATTGCAGAAGATGATTTCCGGCAAAAGGACTCGAAGCAGCCTTGTGTTCCGGAGTCTGCGGAGGGCTTCGGCAGCAGTCGAGGACCGGCTGAGGCCGACCGTGGCGCCTTCAGCCATCTTCCGGAACAGGATTCGCTCCGCGGGCGCCCAGGTGGACAAGATATTTCTTTTCGTCAGCCACGAAGATCACAGAATCGAAGTGGAGCCAATCACTCCTTTGGAGATGGCCCGCCGCCTGACTTTTCTGGTTCAACGCGAGCTAACGCCGCTGCTGCGGCATTATGCTGCCTACCAATTTGCGTTTCCCAGTCAGAGGAATGAGCTCATTGAAAGCACCGCCGAATATTCCTTCGGTATGCTTACCCGCGCGCTGAATGGGAAAGAGACCTACATCGTGCGGCTTCCCTATCCGCATGTGTTTCCGGAGCTTTACAAGACGATTCAGCCTTTATGCAAACCCACGACCGCTGCGACTGCCGAATCTCTGCACGCACTCGCATGAATCCAGAAGGCGATCAACCCATCAGGATGCAAGTACTTTCTGAAATCGAAACGGTGCACTTGCCCAGCGAGCAGGATGCCACTCGCAAACAGATCCGCGGGTCCAGCCTTTTCCTCGCGGGTAGGTTCCTGTCGATGGGAATAAATTTCTCGGCGCAGGTGTTGATGATCCGTTATCTCGCCACGGCAGAGTATGGCGCACTGGCTTACGCACTGGCAGTTGTGGCATTTTTCCAACCCTTCGCCACCCTCGGACTGCACGAAGCAGTTTCCCGCTTCGTTCCCATCTATCAAGAGAACCGCGAATTTCCAAAGATGCTCGGGACGATCCTGCTCTCCATCTGCACGGTTTTCCTGGCAGGTCTGGTGATCATTGCGGCCGTCTGGAGCGGACCCGCGCTTCTCACGCATTTCATGACGCACGAAAAACTGCCCCGTTACCTTCTGTCGATCCTGATTATGGTGGTGCCGCTGGATGCGGCCGATGAGCTGTTTAATTCACTCTTCGCGAGTTTTGCCGGAACACGGGCAATCTTTTTCCGCAAGTATATCTTGGGCCCAAGCCTCAAGCTGGGCGCCGTGCTGCTGCTCGTCGGGTTGAAGAGCACAGTCGTTTTCGTGGCGTACGGATACCTATTTGCCAGCGCGGCTGGAATCGCAATTTACAGTTGGATGCTCGTACGGCTCTTACAGGAACAACAGCTTTTGCAGCAACTGCGGTCAAGCCCGCTGAAAATCCCAGCACGTGAAATTCTGGCATTTGTTCTCCCCGGACTCAGTTCCAGCCTGGTCACAGTGGCCATTCACTCGGTCAACATCTTCATTTTGGGTTACCTGCACACGATGACGGAGGTGGCCTACTATCGAGCGGTGGTTCCGGTGGCACAATTAAACAGCGTCGTTATGGCGAGCTTCACGCTTCTCTATATGCCGGTGGCGGCACGTCTCTTTGCCAAATCGGACTATCATGGAATCAATAAGCTCTATTGGCAGACGGCTGCATGGATGTCTGTGATGTCCTTTCCAGTCTTTGCGCTTACCTTCTCATTTGCGCAGCCCCTGACCGAGTCTCTCTACGGAGCCCGGTATGCGCGGTCCGGCCCCATCCTAGCGTTGCTGGCTCTGGGGAGCTATACGAACGTGGCCCTCGGCTTCAACCTGCAGACGCTCAAAGTTCTGGGGAGGATGCGTTACATCATTCTGGTGAGCTTGGTGGCAGCGCTGGTGGACGTTGCCCTAAATCTCCTGTTGGTTCCCGGTCATGGAGCCCTTGGCGCAGCGATCGGCACGACGGCAACGCTTATCATTTACAACTTACTGATGCAGGTGGGGTTGCTTTCGACCTCGAACTTCAGTGCGTTTGACCGTCGCTATCTACCTGTCTACCTGAGCATCGCGCTAAGCGCCGGAGGGCTGTTCTTCGTTCAATGGTTCCGCTCGATGAGTTTGTACCTCGCTTTGCTCTTGGTTGCCTGTATGTCGTTCCTAGTATTTTCTGTGACTAAGAAGAAGCTTAGAATTGCCGAAACGTTCCCGGAACTATTGAAGGTGCCTTTGATGCGCCTGATTTTTGCCTGAGGGTATGGATCTGCAACCCTCCCCTATTCACTTTCCGGCGTAATTCCATCACTTGGGTTCGCGCAAGTTCAGAGGCACTCCGCAAAAGGCTTTCGACCGAAGAGAAAAACCGTGTCCGCTCATACTGCCACAATGCACGACACGCGCATCCTCTGGCCGTGCGCTGTTTTGGGATTTTTGGTCTTCTTTCTCCTGCAGAAGAGCCTCCTACTGGGCTTGGCTGTGGTCTTCGTCCTGGGCCTTTTCGCTCTCGTCCTGCGCTGGCCGGAGTTGGGAACGCTGATTGCGCTGTTCGCGATCTACTCCAACATCGCTGTCCTCGGCATGAAATCACGGGCAATACTGCAGACCACCGTTCAGACCGGTCAAATGACGATCGCCACTGCAGGCCAAAACGCGCGAGTTGTTGTTGTGATGGCTGCGCTTTGTTTGATCCTTTGCGTGCCGCTCCTATACCAGTTCCTGGTTCGCAAGGAGAAACTGACTTTTGATCGAGGTTTCTACCTCATGTTGGGATACTTCGCTGTATTTCTGACCTCCTCCTTTTTTGCCCGAGACAAGGCGATCGTCACGTCAGAGATCACCGACTTTCTCCTGGAAGGCGTCGCGATTTATTTCCTGGTGGTCAACGTCGTTCGCGAATACACGACTTTGAGGCGGGCCACCTGGGCTTTGCTGCTTGCCGGAAGTTTTATGGGCGGGCTCTCCGTCTTTCAGCACGTTACCCACACTGAGACTAGCAATTATGGGGGGCTCGCGATGCTGGGAGCGGAACTCGATTTTAATCCTATCGGGAGGCGAGTTAATGTCTCGTGGGCTGATGCCGAGAATCTTCATCCACAGGGAGCTACCAGTTCGGCGCAGGGCGTCCAATTTCGATCCGCGGGGCCGATTGGCGAGCCGAATCGTTACGCGCAAGTGTTGGTCGTACTTCTTCCCCTTGCCGCCCTTCGGTTCCGGAAAGAGCGCTCGCGCGCCTTGCGATGGCTCGCGCTGGCGTCCGGCGCTCTTATTTCCGGCGGCATGATGCTCACGTTCTCAAGAGGAGCCATGTTCACTGCCGTGGTCATCTTCGGATTGTTGGCCTATTTTCGTTTCATTAGACCTCTCCATGTTATCGTGGCAGCGCTTGGCCTCAGCTTGCTCGTCCTAGTTCTCGATCCGCATGCCGCGCTGCGGTTCGCGAGCTTGGGAGGAGTTAAGACCCTACTTGCCCATAAAACTGTCGGTTACAGTGAACCCACTGGGGGTCAGACGGGGGTCCCGGACACGTCGGTCGTTCGGCGCTACGTCCTGAACGTGGCAGCGTGGCATGTTTTCCTCGATCATCCAATTCTGGGCGTAGGTCCGGGACATTTCGCCGCGTACTATTCGATGCCCTACGGCAATCGCGTGGGCCTCATTGAACAATTGAAGAAATATCGCGGGCACAATCTTTACTTTGAGACATTGGCCGAGACCGGGATTTTGGGGCTCGCTTCCTTCTTGGCAATAATCCTGGCCATCATGCGTGGCTTATGGAGAGCCTGGAGAAGGTTGCAGCACAAGGGTTCCGAGTTCGCCGATGCCGCAATGGCTTTTTTCCTGTGTCTGGTCGCCTATTTGATTTCGGCAATTTTCGCGCACTTGTCCTATCAAAGGTACTTTTGGCTGTTGATGGCCCTCTGCAGCGCCACAATTCACATTCTTGGCAGGGTCGAGCAGGAGACCTCCGGTGAACTGGGTCCCGCGTGACCGGAGAAAGTTACCACAAGAGGAGATTCGCTATGATCATACACGGGGTGGGTGATAAAAAGGGCGGCATCGCCCATCGGGTAAGGTTCTCCGTGCGGTTGCTTGGTCTGGGAGCGGCCATGGGTTGGCTTGCGGGCTGCGGAGGAGGTCACGCATCGCAACCCGTTGCCATGGTTTCGATCACCGTGACACCAGCCAACGCTTCAATTCAAGCGTCAGCGACTCAGCAGTTTACAGCAACTGGCGTCTTCAGCGACTCTTCGACAGAGGACATGACCAATTCCGTAAGTTGGACATCTTCGGATACCAGCAAGGCAACCATTCAAAATTCGGGGCTCGCGACGGGTGTCGGGGCCGGCTCGGTGACCATTACAGCCGTATCCCCCGGCAAGACTGGAACAGCTACTCTCACGATCAGCGCTCCGCCGACTCTAATTTCAGTTGATATAAGCCCTCTGAACCCCACGATCGCTGCCAATGGAACACAACAATTCTTTACCGATGGTAGATACAGCGACAACTCTCTCCAAGATGTCACGCAAAGTGCGACCTGGACATCGTCGAATGCGAGTGTGGCAACGGTTCAGAGCGCAGGCCAACAAAACCCCGGTCTGGCCACGGGAGTAGGGGCTGGGACGGCGACGATCACGGTTGCTTTCAATGGCAAGAGCGGCTCAACCTCGCTCACGGTGACCAGTCCAGGCGGCAACGGCACCAAGATCCCTCTGACGGACATGACACCATCAGAAAATTATTTGACGTTCCAGGGAGGGCTATACGAAAACAGCAACGACACGGTTCCGGCGGACCATAACGCGGCAGGCTTAGCGGCCGCCGGCGCGATTCAACCGCTGGATACCAACGGGAACCCAAGTGCGTCGGGCAAGATTGTCTTCGTCGCAGTCGGAAGGTCCACCGGTGTGGACGAGTTTGCGGTCTTCGTGAACCAAGCTGCGAGCAATTCTGGCGTCAATCACGCCACGCTTGCAATTGTGAACGGAGCACTGACCGGAGCAATGCCCTGTGTCTGGACCGTTACGAGCGGACCGCCATCCTGCAATCCGAGCCTGGGAAATCAGTATGATCGAGTTCGGGATATGGTGCTCGCTCCACTTGGGCTGACTGAAAAGCAGGTACAGGCTGCCTGGATCGAGGAATACAACGTTGATCCGGCCGCTGACGGCTTCCAATCCTTGTGCGACCCTACCGTCGCCGGGTGCTCGAACGACGTGAGCCACACAGAGGCATTGCGCTACGAGCAGCAGTCGGGAAACATCTTGCGAGCTGCGAAGACGCGCTGGCCAAACTTGCAGCAGGCTTTTCACTCCAGTCGCATTTATGGCGGATATGCGACGACCGCCCATAGCTCGGAACCGTATCCGTACGAGTACGGCTTTTCGGTGAAGTGGTTGATCCAGGCTCAGATTCTCCAAATCCGTAGCGGGGGAACGAGCATCGATCCCACAGCCGGCGATTTGAATTACAACGCTGGCGCGGCTCCCTGGACGGCGTGGGGCCCTTACACTTGGGCCAACGGTGACACACCGCGCTCCGATGGTTTGGTCTGGTGCAACGGGCAAGCTAATTCGCCGTGCAACGGAGAAGTGGACTTCCAGCCCGATGGCACCCACCCAAATACCCAGGGCGACGAGAAAGTAGCGAATCTGCTGATGAACTTCTTCCTAAATTCTTCATACACGCACTGGTTCCGCCCTTGAGTTTCTTCTGGGATCTGATGCATGTAACGTTTTAGGATCGAGACCATCTGAGCCCACATTTTCGATGTCCACGTTAACTCGGGAGCTGGCAGCAGATGTCTGTGTCAAGTGGCCGGTCCGAAAAGCGGACGCCTATTGAACTGGCCGTGGTGCTTTCTAGTTTGAATGAAAGGCCTTTCGAGGAAAGGGCTTTTACAGAGAACCTGAGTTCTCGCGGCTTGCGCGCCATTACAAAGCGGATGTGGCAGCCTGGGGATCGATTCCTGGTTAGCTTTGGTGCGGAGGCCATCCCGG
>WNFF01007227.1_pt1 | contig 10415 bp, 6 predicted proteins | sample 5400441 | NCBI WGS metagenome assembly WNFF01 (sample SAMN13153345, study PRJNA577476) | soil metagenome | isolation source: 120 cm saprolite under Douglas fir tree site 2 hole 3 replicate 1 | place: USA:California | collected 2015-04-18
CTGCTCCGAATTTCTGAGTCGCCGGTGGTGGCACGGGAGTTGCTGGTGCAATTGCGGCTCCTGCAGTCAACGATTCACGTCAAGCTGGACCAGTTCGGGCGTGGACGGGGACGATTCGGCAGTGTAAACCCATCATCGCGGGTTCACTAGGAGGCAGTCATGAGCGACTACATCCTTCATCTCGATCCCAGCAAGCGCAGCACGGACACAGTGGATTTCCAGACCGCGCTGCGGGGAAAAATTGTAGGGCAGGAAGAGGGCGTGCAGGCGTTGGTGGACTTATACCAGGTCTTTCGCGCCGGATTGCACTCGCCGGGCCGCCCGGTGGGGAATTTGCTGTTCCTTGGGCCGACGGGATCGGGGAAGACGCGCATCGTCGAAGCGGCCGCGGAGATTCTGTTTGGCGAGGCGCGCGCGGTGATCAAGATTGATTGCGCGGAGTTTCAGCACTCCCACGAGATTGCCAAGCTGATCGGCTCGCCACCAGGCTATTTGGGGCATCGCGAGACGCATCCGCTGATTACGCAGGAAACGCTGGCGGCCAGCCACAACGACAAACTGAAGCTGAGCTTCCTGCTGTTTGACGAAATCGAAAAGGCCAGCGATGCGCTGTGGCAGTTGCTGCTGGGAATGCTGGACAAGGCTACCTTGACGTTGGGCGACAACCGCAAAGTGGATTTGTCGCAAACGGTCATCTTCCTGACGTCCAACCTGGGAGGCGGCGAGATTGCCGATCTTATGCACGGCGGGATGGGATTCGTTCAGCCGGGGGATAAACCGGTTGCCGGCCTGGACGAGAAGGTGGAACGTACGGCGGTGGAAGCGGCGCGACGTAAATTCTCCCCGGAATTCATGAACCGGCTGGATAAAGTGGTGGTCTTCCACCCGTTGCACCGCGAGCAGCTCCAGGAAGTGCTGGATATCGAGCTGGGACAGGTGCAGCAGCGGGTTCTGGACACCGCCAAGGGGCAGTTTCTCTTTCGCGTGACGGACGCCGGGCGCAACTTCCTGCTCATGGAAGGCACGGATCAGCGCTACGGCGCGCGCCACTTGAAGCGCGCCATCGAGCGGCATGTGGTTTACCCATTGGCGAACCTGTTGGCCACGGATCAAGTCACCCTTGGCGACCTGGTGCGGATCGATTGGGACGAGAGTCACAAACAGCTCACGTTTGTGCGCGAAGGCGAAGGCGCGCTGGTCCAGGCGGCGTCGCAGGGAGCCTCCGGCGCAGGCGCGGCTACGGTTGAAGCCATGGACGGAAAGTCTGCCGATCCGCCGGCGCAAGCTACGTTGGAAGAGAGAAAGTCGCGGGCGGCGCAGCCCGGCGGGGGCCCCGGGACGTCTGATGCGCCCTTTTTGTCGTTCGGGCCCGGACACAAACTGTTTCATCCCTCTCAATTTGCTCGCCGTTGAAACACCGTCTCACGGCTTGAGACAGTTTCCAGAACTGCAAACCCTGTATGTTGTTGAGTTTGTGTCGCTTTTGAACTCCATAAGGTGGGGAAAAGATTGGCACTTCCCATGCAGTATCCCCTGAAGGCGCTAATGTGAGACGCGCTACGCGTTTGGGGGAGTTAGACGCGGAGAGGAGTTGATGAAATGAAAGCCGCCGTTCGCCATCAACTGGATCCAAGCATCCGAAGCAATGACACGTGTGATTTTCACTCTTCGCTGCGGGCTAAGATCGTTGGGCAGGAAGAGGGCGTGCAGTCCCTGGTTGACATGTTTCAGGTGTTCTGTGCCGGATTGAACTCGCCGGGACGCCCTGTAGGGAACCTGCTGTTCCTGGGGCCCACGGGATCGGGAAAGACCCGGATTGTGGAAGCGGCTGCGGAGATCCTTTTTGGGGATGCGCGGGCGGTGATTAAGGTCGATTGCGCGGAGTTTCAACATTCGCACGAAATTGCCAAGCTGATTGGTTCCCCTCCAGGGTATTTGGGCCACCGCGAGACGCATCCATTGATTACGCAGGAAGCGCTGGCCGCGAGCCATACCGAAAAATTGAAGCTAAGTTTTCTGCTGTTCGACGAGATCGAAAAGGCCAGCGACGCGCTGTGGCAACTGTTGCTCGGGATGCTGGATAAAGCCACGCTCACGCTGGGCGACAACCGCCGTGTGGACCTTTCGCAGACGGTGATTTTCCTGACGTCGAATCTAGGCGGGGGTGAGATTACCGAACTTATGGAGGGTGGCATGGGCTTTGTTCGCCCACCCGAGAAGCCTGCTGCCGGCTTCGATGAAAAGATCGAACGTACGGCCGTGGAAGCGGCGCGCCGCAAGTTTTCTCCGGAATTCATGAATCGCCTCGACAAAGTGGTGGTGTTTCATCCGCTGAGACGCGAGCAACTGGAACGGGTGCTGGAAATCGAGCTGGGCCAGGTGCAACAGCGCGTTCTGGAAACCGCCAAGGGGCAGTTCCTGTTCCGCGTGACTGATACCGGCCGCGACTTCCTCCTGCAGGAAGGCACAGACCAACGCTACGGCGCGCGGCACCTGAAGCGCTCCATCGAACGCCACGTGGTGTATCCGCTGGCGAATTTATTGGCGACCGAGCAAGTGCACCTGGGCGACCTCGTGTGCATCGATTGGAACAAGGAGCAGGATTGCCTGACTTTCACCCGCGAGGGCGAGAACCTGGCGATTCCCGCGCGCAAGGTTGAGCCTGTGGCCGCCGCGCGCACCACTCCCGCAAAAAGCGGCAAGTCCGCCGATGCGCCTGGCGTGACATTGTCGCCGGAGCCCGCGCCGCGCATGGTGCGTTAGACCAAGTTTCTTCTCTCTCCGATTCCGCCCGGGTGGCTTGCCGCCCGGGCTTTTTCTTTTCTTCCCCATCGCGTGCTGGAGTAACCTTGAATAGAGGAGTGCCATCCTACCCCACTGGGCTTTTGGGAGGTCATTGTGAGCATCCGCGCGTTGAAAGGGAAAACTTTTCAGGGTAACGCCGGCCGCCGGTTCTGGGCGGCGCGGGTGCATCGCGGATTCGTGGCAGGAATTTTTCTGGCCTTGTCTTTGCTCTTAGTTCCCGACGCGCTGGCGCAACGAACGCAACTCAAACAGGGTTGGAACAAGTTTTCTCCGCGGGACGACATAAACCTGGGCAAGCGAGCAGCCACGGATGCGGAAAAGCAGTTGCCGCTGTGCAATGCACCGAAGGTGGATGCGTACTTGACGGGGCTGGGCACGCGTCTGGCGCAAAAGCTGCCCACGGGTGGCGTGCAGTATCCGTTCGAATTCCATTGCGTCAACGACAAGGCCATCAACGCGTTCGCATTGCCCGGCGGATATGTGTTTGTGAATCGTGGCGCGATCGAAGCCGCGGACAATGAGGCGCAGCTTGCCGCGGTGATGGCCCACGAATTATCGCACGTGGCCTTGCGCCATGGCACCAACCAGGCAACCAAGGCGATGCTGGCGGAAACGGGCTTGGGGATTTTCGGCGCCGTTTTCGGGGACAGCACCGGCGGCGCGCTGCTGACGACGCTGGGCAGTTTCACGGCCGGCGGCGTGCTCCTGCGTTATTCGCGAACCGCCGAATCGCAGGCCGACGTGATGGGCACTCAGGTCCTCTACGACACGGGTTACGACCCGCGGGCCATGGCGCAATTTTTCGAAAAGCTGGAAGCGGAGACGAAGGGGAAAAATCCTCCGGAGTTTTTCTCCGACCACCCGAGTCCGGAGCGCCGCGTTGAACGCGTCGATGAAGAGATAGAAAAATTGGGCGGTGCTCCGTCGAACGCCAGGCGCGACTCCGCCGAATTCGAAGCGATCAAGCGCGAAGTGCTGGCGCTGCCGGTCGTGAAAAAAGCGATTCCCGGAACGGCTGGCGCGGTTGCGGTCCCAGCGCCGCCATCCCACAACTTCGCGGAGTATCAAGCGAAGTCGTACACGCTCAAGTATCCGGACAACTGGAAGAAGTATCCCGATAGCGTTGGGGGCGGTGTTTCGTTTGCCCCGGAAGGCGGTGTTGTGGCCGACGGAAGCGGCCATAGTGCCCTGGCCTATGGACTGATCATCGGGATAGCACAAGCAAAGGGGGATGCCAACGATGCGAACACTCTGCACAACGCGACAAGCGAGGTGGTCCAGGAACTTCAAAAGTCGAACCCGAGCATGAAAATCACGCGGCAGGGCGAGCGCTTGCGCTTGAACGGCCAGCCGGGCCTTTCGACCTATCTCAGCAATGTTTCTCCGGCCGGCGGCCAGGAAACGGATTGGCTCGTGACGGTCCTGCGGCCGGAGGGTTTGGTCTATTTCGTGTGCGTGGCTCCGCAATCCGCGTACGACAATTACGACAAGACGTTTTCCTCGATCCTCGACTCGGTGCGATTTGCTAAATAAGAAAAAATAAGAAGAGAAATTAACCCAGAGACGGGGAGTACGCGGAGAAGAGAAACGGAAAAGGATTTCTGAAATAAGAAAAGGGCGTCCCAACCGGGACGCCCTTTCGCCTAGACTTGCTCTTGCGAAGCCAGCTAGTCTTCGTCGCCGCTAAAGAGGAACGGCAAGACTTCGGTGCCTTCCTTCCTCACGGCCTGGAGTTCGCTGGGATTGATGCCTAGCGCCTTCAAGAGCGAGGCCGCAACTTGAGACGTGGCCACAGGAGTTTTGACCACCCGGGACTGCAAAGCCGGGTTAGAGACGACGAGCCCGACGTTGGTGTCGCCGAAGCTGAAACCGCCGTGCTCGGCATTCTTGGCTTTAGAGTGGGTGTACACCGTACCGTAAATGGGCTGCACGATGATATCGGGCGTGGCGTTGTCGGTCAGGGGACTGTTGAACTTGAGATTGATCTCATTGCCCGCCATAACCTCATCGATGAACAAAGCCTTGGCGTTGGCATTCAGATAATCGGCAACGGCTCCAGTCTGACTCTGATCTTGGAGCCAGATCAAAGCGATATCGTCGTCCTGAACGAAGCCGCAAGCCTGCTGGGCCGGGGGATTGCAAGCATTGGCGTCGGCGATGGCGATGGCGCCGGGGTTGGTGGCGGCATCCGGCAACGCGGCGACGAGATCCGCGAAGTGGCCCGGCTTGTTGATCTTGGTTGGGTTGATGGGCGACTGGCCATGTTTGGCGCTAACGATGAACAGGGTTGAATCGTAAATGTGCCGCGCTTTGAGACCTTGAATCATGCTGGCCAGAGCGGCGTCGGTCTGTTGCAGCGCGTAAGCGAGAACGTCGGTCGGTGTGCCCGAGCCGTCCTTGTATCCGCCCGGCTTTCCGGTAAACATGGTGTCGTCGGTGCAGCCGCCCGCGGCGTTGTCCGTCGATAGCTTCTGCCCCACGCTCACGCCCTGAAAGTTCATGCCGAAAACGGTCGGAGTGCCCTTTCCGGGTGCCCCGTCGTGTCTCAGGCCCTTGATTTCGTTGAGGATTCCCTGGACTTTCTTCTGGTCATTCTCGACCGTGCAAACAACACTGACCGTGTTGTCGAATCCGTTGGTGTTGGTGATTTCCGGAGTGAAGAGATCATCCACGCCTTTGCCGGAAGGTCCGTTTACGAGGTCGTAGGCAGGGTGCTTATCTGCCCAAGCGGTGTGCCCGCCGTTGGTCTTAACCACTTCGAAGATGGTGTTGGTCCTTAGCGCCTGGTGGGGAAAGAGCCGGACACAGTTGCCGTCTTCATCGAGGTGATTTGGCAATGCACTTGGATCAATAACGTTTAGCGAGACTGGTGGGCTGCCCGAGTATTTATCGATGCTTTCGTCGAACACTTGTATGTTGCCGGCTGGCCCCGAGCAAGTCGTGTTCGTGGGGTCGTAAATGCCGCGATTGTAGCTGACGTCGTAGAACAAGCCGTGGCTGACGGGTGAGCCGCCGGTTACCAGCGCCAGCAGACCCGGGAAGGAATCCGAGTTCGCCGGGGTACGCGCGTTTGAATAGGTGATGCCGTGGCCAGCTAACTCGGCCAAGGCGGAATGGGGGTGGGCGGCTACGTAGTTCGCAACATCCAGCGCGTGCAGACCGTCCACGCTGATGAGAAGTACATGCTTAATTTTGTGTCCTTCGCCAATCTCATCGTTGGCGCGGGCCGGTGAGGAAAAAGTAGTGCCAATCAAGCCGACCGACAGTGCAATTGCGAGCAATCCTTGTTTCACGAGAATCTCCTTTGCCGGGGCAGGGCGTCAGAGCGAATGCCCGCGTTAGAGACTAGAGGTGAGTTGTTACAGCACGGCGAAAGTCCTGTGTCGTCTCAATGAATCGCGGAGGAGCGGCGCGAAGCTACGGAGGATTTCATGCGGGAATGAGGGAGTACAGCAATGCCCGGCGCTTTGGAAGCGTCGCCTGCGTCTCTCAACGGCCGGTGGTCAATTCGGCCGCAGCCTTGTCCAGATGGTGGCGGCGATAGACTTCGGCCGCACGTTGCAATGCTTCGGCGATGCTGCCGCATATATTTTCCGCGCCGACGTGGCGTTCGAACTCCGCTTGCTTCATCAGTTGCGAAGGCTGCTCGCGCGCTCCGCAGAGAAGTAGCGAGCGTCCCGAAGCGTGCAGCGCGTCCGCGAGATCGCGGATGGCGCCTAGGCCAGTGGCGTCAATCGCGGTCATATTGCGGAGGCGAAGGATCACAATGGGCGGCAATTTATCGACGGAATGGAGAATGTCAGCGAACTTGTCCGTGGCGCCAAAAAGGAACGGGCCATGAATGCGGTAAACAATGGCGTAGTCCGGAATATCTTTGCCTTGCAGGACGTGCACGCGGCTGTCTTCCACATAATCCTTGGTCACCGGGCTTACGGTGGTGGTTCTGGAAACCTTGCGGATGAACATAAGCGCGGCGAGGAGCATCCCGACTTCCACGGCAAAAGTCAGATCCGTGACTACCGTCAGCGTCAAGGTTAGCAACCACACGGCGATGTCTGCCGCACTCAATTTCAATATCTCGGGGATCTCCTCCCAGTCACCCATGTTGTACGCCACGATCATCAGGATGGCGGCCAAAGCGGCGAGCGGGACGTTCTTCACCAGCGGCGCGGCAAACAGGACGATCGCCAACAGCGTTAAAGCATGAATGATTCCCGCAATGGGCGTCTTTGCGCCGGAGCGCACGTTGGTGGCGGTTCGCGCGATGGCGCCGGTGGCAGGCAGTCCGCCGAACAACGGTGAAACGATGTTCGCGATTCCCTGGCCAATCAATTCCACGTTCGGATTGTGCTTGTCATTGCTCATGCGGTCGGAAACGACAGCGGACATGAGCGACTCGATGGCGCCGAGCATGGCCACTGTGAAAGCCGCGGACAAGAGCTGCCTTATAACATCGTAGTGGAAATGCGGAACGGCCAGTCGCGGCAAGCCGCTGGGGATTCCGCCGAAGCGCGTTCCGATGGTCTCAACGGGCAGATGCAGAAAGAAGACGGCTGCCGTCGCGCCAAACGTGACCAGGATGGCGCCGGGAATTTTCCGGGCGTACTTCACGCAATAAACCATCACCGCAATCGAAAGGATGGACACAGCGGTTGCGGGCACTGAAAAAGTATTCCACGCCTGCCCAAAGGCCATCATGCGGTGAAAAAAATCACCAGGAACGTGATCCATTCTCAATCCGAAGAAGTCGCGAATTTGCGTGCTGGCGATGAGGATAGCGATGCCGTTGGTGAAGCCCACGACGACCGGCCGGGGAAAGTATTTCACCATGGTGCCCATGCCGGTGATGCCCAGCAGCACGAGGAGGACGCCCGCCATCATCGTGCACATGAACAGGCCTTCGATGCCGTGCTTGGCGATGATGCCCGCAACCACCACGACAAACGCGCCCGTTGGGCCGCCGATCTGTGTTTTCGAGCCGCCCAGCGCGGAGATCAGGAAGCCAGTGACGATGGCGCAGTACAAGCCCGCTTGCGGCGACACTCCGGAAGCAATCGCAAAGGCCATCGCCAGCGGCAGCGCGACGAGGCCTACGGTCACACCGGCGACCAAATCGGAAAGGAATTTGTGGCGGTCGTAGCCGCGCAGCAGGAGTATCGATTTCGGGAGCCAGGCTTCGACGGCGGGTGTCATGCAGCGTTCTGTCCAGAGAAGAGAGTGTCTATGCAGATTTTAGCAAAGAGCAAGCCAAGATGGCCGAGCGGTGAAAGGAGGTGTGCTTTGAAGAGAATCTTAGTCTGACGCGGACTGATGGGCGCTTATCCTATTTTGGTCAGTCCGCGGCTTCGCTGCGTGGAACGGCCGGCTTCCAACGCAAAACCGGTTTGCGTGCCGCGCCGACTTCGTCGAGGCGGCGGACGCGCGTCGTGTGCGGCGCAGTCTTCACAATTTCCGGTGTCGTCGCGGATTCTTCCGCGATGGCTTTCATCGCATCGATGAACAGGTCGCATTCTTCCTTGGACTCGGATTCCGTCGGCTCGATCATCATCGCTCCCGCCACAATCAGCGGAAAAGCCGTGGTATACGGATGAAAGCCGTAGTCGATCAGCCGCTTGGCGACGTCCATGGTGCTCAGGCCATTTTTCTTCTGAATGGCGTCGCTGAACACCACTTCGTGCATAGAGGGAAGGGAATAGGGCAGTTCGTATACGCCCTCGAGCTGCTTTCGAATGTAATTCGCGTTCAGGACGGCGTCCTCCGTGGCTTGCCGGACGCCGGGGCCGTAAGCAAGGAAATAGGCCAGCGCACGAACCAGCACGCCAAAATTACCGGCGAACGCTTTCACTCTGCCGATGGAATCCGGCCGCACCGGTTCCAAGGCCAGCCGTCCGCCTTCTTTTTCAACGAGGATGGGCACGGGACGGAACGGCTCGAGGATCTTCTTCATCGCCACCGGGCCGGCGCCGGGCCCGCCGCCACCGTGCGGCGTCGAAAACGTTTTGTGCAAATTCAAGTGCATCACGTCGACGCCAAGATCGCCGGGGCGCGTCACGCCCGTGAGGGCGTTCATGTTTGCGCCGTCCATATACAGCAGCGCGCCTTTGGCGTGCAGGATTTCCGCGATCTCCGGAATTCGCTGCTCGAAAATTCCCAGGGTTGAGGGATTGGTGATCATCAGCGCTGCAACGTCTCCGGTCACCAGGTCGCGCAGCTTTTCGACGTCGATCTGTCCGTGCGATTCGGACTTGATGTTTTCGACTTCGTAACCCGCGATCACCGCCGTCGCGGGGTTTGTTCCGTGCGCGGAATCCGGAATCAAAACCTTTTTCCGCGGATTCCCTTGCTTCTCCAGGTACGCGCGAATCAGCAGCAGACCGGTCATTTCGCCGTGCGCTCCGGCCGCCGGCTGCAGCGTGATGGCATCCATGCCGGTGATTTCCAGCAGGCATTTTTCGAGCAGGCGCAGAATCTTGAGGCAGCCTTGCGAAAGCTCCTGCGGTTGATAAGGATGTTCTGTGGCAATCCCGTCGAGCCGGGCGACGAATTCATTCACGCGCGGATTGTATTTCATGGTGCAGGAGCCCAGCGGATACATGCCCAGGTCGATGGCGTAGTTCCACGTCGAGAGACGCGTGAAGTGGCGGAGAACTTCGATTTCGCTCACCTCGGGGAAACCTTCGATGCCCGCGCGCCGGTGATGCGCGCCGAGAGCTTTGACGGGATCGACGGCGGGCACATCGAGCGGCGGCAATTCGAACGCGCGCTTGCCCGGCGAGGATTTTTCAAAAATCAGCCCTTCGCTCTGATTCGTGTGTCTTGAAGCCTTTTTGATTCTGTCTTTCATTCTCGGCTTTCTGCTTGTAGTGGCGCAGCATGCTGCGCCGCTACAAAGGATGCGTTTCCTTAAATCGGCCGCTGAAGCGCACTTCTCAACGCTCCCGCGAATCGCTCAATTTCCGTGCGCGTTGTTGTTTCCGTGACGCACACTAGCGCGTGTTTGGTCAGTTCCGGATACGGCGTACCCAAGGCGAGCGGTCCAATAATTTTTTCGCGCAAAAGTTGCGAATTCAATATTTTCACCGAGCGCGGCATCTCCACCGTGAATTCGTTGAAGAACGGCGCGTCAAACGTACGCCGCACGCCAGGAATCTTCAGCAATTCCGTCAGCGCGAACTGTGCCTTGGCCAGATTCTGCTCCGCCATCTCGCGCAAGCCTTCCTTGCCGAGCAGCGTCAGGTGCACCGTGGCGGCCAGCGCGCAGAGCGCCTGGTTCGTGCAAATGTTTGAAGTGGCCTTCTCGCGGCGGATGTGCTGCTCGCGCGTAGCGAGCGTCAGCACAAAACCGCGCTGGCCTTCGGAGTCCGTCGTTTGTCCCGCGAGCCGCCCGGGCATTTGGCGGACGAATTTGTCGCGCGAAGCGATCACGCCGGCGAACGGCCCGCCATAGCTCGGCGGCAGCCCGAAGCTCTGGCCTTCCATCGCCACGATGTCCGCTTCCGCCGGCGGTTTTACGATCCCCAGCGAAACGCCTTCCGCAATCGCGACGACAAGCATCGCGCCGGCCGCGTGTGTGACATCGGCGAGCGGCGCGTACGATTCGACCACGCCAA
>WNFF01008437.1_pt1 | contig 10414 bp, 7 predicted proteins | sample 5400441 | NCBI WGS metagenome assembly WNFF01 (sample SAMN13153345, study PRJNA577476) | soil metagenome | isolation source: 120 cm saprolite under Douglas fir tree site 2 hole 3 replicate 1 | place: USA:California | collected 2015-04-18
TTCCACCTCCAGCGACTCGAGTTTCTGCCTCTTCTTGGCAAGGATGGAAACGACGTCAGTTGCCGTGCACGCTCCGAGCGCAACGAGAAGAAGCTCCATCGGTCCCGGCGCCCCGTTCGAAGAACGATCCGAATCGAGCGCCACCATGTGGCCCGAGGGAGCCTGGGCCACGAATCGCTCCTTGCCCACCCATTGCACGCGCGCCGTTTGCATCGGTACCTCCATCAAAACTGGGTCTGGAAAATGCGAGCATCCAAGTTGAGCCTAGCAGAGAGAAGCTATCGTGGGAATCTGGGTGCGCATGGGGGTCAACAGAAGAACCCCGCCCTTGAAAAGCGTCAAGAACAGGACACCCAAATCCCGTATCGTAACTCCGTGTTGATCTTTGGGGGTGGTATTATCCGTTCGCGTGGCACAGTCAAGAGAGAACGAGAAGCGGGCCGCCGGCAATTTGGGAGTTGAGCTTGGAGAACAGATCGAAGTGAGAGATAGCAGCCCCAAAAAACAAAGGATGCCGCACCCGGCCAGTCTCGCGGGCATGGAATATTTCCTTGTTGCAGTGATCGGAATCGCCGGGTTGGTTACCCTCCATGCCGTGCCTCAGACGGGGTCAGATGTGCGCGCCCGCGAGCTGATCCGAACGCTGAAGCTCAGTGTCCTGCCCAAAGAATCGGGATATCTCGGGATCATCGGGCGATCTCGGCAAACTGTTACCGTGGATGGCCGCACCTTGGCTGTTCAGAGCCAAAACTACTACATGCTCACGCGCGACCTGCCCATCAACTATCTTCATTGGCTCGCGCCCGACGATACCCACATTCTTATCGAGGGTGGCCCGGTGGACTATTTCATTTTTCATCCGGATGGGCGCGCGGAGAAGGTTATCCTCGGCATGGACCTCGCTGCTGGGCAGAGGCCGGTGGTAGCGGTGCCCGGCGGTTGCTGGAAGGCGCTCCGGCTCCACGACGGTGTCAGTTACGCATTGATGGTCAACACGCTGTCGCCGGAGTTTACCTCCGACCGCGTGAAGATTGGCGCCGGAGCCGGCTGGGTGAAACGCTACGCGAATTCCGCTCCATGGGCGACCCCCGAAGCATTGCGCGAACTGATTGGTCCCAATTGGACAGCACAATAGACGTGTGGGCCAGGTTTTGGGCGGTTTGGGGGGTCTCTATTCTCAAGCTTCCCGAGCGAGGGGGCGGTCCTAATCCTCGAGGGAGCTCGTTAGCTGAGGACTTCGCGTTCGGGGACAGGGTCGATCAGCGGATTGGGAAGGTGGCGCAAGCGCGATACGAACGCTTGTACCAGTTCTGGATCAAACTGTGCGCCGCCGCAGCGTTCGAGTTCCTGGAACGCCTCATCCGGGGTGCGCGCTTTCTTGTAGGTCCGTTCGGAAGTGATCGTGTCGTACGCATCGGCGATGGCAACGATGCGCGCGCCGAGTGGGATCTGGTTGCCGGCGAGTCCCTGCGGATAGCCCGACCCGTCATAGAACTCATGGTGATGGGCGACCATCTCACGGATTCGCTCGGTGCCGCGTAGCGGTTCCAGAAGCTTTGCGCCGTATTCCACATGCCTCTTCATCGTCTCCCACTCGTCGGGATTGAGCGGGCCGCACTTATTCAAGATCGATTCCGTGATGCCAACCTTGCCGACATCGTGCAGCATGCCCCCAAGGCGAATCTCTTCGATTTCCGGGCCTGCCAGGCCCATGGCTTCGGCGATCAGGACAGAGTAGCCGGACACTTTTTGGGAGTGGCCCTGCGTGAACTGATCCTTCGCATCCACGGCTAGCGCGAGCGAAGTCAGTGTGTCCATCACGACGGGTGGCAGGGGTTCGAATGAGGACGCGGAGGATTTCTGGCTGCCACTGCCATTCGGACGCGAAGTCGCTGGTCCCGTTTCGGAGAGCGATCGGGCGAACTGCTCGATCCGGCTGTAGATTTCAACGAACGCATCGGGGCCAGTGGAGAACAGGCGCTTCAGTGTGACGCCGAGATAGGCTTCGAGGACATCACGCTTCCATTGTTTGGAGTCGTCGGGATTAAAGTGATCCGCGGTGGAGACCGTGTTGCCGCCCTGGTGCTTGGAAAGATACATCGAGGCGTCCGCAACCTACTCCGAAACTGGAAGTGACGTTCTTCTCGCGCATCACGGGATCGGAGGCGATCCACGAACGGAGCTTTGTGGCGAGCTGCTGACTCTGGTCGGCGTCGGTTTCCGGCATCAAGATTACGAACTCGTCGCCGCCATATCGGGCCACGACGTCGGAACGGCGGCAATTTTGATCCAGAATATGGGCCACACGCTGCAGGACGAGGTCGCCATCCAGATGGCCATAGAAATCGTTGACGAACTTAAATCGGTCCAGATCCATCAAGACCAGCGAGAAGGACCGGCCAGCACGCGTCGAGCGTTTCCATTCGCCCGAGAGCGCCTCCATGAAGAAGCGATGGGTCTTCACTCCGGTTAATCCGTCGGTGATGGCTTGTTCTTGCGCCTTTTGGAATGTCAATGCATTGTGCAGCGCGCCTGAAATCAAGTCCGCCAGAGTGCCGAGAAACAGGATTTCTTCCTGAGGGAAGTCAACGCTCTTGTCGGTTTCCACGTACAGCACGCCGTGCAATTGGTCCGCGTACACGATCGGGAGCGCAATGGCGGAGACCGAACCTTCCAGCACCGGCTCCATGCCGGCTTCCGTTGAATCCTGGTAGGTCACCACGGCCATCTGCCCGGTGCGCGCGACGCGTCCCACGACATTGCCGTCCAATCCCAGGCGGCGCCCCAGAACTCCCTTGCGGATGCCGGCCTCCGCCTGGACGACAATTTCCTTACTCGAATAATCGAGCAACCCGATGCCGATGTGAGAATAGTCGAGTCCCTGTTCGATCTCTTCGGCGATTTTGGCAAGCATTTCATCCGGGTTGAGCGTTGTGATGACGTTGCGGGAGATATTGTTGAGCATCGAAAGATGACGCGATTTCGCCCGCTCTTCGCGGAAGAGCCGGGCATTCTCCAGCGCAATGACGGCTTCGCTCGCCAGTACGCGCATCATCTCGAGGTGGCCCGTGTCAAACGCGTCTTCCCTGGGGCTTTGTACCGCCATGACGCCAATGACGCGTTCATAGAGCAGTAAAGGCACGCCGCAGAAGGAGCCGTTATCCTGCCTGGAGATCAAACCGACCTTGCGCAGCTCTTCGGCATAATTCTCGCGGATCAACAGGGGCTGCCGCGTACGCATCACATATTCGGTCACGTGCTGGTCGCTGTAAGGCCGGGACCTTTTGGGCTGGGTCACGCCGTCACGGACCTCGATCTCAAAACGGATTTCGTTGTGCACGGGATCATGCAAGGCGATGTAGAAATGATTGACGTCGACCAGGCGCTTCAATTCGGACAAGATGGTTGCGAAAAGCGCCTCCGGATCGAGAGTCGAGCTCAGCGCGCGGCCGATTTCGTTGAGCAAGTGTAGCTCTTCGGAACGGCGGGCCGTCTGCTGGACGAGGTAACTGTTCTCCACAGCCATCCCAATTTGATGGCCCAGCGCAAGCAGCAGGCGAAGCTCCGCCGGCGTAAAGCGGCGGCTGTCGGGTGTGCCGAGGAACAGCACGCCGAAGGCTTGCTCCTTCGCTTGCAAGCTGATGCCGACGACCGTGCGCAGGCGCTGGCTCATGGCGAGCTGCCGGAAACGCCGGAAGGCCGCTTCTCCTTCCAGTGCGGCCCAGGCAGCATCGCGGCCCAAATCGCGAAACACCACCAGACCGCCCAGGCGCGAAACCAAGTCCACTAAGTGATCATCGAGGCCCTCTTCCTGCGAGGCGGCGCAAAAATTTTCCGCCAACCCGACGGCAACAACCGAAGTGGGGCCCTGAGCGTTGCCGTGATGCAGGAATAAGGCTCCCGCGGGCATTCGAACCACGCTCAGCACCCGTTCGAGCGCGTGCGACAGCATCTTCTGAATCTCCGTGCCGGCGAAACCGGACGTCGCGAGATTCACGTTCGAAAGAGCGAGCATGTTGTGTTCAACGCGCCGCTTTTCTTCCTCATATATACCCATCACCATCAGCGCCGCCGCGAATAGCTGTGGGAGAATTTCGAGCGCGCGCAGGGAATCGGCCACCCGGATAGGGAGCAACAGCTCACCGATCGCAACCGCGCCCCAGCTGAGGAACGAGATGGCCAGCAGCAAATCGGCGAACGTTTCCTGGCGGCGGCTTTCCTGATAGAACAGCCATGCGACCCCGAACAAAACCAGCGCGACGCCGAGTTGCGGGGAAACACTGACGCTATGCAGATAGAATGCGGCCGCCCACAAGACGAAGAAAGCGCCCAGGGCAATCTGAGGACGGACCCAGGGCCGCGCTTCCGTATACACTCGCGCCGTGCTGAAAAACAGCAGCGCCGCCGCGGCCAGCAGCCACTGGTTCACCGCCGACTGCCACGGCGCCACGGCGATCCAGGGCTCCAGCGCGGGAGTCAGGTAATGCAAAGCGAGCAGACACCACCCGGCGCTCCATAGCATGAGATATGCCTGGCGCCTCATACTGTGCATGTAGGCGAAGAAGCCCGAAGTCAATGCCGAGGCCGTCAGCAGTGTGATCGCAATGATGCTGTCGGAAGTCATCAACTCAGGCACACTCTCACGAAAGAAATTCGCCGTGCGCTCCGAAGAGAGCTACGAAAGCCCGCGACGCAAAACCATGAAGGTAAATCCACATCAGAGATAGCTGGGCCGCCAATCATTCGGGACAAGCGCATCGATACTTCGTAATACCACACCCGTTCCGCGAAATTTCCGCTCTTTTGCGACTATAAAGGACGCCTTTCCGGGCGGTCAAGGGTACGGGGGTACCAGACAGGAACAAGGGGCGTAAGTCATCGAACACACGCCGAATAGCAGAAAATTGACATCGGATCGAGTGATGGTCCAGTTTACGTCAACGGCGTTTGCCGGGGGTATATGACCTGCTGCTTGAGGCAGAATGACAAATTGAAATCTGTGGCAGGTTAGCTTCGCTCTGGGGCACGCATCGGGCGAAGACTGGCAAGGCTCTTCAACATGTTGTACCAGAAAGGCGCGCCCAGGCTGAGAAATGCCATGGCGACGAGAAGACCCGGCAATTCATGTTTCACTGGTTTCCAGCCCTGCCATTTTTCGGGCAGCAGCTGAGACTCAGAGCGGGCTAGCTCGCGCTTAAGCGATGCGGAGTGATCGATCAGCTTGTCAGCGTCGCTAACCAAGTCGCCGTTAACTTCCTGTTCATACGCGGTGACGAGATTTTCGAGCGCGGGATCTTCATCCACAGTCGCCTGAAGCCAGGAAACCGCGTCTTCCCGGCTGGCAAAGCCGGGCATCGCTTCTAGCGCCTTGGCTGCTCTGGCTCTCGCTCCCGCATTGGCTTTGTCTTCTATCGGCGCAGACGCCGGAGCGGGTCTCCCACGTTCCTTCGCAGGAGTTTTCCGCTTAGCTTGGTTTGCGTCCTTAGTTTCTTCGCTTTTCGCCGGCGACTCCGGGGTCGCCTGAGCGGAAGGCAGCGCGGCTTGACCACCATTTCGAGCCGCTTGAAGGTCACTCGGAGAGTCCTGAATGTCATTGGGCGTCGCCGGGCCGCCACCACCGGGTTGCGGCAGGGCACTGCTCGGCGACGGAGCAATTCTGCGTGAGGCCGGGCGCGGCTTTGGTTTTGGCTGCTCTGCGCCAGCCTGGACAGGCTGCAGAATGACGATCATAGCCTTGCGGTAAACGTCGGGCACAACACTCCGCGCACCTTCTCTTGTTCGCGGAATTTGCTCTGCCTGCTTGATCATCGCTTCGGCGCTCCCGGCCAACTCAGCGCGCAACTGCGCGTCGGAAGAAAGCGTCTGGAACAATCGGATGGCGTCCAGATGTGCGCCGAAGACAAAAGCCAGGGAGAGCATAACCGTTACCACGCGGGCCTGAAGCGTGAACCGTTGTGAGGCCCGGGCCATCACCTGGTCGAACGACGATTTCAAGCCTTCCCGGCGCGGTTCCGCAGGGGTGCGAACCTGAGCTACTGCCTTTTCCACCGCTACGGCAACGCCACCGTCGTCGAAATCCGGCATGTCGTGCACGACTCTTTCAACTTGTGATGATCCGGACCTCACTTTGGGGAGCGACTCGCTCTGCGCCTCCCCGGCAATCACGAGCATCGCGCGCTGGGCGGGGTCGGGCAGAGTGCCATGCAGTGGCTCGGAGAGCTTCTCAAGAGCAACGACAAGCTCTTCAGAACGGATCGACGTGGCCAGTCTCCAGCGGCTGAGCAGCCCAACGAACACCGCTCCGACAATGGCGCCGCTCCGCCAAGGATGTTCGCAGAGATTGAGCAGGGGCACGTAGCTTGCGACAAGGTCCGAGAACTTGCAGACATCTAGAAACGATAGGTACTTGATGGTCGCAAGCGCGAGGGGCCAGACGAAAAATCCCGCCAGCGCGCCCAACAGCCAGGGCCGAAGCGGGATCGCACTCGCCGCCCACTGGAGCTTTCCTGCTGCTTCCGCAGGTATGAACGGAAGATCGTCGGCTCGAATGCAAAAGCGCGAAAATGCCGAGTCGGAAATCACCGGGTGACTCAGAACTCTACGTGAGATTTCTTTGGCGTAACGTTTCGCGTCGCGATCGGCGCTGGTCGTCTCGAGCAGGTCCGCGAGGCCCCTCCGCAGGTTCGTGCCTCGCAAGCCGAGAAAGCTGACGACAGCCTGCGTGCCCACGACAATAACCAGGCTCAGGCCAAGCATCACGGCGGAAAAGGCAATCACGGTATCGAGGTGTTGCATTGTCATCGTCTCAGGCTGGTTGTTAAGAGTTTAGAACAGGTGAATCCGGGGAGCGCAGAAAAAGCCGACTGGAGTATCCTTTTCGTCAATCCCTGGTGGTGTGAAACTCTGTTCGGAGCGGCTCGCGTTCCACCGCAGGTTCGGCTAAGATGGAGCGTTTTCATCAGCGGGAGAGGCCTGCGGAACGTATGGCAACCACTCCAAACGCAACTGGAACGGCTTCGGGCGGGATTCGTGTCCGGTTTGCTCCTTCACCGACGGGCTACCTGCATGTGGGCGGTGCGCGTACGGCGCTGTTCAACTGGTTTTTTGCACGCCGGCAGGGCGGCACGATGATCCTGCGCGTCGAGGACACCGACGTCGAAAGAAACCGCCCGGAACTGGTGGAAGGAATTCTGGACGGATTGCGCTGGCTGGGTGTTGGTTGGGATGAGGGGCCCTACTTCCAGTCGCAGCGCCTTGATTTGCACCGGGCGGCGGCGGAAAAGATGGTCGCTTCGGGCGCGGCGTATTTCTGCGATTGCGCGCCGGAGAAATACACGGGAGGCGACGCGGTCGAAGAAACCGACGACGCGAAAAAAGAAGCGGGACCGCGGCGCGTCACGCGTTGCGTGTGCCGCGAAGGCAAGCCGGGGTTGAATACCAGTAACGCAGCCATTCGCTTCCGCGTTCCGCTCGGGGCCTCGACGAAATTCGACGACTCGGTGTTTGGGCCGCGCGAAGTGGCCAATGAAGAGATCGAGGATTTCGTTCTCTTGCGCTCGCCCAAGGAAGGCCAGACGCACGGCGCGCCCACCTACCAACTGAGCGCCGTCGTGGATGACATCGACATGCGCATCACGCACGTGATCCGCGGCTCCGACCACATCTCGAATACGCCGAAGCAGGCGTTGCTGTATCGCGCGCTGGGCGCCGCGCCGCCTGTGTTTGCGCACGTGCCTCTCATCCTCGGTCCGGACCGCACGCGACTCTCGAAGCGCCATGGCGCCACCAGCGTGGGCTCCTATCGCGACGAGGGCTTTTTGCCTGAGGCGTTCCGTAATTTTCTGGCGCTGCTCGGATGGTCGCCGGGCGAGGACGCCCAATTCCTGCGCACGTCCGAAATCGTCGCGCGTTTTTCGCTGGAAGGCGTGAGCCGCACCAATGCCGTGTTTGACCGCGCAAAACTCGAATGGTTCAACACGGAGTATCTGCAGAAGCTGCCCATCGACGATTTGCTGCCCGCTGTGCAGGCAGAACTCGAGCGCGCGGAAATCTGGCAGCCGGAATGGGCTGGAGCGAAACGCGAGTGGTTCTCGAAGACCGTGGACCTGTTGCGGCCGCGCACGCGACTGCTGCCGGATTTTTCAACGTGGGCGCGAGCATTCTTCAGCGATTCCTTTGAATATAATGCGCAGGCCCGCGAGAAATTCTGGAAGGATGAGCGCCTGGGCGCGATGCTCGGCAAACTCGCCGACGGCCTCGGGGCGCTCGCCGATTGGAACCACGACGCGTGCGACCACGTCTTGCGTGAGCTGGCCGCGGCGGAAGGCGTCAAGGCCGGTCTGCTGATCAACGGGACGCGCGTGGCGATTGTGGGGCAGGCGGTGGCGCCGCCGTTGTTTGAAACGATGGTCGTGCTCGGGCAGGAGCGCGTCGTAAGCCGCCTGCGGCGCGCCGTCGAAGCGTTCGTAGCGCGCTGACACAGTTGTATTTTAGGCGTCGCTCACATCACAGAAGAGCCGCGTATTTCTCGCGCCAGCGGCTAAAGCCGCTTGATTTTGCGATGCTTAACGGCGCGGCTGAAGCCGCGCCCCACAAACATTCGAGATACTCACACAGACCCTTGATGGGTGGGAACCATCTCCAATTCCTCGTGAAAAATACTCAATCAACGAGTTATCTCATAAATAGACTTTGTGGGTCGCGGCTTCAGCCGCGACATCAAAACGCCCGTAAAAACTGGGCTTTAGCCCCTGAAGCGCGCATCACACTCCACCTGCGCGGATTTATGAGACAAGTTCTAGTGCTGCGAAGGGAATTTCACCGACGGGGCCGGGGCAAAAATATTGGTGTTCACGGGGTGCGTGGGCGTATCTACCGCGGCGATTTCGAGGTCGGCGGTTGCTGGAACTTTTGTCGGCGGAAGGCAGGCGTCCTGGTTGCAGGCCTGGTAGCCAACGGTGAGGGCGATTTTATTTGGGCCGAGAGGCGCTGCGCCTCCCACGCGCAGTTTCATTTTCACGGTAAACGAACCTTCGTAAACGCGCAGAGGCGTCTTCGAAAATCGAAACGCCCGCATCACTCCGCGCGGATAGGTCGTTTCCACCAGGGAGATTCCCGGAGGGAGGTCCGCCTGTATTTTCGTGGGGATTAGATAGTCCTCCGAAGGTTCGTGTGCGTTGATGTGGAAGCCCGGAGAAATCTTCGCTACGACGGCAATCTCAAATGCATGGCCGCGCGGCACAGGTTGAAGCGAAACGTACGCCTGCGGCTGGAGCACACTGGCGGCAGGCGGATAAGGGTTGTTCTGCGCGAATGCTATTGTGGCCAGCGCAACGAGCGCGAGCGATGCGAAGAGAGCGCGCGGCTTCGGCCTGTGATTGCCGCTATCAGATGCAGAGATATCCGGTGAGACCCTGGAGTTCTGCGCGTCGTCCTGAGAAAAGGCAAGCATATCCATTAGACGCTCACCGGGCTACCGAGTTGCTCGGTGAGGATGCGGCCCATGAGCTGCATCAGCGTTTCTCCCGTTTTCTCGAGAACGAAAGCACTAGCCGCGTCCGACCAGGACAGCTTGAAACTTGTGGTCAGCGCTGAAATCCAAATCTGCCGCACCGGTGTGTTCGGGCTGATGACAAATCTTGTTTCGTCGGCATCTTCGAACAGCACCTCGAGTTTTCCGCTTCCGCCCTCGACTTCAAAGCCATGCGCATCGCCTACTTCTTGAAGCCGGCGGCGCAGCGCTTCAAACGCAGTATCGCACCGTTTCTGAAACTCTTTTTCATCCATGACAAGTAAAGGGTACCGCGAAGCGGGCGAGCGAGCAAGGAAGGTGCGCAGGAGGTGTGTGCTAGCCCGTATTCGAATCACGACTTTTTCTGGTTAGTTCTCATGTAAATGTAGGCCGACAGGAATGCTGCGAAAGAAGCAAGCGCAATTATCGCGGCCCGTTTATCATGCGGATGCCTCACTCGATAAGAGATGTAAGGATGGTTTGTCTCAAGGTCGCATGTCATATTCGAATAGTTAAAACTCCCATGCTCACCAGACAAGCACCGGTCGACCATCAGCTCTTCTCGCAAAAATCTATAAGCGACAGAGATTGCAAAGAAGGCGGCGAGTAACGCCAACAGCAAGCACCACAATCTGGCTTTAGCATTCACGTTCCGTCTCCAAAAATCCTACTAATCTCTCCGCCCCCTAAACATTAGAGAATTCAGAGCAACCCACAAGGTCTTTGGCGGTAGTCACGTGCCGGCGATATTCACCGTGATGCACTTTAGGACGCGACCTGTCTACAACCTGCCACCTGCCACCTGTTACCCAATACCTACTACTCATAACGGAGCGCGTCGACCGGATCGAGGTTCGCGGCCTTGACTGCGGGATACATGCCGAAGAAGAGGCCAACGCTCAT
>WNFF01008879.1_pt1 | contig 10411 bp, 7 predicted proteins | sample 5400441 | NCBI WGS metagenome assembly WNFF01 (sample SAMN13153345, study PRJNA577476) | soil metagenome | isolation source: 120 cm saprolite under Douglas fir tree site 2 hole 3 replicate 1 | place: USA:California | collected 2015-04-18
GAATTTCATTCGCGTGTTCTTCGTGTTCATGCTGACCGGGCTGATAGCCGGGATTCTCTGGGAATTGCGAGAGAAAGAACCGGTGGTGGATCTGCGCATGTTGAAAGACCGCAACTTTGCGATTTCAACAGTTGCGATGTTTTTCCTGGGATTTGTGCTGTATGCGAGCACCGTGCTGATTCCGCAATTCTTGCAGCAACTGCTGGGTTACACGGCGCAACTCGCGGGAATGGCACTGTCGCCGGGCGGAGCGGTGATCATGTGCATGATGCCGGTGGTGGGAATTCTGGTGTCGAAGGTGGACACGCGGATCCTGATTACCTTCGGGTGCATCGTGTCGGCATCGGCGCTGTTTGTGATGGCGGGGTGGGATTTGGGATTGGATTACGGGCACGCGGTTCGGGCGCGCATGCTGCAGAGTTTCGGGCTGGCGTTTTTGTTTATTCCCATCAATGTGGCGGCATTCGCGTACGTACCGAAAGAAAAAACGAATATGGGTACGGGAATCATCAACCTGGCGCGGAACATCGGTGCAAGCGTAGGGATCGCGACGGTGACGACGATGCTGGACCGGCGGGCGCAGTTCCATCAGTCGCGGCTGGCGGAACACGCCAACAATTTCAGCGCGGCGTATCACAACCTGCTGAACGGGACGCAACTGAAGCTGATCGCGGCGGGCTCGACGGCGGCGCATGCCGGCGCGCAAGCGCAGGGGATGATTTACGGCACCATCCAGAGGCAGGCGGTGATGCTGGCGTTTATCGACAATTTCAAGATGCTGGGCGTGGTGTTTTTCGCGGTGATTCCGGTTTTGTTGCTGATGAGAAAGCCGAGAGCGCCGGCGGGGGGCGTGCCGGTTCATTGAGGAAAAAGTCTAGAGCGGCTATGAGCCGCCGAAGAGTTCTGATTCCAAATGGGGGGGCTACGATGGCAACACAAGCGGCAGTGGGAATGCAACTGAACGAAGCGAAGTTGATCCGTGCCGGACAGCGAGGCGACGAACAAGCGGTCGAAGCGCTGTTCCGCCGATACCAGCGGCCGTTGTTTCAGACGGCACTGCGGGTGCTCGGGAACACGGAAGATGCAGAAGACGCGCTGCAGGACGGGCTGCTCTCAGCGTATCGCAATCTGAGGCGCTTTGAGGGGCGGTCGCAGTTTTCGACGTGGCTGACGCGCATCGTGATCAACGCGGCGCTGATGCGCCGGCGGAGCGCGAAGGCGCGTCCAGCGATATCACTGGACGAAACACCGCGGGAGGACGAGCTCCCGGCGGCGGAACGCTTCGCAGATGATGGACCAGACCCGGAGCAGGTGTTTGCAAGCACCGAGATTCGCGAGATCATCAGCGAAAATCTGGACGAGCTTTCGCCGCTCCTTCGCACGGCATTCGTCCTGCGCGAAGTGCAGGGTTATTCGACCGGCGAAGCGGCAAAGAAACTCGGGGTTACGGAGAATACGCTAAAGGCACGGCTGTGGCGCGCGCGGCATCAACTGGCCGAGCGGCTGGGACGGCGTCTGCGGCGTATGAAGGATGGCATGACCGGAGGGATGGGCGATCCGGAATGCAGCTACTGCTAAAGAATGAAGTAACAACCTAAAGGACATAACGAGGTACGCGAAAATAGGCCGGCGGAAGCGCCGGCCGTTTCGTTTTGAAGCAAGACGGAGAAGACTTCTAAGTCGGCGATTCACGGGAAGCGGCGACGTAGCGGCCAAGGACGCGGAGGTCGCTCGTGGCGCTGCGGACTTCGGAGAGGGCCTGGTCGAGCCCGGTAACGTCAGGAGCTTCGACATCAATGAAAAACTGGTATTCCCAGGGACGGCCATGAATGGGACGGCTTTCGATTTTGAGGAGATTCACGCCGTTTTTGGCGAACGGCTCTAATGAGGCCAGGAGTGCGCCGGGGCGGTGGGCGAGACGCATGGCGAGGGAAATTTTGCGTCCGCTGGGAGAAAGCCATGCGGTCGCTTCGCTTTCCGGAACCAAGAGCACGAAACGCGTGAAATTCTCGGCGTTGTCCTGGATGCTTTCGGCAAGAATCACACCCTTGTAGTGTTCGGCAGCGCGGCGCCCGGCGATAGCGGCGCAGGATTTGTCTCCGCCGGACAGGGCTTCACGCACGCTGCCGGCGGTGTCTTCGGCAGGAACGCGCTTCCATTGAGGATGAGCCGCGAAAAAACGCTCGCACTGCGCGAGTGCCATGGGATGCGAAGCAACAGAGCGAATGTCCCCGAGCGAAGAGCCAGGGGCGGCAATGAGCTGCATTTCTATCGGCAGAATCGTCTCCGCTACAATCAGAAGCCGGCTGGATGGCGGCGGCTTCGCTGAAGGCGCCAGGTTCGCCCTGAAAGGCCACGCGCATGGTCTTCGGATCGGTGATGCTCATAGGCAGGCGTTATCTTGCAATAAGGAGCGCGAAACAAGAAGCAAAGATTCGCCAGAGGCAGGAAGAAATATTCAGTGAAGCGGTGAGTGCTGCGCTGGCCCGGAACGGAACCCTAACATTTTCGGAACAGACGAGGTTCAGCGGGCGGTCCTCGGGGAGTTCGCCGCGCGCTGGAGTTCCTGCCAGCGGTATAATCCCAGGTTGAGAATTGAGGAGTGCCATGAAAAGACCCGAGCCCACGGAATACGCCGAGTTTTATGCGAACTATGTTTCCAAAGTTCCGGGGAATGACGTTCTGGGTGTTCTCGAATCCCAGCGCGTACAGATGCTGCAGTTGTTCGCTGGACGGAGTGAAAGAGACGGAAGTTTCCGCTATGCCCCCGGAAAATGGACGGTGAAGGAGGTTCTCGGGCACGTCACCGATAGCGAGCGCATTTTTACCTATCGGGCGTTGCGTATCGCGCGTGGTGACCAGACACCGCTCCCGGGATTCGAACAGGACGACTTCGTCAAGAACGGCGCGTTCAGTGAGCGGACACTCTCCGGTCTCGCTGACGAGTTCGGGCTCGTGCGCGCGGCGAGTCTCGCGCTGTTTCGTTCTCTTCCCGAACAATCCTGGCCGCGGCGCGGAGTTGCCAGTCAGAAGGAAGTGACCGTTCGTGCCTTGGCCTTCATCACCGCGGGCCACCAGATCCACCACCGGCTCATTTTGGAAGAGCGCTATTTCCCAGCCATACCGCGCGCCTGAAGTATGTAGCTAGCACTGGCACAAACCATCGGGTGACTTGGCGGAGGGCGGAAAGAACAGGCGTTCGCCACACGTTCGCCATCAGAGATCCCTTCACGCGGGCCGGGACGACGGCCAGAGACTTGACGCGGCACAGCGATGGGTGAGGTTGCGAGGGGGGCCGGTGGCTGCTAAAATTCGGTGTTTGCTGGGACGCAGCCGTCTGCGCCGTAAGCGCAGGCGGCTTTTTCGTCCGTCTGGGATGGCGTTCGTAAAACGAACGGCCCGCGACCCGTCTTATCGGCCTGACTCCCCTCGAGATTGCTTCGAGCGTGATTGCGGCGAGGAAATACCAACTCACCGGTTCTGGCCCCTGCGGAAGGGAGACTACGAGTGGCAAAGTACGATGTGGCGATTATCGGAAGCGGTCCGGGTGGCTATGTGGCGGCCATCCGGGCCGGCGAACTTGGCCTGAAAACGGTGGTGGTTGAGAAAGATCCCTACCTGGGCGGAACTTGCCTGCACGTCGGTTGCATTCCTACCAAGGTGTTGCTGCATCACGCTGAGGTTTACGACCATTTCAAAAACGGCGCCGAGCTGGGATTCGAGGTCAGCGGGCTGAAAATCAACTGGGCGAACGTGCTGGCGCGCAAGGACAAGATCGTCAAGAAGCATGCCAAGGGCATTGAGTTTCTCTTCAAGAAAAACAAGGTGGAATGGGTGCAGGGCTGGGGAAGGTATGAGGGCCCGGGGCGCGTCAGCGTGGAGAAGGATGGTAAGAAGACAGGGATCGAAGCGGCCAACATCCTGATGGTGAGCGGGTCCGAGGCGAAGTCGCTCCCTGGCATCGAGCCCGACCACAAAACGATTCTTACCAACCGGTCGATTCTCGAGCTGCCCGAAATTCCAAAAACATTGATTGTGGTTGGGGCGGGCGCCGTGGGGGTGGAGTTTGCATCCATCTACAATTCGTTCGGGACGCAGGTGACGATTCTGGAGGCATTGCCGCGCGTCGTTCCGGTTGAAGACGAAGAAATTTCTGTGGAATTGACCAAGGCCTTTCAGAAGAAGGGCATCCAGATTTTCACCGGCTCGGCGGTGGAATCGGTGAAGAAGGATGCCAAGGGCGTCACGGTTGCGTTTAAGGATAAGGATGGCAAGGCGCAGACGCTGCAAGCGGAAAAACTGCTCCTGGCGGTGGGCCGGAAGGCCATGACGGATGGTTGCGGACTCGAGAAATCGAAGGCCAAGGTGGAGCGCGGATTCGTTCACGTCGGCGATAACATGGAGACGGCCGAGAAGGGGCTCTACGCGATTGGAGACATTGTCGCCGGACTGCCACAGCTGGCGCACGTGGCGATGATGGAAGGAATCATCGCGGTGACGCACATCGCTGGGAAGCCCACTCATCAGATCGTGAAGACGAGAATCCCGAACGCCACGTACTGCGAGCCGCAAATCGGCTCGATCGGATTGACGGAAAAACAGGCACGCGACGCGGGGTACGATGTGAAAGTTGGGAAGTTTCCGTTTGTGGGCAACAGCAAGGCGACGATTCTGGGGAGTCACGGGGGATTCGTCAAAGTGGTTTCCGACGAATCGTATGGCGAAGTACTGGGGATTCACATCATCGGGCCGCTGGCGACGGAACTTCTCGCCGAAGCGGCGACGGTGTTGAACCTAGAAGGCACTATCGATGACATGATGAACATGATCCATGCGCATCCTACGGTCTGGGAGGCGATGGGCGATGCTTTTGCGAGTGTGAGGGGATTGCAGATTAACGTTTGAGATCTTGCCCGCTATCAAGAGAAATTGAACCGTGCTGAAAAATTGCCTCACCATCGATTTGGGATTGATCGGCTACGCGGAAGCTTACGCGTTGCAGAAGCGCGTTGAGGCCGCGCGTAAATCTGGATCTATCGAGGACGTTCTCTTGCTTTGCGAGCATCCGCATGTGATTACGCTGGGGAGAAGCGGGAAGCGCGAAAATTTACTGGCGTCCGAGCATGTGCTGCGGCAGAAAGGCGTGGAATTCCACGCCACGGATCGCGGCGGAGACATTACCTATCACGGGCCCGGACAGATTGTGGGGTACCCGATCCTGAATCTGGGCGCTATCCGGAAGGACGTAGTTTGGTACGTTCGTACGCTCGAAGAAGCAATGATCCGGGCGACGGCGGAGTTCGGAATTACCGCCGAGCGCGTTGCCGGAAAAACAGGAATTTGGGTGCGTGTTGGGAATGCCGAGGAGAAATTGGCGGCGATCGGCGTACACATCAGCCGGTGGGTTACTTCGCACGGATTTGCCTACAACGTGTCAACGGACCTGCGGAACTTTGAGCTGATCGTGCCTTGCGGGATTGCGGACCGGAAAGCCACGTCGCTCGAGAAATTGCTGGGGCGCAACGTTGACGAAGTGGAAGTCGCGCCGCGCATCACGAAGCACCTCGGAGAATTGCTCGGTTTGGAAATGAAGGAAGCGTCGGGAAAAGAACTGCTGGAGAGGCTCGGGCATGCCGAGCAGGCGGTCGCGGTTTCCGTATAAGAATTGGAGCCGGGAATGAAGAAGGATCTGACGCGGCAGCAGTACCTGGACCTGTACTACTACATGCGGCTGAACCGCGCCGTCGAAGACATGATGGTGAAGCTTTTCCGGCAGAACAAAATTGTCGGGGGGCTTTACTCGAGCCTCGGGCAAGAAGCGATTTCCGTGGGGACAGCGTACGCCCTCGAAAAAAAGGACTGGCTGGCGCCGATGATCCGCAACATTGGCGCGCTCCTGGTTAAGGGCGTTCGGCCGCGCGACATTTTCATGCAGCACATGGCCAAGTATGATTCGCCGACCAAAGGCAAGGACGGCACGAGCCACTTCGGGGATCTGGACGATCTGCACATCGTTTCCCCGATTTCGATGCTCGGCGATTTGATTCCAGTGATGACCGGGGTGGCCATGGCCGGGCGTTATTTGGGACAGAAAACCGTGGCAATGACCTGGATCGGAGACGGCGGCAGCTCCACCGGCGTGTTTCACGAAGGGCTCAATTTTGCGGCCGTCGAGAAAGCGCCATTTGTCCTGATTCTTGAAAATAATTTGTGGGCCTATTCGACGCCAGTTCGCAAGCAGGTGCCGCTCGAGAACTTGGCGGACCGCGCAAAGGCGTATGGCATTGACAGTTATATTGTGGACGGCAACGACGTGGTTGCGGTCTACTCGACGGCCAAAGAAGCGGTGGAGCGTGCCCGTGCTGGCGAAGGACCGATTTTGATCGAAGCCAAGAGCTTCCGCCGCATGGGCCACGCGCAGCACGACCCGGCCGAATACGTGCCAAAAGAGATGCGCGCGTATTGGGAAGCGCGCGATCCTATCGTCCTCTATGAAAAGTTTTTGTCGAGCGAAAAACTGCTCGATGCCAAGAGCAAGAACGAGGTCGACGAGAAGATCAGCACGCTGCTCAACCGGGAACGCGAGTTCGCGGAGAATTCGCCGCTGCCCCCGCCGGAACTTGCAGAAACCGGCGTCTACTGCACGGGCGATGATTGCCACAAGATTCGCGCGAAGTGGGAGCGCCCGGTTGCTGAAGTGACGCCGCCGCGATCGAGCGTCAAGGCGGTGTGGACGGTTCCAGGATTCGGCTCGGGCAAAGGCTCGGGCGGCGGGAACGCGCCGATTCACTTTGGCGACACGCATCCTGCGGCGCATGCCGCGGGAGATGCCGCGCAATCCACGAACGGCGGAAAGCCGGCGGCAAAGATTTCTGCAAAGGCCGCGCCAAAGAAAGCCACAAAGGGCGGAGCAGCCAGCGCTTCGAGAAAGGCGCGGAGATAGCCATGGGCAAGCCAAACGGAGGCGGAACGAATGGCGGCTCAGACGGAATGCAAATTACGTTCCTCGAAGCCATCAAACAGGCCATGTTCGAAGAGATGGAGCGCGACCCAGCGGTAATTTTGATGGGCGAAGACGTCGGCGTGTACGGCGGAGCCTTCAAGACCAGCGAAGGCTTGCTCGAACGCTTCGGCTGGGAGCGCGTGATCGATACGCCGATCAGCGAGAGCGCCATTATCGGCGCCGCTTGCGGCATGAGCTACTGCGGCTTGCGCCCCATCTGCGAGATGCAGTTCATCGACTTCATCGTGTGCGCGTTCAACCAAATTACGAATTTTGTAGCCAAGGGACATTATCTGTGGAATGCCCCGGCGCCGATGGTAATTCGCGGGCCGTCCGGAGGCGGTGTGCACGGCGGGCCCTTCCATTCGGCGAATCCGGAGATGTATTTCGTCCACACGCCCGGGCTGAAAGTGATTTATCCCTCGACGCCCTACGATGCAAAGGGTCTGCTCAAGGCCGCCGTGCGCGACAATAACCCGGTGCTCTTCTTCGAACATAAATTTCTCTACCGCCGCATCAAGGGCGAAGTTCCCGCAGGGGATTACACCGTGCCAATCGGCAAAGCGGTGGTGCGCCGCGAAGGGAAACACCTCACGATTCTTTCCTATGCGGCGATGATGCATACTTCGCTCGAAGCCGCCGAAGCCCTTGCAAAAGAAGGGATCGACGCCGAAGTGATCGACCTGCGTACCCTCCTGCCGCTCGATGAAGAGACGATTTTGAATTCGGTGAAAAAAACCAACAAATGCCTGGTCGTGCATGAAGACACGAAAACGGGCGGGATCGCCGGAGAAATCGCGGCAATTCTGTGTGAAAAAGCCTTTGGCGATCTAGACGGACCTTTGATGCGCGTCACGTCGCTCGATACGCCGGTTCCATACGCGCCCACGCTAGAAGAGCATTTTCTGCCCAACGCAAAAAAGGTTTTTTCGGCCGCGAAAGAACTCGCGCGGTATTAGGACTTTAGAGAAAAGAGGAGCGATCATGGCCGTAGACATCGTAATGCCACAGATGGGCGAAAGCATTTTTGAAGGCACCATCACCAAGTGGCTGAAAAAGCCCGGCGACAAGGTGGAGCGCGACGAACCGCTGTTTGAAATTTCCACCGATAAAGTGGACGCAGAAATCCCCTCGCCGTCCGCAGGCGTCCTGAAAGAAATCAAGGTCGGCGAAGGCCAGACCGTGCCGATTCAAACCATTGTCGGCGTCATTGATGCGGCTGGCTCCGCAGCTGCGGCGCCCGCGCCGGCTCCGGCGAAACCCGCCGCACCCGCAGCAGCGCCGGCAAAAGCTCCCGCAGCCGCTGCCCCGGCAGCGCCCAGGCCCGCGGCTCCTCTTCCGGCTGCCGCGCCAGTTGCCGCTTCTTCCGCTTCCTCGGGTTCCACAAGCGAGCGGATACACAGTTCGCCCCTCGTTCGGCGCATGGCCAAAGAGCACGGCATCGACCTCTCGACCGTTGATGGCACTGGCGCTGGAGGGCGCATCAGCAAACAAGACATCGAGGCGTTGATTGCAGCTGGCGGCGCCCCGGCTGCTGCTCCTCCCGCCGCGTACTCCGCTGCAGCTCCGGCAGGCTCTTTGCGACCAGTGCCTCCACCGCCTGCGGCCGCGCCGGGTGTTTCGGGCGGACAGGCGCATGTTGCGCTTGAAACGGCAGTCCCCCGCGAAAAAATGTATTTCGGCAATTACGAAGTCCAGCCCATGAGCACCATGCGCCAGCGCATCGCCGAGCACATGGTGGCGTCGAAGCGCGTTTCCGCGCACGTTTATTCCGTCGACGAAATCGACATGAGCAAGGTTGCCGCGCTGCGCGCGAAGTCCAAGGACGAATTCGAAAAGCGCTACGAGACCAAGCTGACCTTCATGCCGTTCTTTGTGAAGGCCGCTGTCGCTGGGCTGCGCGCATACCCCACACTCAACGCATCGCTCGACGGCACCAACGTCATCCTTCATAAGGAAATTAACGTCGGCATTGCCGTAGCGCTCGACTGGGGGTTGCTCGTGCCGGTGGTGAAAAACGCCGACGAGAAAAACATTTTGGGCATCCAGCGCAACATGAACGACCTCGCGGAGCGCGCGCGCTCGAAAAAGCTGAAGCCCGAAGAAGTGCAGGAGAGCACCTTCTCCATCACCAACCCCGGCGTTTTTGGCGGTCTGTTCGGGCTGCCGGTGATCAGCCAGCCGAATGTCGGGATCTTGGGACTCGGCGCCATCGAGAAGCGACCGGTAGTCATCAACGACTCGATCGCCATTCGCTCGATGTGCTATGTGACGCTCAGCTACGACCACCGCGTGGTGGACGGCGCCATCGCCCACCAGTTCCTTCACAAGGTCAAGGAAACGCTCGAAAACTGGAACGAGCCCGTTCTGTAAGAGTCTTTTTTCTCCACCGTCCGGTTCCAAGAAATAATGGCGAACCGCCGGCAGTCGAACTTCCGGGAAGTAAAGTCCGGGGCTTTACTCTTCGGGGCAAGTCTTCTCTCTTTCCCGGTGTCCGGAATTGGGATGAGTGTTCCCGCTAGTGGCGAAACGGAAACATCCTTAGCCAGTGCCCTTTTCCACAACCCATTCACTGGAAAGCCGTTATTTGCGCGCGACTGTTGGCAATGTGGCTGCCCGAGTATGCTCGAGCTGGGCAGCCGCCCGCACTTCCGGAAGCGTGGAGCAGCCTCTAATGGCCGTAGCGGCAGAAACCTCCAGGGATCACGAAACGATGCAATCTCGAATTCTCATTGCCGATGATCAGCAGGACGTTCTGGACGCCCTCCGGATGCTGCTCAAGGGACACGGCTACAACATCGAAACGGTCAATTCGCCGGCGGACTTGCTCGCCGCGGTGGCGCGCCAGGAGTTCGATATTCTTCTCATCGACTTGAATTATGCGCGCGACACCACGTCAGGACGCGAAGGACTGGATGTGCTTAGCCGGCTGAAGGAGATCGAAGACGCTCCGCCGGTGGTGGCGATGACCGGCTGGGCCACCGTGGGCCTGGCGGTGGAGGCGATGCAGTACGGTGTCAGCGACTTTGTCGAGAAGCCCTGGAGCAACACGCGGTTGCTGGAAATTCTCGAAAAGCAAATCGGCCTGGGCCGCGAGCGCCGTGAACTGCGGGCTCGCGAAGCCGAACAGAAAAGGGCCCAGCAGGAAGCCATCCTTCATCAGCAGGAGCAGGAACGGGAGATCACCGAAGCCAAAGCCATTCAGGAAAAATTGTTGCCGCGTGACCTCCCGCAAATGCCGGGATATGAAATTGCCAGCGCGTGGCAATCCGCTCGGCTCGTCGGCGGCGACTATTTCGACATTCTCCCGCTTGATGAAAAAACACTGGGACTTTGTATCGCTGACGTGGCTGGCAAGGGCATGCCGGCCGCTCTGCTGATGTCCAATCTGCAGGCGGCGGTGCGAGG
>WNFF01013847.1_pt1 | contig 10411 bp, 8 predicted proteins | sample 5400441 | NCBI WGS metagenome assembly WNFF01 (sample SAMN13153345, study PRJNA577476) | soil metagenome | isolation source: 120 cm saprolite under Douglas fir tree site 2 hole 3 replicate 1 | place: USA:California | collected 2015-04-18
GCGCTCTTGAGCGCGAGCGAATTCGCGACGGCTACATGGCCGGAGATGTGCGTGAGGATGACGGGATTCTTCGGCGCGACGGCATCGAGTAGCTGCCGATTGGGGAATCTTTTCTCGGACCAAAGCGTGTGGTCCCATCCGCCCCCGGTGATCCATTCGCCTTCTTTGTGCTGGGCGACTGCGGCTGCGAGGCGCTTCTGCATTTCTTCCGCGGAGGGCACGCCCGTAAGCGGGACGGCGAGTTCATCAGCGGCAGCGCCACCGAGATGCACATGGGCATCGTTGAAGCCAGGCATCAGGAACTGGCCTTTGAGGTTTATAGTCTCGACACCTTCCTGGCCGCCTCCGCAATCGAGTACGACATGGTCTATCTTGCCGACGCAGGTGATCCTTCCCTCGCTAATGGCCAGAGCTTCGGCCCATGGATGTGCAGGGTCATTCGTGTAGATGCGGCCGTGCGTGTAATAGGTCGTGGGCGGAGGTAGAGCTTTTTGCGCCGCGCCCGTTTTCGCATGGAATGCCGCAACGAGTGCGACGACAAGGGGGACAATCCCAGCAAGGAATCGAACGCGATTCTTGCGGATTCTCACCGGGATTTCTCCTCCGCAACTCCGGAGATTCCGAGGACGGTGAGCAATGCGCGCTTCAGACCAAGTTCCCGGCCGGCGGAATCGTACCATTCCTGCAACGAATGGGCGCCGCCGCCGTTGCCGCCAGCCCCGATGGAAATGGCCTCGATTCCCTGAGAGAGAGGGATATTCGCATCCGTCGAAGAGCGTTCAATGCGCGACTGATTCCCTACAATCTCATCGGCGGAGCGAAGCGCGGCCAGCAGCGGAGAATCCGGGGATAATTCGCCTCCTGGACGGCTGCCCAGCAGTTCAACCTTCCATTCCAGCTTGCCCTTGGAACGGTCGCGCGCGGATTCCATTTCGTCGCGAACGCCCGCGATCATGCACTCACGAAGCGCGGATTCGAGGCGGGCCAGTTCGTCCTCACTCTCCGAGCGAATGTCGACTTTCAGGCGCGCTTCATGGGGAATGGAATTCACCGACGTGCCGCCTTCTATCTGGCCGATGTTGAAGGTTGTGCGAGGGCTGGCGGGAACTTTGGTGTTGATGAAGCGAACCGAGCCGCGAACCAGAGCGTTGATGGGATTGGGCATGCCGAAGTCCGACCAACTGTGGCCGCCGGGACCGGTGATCTGGGCTTCGAGCCGGCGCGAAGCCAGTGCCTTCGTTGTTACGTGGTCGATGCCGGAGCCATCCAGCACCACAACCCCCTTGAGTTTCCCGCGATAGGAGTCCACGATGGCGCGCATGCCGCGCAGATTGCCTTCGCCTTCTTCGCCAACGTCGGCGACGAATAGAACCGTGCGTTGAGGCTTAAGGCGCGCGGACTGCACTGCGCGCGCCAGCGCCAGCAGCCCCGCCAGGCCACTTCCATTATCGGAGATTCCGGGCGCGGTCATGCGGCTGCCATCTCGGCGGACTTTCACGTCCGTGCCGGGAGGAAACACGGTGTCCAGGTGCGCCTGCAGTCCGGCTTCGACAAGCAGCAATTTAACGGCAGCGGCGCGCTCCGCTTCCTGAAAGGACGGCGCGGGGATTTCCGTGATGCGCGCCTGCTGGTCATTGACCCAGGAAATATTGAGCGTGAACCAATCGAGAGCCGCACGGACTCGCGCGTTGTCGGTAAGCCGTGAATTTTGGGCCTGGCGGGGCGTATGCGGAGAAGCGGCGGAGCGAACCGGCATAGCCAGAAGAATAACGCAAACGAAGGCGTGTTTCACCGTTGGGTTACAACGTTGTTCCCGGCTCAATTGCGCGCGGCCTCGGTGCAGAGAGCGAAAACTTCGTCGTCAGTAAGAACGCGTGGGGACTGCTTGGCGGCGTCAAAGATGCGCGTGACCGTGGCATCGTCAGCGGGAATGAGGTGCTTCTCCAGCCAGAACAGGACGTTGGACTTGCCGCTCAGCGGGCCGATTTCAATCACCTGGTCAAGTCCGAAGAGATGCGCGGGAACACCGCTGTAGACAGCGTTGGCGAGTTCGAGATCATTTTTGCGAAAAGCTTTGATGAGCGCGGCGGCGTGAACGCCAGTGGCGGTCCGAAATGCATCGTGACCAACGACCGGATAATTCGGGGGAATCATGGTGTGCGTGGCTTTGGCGACCTTTTCGCAATATTCCTTGAGGCGGGAAAGATCCTGCTGGATGAGGCCCATAAGACGAAGATTGACGAGCATTAATTCCATGGGCGTGTTCCCCACGCGCTCGCCAAGAGCGTTGGCTGCGGCGTGAACCTGGTGTGCACCGGCAGCAATTGCCGCGAGCGAATTGGCGATGGAGAGGCCGCGATCGTTGTGCCCGTGCCAGTCGATGCGAATTTTTTCGCCGGAAGGTTTCACGACTTCGTCGACGGCGAACTTCACGAGATTGAAGGTGCCGTTTGGTGTGGCGTGGCCCACGGTGTCGCAAAGAACGATAGCCCGCGCGCCGTTTCGAATGGCCGTCGAGTAGAGCCGCTTGACCGTATCGGGATCGGTGCGAATGGTGTCTTCCGTGACGTACATGGACGGAAGACCGTTCTCGACCGCGAACTTTACCGCTTTCTCGGTAGTGCGCTCGAGGTGATCGACTGTCCAGTCTTCGACCAGGCGGCGGATTGGGCTGGAGCCGAGAAACGTTGCGGCTTCAATCGCAATGCCTACATTCTGGGATATTTCCACGATCGGGCGAATGTCATTTTCATGTGTCCGCGCTGCGCAGTTGGGCTTGATCTTCATCCGGTGCGTGGCGATTTCGCGGGCCAGGGCTTCGGTATGCGCAAAGGCGCGCGGCCCGGCGCCGGGGAGACCGATATTTACCGCGTCAATTCCCAGGGATTCCATCAGATGCAGGATTTCGATTTTTTCTTCGATGCTGGGGTCAAAGACGGAAGGATTCTGCAAGCCGTCGCGAAGCGTTTCGTCGTTCATCAAGACGCGCGTGCCGGGAGAAATCGCTGGCGGCGTGGCGATGTTCCAATCGTAAATCCATTCGTTCTGCTGCAAGCGGGCCTCGTTTGGTGCGGAATCGATGCTTCTAGTTGCGCCTTCTAGTTGCGCAAAGTATAGCTCTGTGGCTGCTGCGCCGGATCGGGACGATACAGTGTCTTGCAGAATTCGCAGCGGTAGATTTCCGCCTTTGCGCCAATCATCGCCGCGACTTCCTTCGGGTAATCGTAGTAGCGCTTCAAATGACCGTTGCACAGCTTGCCCTTCTCATCTTTTTCGTCGCAGGCGCGCTGCTTGGGCTTGCGCGTTTTGATCTTGGGTGACGCTGCGGTCTCTTCAGGCATGGAGGTCCTCTCTACAATCCGTGGTCGCGGAAAAAGGTTTTCATGGCGCCGCGGGCGTTTCGCAACTTTGCGCCGATACCGTGGGAAAATTCAAATTGGAGAAAAGCGTCCGCGGCATGCTCCAGATCTGAGCCGTAGCGGTACCACCAGGGCTTTTCGCTGCGCGGCAGTCCGTCGACATCAATGTATTTCATTTGTACCATTTCGAGCAGCCCGGCCTTCCCATGGGTGCGGCCCCAACCGCTCGCGCCGCAACCGCCGTGCGGCGCTTCGGCGATGCCGAAATAACTGATGGCGTCGTTCACCATGACCGCGCCGGCGCGCAGTTCCGCGGCCAGGGCCATTCCTCGAGTCTTGCTCTTTGTCCAGATGCTGGCTGCAAGGGCAAATGGCGAGTCGTTAGCCTGTGTAATCGCTTCTTTCGCATCCTTTACAACTTTTATGGCGAGGATTGGGCCGAAGGTCTCTTCTTGAAACAGCTTCATCGAGGAATCGACACCGGAAATGACCGTGGGCTCGAAAAAGTTGGGGCCAAGGTCGGGGCGAGCGCTACCGCCACACAGAATGCTAGCGCCACGCGAAACTGCGTCGTCGACTAAATCGATCATGCGCCTCACGTGCTGCGGCCTGATGAGCGGGCCCACGTCGGTCGAAGGATCGCTTCCTGGACCGATGCGGAGCTTTTTCGTTTTCTCTAGACAGAGGGCTATGAATTTATCCGCCGCAGCTTGCTCGACGAACAATCGCTCCACCGAAAGGCAAACTTGTCCACAATTCGTGTAGCTACCCCAGACGGCGGCGCTAGAGGCTACCTCCAGATTCGCGTCCGCCAGAACGATCATGGCATCCTTACCGCCAAGTTCGAGCACGGAGGGGATCAGCTTTTTTGCGCAAGCTTCGGCGACGCGACGGCCGGTAGCCACGCTGCCGGTGAACATGACTTTGTCCGGCGATGCATCAATCAACGCCTGGCCGACTTCCCCACCCCCTTGAATAACTGTGACAAGACTTTCTGGGAAACCCGAGTCAACGAAAAGTTTCTCGATCAACGCGCCGCACTGCGGCGTAAAATCGCTCGTCTTGCACACCACCGCATTTCCGGCTGCCACCGCCGGAATGATTTGGCTCAATGGAATAGCAAGCGGGTAGTTCCACGAAGAAATGATGGCGACGACACCGATAGGGTCGTAAGCGAGATAGCCGCGCTTGGCCTTCGCGGCAGTGCTGTGATGCGGTACCCGCCGCGTGCGCAGAGCGGTCGCCGCATTCCTGGACCAGTATTCCGCCGAATCGAGAGCAACGAAAATATCCGCGAAGAGCGCTTCCACGCGCGGTTTGCCGGATTCCCGCACAACGGCATCCGCCAATTCATTGCGCGAAGCCATCATCCGTTCACGAACCACGCGTAACTTTGCGCATCGATCGCGAGCGGACAACTTTCGCCAAACGCCTTGGGCAATTCGCGCACGAGAAACGATCTCCGGGAGTAGAGACACCGGCGTTCTCTCAAAATGTGCAAGCACTTCCCCCGTGGCCGGGTTGATGGAAGGAAGCGTGTCGATCGGGATGGCTGTGGCAGCCATAAACGGGATTCTAACCGATTTTTGCGGCCGAAGGGTGGCCGAGCTATCCCGGCCCCGCGGACCTCGCAACCTTTCCGCAAGGGTCGGTTCCCGATCGCGTTAGCGGTCCGACTGCGGGGTGAAAAGCTGCAGGTTTTCGGCCTTCCAGCGCATCGCGTCGTGGATGCGGTTTCTTCCGCTGGGGTGGTCGAAGAAAATCCACTCTTCGACAGGCCCGGGATTCATCTTGCGATACTCGCCGAGATGAATGGCGCCTTGCGCGAAACCGTCGGGTTGCCGGCTGGCGTTCAGGCCGTACATATCGGCTTCGTGTTCGTTGGTGCGAATGTGAGTGTTAAAAAACGGCGTATACACAAATCCAAGAATCGTCCCCACGAGGAACACCAGCGGAAGCACCGCCGTATCGCCGATTCCGCGTATCTTCCATCGTTCACCCCAGCGGGCAAGGGCTCGTTCGAGCGACCAGCGCAGCATAGCGAAGAAAATCACGATGACAACCGAGAAGTAAAGAATGTCCTTGGGAATGTGGTGTAGCACGTAGTGCCCCATCTCGTGGCCCATGATGGACTGAATCTCTTCCGGCGACCCGCGCCGAAGGAGATTGTCGTTTAGCGTGATGCGCATGGTCTGGCCATAGCCGCTGACGTTCGCGCTCATGCGCGTAGTCTGGCGCGAAGCGTCCACCTGGTAGACCCTTTGCGCGGGAATACCATTGGCACGCGCAAGGCTCAAGATGGGCTTGGTAATTTTCGGATCGTCAAGCACCGTGTACTTGTTGAGCAGCGGGAAGATGAAGACCGGCGCAATCATGATGAAGAAAATCAGAAAGACGATGGAAACGCCGGCGCCCCAGATCCACCAGGTTCGCGGAAGCCGCCGGACCACGCCGACCAGCACCATCGAGACGACTCCGCCCAGCACCACATTTACTAGAAGAATGATGAGTTGGTCGCCGAGCCAGGGGACAAGCGTCTGCGTCGCTAGTCCGTACTGCCGCTCGCGGAAATAACCCTCGTACACTCCAAGCGGTGCGCCCAGAATCGTCGTGACGATCAGAAATTCCGTCCAATAGAGGAACGTCTGCAATGGTTTGAAGCGCGTCACGCGTTCAGCAACATTCCTCATCGCGGCGGACCAGCCAAAGAGAAGCAACAAAAGATAAAGCGCCGCGGCATAAAGAAAATCCCAAAGGATTAGCCAGTACCCGCCCTCGAAGTAGGCGTCAGAGCGCGCCCGCGCACTGGCGGGAATTTGCGCCAGGTAGGCGTCCGTGGCTGCGTCCGCGTCGAAATGTTCGGAAGGCTGCGCCGCTGCGGGGACTTGAATCACGTCCGGCATGACCGTCGCGGGCTTCACGCCCGGACCTGCCGTTTGCTCTGCGCAAGAAGCGCTCCCGCACGCAAGGGAAGCGAGAACGACAAGTCCCCTGAAGATAGTCCTGCGAAAAATCATAGTTGCTCCTGTGAACATGCTTTACGAGGCTAAAGCAAGAATAGTTTCCCGAGTGAAAAGAAAACATCCTACGGCTGGCCAAGCCGCCACGCTTCCTCGTGCTGGACTTCGACCATGACAAGGCCATGAGGAGGCACAGTCGGGCCAGATTTAGAGCGGTCGCGTAGTTCGTACAAGCGTTCGATGTCCGCTGGCGTAAGTTTTCCACGTCCTACGTCAAGCAGCGTGCCCACCATCTTGCGCACCATATAGCGAAGGAACGAACGCCCACGAACCGTGAATACCAATTCTTCGTTGTCCGCGGTGCGCGCCAACTCAGCCGAATAGATTTCGCGCTCGGTGGATCGCTCTCTGTCGTCCTCTTCGGAGCCCGTCGACGCTGCAAACGACGCAAAATCGTGAGTGCCGACGAAGCGTCCTGCGGCGTCGCGCATGGCGTCTTCGTCAAGCGGAAAGGGGTAGTGGAGAACGTAGCGCCAAATCATCGGCGGTACGATTCTGCCGCGATACAGGCGGTAGCGGTAGGTCTTGCCTCGCGCCGACCAGCGTGCGTTGAAGTCCGGGCCAACCTCCTCCGCACCCACGATTCGAATGGCGGGCGGGAGCAGCGCGTTCAGCGCCCGCTGAAAATCCTGCGCTGCTAGATGTGATTGCGTTCGAAAGCTGCCAACTTGGCCAAGTGCGTGAACCCCGGCGTCCGTGCGCCCGGTGCCATGCAAGACGACGTTTTCCTGCGTGAGCCGGCGGAGCACGCCAACAATTTCTCCCTGGATTGTGGGCTTGCCCGTTTGTATCTGCCAGCCGTGGAAATCCGTGCCGTCGTACGCGATGGTGAGTTTGAAATATCGCATGCAGAGGCGAGGACCGAAAGGTCAGAGCACGGTGCGAACGAAGCGGCTCCCTGGCTTCATGGCCACGCTGCCTCCGCGGCACAGCGGGCAATCTTCTTCCTCGTAGCTGGCGATGGGCAGTTGAATCAGCGACTGCGCTTCCACTTCGAAGTCGATTTTTCCGCCGCTCCGGTCGATCAGCGCTCCGGCAGCAACGACGCGCGCGCCAGCCTCTTCCACAACGCGAATGGTTTCCAGCGTCGAGCCCCCCGTGGTCCAAACATCTTCGACAACGAGCACGTGCTGGTCGGGAGCGAGGGAGAATCCGCGCCGCAGCGTCATCATGCCGCTGGCGTCGCGCTCCACAAAAAGGGCAGGCGTCCCGCCGCTAGGAGAGGGCTTCCACTCTGGCAGCGCCCGCGCAACTTCCTGCCCGATAATCAGCCCGCCAATCCCCGGCGAGACGACCGCATCAATTCTGGCGTCCGAAAAAAGCGCCGCCAACGCCTGCCCCAGCTTCTCGGCGAAGCGCGGATACTGCAGGACCAGCGCGCACTGGACGTACGTCCCGCTGTGCAGCCCGCTGGACAGCTCAAAGTGGCCATGGCGGATGGCGCCCGCCGCCTCGAACATCTTCAGCAAATCTTCGCGTTTCAGCATTTCGGCCCAGCTAACTGCCGCCAGCTCCTAAGCGTCGAAATGTCAGGAGATTAGCCGCCGCTTCCCGCGTTGTCAAGGAAGAGAGCCCCTGCTAGACTGCTTTCTTCGTCCGGCCGGCGCGGCGCAGCCTTCAGGATGGGTTCTGGCCATCTTCGACGGCTTGAATCGCGAGATTGTCAGATTTCAGTCGTGACCTCAAAACGGTCCACTGCCTGAAACAAATTCCATTCTGCGAACGTTTTACAGAGTTGAGTGGAGGACCCATTTCCCCAGCCTTCGGGCAAGATGCGCCGCAAAATCCGAAAGCAGCGCCCGCGAAGCCCGCCACGCCCATCGTGCCGGTTTCTCTTGGCTCCGCGAAGTACAACTACACCCGCACGCCCAGACCTTTTCCCAACCTGCTTGCGCCTTATAGCCCAATCAAGATCGCGCCGGCTAACCTCACGAATTCGCCGCGCGTCGACCAGCTCATCCATGACGGAAAGCTGGAGTTGAGCATGCAAGAAGCCGTGGAGCTGGCGCTGGAAAACAGCATGGACATCGTCGTGCAGCGCTACAATCCATGGTTCGCGGACACGGGTATCCTCAAGGCGAAGGCCGGCGGCTTTGGCGGCACCACTCCTGGCGCTGTGTTTGGCGGCTCGACGGCGAACAACCCATTGATCAATTACGACCCGCTGGTGACATCGACCATTAGTTACGACGATCGCAACGTCCCGGTCAACAACCCGCTGACTTCCGGTACAGGTACTGGACTTCTTGCGCTTACTGCCCTGGTCTTGCACAGTTCCGTATACAACTTCCAGTATTCCCAGGGATTCCAGACCGGCACTACGTTCTTTACCACATGGGACAATACGCGGAGCTCTTCCAGTTCTGCCGCGAACTTGTTTAACCCTTCAGTGACAACTCAGATTTTTGCCGGCTTTCAGCAACAATTGCTGAACGGTTTCGGACGCTCCGTCAACACTCGAAACATCCGCATTGCCAAGAACAACCGCAAGATCGCGGACTGGGCGTTCACCCAGCAAGCCATCACTACCGTCACGAACACCATTACTGCTTATTGGGAACTGGTCTTCGCCAGGGGAAACGTAAAAGTTCAGCAGCAGGCCGTGACTGTCGCTGAGAAGCTCTACAACGACAACAAGAAGCAATTGGAAATTGGCACCATGGCGCCGCTCGACGTCACTCGCGCGGAATCCGAGCTCGCCACCGACCGCCAGAACCTGATTGTGGCGCAGACCGTGCAACTTCAGGATGAGCAGACTTTGAAAAACGCCATCAGCAAAAATCCCCTGGCGCCTAATTTCGTGAACGTGGAAATCATCCCCACGAACTTGCCGACACCCCCGGAAGCTATCGAAGCCCCCACTTTTGAGGACGCCATTAAAGAAGCATTTGCAAAGAGGCCGGAATTACAGGAAGAAGCGCTCAACCTCTTAAATGGAGAGATTGACCTCAAAGCGACGCGCAACGCTTTGCTGCCGACGGCTACGCTAACAGCGCAGTACGGAACGGTCGGACTCGCCGGCGACCAGAGGACGTTCGCCTCTGCCACTGTGGCTGGGGCCCCGGTCGTAGACGGGACCGGAAAAGCGATTCCAGGCTTTTTTGTCCCTTCGACACAGGTGACTCTAGGTCCCACTTCACAGGCCGGATTTGGCGACGCCATGAGCACTCTGTTTCACAACCAGTTTCCGGACTACCAAGTAGCGTTGAACCTTCAAATCCCCATCCGCAATCGTTCGGCGCAGGCGGACAATCAGCGCGCTATCCTTACGCAGCATTGGCTCGAGGCGCAATTGCAGCAGTTGAAGAACGCCGCGCTCCTTGACGTGCGCAACACGTACATCGCCCTTACGCAAGACCGCGCGCAGGTCGAGGCCGCCAGCAAGGCGCGTGAGCTACAGCAACAAACTTTCGATGCCGAGCAGAAAAAGTATCAGCTCGGCGCTTCCACCGTTTACCTCGTCATTCAGACGCAACGCGACCTCATCAACGCACAAGGCACGGAACTCCGCGCCCTGGCCAACCTCGCCGAAGCCAAGGCCAGTTACGAACGCGCCATAGGCCGGACGCTCGAAGTCAATCGTGTCACCATCGCCGACGCCAAGACCGGCGAAGCCGAACGCGAAACGCTCATCCCCGGCACGCTGCACGGTCAGGTGGTCGGGACGGAGAAACTCTCGTTCAACCCCGGCCAAAAGTAGCCTGCTCAAAGCTACTCTGCTCGGCCAGGTCGCGACTCCCTGGCCGAGTTTCCTTTTTCTGGGCTTACACTAACCTTCGGTTCGAATCCAGACAGCCCGTCAAGCCGTCATCCACTCTTGACAAGTAAGAAGCGCGGGCATACGGTTTCTCGCACGGCCAGTCTTTCCTTCTCGGAAGTTCCCCATGAACTGCGAAACCATGCTTCAAGAGGAGAAGCCATGAGCGAAACTGTGAATTACAAGCATGCATTCTTTTCCACGCTTTTGATTTCCGGCGTACTCGTCTTGGGATCGCGGAGCGCTCCGCCACAGGAAAAGCCGCGAACTCCCGC
>WNFF01005427.1_pt1 | contig 10407 bp, 8 predicted proteins | sample 5400441 | NCBI WGS metagenome assembly WNFF01 (sample SAMN13153345, study PRJNA577476) | soil metagenome | isolation source: 120 cm saprolite under Douglas fir tree site 2 hole 3 replicate 1 | place: USA:California | collected 2015-04-18
GGCCCGCAGGAATTTTTCACGCGCTTCCGGCACGGGATACAGATGCGGGCTCACGTCCGCTCGCAGCAATTCCTCCCGCGACGCGTACCCCAGCATCCGCACCATCGCGTCATTCACGTCCAGGAATCTCCCGTCCGGCGTGGCGAAAAACAATCCTTCCTGAATGCTGTCAAACAGCTCGCGATACCGCCGTTCCGCCTCCCGCCGGTCGGTAATGTCTTTCAGAACATGAATGGTGCGCGTATCGTCGTCGGAAACGCCCGGCGTTCGCGAAGTAGAAACCAGAAAGATGCGCTCCGCCGATGCCGCCACGTACTCTTCCTTCGATCGCTGTGTATCCCGGCAGAACGGGCAGGGCAGATCGCTTCCCGTTTCCGCGATCTGCCTCAAGCTGCTCATGGCCTCCCCGACCAGGGCCACCGGCGGCACTCCGAGGTGTGACGCGAGCGACCGGTTCGTTCGAACGATATTCCACGCGCGGTCGTGCACCACGATGTAATCGCTGATTGCGTCGATGTCTTCCACCCACTGTCGTTTGGACCGCTCCAGTTGGGAGAATCGCCGGAAATTCTCCAGCGACAGCGCCGCATGACTCGCCAGCGCATGCAGCAATCGTTTCTCATCTGCGCCCAGCGTCTTTCCGTTCCGGATCAGACAGAGCGTTCCCAGCCTTTCGTTGTCGCTCGCCGCGATCCGTACGAACACAACCGCCCCCGGCTCTCCGGGAAAGGGCATGGCCGCGGCAATTTCCTTGGGTATCGCTCGCGTCTCCACATCGCTCTGGCTGGCTCGCGCGCACGAAATGAGCCAGTCTGCCACGGCTTCCGTTGTTGCGGCTTCTCCCGGCATGGCGTGAAGTTCCGTTTCGCGTCCGCGGTAAACGGCTACGCCTCCCCAGGTGGCATCCAGCATTCGCGTCGAACGCAGTGCAAAGTGTTTCAGAAAATCCGGCAGATGCCGGGACTGCGCCGCCTCAACGGCCAGTTCCATTAACTCTTCGGCGTGCCTCGACATCGATAGGTGGGGCTCCGCCCTTCCGCGCGGGGGCGTGAGGTGTTGCGACGGTCTTGTCCTTATTCTGCGCATCGACGTGAGGGAAGTGCCACGCGTCTCAAGTTGCGAGGCGTTGCTCTACCCCAACCCTACCGGGGAGTCTCAATGTGAGTCAATTGCCGGGAAGCATCGTGTAGCGAAATCGCCTATAGCGGCGGTGCCCCCGATTCTCTCTCCGTCTCAGCCTGAGACCTCAACCTGTTGAGTCCCTGCTGCCTGAGACAGATGGTACTCCAAAGCCCGTCTGCCATCATGTTCTAAATCTTCCATAACTTGCTGTTCTTCTGTTACTTACCGATGCTCGATCGGTTCCGGTTCGATTAGCCCCATCCCTCTCCGCCATGGCACCCCACGTGCCTTCTCTTACGCGGGGCATCTTCCAATCCTATGAGGAGTAGTGTCGATGAGAACTAGTCGGTGGAGGAAGTGGGCTGTGGCTACAACTGCGGCGCTCGTTTTTTCGGGCGCTTCCGGATTTGCTCAGACAGGCTCGACGGACGAATCCAAGCGCAAGGTCAAGACCAAGACGGCACCGCAGTATCCCGAACTCGCAAAACGGATGAACGTTTCCGGCAGAGTCAAAATTGAGGTCGTCGTTACGCCGGACGGACGCGTGAAAAGCACGCGCGTTGTTGGGGGACACCCCTTGCTCGTTCAGGCATGCCAGGACGCCGTGAAGGAATGGAAGTTTGTGTCTGCTCCCGAAGAGACCACGCAGGTTGTTGAATTTGAGTTTCATGCCAATTAAGGAAAACAGTCGAGGAAGGGTTGTTCCGGCAGAAGCGGCTATCTACTCGCTGCCCTGCTGATGTGAGCGGAGGCATTTCGCAATGACGATCGGAAAAAAACTCTACGCCGGCTTCGGCCTGATCCTGGCCATTCTGTCGCTGCTGTTCGTCGTGAATATCGTCGCCGGGTTCAAGGAAAGATCCGCGCGCACCGAAGCCAGCTTGGCTGTCGACAGCGTTCGCACCGTCGAATCCGTGCGCTATCAGATCATGTTGAATCGCCTCAACATGAATAATTTCCTCCTCAGCGGCGATCCCCGCGACGAAGAGAAAGTGAACAAAGGTCTGAACGATATCACCGATCAGATCAAGCGCGGCGAAGCGAATGCTTCTAGTGAAGCCGTTCGCACCGCTCTCATCCAAGTCGAGAGCACCGAAGCCAGTTGGGCCGACAATTTTGCCAAGCCCCTGATCGCCAAGCGCCATCAAGTCGATTCGGGTGACGCCACTGTCTCCGACCTGCAGATTTTTTACCTGCAGAAAGATCCTTCGTCCTGGCTGACCAAGTCCTCCGTCGTTCTCGATCAAAGCAATGCTGATATCAGGAAGTTCCAGGACGAAACAACCAAATCCGCCGACCGCATGAGCACCTTCAGCACCTGGATTACCACCGGCGGTACCTTCCTGGCTCTTTTGTTTGGCGGCTTCATCGCCGTCTATACCGCCAAGTCCATCACGGAACCTTTGAACCACCTCATCACTGTCGCCCGCGAAATAGGCGACTCCGGGGATCTCGATCAGAACATTGATATTCACCGCAACGACGAAATCGGTGCCTTGGCCACTACCTTCAACAATATGGTCGCCTATCTGAAAGAAATGGCCAGCGTCTCCATGTCCGTTGCCGAAGGCGATCTCACCGTGGAAGTCGTTCCGCGCTCCAAGCGCGACACTCTCGGCAACGCCTTCCTTCGCATGTCCCATGGTTTGCAGGAGCTCGTTCGAACCACGCGCGATTCCGCCGGCCAGGTCTCTGCTGGCTCCAATCAAGTCGCGGGCGCCGCCGACGAATCCGCCAAAGTCAGCGTCCAGGCCTCTTCCGCAATCGAAGAAGTCACCAGCACTATGCACGAGATGAGCATCAACGTTCAGAACGTCGTGAAAAACACCCAAGTTCAGGCTTCCAGCGTCGCGGAAACCTCTGCGTCCATCGACCAGATGGTCACTTCCATTCAGCGCGTGGCCGATACCGCCAAGGTCTTGCTCGATATCGCCAACCGCTCGCGCGAAGAAGTCGTCTCCGGCATCCAGACCATGGAGAAGGCCACCGATGGCCTCAACCGCACCAACCAGGCCATCCAGTCGTCGGCGGAAATCATCAACATCCTCGGCCATCGCGCCGATGACATCGGAAAGATCATTGAAGTTATCGATGACTTGGCCGAACAGACCAATCTGCTCGCCCTCAATGCTGCCATCGAAGCCGCCCGCGCCGGTGAGCACGGTCTTGGCTTTGCCGTTGTTGCCGATGAAGTTCGCAAACTCGCTGAGAAGTCCACGCAATCAACCAAGGAAATCGCCGACCTGATTCAGAGCATTCAGCGCGAAGCCCGCCAGGCCGTCGAAAACATGGAACGCAGCACCCGCATCGTCGAGGAAGGTTTGACTCTCGGGAACGATCTCGGTTCCGCGCTGCACAAGATTTCCAACGTGGTCACCGAAGTCTACAAGTTCTCTCAGGAGATCGGCGCGGCCACCAACGAACAATCCGTTGGTTCTTCGCAAATCGCCAAGGCCACCAGCCGCCTCACCGAAATTACCCAGGAAATCAATTCAGCTGTGGAAGAACAGGCTTCCGGCGCTCAGGCCGTTGTCCGCGCCATGGACAAGATGCGCGAACTGGTACAGCAGTCCGCTTCTAGTTCCACGGAGCTTTCAGCCGCCGCGGAGCAGATGCTCAAGCTTTCCCGCAATTTGCTCGATAGCATGGACCGCTTTGTTCTCGACCGCGGCAACCAGCAACACACGCGCCGAGGGGAATCGTTCGGTGGAAAACGCCGTGGTTCAGACTCGAACCGCACGCAAGAACTCGAATACGCCGAGATGGCGCGTTCCTAGAGGGCCGGGGACCTCTCGATGGAAAAAGACCTTCAAGTCGTCGGCTTTCGCATCGGCAATGAGACGTATGGCGTTCGTATCGCTGCCGTGCGCGAGATTGTGCGTGTGCCGGAGATTACCGCGGTTCCGAGCGCTCCCGATCTGATCGAGGGCGTAATCAATCTGCGCGGGAAAATCATCCCGGTGATGGACCTCCGCAAACGATTCGGCCAGACCGACATTGTTCCCGATAAAAAGAACCGCATCCTCGTCGTGGAGTTGGACAACAAGTTGCTCGGCCTCATCGTTAACGCGGCTTCCGAAGTTCTCAAGATTCCTCCCTCCGAGATCGAAGCTCCGGGCAGTGTCTTTGCGGAAGGCGAATCCGGATACGTCACCGGCGTCGGCAAACTCAAGGGACGTCTTATCATTCTGCTGGACATCACCAAACTCTTGCACCGCCCGGAGTTCAAACGACTTGAGGAGGTCGCGGAACCCGTCGCTACCGCAAGGTAATGATTTTTCCGGTTGGCACCTGAGCTCGCCGGACTACGGGTCCGCTTCACGAATACACAATGGGAACGATTACCGCCCAGGTCCAACTCACCGAAGCTGAGCTGAAGCTCCTCCAGACGCTGGTCTACCAGGAATGCGGCATGTTTTTCGATGAGCGCCGCTCTCACTTCCTGAAAGATCGCCTGCAACGCCGTCTGAAAGCCTGCCAGCTCGACTCTTTCTATGCTTATTACCGCTTGCTCACCAGCAGGGAAGGACGCGCCGAACTGGCTCTCCTCCTTGAGAATCTAACCGTCAACGAAACAAGTTTCTTTCGTAATCGCCCGCAGCTCGATCTCCTTCAAAAATCCGTCCTCGAGGAGATTCTACGCCGCAAGCAGGAGCGCCGCGATTACACCCTCCGGGTCTGGAGCGCCGGTTGTTCTGCCGGCCAGGAGCCCTACACCGTCGCCATTTTGATCTGCGATGCGCTCGCGTATTACTACCTGCGGAATCCGCTTCCATTCGAAATGCCTTCACCCAAGCCCCTCATTCCTCCGCCATGGAGAGTGGAAATCGTTGCCTCGGACATCAGCTATGCCAGCCTGCGCGTCGGCCAGGAAGGTCTTTACACCGAGCAGCAGATGGAACCCGTGGATTACACCTGCCGGCTCCGCTATTTCGAAAAACTCGGCGACAAGTACAAGGTCAAGCCGCAATTGAAGGAACTCGTACAGTTCGACTTTCACAACTTGAAAACGGAGTTCTTGCCTCGCCGCAACGACATTATCCTCTGCCGCAACGTGATGATTTATTTCGACGAAGCCGAACAAAAGCGCCTGATTGAAAAGTTTTGGCACTGCTTGAATCCCGCTGGATACCTCTTCGTTGGGCATGCGGAAAGTTTGTTCGGCTTGAGTCAGAAATTCCGCATGATTCACGAAAATAACGGCACTGCTTACCAGCGCAACGAGGTCACTGCGTGAGTCGTCCTCCCGAGGATCGCGGCGGTGAGTTGCGCGCTCTCTTCTTTGAGAGCGCCAACGAACTTCTTCAATCGCTCAACGAGGCCGGGCTCGAACTCGAGTCGCGTCCCGCTGACGAGGAAGTGATTCGGCGTGTCCGTCGCGCTGTGCACACCTTGAAGGGCGATTCCGCGGCCTGTGGATTTCACAAGTTGAGTGAGCTGGCGCACGAACTCGAGGATGTGCTCACGCCGCAGATTGCTCAGGCGCGAGGCGCGGACCTCGCGGAGCTCGTCCTTACCGCCGCGGATGGTTTTGGAGCCATGCTCAACGCCTATCAGCGGAAGGCCGAGCCGCCTGCCGCGGAAGAGCTCCACGCCATGATTCGGAAATTGCTGCGCGAGCCTGCTCCCCCCCAGATCGATGGCTCTGCGCCGCCTCAATTGCCCGCGCAATTTGCCTGGACGGAATACGAGCAGCTCATGATTTCGGAAGCCGTGCATCGCGGCGAGACCATATACAACGTCGCTCTTCGTATTGATCCCAACAGCCTGATGCGCGCTGCGGCTTTCCAGCTCATTCGAAACGTTCTTCACGGCAGCGGTACCGTCATCGCCTTGCGTCCGGAAGACAATGTGGCCGCCGCCAACGTGGAAATTGTCGAAGCGGCCTTGGCAAGCTCCCAGCCGGAAGAAAGGCTTCTTCTGCGCTGCCGCATTCCTTCGATTGTTTCCGACGTGCGTCTCGAACGTGCCGCGACCCCGGAGACACCTGAGCATGAATTGCTCGGTGATTTGTTGGAAGCGCGGGCGGCGAAATTTGCCGCCGGGGCCTCCGAGTCCGATGAAAGCGGGGCGGCCACCAATCCCACTGCTTCTGGTTCGGCCGCGACCGCCGTTGCCGAAAGCACGCTTCGCGTGGATGCCACTCGCATCGATGCAGTCATGAACCTTGTCGGCGAATTGATCATCGGAAAGTCCATGCTCAATCGCACGCTTACTGAGTTTGACCAGAAGCACGCCCGTGATCCCCTGCGCGCGAAACTTGCCGACGCCATGGCATTTCAGGCCCGTATTCTCGATGAGCTCCACAAATGCGTTTTGAAAATCCGCATGGTTCCCGTCGAACAGCTCTTCCGGCGTTTCCCGCGCGTCGTCCGCGACGTTGCCAAGCAGTGTGGCAAGGACGTGGCCCTGGAACTTTCTGGCCAGAACACTGACCTCGATAAGGGCATCCTGGATGCTCTTGCCGAACCGCTCATGCATCTCGTCCGCAATGCCGTCGACCATGGTATCGAACCGGCCGACGAGCGCCTGACCGTCGGCAAACCCGCACGCGGTACCGTCTATCTCAACGCCTATCACCAGGGCACTCAGGTCGTCATTGAAGTTCGCGACGACGGCCGTGGAATCGACCCTGCTCATTTGCGCGCGCAAGCCGTTGAAAAAGGAATCTTGAAAGCTGAGGAGGCCAAGCGCCTGACCGAACCGGAAATCCTCAATCTCATTTTCGAGTCGGGATTCAGCACTGCTTCTTCAGTGACGGAGGTTTCCGGTCGTGGCATCGGCATGGATGTCGTTCGAACTGTCCTCGACCGCCTCAAGGGAACCGTTCACGTTTCCTCGAAACAAGGCCGCGGCACAACGATTCAACTTCGTGCCCCGCTCACCCTCGCGAGCATTCAGACGTTGCTGTTCCGTGTCGGTGGCCGTCTTTTCGCTGTCCCGCTCTCCTCGGTGGTTGAAATCACGCGCATTATGGACCCCGAGATTCACCGCATCGACCAGCGTGAAGTGCTGCGTCTTCGCGACCAGATTCTTACTCTCGTTCGCCTCGATCATCTTAGCCGTTTGCACAGCATCGACACCGAGCCGGTTCGAAAGAAACATTTCGTCATCGTCATTGGCGCCGCCGAAAAGCGTTTTGGCCTCCTCGTGGATAGCCTGGTCGGCGAAGAAGAACTGGTGATCAAAGCGCTGCCTGCCGAAATCGTCTCCAGCGACTTGGTCAGTGGCGCTTCCATTCTCGGTGATGGGACGGTGGTTCTTATTTTGAATGTTCCCGCGGTTCTCTCGCGCCTCGTTCGCGCTACCCCTCTTGGAGCGATCGCATGAGCGAGCGAATTCGGGTTCTCGTCGTCGATGATTCCGCTCTCATGCGGAAGCTGATACCCGCGATTCTTGCGCGCGATTCTTCCATCGAAGTTGTCGGCACCGCCATGGATGGCGCATTTGCATTGAAAAAAATTGAAGAGCTGAATCCCGATGTCGTGACCCTTGATCTGGAAATGCCGCGGATGGATGGCATGGAGACCTTGCGCCTCATCATGCGCCGCGCTCCCTTGCCGGTCGTTCTTTTCAGCACTCATTCGAAAGAAGGTGGTTACGCTACCTTCAAGGCCCTCGCCATGGGTGCCGTCGATTTTCTCGCAAAACCAAAAGACGCGGCCGCCGGCCGCCTCGACGATATCGCCGATGAGCTGATTGCAAAAATAAAAGTCGCCAAGCGCGCCGTTGGCCGCAAACTTCCGCCCGCCGTCATCGAAGAAACCGCCGCGCCGAAAAAAGGAACCCGCGCCGCGGCGCCGCCGCGCCGCGTCATCGCCATCGGAATTTCCACCGGCGGTCCAAACGCGTTGCAATTTGTGCTGTCGCAAATTCCTGCGGATTTTCTTTCCACAATTCTGGTTGTGCAGCACATGCCGGAAGGTTTCACCGAAATGTTCGCGAAGCGCCTCGACGAGTGTTGCGCTCTGGAAGTTCATGAAGCGCGTTCCGGCGATCTCCTCCTCGCCGGCCGCGTCCTGATTTGTCCGGGAAATCGCCACATGATGATTCGCCGAATGCCGCGTGGAGATATGGTGATTCTATCCGATGGGCCGCCCGTCAATGGGCATCGTCCATCCGCGGACGTGCTCTTCCATTCCGCCGCCCTGGAGTTTGGGCTCACCGCCGTCGGCATATTAATGACGGGCATGGGAGATGATGGGGCAGAGGGGCTCGGCGCGATCAAGGCGGCGGGCGGAATGACCATCGCGCAAAGCGAGGATACTTGCGTGGTGAGTGGAATGCCGCGCGCGGCAATCCTTAAAGGATATGTGAACAAGATAGTTCCACTCGATGGACTCGGCGCGTACTTGATCAGCAATTACGGCGCGGAACGCGGCGCGACCGACAAAGCCGAGAAGAACGAGAAAATTGAAAAGAACGACAAGAACGAAAAAATTGAAAAGACATCCGTTTCATCCCATCGCTTGTGAAAACGAGTGCGGGGACAAGGAGAAGGCCATGAAACAATTTGCCGCTCTACTTCGGAAAGACAATCAGCCGGTTCGCTACCTCGTGGTGGACGATTCCGTCTTCGCTCGCAAGAATCTCATCAAAATGATCGAGATGTTTGGCGGCGAAGTGGCCGGGGAGGCCGGAGATGGCTTGACGGCCATCGCCGAATTCAACCGGATTAGTCCGGACATCGTGCTCATGGACATCACCATGCCGCAGATGGAAGGGATCGAAGCGGTGGAGCGCATCGTGCGGCAGCACGCTAACGCGCGCATCGTCATGGTCTCGTCTGTGGGATACCAGGAGAATATCCTGGCGGCCCTGCAGAAGGGCGCGAAGCACTTCGTGCAGAAACCGGTGAAGCCCGAAGTGTTGTACGAAATTCTCCGGTACGTGCTGAGCGATGATCCGAACGCCGTCGGCGCGCCGGTGGCGCTGGCCGGAGAGCACCGCTCATGAGAATGGAACTGATTCAGCCGTTCATCAACGCCGCGGACGCGGTTTTCGCGGAGTCCCTGCAGGCGCCCACGAAAATCGTGGACCTGGAAATGGACGAAGACGCGTACCGCCGGAAGGGTGTTGCGGCGCTGATCGCCATCAAGGGCGACATTGAAGGGCGCGTGATTCTCGACTTGTCGCCCGAAGTGGCGGTGAAAGTGGCCAGCGTGCTCGCGGGTACGGAAGTGGAGGCGAGCGAGCAAGTGGTGAAGGAAACGGTTTGCGAGATGGCGAACATGGTCATCGGAAATTCGGTGACGCTGCTGAACGATCAGGGCTTTCATTTCAAAGTGTTCCCGCCGGAAATTCACATGGATGAAAATGGGCTGGCGGGCAGCGCGGACACGGAAGCTCTGGTGATTTGTATCGAGACGCCGTGCGGCAACATTTACCTGAACATTGCGATGCACTATCTGCATCGCCGCCGGCAAGAGCGCAAGGAAGCTCCGGCGCTGGATTGAAGCACTTTTCCCTAGACTGTTTTCGGTTTGCATTGAAGAAGAACCAAGGTCGCGACTGATGGCGATCGGTGAAAGTTCTTCCTTTTGAGCATCGAACGCAACTGGGAAGGCCTGGCCGGCAATTCGGTACTGAAAGCTACCTGCTAGAAACTCCACAGTCACTCCAGGGCCAAATTGAGTTCAATTAGGAAGTGCTCACGTTTTCTGTGAGTGTCCCTTCACAGGCGACCTGCTCCCCAAAATCCCCGCAGAAATGTATATGATTCTTGCGAGTTGCAGAAAGGGAGAAGCGTCGGTAAATGCCGGAGTTACCGGACATTACGGTCTATATCGAAGCGCTGGAGCGGCGCATTGTGGGGCGCGTATTGGAGCGGGCGCTGGTGGCGGGGCCGCTTTTATTGAGGACGGCGAGGCCGCCTCTTGATGCGAGCCACGGGCGCAGGGTGAAGGGATTGAGGCGGATTGGGAAGCGGATTGCCATCGGGTTCGACAACGATGTCTGGCTGGTATTTCACCTGATGATCGCGGGGCGACTGCACTGGAAAGAGGGACGCGTCATTCCAGATGGCAGGCGGGTGTCGGCGGCATTTTATTTTGAGAATGGGACGCTCACGCTTACGGAGGCTGGGACGAAGAAGCGGGCGTCGCTGCACGTTTTGGCGGGGGAAGCGGAACTGGCGGAGCTTGATCCGGGAGGGATTGACGCGCTCGCCGCGGATGGCGAACAGTTTGGCGCGGTATTGACTTCCGCCAATCACACTTTGAAACGCGCGCTGACGGATCCCTACTTATTCAGCGGAATCGGCAACGCCTACTCCGATGAAATCCT
>WNFF01007029.1_pt1 | contig 10405 bp, 12 predicted proteins | sample 5400441 | NCBI WGS metagenome assembly WNFF01 (sample SAMN13153345, study PRJNA577476) | soil metagenome | isolation source: 120 cm saprolite under Douglas fir tree site 2 hole 3 replicate 1 | place: USA:California | collected 2015-04-18
ACCTCCTGATCGCCATCGGCGCAAGTCTCACCTACTACACGGTCGATGGCGGGGCCTTGTTTCCCAGGGCATTTGTGGCGCAGATCGACGAACGGCCGCGCGGTCTGAAGGACGGCCTGCCGGCCGCCGATCTGTTCGTGAGGGCAGACGCGAAAGCCGGTGCGGAGGCCCTTTCCCGTGAGCTCACGCGGTACGGCACGAAAAGCGGATTCCGATCGCCCAAGCTGGCCCAGCGAATCGCCATGGCAGCGCCGGACACGGCGCTGTTCCCGATCGAACCGGGCACGCTCGATCCGCGACATGTGGTGGCGGAACTCGATCGCGTGATACCGAAGGACTGGGAGATGGTGAGCGGTTCGGGCCACCAGGCCTATTTCCAGACCCACATGCGCGGCCGCAGGCCCGAGCAGTTCCATGTGATGCGGGAGTTCGGGGCGATCGGCAATTCGATCTCCATTGCGATCGGCGTCGCGGCCGCCAAGAACAACGGCAAAGTCGCGCTGATCGAAGGCGACGGCAGCCTGATCATGCACATCCAGGAGCTTGAGACTCTCAGGCGGCATGGCGTGCGCATGTTGATATGCATTCTCAACGACGGCGCCTACGGGGCGGAAGTCCACAAGCTGCGCCAGGACGGCCTCGACGACAGCGGCGCCATCTTCGGCCGCACCGATTTCGGCTCGATCGCCCGCGGTTTCGGGCTGCGGGGGGCGACCGTCGCGGACCTATCGCAGCTTAAGTCGTTGATGCGGGACTTCGATGCCCAGGGCACGGCCGAGATCTGGAATATTCCGATTTCCGATCAAGTCACCTCGCCCACCATGCGGCGGCTCAAGGCCAAGGGGCATGGCGTGATGTAGAGAGATATGCGAGTGTCGGCGTCCTGTCGTCGCGTCGTCCTATTTGCTGGCGATCGGCCCATTCAGATGTTTCCAGCCGACATTACGCAGCCTCTCTCGATTGGCGGGCGTGTTTCCCGTGCGCGAAGCGGCAGCCGCAGCGGCGAAAGCCTGGTCGAATTCGGCCGGTGTCACGTAGGCTCGGTTTCCGGCCGGTTCGGCGGTATTTGACCATGCGACATGCGAATTGATGACGGCGCCACTGATCGCAATGGCGGCCACCACGCCTTTGATAAGCTGAGCCGACACCAACGCCTCCTTGTACCCCGGGAGATGAAATGCATCCCTGGAGCTAAGTCGCGGCAACGTAGGTGAAGGTTCAGGCCGGATCGGATATCGACGACGCGGTCAGGCTACGATGGCTGTCGAAAAGTTTGATTTCCTGCGGCCGCCTGGTTGAGTGCGTCGACGATACCGTCGACAACTTCCTCGACGAGGGATAGGTCTTCGCCCTCGCCGGTGACCCGGACAACCGGCTCCGTGCCGGACGGCCGCACGATCAGCCGGCCATGGCCGTTCAGACGCTCGTCGCCGCTCGCAATCGCGGAGCGCACCCTCGCATCCTCGTGGGGTTTGCCATCCTGATAGCGGACATTCTTGGTGATCTGCGGCAGCGCGTCGAAGCGATGACAAACCTCCGAAACCGGCTGGCCGACCTTCTTGACCACCGCCAGGATTTGCAGGGCCGCGACGAAACCGTCGCCGGTCGTGGTGTAGTCCGACAGGATGATATGGCCGGACGGCTCGCCGCCGAGATTGATGCCGTGCTGGCGCATCTCTTCGAGCACATAGCGGTCGCCGACCTGGACGCGATGCACCTTGATCCCGAGCCCGTCGAGATGGCGCTCGAGGCCGAAATTCGACATGATGGTGGTGACGATGCCGGGCTTTGCCAGTCGCCCGTCCTTGTGCCAACTCTCCGCGATCACGGCGAGCAGTTGATCGCCGTCGACCAGATGGCCGAGTTCGTCCACGATCACGACGCGGTCAGCATCGCCGTCGAGCGCGATACCGATATCGGCGCGCAACTCCAGCACTTTGCGGCGCAGCGCGTCGGGTTCGGTCGAACCGCAGTCCTTGTTGATATTGAAGCCGTCGGGATCGACGCCGATCGGGATCACTTCGGCGCCGAGTTCCCACAGCGCGTCCGGAATGACTCGGTACGCGGCCCCATTTGCGCAATCGACGACGACCCGCAGTCCTTCGAGCGACAAGTTGCGCGGCAAGGTCCGTTTGGCGAATTCGATGTATCGCTCCGGCACGCCCTCAATGCGCTTGGCGCGGCCAAGAGCTGCCGATTTGGCCAGCTTCTTTGCCAAATCGCTATCGATGAGTCGCTCGATTTCGAGTTCCACGTCGTCGGAGAGTTTATATCCGTCCGGGCCGAACAGCTTGATGCCGTTGTCGTCGTAGGGGTTATGGGAGGCCGAGATCATGACGCCAAGGTCGGCCCGCATCGAACGCGTCAACATGGCGACCGCCGGCGTCGGCATCGGGCCGAGCAGGAACGCGTTCATCCCGACCGAGGTAAAGCCCGCCACCAGTGCGTACTCGATCATGTAGCCGGACAGCCGGGTGTCCTTGCCGATCACCACGCGATGGCGATGATCGCCACGACGAAACGCAACACCGGCAGCCTGACCGACCCGCAGCGCTAAATCGGCCGTGATGACGCCGTTGGCGCGCCCCCGAATTCCATCGGTGCCAAAATACTTGCGAGGCATTGTTTGGTTCCTCAGCCGTTCCGGGTCGACGTTTCTCATCCGCAATAGAACGTCTATGTAGGACTTTCCGGGGGCGAAAGCGTTAAAAAATGGCTTAACCGCGTGGGCACGCGGAACAGTGCCGCAAACTCCTCCCCTCCTCCTTGTGGGGGGCGGGAGAGGCGATGGCTTGTCCCGGCGATCTCGATCAGGGAAGGCACAGAGCGCCGATTACGAGATGGTTGGGACAAAGCCCAGCGATGACCAAGTAGAGCCGCCACGAGTTTTGCCCCTCTTACTTTGAGGTGCGCACAATCCCTTGATTCGACGCTATTTTTTTAGGGTAGTTCGTTTTGCCCAAATGGGGTGGCCGACGCCGGAACCTGACTCAGTGTTCAATAGGTATAAAGTCCTAAGACAAGAAGGCACAGCGCGCTTCATTTAAGCTCTATCGACAGCTCAAATTCACCTGACTTTTTTTCAAATCGCTGTCCAACACGAATCTCGTATCGTCCATCCTCGGACAGCTTGTGGTCGAAAATTACGCCGCCCGGACCGCCATCAACCTGGTGACTAACGGGAGATCTGACATGGCCCTGAGTCACGAGATCGCGTGCCACAGGCCTGACCGTGACTTTCATCGTCTGACCCGCACGGGCGTAAACGCAATAGGACTTTTCCCGTCCGTCAGGTTTCAGCTGCCCGATTTGGCGGGCAATCCCTGCCTTCACGGTCAGGCATTCCTCAGCTTGGACCACGTTAGCGAGGCTCAAGGTCGCTAAGAAAGCGGTCAGCGGAATGCACCGGATCATCGCACTCACGCGACAGGCGTGTCCGGCGGCAGGACACATTGAGAGAGGATTCCCTCAAGGTCGATATTCGGATTGGTTTCGTTAATGTCAAACCCGTCACCACCATGACACTCGTCAGCATATTGCCAAAGCAGAACTTCGCACGGGATCTTGACTCTCGGCAGAACGATATGCGGGTCCCACTCGAGTGGCAGGCCGCAGCCGCGTACGCGCCAGCGCGCAACCCAGGCGCCCTGGGATTGCACGCCTCGCTGGCCCGCCTCGGCTACGGCTCGCCAAGTCGTATCGTCGCCTTGCGTCGCGTACACCCCTGGAGAGATAGTCACCGCGCCATCCGAAAAGCTTCGGCTATGATCAACAAGAGTCCTCGCCCAGCCCAGGTAGTAATCAGTCGATAATGACGGAGTTCCCTCTACATCCAGGAACATGATGAACCTTCCGCCCTGGGATTGCAGATAGCTCACACCGAACGTCTTGATCAGATCCTCGGCATTAAGCTGGGCGTCGGCGCTGCCGTCGGCCTGCGTGCCATCAACATGTTTTGTCTGGCGGGCAATCGGAAGCACGCGAATATTGCGGTCGCGGAGCGCCTGATTTTCCCTGCGTGCACGATATTCCACAAGCCCTGAGGTTGCCACGCTGGTGAAATATCGGCCCCACAATACCGGCATCTGCCCGAGTAACTCCGCGGCGACATCTACCATCGGCTTGCCACCGATGAGGCGGGTCACAAGGTTTGAACTGTCGGCTCCCGGACGACCAATGGCCATAACATCCCCCGTCAAAAGGAAATTTCAGATCTTTGTGGGCAATTGCGTGAGGCACCCAGCGCCCCACTTTACTTCAAGCCGAAGCAGCAACTGTGTGCGCTACATTACACTCGCTGCCGATTCTTACTTCAAAGCCACACTACGGCTCCCCGACCACGATGACGTGTAATTTGCGCGGGCCGTGAGCGCCGAGAATGAGGGTCTGCTCGATATCGGCGGAGCGCGACGGGCCGGTAATCATGTTGACGGTACGCGGCATGGCGCCGGCGCCGAAACGGGAGCGCAGGCGCGCCATCACGGTTTCAAAGTCGGACGCAACGTCAAGCGCGGTGACGACCACAATGTGGACGTCGGGCAGGAAATTGAGCGTGGTCGGGTTGTCGGCGCCGGAGGTCAGAACCAGGGTGCCGGTCTCGGCCACCGCCGCGAAGGCGTGAGACACCGCCGCAAGGTCGCTGCCGTCGGCAGCGCCGTGGCGGATTTCCAGCGTCCCGGCGCGTTCCCACGGCATCGACGCCAGCAGCGGGTCGGCGCCGTGGCGGATCGCGGGCGGAAGATTGTGAGCGCGCAGGAAAGCCACGACTGCGGCCGGAATGTCGGCCGGATCGGCCATGCGCTCCACCGTACCAGCTGCGGCTTTCACCATGCCGGCGAACAGATCAAGCCGCGCGGCCGGCGGCAACTGTCCGCGTTGCGGCACGACTCCCTGGGGATGACCGGCAAGGCGCGTCGCCACTTCCAACTGACGCGTCGCCTCGGCTCCGGTGACGCCGAGCGAGCGGCGAATGGTCGCCAGAACGAGTTCGCGGGGCGTCATGGAGGTGACCCCGGACCGCGGGCGTCCCGCCCGCTGCCACCACCCATCCCTGCCCCGCTTGCGGCCCCCTCCCTACCCTCCCCCGCATGCGGGGGAGGGTAGGGAGGGGGCGTGCGGGCGAGACGCCCGCGCTCCCGGTTCCATTGCGCCTGGAAGGTGCCGCCTTGCGGCGCCGGAAAGTCGCGATGGCAGGTCCAGCCCGACGCGAACGGCAGCCAGGAAAAGCGGCCCCGCGTCCGTCCGGCGCGTGCCAGCAACCACGCCGCCATGGCGGTGGCGATGCCGTAGAGCCGCGGCCGTTTGGCGAAGAAACCCCAGAAGGCGAGGCCCGCCCGCACGGTCGCCGGCGACAAATGCTGCTCGAACTCGCGCTCGCGCCAGGTCCGCATCATGCGCGGCAGCGGGATGCGCACCGGGCACACTTCCTCGCAGCGCCCGCAAAAGGTCGAGGCGTTCGGCAAATGCCCGGCCTTGTCGATGCCGATCAGGCTCGGCGTCAGCACGGCGCCCATCGGCCCCGGATAGACCCACCCGTAGGCGTGGCCGCCGACCGCGTGATAGATCGGGCAATGATTCATGCAGGCGCCGCAGCGGATGCAGCGCAACATGTCGCGGAACGGGCCGGCAACCATCGACGAACGGCCGTTGTCCAGCAGCACCACATGGTACTCGGAGGGCCCGTCGGGATCACCAGGCCGGCGTGGGCCGGCCGAGAGCGTCGTATAGACCGACATTTCCTGCCCCGTAGCCGACCGCGCCAGCACGCGTAGCAGCGTGGACAGGTCCTCCAGCGTCGGCACCAGCTTTTCGATCGACGCCAGCACGATATGGGCCTTGGGCAGAGTCTGGGTGAGGTCGCCATTGCCCTCATTGGTGACGATCACTGAAGCGCCGGTCTCAGCGACGAGAAAGTTCGCGCCCGTAATGCCCACATCGGCGGCGAGGAACTTTTCGCGCAGCACGCCGCGGGCTTCTGCCAGAAGGCTGGTCGGCTCGACGAGATTGCGAGTGGCCGGCAGATGAGTGTGAACGCGCCGAAAATCGCTCTCGATCTGCGCCTTGGTGAGGTGCACGGCGGGCGCGATGATGTGGGACGGCATCTCATGGCGAAGCTGAATGATATACTCGCCGAGATCGGTTTCGATCGGGGTGACGCCGTTGGCCGCGAGGAAATCGTTGAGCCCGATTTCCTCTGCCACCATGGACTTGCCCTTCGTTACCGTGCGGGCGCCGAGCTTGCGGCAGATGTCGAGAATAATCCGCTGCGCGTCCTCGCCGGTGACGGCGTAGTGCACGTGGCCGCCGTGCGCGACGACGCGTTGCTCATAGGCTTCGAGATAGAGATCGAGGTGGGCGAGGGTGTGGTCTTTGATGTCGCGAGCGCAATCGCGCAGCGCTTCGAATTCGGGAAGCTTGTCGGCCGCCTCGCGGCGTCGCGCGATGAAATTCACCTCCACGAATTTCAGCGCGTTCTGCAAATCCGCATCGGCGAGCGCGGCCTTCGCATTGTCCTTGAATCGCGGCGAGGTCGCCGCATGAGTGGCGACGTCGGTCATCGCTTCGCCTCACCCGGAGCACACGCCGGGCTCCCGATTGCGGGCTCGTGCGTCATTCCGGCTAGAACTTCGGCGACGTGGCGCGCTTCGATGTTGGCGCCATCGCGCTGCAACTTGCCGGCCATGTTCATGAGGCAGCCGAGATCGCCGGCGAGCAGCAGATCGGCGCCAGTCGCCACGATGGCGGCGGCTTTCTTGGCGACGATGGCATTCGAAATTTCCGGGTACTTCACGCAGAAAGTGCCGCCGAAGCCGCAGCAGACGTCGGCATCGCGCATCTCGGCGAGCCGCAGCCCTTCGACGGTGGCGAGCAGGCGCCGCGGCTGATCGCGCACGCCAAGCTCGCGCAGGCCCGAGCAGGAATCATGATAGGTCGCAGTCGCCTCAAGGCGCGCTGCCACGCGATCGACGCCACAGACATCGACCAGGAACGACACCAGTTCATAGGTCTTTTCCGCCAAGGCATCGGCGCGCGGCTGCCAGTTCGGGTCGCCGCGAAACAATTCCGGATAATGGACCTTGAGCATCCCGGCGCACGAGCCTGACGGCGCCACCACGTAATCACACGGTGCAAACGCCCGGATCACCTGCTGGGCGATATCGCGGGCGGTGGCGCGGTCGCCGGAATTGAACGCGGGCTGGCCGCAGCAGCTTTGGGGCGGCACCTCCACGATGCAACCGGCGTCCTGAAGAAGCTTCGCGGTCGCAAACCCCACCGACGGGCGGATCAAATCGACAAGGCAGGTGACGAACAGCCCAACGCGCCTAGCCATCGGTTCGGCCATGAGGAGGCTCCAATCGGATGACTGAGATCCGCGCGAGATTTAGGCTATTGCACCAGCACTGCAAGCGGGACCGACAGTCGCGGGGCGCCATCAAGACGCCCCGACCTGTAAACGAACTCGCCCGGCAAGGACCGGGCGAAGAGAGCGATGCAACAGAGAATCGGAAAGCTCAAGCCAGTCTCGATGTATTCGATCCACTTCTCACCCCGTCACCCGCGGGCTTGACCCGCGGGTCCATCTTCTTCGCATGAGGATGGATTGCCGGGTCAAGCCCGGCAATGACGCTGAATCAAAATCGGCGGGACGCGCTCTAACTCACATCGGCGGGGTGATGCCGTTCTTGCCGACATTGATACCCGCGGTTTCGACGTCGCCGTTCGGCAATTTGGTGCCGGCGGCGATGAAGATCTTTGCGCCGGGCTTGAGGTCGGCCTTGTCGCCGTTGACGAATTGCACGATCGTCGCGTTGTTCGGCACCGAGATCTTCTTCTCGCCCTCCTTGTACTTCATCGTGAGCATCGGGCCGTCCACCGAAGTGACGAGCTGCTCGACGTTGGCGTTGGTCATGGTGCTGTTGGGGACGAGGTCCCACGGCCGGTGACCTTCACCGGCGCCGCGACGCGCTTCCGGGAAGATGTGGACTTCGATGGCCTTCTGGGTGCCGTCGGCCTGCGGCATGGCGGTGATGCCGACGAACGAGTTCTGCTTGATGTCCGAAAGCATTGCCTTGTCGACGCCCGTCACCAACGCGTTGTCCTTGAGCAGGACCTTGACGGTTGCGCCTTCGCGGCTCTTGACGGTGAGCGTATTGCCGTCGACCTTCTCGATCTCGCCGCGCACCCGTGTGGGTGCGGGTTGCTGCTGCGCCGACGCGCAAGCGATCGAAAGCAGCAGCGCCAGGCCGGTGGCGCTGACGACGCCGTACTTGAAATTCGTCATGATGATATCCTCCACTCGCCGCCCCGGGGTGTTGCACGCCCTGATGCGAAGCTAATCCCGGAATGCGGATTGTTCTGGGCGTGTTCTGCGACGGCCGGGCGACACAATAAAGCATTTTTCACGGCTGTGTAGATGGAATTGGGGTATCATTTCCCTTGTCGCTTGGCGTCCGGCGCGGGCTGCGCAGCCGTTTTCAGGAGCTCCCCGATCTTCGCTTCCATGGCCGCGAGCGCATCCTTGAGCGCAGCGACTTCGCGGGTCGCCGCCGCCGATTGCTCCTTCAGCGCCGCTATCTCGCGATTGGCGGCGGAGAGCTTTTGCTGAGCATCGAGCGCGTTCCTGGTCACGACCTGCTGGAGGAATTCGACATTGCTCTGAAGGCAGCCCGTGCGCCGGTCCAGCCGGCTTTCGCGCGTGCAGATTTCGATGCCGGGCACGTCCTGAGCCGGGGTCGGGGTTGCGGGCAAAGAAAGTAAAAGACCGGCGATCCCCAAATTGAAGGTGTATTTCATTGCCTGCCTTTCGTAATGAGGCGCCGCGGATTGTATCCCAATGCAAATACCGCGGTCGCGGCCGCGCTTGTGCCCGAGTTTAACGATTTGCTGCGTTGGGCCGCCACAATTCGGTATTATCTCTGCGGCAACAGACGATGAAGCGTCAGGCACGTTGCATGCCGCATTCGCGCCGGACTATCATGCCGGCCGCGGCGTGCGTCCACGCTGCGGATATTGAACGTTTCGAGGGAGGAACCAACCCGTGCTTAAGAAATCGCTCATCATTGCGGCCGCGGTCGCGCCGATCGTCATCGTTTCGGCGGTGGCGCAGCAATCCGCCATCAAGCGCACGCCGCTCCAGACCGTCGATTTTCCGCCCGGCTTCAATGTCGTGAGCGCCATTGCGGAAATCGCACCGGGCAACTGCGCCGGCCGCCATACCCACATACCCATCCGGGGGTCGAGAGCAGCTATGTGATGGAGGGCGCGATGGTCCTCAAGATCGAGGGCAAGCCGGACCAGACCCTCAAGGCGGGCGAATCCTTCCAGATTCCGCCCAACGCGGTGCATGACGCCTGCACGGTTCCGGGCCAAGTGTTCAAGGTGCTGGCAAATTACATCATCGAGAAGGGCAAGCCGGTGGCATCGCCGGCGCCGTAGGGCATCTTGCGCAGAGACAGCTGCGGTCCTTTTACGCCTCGCTAGCTGAAACCCGCGTATACGCGGGTTTCAGCCTGTCGATAGAGTGATCGAAACCGGCAACAGTCAATTTCGATGCGGGCGGACGTGTACCTCTATTCCTCGAAAATCTCGTTGACGGCGATCACCGACAGCGTGCCGGCGCCGCCCGCATTGTTCACGCCGGAGACTGCGAAAATGCTCTTGCCGATCTCCGCCGCCGCAAAGCCGTGACGTGGTGTGATCATGCGCGGCGCCCGCGTCCAGGTGTTGGTCTTGGGATCGTATATCTCGTGGGCGCGGAACACGCCGCCGAAATCCTCGATCCAGCCCTCGCCGCCCATCACGTGGATTTTTCCGTCGATGACCCCGATGCCGGTGCCCGAGCGCGCGGTCGGCATCGGCGCGCGCGGCGTCCAGGTGTTGGTCGCGATGTCATAGGCGTCGTTCATCCAAATGTTCGACGACCACCCGTTGGAGAAGCACGAGCCGACGCGCCCGCCGATGGCGTAGATCTTGCCTTCCGCATAGGCAACGCTGTGGTGATTGCGCGGTGTCGGCATCGGCGCGACGCTCGTCCACGTGTTGGTATCCGTGTCGAGCACTTCGGTGGTGCCGAGCAGATCGACCGGGCCGCCGCCGGAAAGCCCGTCGGGAAGCGGGATGCCCTTCGGAATGCCGGCACCGCCGACCACATAGATCTTTTTGCCGACCGCAACGGCGGCAAGCGCGCCGCGCGGCGTCGGCATGTTGGGCAGGGCCGACCATTTCGCGCTGTCGACGTCATATACCCACGCCTTGTCCTCTGGATACCAGCCGACCTTGCCGGTGTCGGGCAACCGGAAGCCGCCGAAGACGTAAAATTTGCGCCCGATCGCGGCCGCGGCGCCGTGATGGACGGGCACTGGATTGCCCTGCAGCTTCGTCCATTCGTTCTTGGCGGGATCGTAAC
>WNFF01019417.1_pt1 | contig 10405 bp, 11 predicted proteins | sample 5400441 | NCBI WGS metagenome assembly WNFF01 (sample SAMN13153345, study PRJNA577476) | soil metagenome | isolation source: 120 cm saprolite under Douglas fir tree site 2 hole 3 replicate 1 | place: USA:California | collected 2015-04-18
GCCTCCGCCCATGTCGCGACCTTCGGCGAGCGCGCCCGCGACGTGTTTTATGTCACCGATCTGCTCGGCGCCCAGATCAACGCGCCGACGCGGCAGGCCGCGATCAAGAGCGCGCTGATCCATTTGCTCGCCAATGACGAAGACATGGCGCAGCCCGCGGCGTGATCGACATCCATCAACGAGCCGATACAGACTGCCGACAATGAAATTGCCCCGCCAAGCCCGCGCCGTCATCTTCGATATGGACGGCCTGATGTTCAACACCGAAACCCTCTACCGAGACGCGGTCGTCGCCGCAGCGGCCGAGGCCGGCCATGACCTGCCCTTGCCGTTCTATCTTTCCACGATCGGCATGTCGATCGAGGCAACCCGCATGGCGTTCAGCGAGCGCTACGGAAAACAGTTCGATTTCGACGGCTTCTGGACGGCCGCATCAACGCTGTATTCCGAGATCGTCAAATTGCAGCTCTGCCTGAAGACAGGGGTGGTCGAACTGCTCGACTTTCTGGATGGCACCAGCCTGTCACGCGCCATCGCCACCTCATCGCGACACGAGGACGTGCAGCGTAACCTCGGCGCGCAAGGCCTGCGTGACCGATTCCAGACGGTTATCGCGCGCGGCGATTATGCCCGTGGCAAACCGCATCCGGAGCCCTTTCTGAAAGCGGCCGAGCGGCTGGGCGTCGAGCCTGAACTCTGCGTTGCCCTGGAGGATTCCTATAACGGCGTGCGGGCCGCGTCCGGCGCCGGGATGATGACCATCATGGTGCCGGACCTGCTGCCGCCGACGCGCGAGATGGAAGAACTGTGCGTATACATCGCCCAAGACCTCCACGAGGTCCACAGCCTGATCAGATCGCAGCCAGTCCCTTGATAAGTCTGCGCGCCAGCTAGAATCTGGTGATCGGCTCCAGCGCCTCGCCGGTGCGAAGTGCGCGTAGCGGCGCGGTGTCGCAATAGACCCGCTCTTCAATAATCTTGCCGGCCTTGATGCGAAATTTATCGACGCCGCGCCAGTCAAACCGCGCACCGTTGACGATACGGGTGGTCTGCCATTCGATAATGACCACGTCGCCACGCGCGGTCCAGTCGAGCAATTGCCAGACGAAATCCGGCGCGGCCGCGGTTTGCACCTCCATCAAACGATTGAGCTCGCTTCCCGCAACGGTTCTGCCGACCAGCGGGGTGTGCAGCAGACCTTCCGGATGCCACAGCTCAACGAAGGCCTGACCATCCCGCGCCGCCCATGCCGCGGCAAACCGCGTTACAAAATCCTGAACCTCTGCATCCGTCATCGATCGTCTCCATGTTGTGTGCGAGGAGACGCTAGGGACATTGTCGGTATCCGTCTGGCGATTTACGGACCTGACAATTTGGTCTGCTGGAGAGAGGCCGTCGTCCCTGCGAAAAACAATTCGTCGTCCCCGCGAAGGCGGGGACCCATAACCACCGACCTTAGTTGTTACATCGAATTGCCGCTCCAACTTTGCAAAATCGATACGCCAGGGGTTATGGGTCCCCGCCTTCGCGGGGACGACGACGGTGTTTGCCTAGCGTGGCGAATTCTAAATCACGCCACCCTCAAGCTGCGCGTCTTGATGCGGCTTTCAACGCCGCGCCTTCGTGTTGCAGCAGCCATCGCTTGCGCTCGAGTCCGCCGCCATAGCCGGTCAGCGAGCCGTCGGCGCCGATCACGCGATGACAGGGCACGACGACGCTGATCGGATTGGAGCCGTTGGCGTGGCCGACCGCGCGCACGGCTTTGGGCATTCCGAGCTGCGCCGCCAGCGCGCCGTAGCTCAACGTCGTGCCGGCAGGAATGGTCCGCAGCGCGGTCCAGACCTTGCGCTGGAACGGCGTGCCGGCGACGCGCCATTTTATCCCGCTCAGGCGATCAAGATCGCCCTTGAAATACCCGGTCAGCGCCGTCCTGATATCATCTGGCGCCTGCGCGTCTTGCAAAACCGTCGCGCCGTATTGCAGCCGCAAGAGCTGCCTCAGGCGCAGTTCATAATCCTCCCAGTCCAGCGCGCACAACGCGCCCTCGGCATCGGTGACAAGCAAGGCGATACCGATCGGCGTTTGCAGCCGATCGAGACCGAATGTTTCAGGCGGCTTCGCGTTCATGCGGTTTCCCCGATGCGACTGGATGCTGGATTCCTGCGGCCCACAGATGCAAGGCCGCGTAAGCGCGCCACGGCCGCCATCGTTCGGCGCGCGACAAAAGTTGTGCTGGCGACGGACGCCGGCAGTCAGCCGCAGCCATCGCGCGCATCAAGCCGATGTCGGCGGCGGGGAACGCGTCGGGTTCGCGCAGCTCGCGCATTGCGATGTATTGCGCGGTCCATTCACCGACGCCTGGAAGCGACCGCAGCTTCGCAATCGTCTCTTCGAGGCTGGCACCCCGGCTGAAGATCGCCGGATCGGCGGAAATCGCCTGCGCCAGCGAATTCACCGCCATCGCCCGCGCGTTGGGCATGCCGAGAAGCGTGAGATCGACCCTGGCGAGAGCCCCAGGCGACGGAAACAGATGGCTGAGGCCCTCGACATCCCTCGTGGCCGTAGGGAGTAGCGCGCCGTGGGCCTCCACCAGCCTGCCGAGCAATTTTGTTGCGGCCGGGACGGTGATCTGCTGGCCGAAGATCGCGCGCACCGCGAGTTCGAAACCGTCCCAGGCGCCGGGAACGCGCAGGCCCGGCCGCGCCGAGACCAGCGGCGCCAGCACCGGGTCGAGCGAAAGATGCTCCCCGATCATATCGGGATCGGCGGCGAAATCGCACGGAGACGCTGACCCTGTGTTTGTCGGCCGGCGCAACGCTGATCACGCCGCTGTTCGCGCCGATCGAAATAGTGCGCCGGTAGATATTGTCAGCGACAGCCTCAACGCCGGGAATGGCGCGTGCGCTCAGAAACGACAGCATGGCCTCCCAATCATAGGGCGGCCGATAGGCGAGACGGACCGACAGCGCGCCGGCTTCGCGCTTGGTGCGGTCGCGGAAATGCCGCAACGTCGCCGGCGAACGCCCGAACATCTGCAGAAAAGTTTCGTTGAACCGGCGGACGCTGTTGAAGCCCGACGCCAGCGCGACCTCGGCCATCGGCAGCGATGTCTCGTGAATCAATTGCTTGGCCAGCAACACCCGCCGCGTTTGCGCCACCGCGATCGGCGACGCCCCGACATGCTGGCGGAACAGCCGCCGCAATTGTCGCGCGCCGACGCCGAGCCGGTTGGCAAGGCCCTCGACATCAGCCTCGTCGAGGCCGCCGGCTTCGATCAAGGCGAGCGCGCGAGACACGGTGTTGCCGGTGCCGCGCCAGAACGCGAGATCGGGCGATGTTTCCGGCCGGCAGCGCAGGCATGGGCGAAAGCCGGCCTCCTGGGCCGCCGCCGCGGAAGGATAGAACGATACATTCTCGAATTTCGGGGTGCGGGCGGGGCAAATCGGCCGGCAGTAGATGCCGGTGGTTTTGACGCCCACGAACAGCCGGCCATCGAAGCGGGCATCACGGGTCGCGATGGCGCGGTAGCAGGCGGTGCGGTCCATATCCATCATCGAAGCATCGTCCATTGCAGCGAGCTTGTCTCGCGGTTTTCGGACATCATTCATGGTTGCCTGGTCGTCGGAAACCCTCGCCATCCAACGCGCCGCGCTGCGTTGAACACAGATGCGCCGGGCGAAACCCGGGCGGCGCCATCAGCCCTGAAAAATCAGGCACGTGGTTGTGCCATGGGCGAGCAAACGCCCATTGTCATCTGTGATCCGTCCTTCGGCGGTGCCAATGCGCCGGCCCCGGCTCAACACAATTCCCTCCGCCTTGATCATTCCTGTCTCAGTGTGGTCATGACTTTATTTTCGTCAGTCAGGTCAAAGGCTTAAACCCAAACAAACAAACATAACCCATTGAAGTAACACGCCTAATCGTTATACTGAGGTTGCGCCGTGTTTCGCCGTGTTTCGTATCCACTCAGAGACCAATCACGGTATTTGGCACGGTATCGGCAAGGGAGGGAAATCAAATGACAAAATGCAAAATGGTGTCCGATGGCCGCGACATCTTCGTGATTTACGGCGGCGTGACGATCGCGAAGCGTGGCAAGCCTGGTACGGCTTACGCAAGGCAATGGGTGTCGCTAGAGCCAGGTTACGAGGTGATCGATAACGCCGATCTGACAGAGATCCACATCAAGCATGAAGGCGTGCTGGTGCATTGATGCCCGTTAAACACTAAACACAGGAGACACCAATGCCACTAACAGATGCAGCCATTCGAAATATCAAGCCCGCCGGAAAACCATTCAAGAAAAGCGATGGCCTCGGGCTGTATCTTTTGGTGCAGCCTAATGGCTCGCGGTTATGGCGATTGGATTACTCGTTCGGGGGAAGGCGAAAGACCGCCTCGTTTGGCGCTTATCCGATCGTGTCCTTGGTTGAAGCTCGCGAGGGGCGCGATGCAGCCAAGAAAAAATTGCGAGCGGGTATCGATCCTGGCGCTGTGAAGGTGGCCGAGAAGATCGCCGAGAAGCAAGCCTCACTCACTTTTTCCGTTGTAAGTGCTGAGTGGCTGCAGAAGAAAATGGTCAACGAGCAGAAAGCCAAAAACACGATTGTTCGCACGGATTTTCTACTCAACATTTTGAACAAGGGAATCGGCAACAAGACACTGGCCGAGATCGAAGCGCCAGAATTATTGACAGTGTTGCGCAAGGTCGAGGCTGGTGGGCGCCATGAGACGACCAATCGTTTGCGCAGCACAGCCTCAATCGTGTTTCGGTTTGGCATCGCATCCGGCTACTGCACCAGAGATCCTGCTGCCGATTTGAAAGGTGCATTAACCAGCGCCAAGGTCACGCCACGTTCCGCCGTCACTGATCCTGTTGAGGTCGGTGAATTATTGCGTGCAATCGATGGCTACAAGACACCGATGTTACGATTGGCGTTGCAGTTGCTCGCCCTGACGTTTGTCCGCCCTGGCGAAATGTGCGGCGCGGAGTGGTCAGAAATCTCTGATGATGCGGTGTGGTTAGTTCCAGCTTCCCGAATGAAAATGCGTAAACCGTTTCGAGTGCCGCTATCAAAACAGGCACTAAGCGTGCTCGCTGAGCTGCGCAAGATTTCAGGCCATAGCACATTTTTGTTTCCAGTCCGTAAGCGTGGCCAGCCTTATCTTCGCGCCAACCGATTAAATCCTGTGCTGCGGGAAATCGGTTTTAATGGCAGGCATAGCGCGCACGGTTTCAGGTCGACCGCTTCCACGATTTTGAATCAGGAGTCTGAATTTTCTGCTGACGTGATCGAGTTGAGTTTGGCGCATAAGGTGGCTGGCATACGTGGCATCTATGATCGGGCGCAGCATTGGATCGCACGCCGCGATCTGGCGCAATGGTATGCGGATTATCTCGACGGATTGCGCAAGCGGGGCGAGGTGGTGACGTTGCCGAAGAAGAGCAAGCCATTCAAGGCGGTTGTCGAGAATTAGAAAAGGGTTGTCGTTACGCGAGCGTTCGCGGAACGATTTCTCTTCCGAAAATTCTTTTTGTTCAAGGGGCCTCATGGGCCTCTTTTTTTATGCAAAATAATTTTTTCAAACCGCGCAAAATGCACGGGTTGCGATTTGACGGATGAGGGAGTCGCGGCGCAAGTGTGCGACACACCGCGAAAAACAGGAGAAAAAGCGATGAGTAAAGCGGCGAATAAGGCGGCGCGTCTGCCGCGCTGGGCATCACGACTGGAGGCGATGGCTTACGGTCGGGTTGGCAGCACCCGGATGAATGAGTGGATCAAGGGCGGCAAGGTCAAGGCTAGGAAAGACGGCGCGAAGGTCATCATTGATTTGAACAGCGTCGATGATCTGATCGAGTCGCTGCCTAGTGCTGCTGCTGAGTGATGAGCCATGACACTGAGTAACGACAAGATGCAAATAACATGACGACCAACTACGCGCAAACCGAGTGCGCCATGTGCGGAAAGCAGGACTATTGCCGCTCACTGCACGGCGACAAGGGCGGCCCGATGTGTTGCTTGCTATGTCTTGGTAAATGGCACGGCGAACATGGCCGACGTCGGAAATGGGGGCGTATCGTGCACTTGCAGCCTATTTCGATGCTGGAGGAAAATACGATGACGTGGACAAGCTGAAGCTCGCCGCTGGCGGGGTATTTGATTTTGATTTGGGCTACGGCACCGAAGACCTGATCGCTGGGGATGCGCCAGAGCTGACTTCGGAATTGCTAACCCGTGCGATTAGCCTGACGCATCCCGACAAGCATCCGCCCGAACGGCGCGAGTTGGCGACTTCCATCACAGGCGAATTAACCGTGTTGCAGCCGTTTGTATTTCCGGCCTTGAAGAAGGAGCAACCTAAGCCGAGCAAGCCGAGCAAGGCGACAGAGACGACGATCGAACACCCTAAAGAAGAACGCTCGAAGCGGGAGTCGCGATATCCATGCATCGACTGTGCTGATGTGGTGCCATTAGATTATTGCGATGCCTGTAAAGCCGAATATGAGAGACGCCAACAAGAAGAATTTGAGCGGCGAACTACGAAGCAGCGTACTCAATATGCGCGGCGCAGGAAAGAGCTGTTAGCCATGAGGCCGCCTGCGATCTGCGCGGCTTGCGGTGAAGGATTCAAAAGCAAGCGCGCTGATGGTCGTTATTGTTCTGATCGATGTCGGCAGAAGGCTCACCGCAAATCTGTCACAGATAAGAAAACGTACCGACGTAGTACTTTATCTAGTCGTGACAAGTTGGGGGATGCCATTCTTGCCCTGCTCAACCGTCATCGCGCCGTATACCAGAACGACTTACTCCCAGCGAACCGAACCAGCGCTCAATATCAGGCCGTGTCGCTGGTTGCCGCAAAGCTCGAAGCCGAAGGCAAGATTGAAACGTTTTCATATTCGTATCGCTGGGGTCACCCTGGTCACAAGGTACTGGTTAAGCCGGGATACACCATTGAGCATCGGAAGGTTGCCTTACTGAAAGACAACGAACGATTGAGGTTATGCCAGGCTTCAACATTATGAACGCTTGTTCGTACTGCGGGATTATCCGCGCATGTTGGGGAGATGAGGAGAAAAAGCCATGAGACGCAAGTCGCCGCGCTGGAATGGTTTAAGCAAGCATAAGACAGATGGCGGCACACCGATTGACTGGAAAACAGCCGAGGCGATCTGTGGTTTCCGTGTTGGTCATCGCCGCGCCTATTTCGAAAAGGGCGGTAAGGTCATGGTGACGGATTTCTTTTGCTGTGGAGTGGAATCCGCAGCGTATACCTTTGACGGAATACAAGAACGAATGGGCCGAGATAATCGATCCACCCGATTGGGTTACTGACGAGATGATTGGCAAGGTGATCGGAGATTTTATGACGACGCTTCAGCCGCTCGTTGGCAAGTCATGAAGCAAAAACGAAACAACCCCCGACCGATGAGGCCGAGGGCGTTCCGTAGTTTTTCCGTTTTCGTCGCTTTGCGGCTGCTTCACGGCCACGGCGCATAAATACTCCACGGCCAGCGCTACCGCAAGACCAAAAAGTTTGCCTAATGCCCAATTTGGGAAGATGATTGATATCGGCGATCCCGCCTTTGAACGGTTAGCTAGACGGCCCCGCCTGACGCAGTCGGCGGAAGCAGAAGCGAAAAAAGAAAACAGAGCCTAGTCCATCCGAGGATTGCGTGCGCGCTCCCCTCACTGTTTTTAACCGCTTTGAATGCTTCAAAGGCCGTCCCCATGCCACACAATGGCAAACGCTCGCCGTCTGGCGAATCCATAACCGACTCTCCAATGCTAACAGCGGCACTCTCATATGCTGCACGCGGTTGGTTCATTTTTCCGGCTCACAAATCCGGTGAGAAGAAATCCCATAAATCTGCCAAGCATACGTCAAGCGGTTTGCCGTGGGGAATGTCGGTCGACGCACAAGAGATCCGCGCTGACTTCAAAAAATTCCAAGGCTGCAACGTCTCGATCGTAACCGGTGCGGTGTCTGGCATTTTTGTTGTCGAGAGCGACACAAAAACCGGCCATGGTGTTGATGGTGCCTCGAACCTGGCGGAGTTGGAAAAAGTTAACGGCGAACTACCGCCGACATTGATGGCGGAAAGCCCGACCCTATCGAGGCATCGCTACTTCAAGGCGTTGATTGCAAAGGTGACGGCGGAATGGTGATCGCCGTACCGTCAGTGATGCCTGCCAGAGTTGCCACTGCCGACAAGCCTGCCAAGCCCGGCGGTGCCTATCGCTGGATCAACGAAGGGCATCTCATTGCCGATGCGCCGCAATGGCTACTCGACATTGTCTGCAAGCCAACGCCAAAGAAAAACAAGGACGGGACACCAAAGGCTGAGGCTGAGGCTGATGATAACGACGGTAATAAAAAAGAATGGAAAAATTTTTTCAGCCAATATTCCGCGTCACAGAAAGGTGGCGGCGGCAGCGACAGGTGGCGCAACTTCAACAACGCGATGCTGCAACATTTATCTTTGTGGTTTCCTCCATTGTTTAAGGACAAGACAGAGCCTTGGCAGAACGGTTTCACGATCAGCAGTGCGGACCTTGGGCGAAAACTTCAAGAGCGCATCTCGGCGTTACCGATCGGCATTTGTGATTTCGGTGAGGAACGAGCCTATACACCGATCGATCTGGTCAAAAAATATCGGCGTACTGATTTCGCTGGAGCTGTCGCGTGGCTGACCGAGATGACCGGCATCGAAGTTGAAGAATATGAAGAAGATGATGATGAGGAAGAAGAGGAAGAATTAAAAACTGCAGATGACATTGATGATGAAACCGTTATCGATCCCGCCACCGGAGAAAAAAAGAAGGAAGAAAAGAACGCCAAGCCAAAAATCACCGATAAGAAAGCCAAGGCCAAAGCCAAGGAGATCAATCTATATAAACGCATTGGCGTCGCCGTCTTGAAGTCATTGGATCAGCGCGGCATCGAACTACTGATAACGGAAGATCAGCTGTGGCGATGCGATGACGGGATCTGGTCACCGTTGATCGGTGCACGGGATTCACTTGAAACCGAGATTGAGAAAACCTGTGAACTCAACGATATCGGCACCGAGATCAAACTCGTCAACGAGGTTCGCGCATGGATCATGCGCCAGCCGCAGTTGCACCGTGATAAAGTTGAATGGAACGCGCACGGCCAAATTCCAACCCGGAACGGTTTGATTGATCCAAAGACACTAAAGCTCGGACTACTAACGCCAGAACATTATGCAACGTGGTGCATCGATATTGAACATGACCCGGCGGCAAAGTGTCCGTGGTTTGAACGTGCACTACAGGACATGCTGGCTGATCGGCCAGCTAAAAACCGGAAAAAGCTGATCAGACTATTGCAGGAAATACTCGGCGTTAGCCTACTCGACATCAAGCCAAAAGCGCTTTCAAAGGTTTTGATTTTTGTTGGCGATTCCAACAGCGGCAAGACCACTGCGATTGAGGTGATGTCTGGTCTGTTGACCGATAATCCAATCGCCACATCGCTGGAAATGTTGAGCGGCCCGCATGGCATGATGGAATTTCAAAGACGTGCGCCTTGGGTTGTGCATGAAGCCTTTGACGGTGGCAAGTGGCACCCATCAGCGCTTATCAAATCGATCATCACAGGCGACCCAGTTCCGATCAATATCAAGAACGGCCCACTGATTACCATGCGGATCACGCAGCCGATCTATATGGGCAGCAATTCGCCTGTGCAGATTCGTGAACCAACCAAAGCGGTGCGCAATCGCATCATCATTATTGAAGCGCGCCAGGTCTTTAGTGAGGACAAATTGATTGGTGTTGCCGAAGAAGCTGCGCGTCTTGGTTTCGAGAAGCCACACCAGTTTATCCTCAAGCAAGAAAAGTCTGGGCTACTTACTTGGGCGTTGGCAGGGATGCAGCGTGCCATGAAGCGCGGAAGTTTTGAGAAGATTGAAGAGATTGAAGAAGCGCTCGATGAATTTCGGACAGAGTCAAACATCGTTGCGTCGTTCCTTGATGAGTGTGTCGCTGTTGAAAAGTCAGGGGACGTCGGCGGCTATGGACCAAAATACAGAATTCGTGTGTCGGATTTTTGCGCTGCATTTACCCTACACTGGGAACAGAACAAAGCCAGCGATACTAAATTCGTTCACAGTAACGACCAGATATCACGGGCACTGAAAGCCTATGGAGATCCGCGCATCGCTGTCAGCAAAGAGCTTCGCGATAATGGTCATCGATATTATGCCGGGGTACATCTGAATAAAGTTGGTCTCGATTACTGGGACACAATGAAATCATCCAACCGCTTTAGCGATGCCAGCAAAAGCGCACGCACATCATCAGATAAGGACCATGTCAATCAATACATCCCTGCGACATGGGACGATAAGGAGAACATCAAACGGCTGCGCAGGGCC
>WNFF01005431.1_pt1 | contig 10402 bp, 9 predicted proteins | sample 5400441 | NCBI WGS metagenome assembly WNFF01 (sample SAMN13153345, study PRJNA577476) | soil metagenome | isolation source: 120 cm saprolite under Douglas fir tree site 2 hole 3 replicate 1 | place: USA:California | collected 2015-04-18
ATCCGCGCCGGGCACATCGAATTCCATACCGCTCGGGATGATCATGCCCGAAATAGCGCGCAGATCGTCACGCTGGGCCGGGGTAAGGGGGGTGTCGGCGGACATCGCTCGCCTCAATCGAACAGGTTGGCCAGGCGCTGCTTCATCTGATCGGCGATGTAGAGCGCCAGGGCCTGGATGGTGGATGTCGGGTTCACGCCGCCGGAGGTGACGAACAGACTGCCGTCGACGATGAACAGGTTCTTCACATCGTGCGACCGCCCCCGTTCGTTGACGACCGAGCGCGCCGGGTCGGTTCCCATACGAGCGGTGCCCAGAAGGTGCCACCCGCCGTAGAGAATGGGGCTGTTGACGCAGATCTCAGTCGCCTCCGCCGCAGCGAGGATCACCTTCGCGCGGGCGATGCCATGCTCCATCATCCGCGCCGTGTTCTCGCCGATCCGGTAATCGATCCGCGGCGCCGGGATGCCGTTTCTGTCCTTCAGTACCGGGTCGAGCGTGACGCGGTTGTGTTCCTCCGGCAAATCCTCGCAGATCGCCGACAGGCCCAGGCGATGACCATTGAGGCGGCGGAACGCGGCGTGATGGCCCGCGCCCCAGGGCAAGAGGCCCTTCGCTTCGCTCGCGACGGCCTCGGCGACCGGCCCGACGCCGCGGCCAAACTGAAACGTGTAACCGCGCACGAAACCGCGCGATGGGTCGGTTTCGTAGAACTGCTTGCTCCACAGGCAGGTCGGCGGTGCGCGGTTGCTGTCGGTCGCCTCGTCGACATATCCATAGACTTGGGCATAGGGATGGAACATCAGGTTCTTGCCCACCAGCCCGCTGGAATTGGCAAGCCCGTCCGGGAACCGCCCGGAGGCGGAATTCAGCAACAGCCGCGGCGTCCCCACGCCATTGCAGGCGAGCACCACCACCTCGGCCGCCTGAAATTGCTCGATTCCGTCGGCGTCGTAATACACCACGCCGGGGGCCATGCCGTGCTCGTTCGTCGTGATCTCGCGCACCCGGCAATGCGTGCGCAGCTCGACGCCGGCGCGTTGCGCCGCAGGCCAGTATGTGATGTCGGTGCTCGCCTTCGCCCCTTGCGCACAGGCCGGCGTGCAATGGCCGAGATTGATGCAACGCGCCCGCCCCTCATAATCCACGGTCGCGACAGTGGTGTCGGAGGGCCACCAGTGCCAGCCGAGCCGGTTCATCGCCTTCGCCAGCATGGCGCCTGAGCGGCCGAGCGGCAGTGGCGGCATCGGCGGGTTTCTCGGCGGTACGCCGGGATCGCCGGCGAGGCCGGAGACCCCCATCATCCGGTCGTTCTCCTCGAAGAACGGGACCAGCGTGTCGTAATCGATCGGCCAGTCGTCCGCCATGCCATCGAGGCTCTTCACGCGGAAGTCGGACGGATGCAGGCGCGGAAAATGCGCGGTGTACATGATGGTCCCGCCACCCACGCCGTTGAAGTTCACGACCTTGATGGGCGAGTTGTCGTCGTTGATCGGGTAGTCCTCGGGCCTGGCGCGGATGTTGGGGCTGGGGGAATAGTCGCCAAAGGCGCGCGCCTCCCAGTCGCGGCCTGTGCTGGGGTAGGTTGCAGGGTTCATCCAGCCGCCTTGTTCGAGGCAGAGAATGTGCATCTTTGTCTCGGCGAGGCTCCAGGCCACGGCCGCGCCGGATGCGCCGGCGCCGATGATCAGCACATCTACGGGATCGTTCATGCCGGTCTTTCCCCTTCCCCGGCGCAGCATGCCTCGACCGGCTCTTGAGATGCAATGCGGCGCCCGTTTGCAATGGAGACACCGGCTCGCAGAATGCCCGCCCTTTGGCGCCTATGCGCCGCGAATCGCCTTCCGTGGACAGCGCGGGTAGCATCCGAGCGATGCTTGCGAGGATACCGCTGGCGGCGCCAAGTAGACCAACTGCCTCCACGCGGAATTGGGAAAGTGTGAGGATCATGGACAGGGCGACAATCGAACTGCTGGCGCGGCGCGCCGGACTGGACAAGGCATTGGCGGAATTCCCCGAAGACCTTGCCGCCGCCGCCGAGCAGGCGAGCGGCTCGGTAGCCAGAATGAAGGCGCCGACCGACCCGCGCGCCGAACCGTGGCCGCCGATGCGCGCCGGGGGCAGATTGTGAGCGATCTGCACTGGCTGACCGCGGCGGAGGCCGCACGCGCGATCGCCGCCCGGGAGTTCTCGCCGGTCGAGTTGCTGACGGCGCTGCTGGAGCGCATCGGCCGCCTCGACCCGAAGCTGCATGTATTTATCCGGCTCGACGGCGATGCGGCGATGGACGCGGCCAGAGCGGCCGAAGCAGAGATCATGTCAGGCCGGCTGCGCGGGCCCCTGCATGGCGTGCCGGTCGGCATCAAGGACATCATCGATGTCGCGGGTCTGCCGACGACCTGCCATTCCAAGATCCTGGTCGACAATATCGCGACGGCCGATGCGGTGTGCGTGTCACGGCTGCGCGGCGCCGGCGCCATCGTCGTGGGCAAGCTGTCCACCCACGAATTCGCCATCGGCGGTCCCAGCTTCGATCTGCCATGGCCGCCCGCGCGCAACCCGTGGAACACGAATCATCATCCCGGCGGCTCGTCATCGGGCGCGGGCGCGGGCGTCGCCGCGGGCCTGTTCCCCTTGGCGCTGGGCAGCGACACCGGCGGGAGTGTCCGCAACCCGGCCAGCGCCTGCGGCATCGTCGGGCTCAAGCCGACCTATGGACTGGTCTCGCGTCGCGGTGTCTTTCCGCTTTCCTTCACGCTCGACCATGTCGGGCCGCTGACGCGCACCGTCGCCGACAACGCGCTGCTGCTTGACGTGATTGCCGGGCACGATCCGCTCGATCCGGGCAGCGCTGCCGCGCCCGCCGGGCACTTTGCGGCCGGGCTGGAGCGTGGTATGCGCAGGCTGCGCATCGGCTTCATCCGGCATTTCCACGAGACCGACCTGCCGGCCGATCCTGAGGTCGCGGCCGCGCTGGAGAATGTCGCATCGACGTTGCAGGGGCTCGGGGCCGAAATCCGCGATATCCGCCTGCCGACGCTCAGCGAGTTCGGCGCGGTCAACCGCGTCATCCTGCAGAGCGAGGCCTGGGCGATTCACGGCCCGTGGCTGCGCGAGCGGCCCGGCGACTACGGCCAGCTCGCCCGCCGCCGCTTGATGGCCGGCGCATTCATGAGCGCCGGCGATTACGTGCAGGCCTCACGCCGGCGGCTCGAGATGATCGCGACGGTCGAGGACGCTTTGCGCGATGTCGACGTGCTGCTCTGCGCCAGCGCGATGGATCCGCCGAGCCGCATCGATGACGCCGCCGAAACCGAGCGGACTTATCCGCGGCAAGCGCGTACGCCGTTCAACGTCACCGGCCATCCAGCGCTCGCGATGATGGCCGGAATTTCGTCGGGCGGCCTGCCGCTGTCGGTGCAGTTCGTCGGCCGCTACTTCGGCGAAGCCGCGCTGTTCCAGGTTGCCCGCGAATGGGAGCGCGCGGCAGTCATCGACCAAAAACATCCTCCTGTGATGTGAGGCAAACCGCGGCCGCCGCCATGCAGGGACGGCATGCCCGGATCGGGCTGGAACATCCTAATATGACCATCCTTCGGCCCGGCATGGAGGCAGCGATGTTTGATTTGGTGATCCGCGGTGCGACGATTGTCGACGGCCTCGGGCATGACCCGGTGCGCGCCGACGTTGCGGTCAGGGACGGGCGGATCGCCAAGATCGGCGCAGCTCCCGCCGATGCGGCCGAGGTGGTCGATGCCGGCGGGCTCACGTTGATGCCGGGCATCATCGACCTCCACACCCATTATGACGCGCAGGTGACCTGGGATCCGACCCTGTCGCCGTCGCCCTCACTCGGCGTCACGACGGCGGTGATGGGAAATTGCGGGTTCGGGATCGTGCCGAGCCCGCCACACCTGCGCGATCTGATCATGCGCAACCTCGCGGTCGTCGAGGGCATGGACATCGATGCGCTGCGCGCCGGGATCGACTGGCAGTTCCAGTCTTTCGGCGAATACCTCGATGCAGTGCGTCGCTGCGGGCCTTTTGCGAACCTCGCGGTGCTCGTCGGGCATTCCGCCGTGCGGACGGCCGTGATGGGCGAGGAGGCATCGGTGCGCAGGGAACCGACCGCCGCGGAATTGGCGCAGATGAAGCACCTGGTCGCCGAGGCGATGGCCCAGGGCGCGATCGGTCTCGGCGCTTCCTATTCCTTGAACCATTCGGGATGGGGCGGCGTGCCAATGCCGTCGACGATCAGCGATGTGTCGGAGTTCGATGCGCTGGTTGGGGCGATGGGTGGCCCCGGGTGCGGAGTTGTCGAAATTTCGTCGGGCGCGACCCCGGTCGACACGATGGAAGAGATCGCCGCCCGCCACGGCCGGCGCATCTTCATGAGCACGGCGACTGCCCTCTACAACGAACAGTATCCCGAACGCGCGCTCGGCATGTTCGAAGCCTGCGCCGCCGCCCAGGCGCGCGGCAACGAGCTTTACATCCAGATCACCTGCCAGCCGCTGTCGTTCGATTTCACGCTGGCGAGCGCCTACCCGTTCTACAGCCATCCCGCCTTTGACCCGATCAAGGCCTATGACCGCGACGGGCTGAAGGCGGTGTTCCGCGATGCGAGCTTCCGCGACCGTTTCCGCACCGATCTGCGGACGCCGCGACCGGGGACGGTGTTCCAGGGAAACTGGGAGCGGATCATCGTCGCCGCACCGGTCAAGCCGGAGCATGCCGGTCTCGCCGACCGCACGATCGCCGAGATCGCCCGCGATCGGCAGCAGGACCCGCTCGACGCGATGCTCGACCTCGGGCTCGACGAAGATCTCGATACCGGTTTTATCGGGCGCTTCTTCAATGCTGTTGATGCCGGTGTCGAGCCGCTGGTCAAGCACAAGGCTGGCGTCATCGCGCTATCCGATGCCGGCGCGCATCTCGTCTATCTATGCGATGCCGGGTTCGGGCTCTATTTCCTCGGCCATTGGGTGCGCGAGCGCGGCGCCTTCGACCTCGCCGAGGGGGTGCGCCGTCTGACCAGTCATCAGGCCGGGCTCTATGGTATCCCCGACCGGGGCCGCATCGCTGTCGGCGCCCACGCCGACCTTCTGCTGTTCGATCCCGCGACCGTCGGCATCTCGGCTTCGCGCCGGGTCAACGACCTGCCCGGCGGCGGCCCACGCACGCTGCGCGACCCGCTGGGCGTCCATGGCGTCTTCGTCAACGGCGTCATGGTGTTCGACGGCACCGACTACGCGCCGCTTGGCAAAGGCCCGGGACTGGTGCTCGACCGCTTCCTGCCGGCCAGAGCCGCCGCGCTGGCGAGCGCAGCAAAGTAAAGGCGGCCATGGCACGGAATTGGGACGTCGAAGCCGATGTTGTCGTCGTCGGACTGGGCGCGGCGGGCGTCGCCGCTTCCGTCACTGCCCACGATCTGGGCGCCAGGGTCGTCGTCCTGGAAAAAGCGCCCGAGGGTCAGGAAGGCGGCAACACAAGAGTGGCCGGCCAAGGCTACCTCAACACCTCATCCGCCGAAAAAGCCGCCGCCTACCTGACCGCCCTGTGCGGACCGTACACCGTACCGGAGCCCATGGTGCGGGTATGGGCGGCGGAGATGTGCCAGAACAATGCGTGGCTTGAAAGCCTCGGCGGCGATCCGCAAGAGCATCAGCACCCGCCGGTCGGGATCGAATTTCCGGACCTGCCCGGCTCGGATTGCGTGCACAAATTCCACGACGGGCCGACCTATGGCTATTCCTACACCTGGAAACTCTTCGAGCGCCTGGTCAAACAACGGCCCATTCCGATCCTCTATGAGACACCGGGCAGAGAACTGATCCAGCACGATAACGAAATCATCGGGGTCAGGGCAGAGCGCGGGGAAAAATCGATCTTCGTCAAGGCGCGCAAGGCGGTGGTGCTGACCTGCGGAGGCTTTGAAAACAGCCAGGAAATGATCCGCAACTACCTCCCCGGCGTCCCCTACTGCTACACCTCCGGCACGCCGTACAACGAAGGCGACGGCATCGCGATGGCGATGTCGGTCGGGGCCGATCTCTGGCACATGAACAACTTCGCCGGCCCGTCGATGGCCCTGAAAGTCCCGGAAATCCGGACGACCTTTTCATTGCAGGCATTGCATTTCAGCAAGCGAATGCCGGGCGGCATGATCGTGGTCGGCCCGGACGCAAGGCGCTTCACCGACGAAAAGTACAAGACGCGTCACGGCAAGATCCCGGTGAATGGAAGCTGGCTTCCGCTGTCCACGCCGTGCCCGATGTTCATGATTTTCGATCACACCCTCTTCTCCGCTGCCCCGCTCTACGACAAGCACCCGAGCCACGGCTGGACGCAAATAATCGAGCGCTACGACTGGAGCGAGGACAACAGCACTGAACTGGCGAAGGGGTGGATCAAGACCGCCGGGAGCCTCCCGGCCCTCGCTGCGGTCCTGGGGCTCGACCCCGCGCCGCTCGCAGACACCATCGGCCGGTGGAACCGCTATTGCGACGCAAAGCCCGATCCGGATTTCGGCCGGACGCTGATGATGGAGCCGCTCGCCGACGGACCGTTCTACGCGGTCGAGCTGTCGCCCTCGATGCTCAATACCCAAGGCGGCCCAAGACGCAACGAGAAGAGCCAGATCGTGCGCCCTGATGGCTCGCCGATCGCGAGGCTCTACAGCGCCGGAGAGCTGGGCTCGATCTACAGCTATCTGTATCAGGGCACCGGTAATATTGGCGAATGCCTGGCCTTTGGCCGCATTTCCGGGCGAAATGCGGCGGCTGAGGCACCCTGGGAGTAGGACTTAGCGCGGTATTCAATCAGATTGAATCGTCATTCCCGCGAAAGCGGGAATCCAGGGCGACCGGCGTGCCGCTGGCCCTGGACCCCCGCTTGCGCGGGGGTGACGGAGAAACGTTTCGGTCCTACCGGATTAGGCTTGAGTGAGGCGGCAATGCGGGCGGTTTGGTACGACCGGCAGGGGGCAGCGGACGAGGTTCTGGTTTGCGGCGAGCTGCCGACGCCGCAGGTCGGTCACGGCGAGGTCCGGGTGCGGCTGGAAGCCTCCGGGGTCAACCCGTCGGATACCTATCGGCGGCGTGGTCCGCCGGCGATGGAATACCCCCGGGTCGTCACCAACAGCGACGGCGCGGGCGTGGTCGACCAGGTCGGACCCGGAATCCCCGAGCGTTGGCTGGGAAAGCGCGTCTGGCTCTATAACGGTCAGCGCAACGGCCGCTGGCAAGGCACCGCGGCGGAATTCATCGCGCTCTCCAGCGATCTGGTGACCGAACTTCCCGATCACGTGTCGTTCGCGGAGGGCGCGACCCTGGGGGTGCCGGGCATGACCGCGCATCGCTGCGTGTTCGTCGCCGGGCCGGTGCAGGGCAAGACGCTACTCGTGACCGGCGGCGCCGGTGCGGTTGGCCATTATGCGGTGCAGCTCGCCACCTGGGCGGGGGCGAGGGTGATCGCCACGGTGAGCTCGACGGAAAAGGCGGAGCGCGCCCAGCGCGGCGGCGCGGCCCATGTCATCGACTATCGGCGCGAGGATGTCGCGGCGCGCATCCTCGACATCACCGGCGGCGTCGGGGTCGATCACATCGTCGAAGTTGATTTCGGCGGGAACCTCGCCGCCGCGCTGCGCTCGGTGCGGGTCAATGGCAGCATCGCGGTCTATGCCACCAACGGCGACCGCGAACCACGCCTGCCGGTGCGCGACCTGATGCAGAAGAACCTCGCGGTCTATTCGATGTCGCTCGCCGGCGTTCCCCATGTGGATCGGCGCCGGGCGCAATCCGATATCGCCGCCTGGACCGCGTCGCCCGGCCGGATCCTCTCGGTCGCCGCCCGCTTTCCGCTGTACGAAACCGCCGCAGCCCATAAGGAGGTCGAACGCGGCGGAAAGGTCGGCACCGTCATCGTCGAGCCGCAGCGCTGAGCTCCGGCCTTTTCAGAACCCGTCCGGTGGAATCGAAACCTCTCCCCGTCACCCCCGCGAAAGCGGGGGTCCAGGGCAGGCGCCGCGTTGGTTGCCCTGGATTCCCGCTTTCGCGGGAATGACGGAAGCGGCTCAAAATTCGCCGCTGCGATAGGCGTCGTCGAGCCGCTTGGCGTCCTCTTCCGAAGGCTCTTCCCAGGCCTCGCCGCGGCGGCGCAATGCGCCGGTGAAGTCAGGCGGGCGCTTTTTGTTGAAAGCCTGGCGCCCCTCCTCCCCATCGGTCGTCACCTGGATCAAGAGGTTGTTGATCAGGTTCTGCACGTGCCACGCCTGGTCGGTCGGCAGGTCGCCGAAGCGGACGACGAACTCCTTCATCATGCGCAGCGCCACCGGCGGCATCTTGACGATGTGGCGGGCGATCTCTTCCGCCCGCTCCATCAGCTGCGCGTGCGGCACCACCTCGTTGACGAGGCCGATGCGCAGGGCTTCGGCCGCATCGACCGGGTCGTCGGTCAGCAGCATCTTCATTGCGTCGATATAGCGGAGCTGCTTGATCAACAGGCTGGCGCCCGGCCCGTGGCCCAGCCAGCCCTGGGTGGTCAGCGCGAACTTGAACCGCGCATGCTCCGCGCTGGCGATGCGAATATCGGTCGACGACAAGAGGATGTAGAGCCCCGCCCCCGCGGCCCAGCCGTTGACCGCCGCAATGACCGGCTTCCATACTCGCGGGTAATGGTCGCCCATCCGGCCGTCGACCCCGGTCCGCTGCCCGTGCACGGTGCCGGCGAGGGGCCAAAAGATGCGCTGAGTGCGCAGGTATTCGCGTTCCTCGGGGGTGATGTTCTTGCGCGGCGCCAGATTGTGGCCGCCGCAGAAATGCCGGTCGCCGGCGCCGGTCAGGATCGCGCAGCGGATCGCGCGATCCTCCCAGAGATCGATCCAGGCGGCCGAGATCTCGTCCGACGTCGCCTTGTCGAGAATGTTCGCCTTGGCGGGATTATTCAGCGTGATGTAGGCGACGCCGTCGCGCTTGCGATAATCGATGGCCACATCGCTCTCCTTGGCTGGCGCCGCTCATTCCGACGACCATTTCTTGTAGCCTCGCCGCACCGCTTTGCCGAGCCGGCGGGCGTGGTCCGTCCAATCGCCGTCGGTTGATGCCGGCGATGCAGATTTCCGGATCTCCTTCACCCACCGGCCGAGACGGAAGGCTTGGTCAGTCCAGTCGCCGGCGGGAGCCTCTGTCTCTCGCAGCCGCTGCTCGAGACGGTGTTTCACGGCCTCCGCATTTTCTCTCTCGGATGCCGTGGCGCCCGAATCGGCCGCCAGCGAGGCAATCGCCCGCAGCTTTCGGCGCAGCGCGGCGACCGACCCGGCAACCCCGTTAGCGCGCATGCGGCGAGCCTAGCACGACCCTCTCAAGCGGCGGCCGTGTGTTTTCCGCGGCCAAACAGCCGGTCCATCGCATCGACGTTCGCCTGGTCGAATTGCGTGGTCTTGGTCCGCACATCGTCGACCTTGGCGAGCGCACGGCCGATCGCTGGCCGAGCCGCGATCCCGGCTACCCACGCCATCAGCTCTGGATAGTCCGCTTCCGCCGCCTTGCCGAGAAAGGTTCCGACATTGCGCGCCCACGGGAAGGTCGCGATGTCGGCGATCGAATAGCTTTGTCCGCCGAGGAACGGTACCGCGGCGAGCCGGCCTTCCAGCACCTCCAGGACGCGCCGGACCTGGGTGCGGTAGCGGTTGAGAGAATAGTCGTTCCCTTTGGGCGCAAACCGCATGAAATGAACGTACTGCCCGAACATCGGTCCGATGGTGGTCATCTGCACCATCATCCATTGCAGCGCGTCGTAACGCGCGGCGCCATCCTTGGCGAGGAACCGCCCGGTCTTGTCTGCCAGGTAGATCAGGACCGCGCCCGATTCGAATACCGTGTAGGGCTGCCCGCCCGCACCCTCGCGGTCGACGATGACCGGCACCTTGGCGTTGGGGTTGAGCCGCAGAAACTCGGGCGAAAACTGGGCCTCGCCGAAAACATCGACCGGATGCACCGTGTAGGGCAGGCCCATTTCCTCCAGGGCGATATAGATCTTGACCACATTGGGGCTGCCCATCGCGTAGAGATCGATCATCGGGGTCTCCGGTTCATTCCTCTGAGTGGATATCTTGGCATTTCATCCGGCGTTCCGCCATCCTGAGGGGCATTGCGGTCGGCAGCGCCTTCGACGACAACCGTGCGACAGAAACGCGTTTGGAATTGCTTTGAAATGTCAGTATTGGCCGGGCTTGAGGTCGCGCAGGTTGGCGGCGGGGTAGCCGTTGCCGTCTGCGGGCGTCTTTTCGCTGATATCGGCGCTCGGGTCGTCTGCGTAGACCCCGCCGCTTCGACTCCCCTCCTTCGCCACCTTGATCATGGCAAGACGGTCGTCTCGGGCGGCCCGGCGGCGGCACGCGCAG
>WNFF01026542.1_pt1 | contig 10401 bp, 8 predicted proteins | sample 5400441 | NCBI WGS metagenome assembly WNFF01 (sample SAMN13153345, study PRJNA577476) | soil metagenome | isolation source: 120 cm saprolite under Douglas fir tree site 2 hole 3 replicate 1 | place: USA:California | collected 2015-04-18
CCCCCCACAAACACCATGCCCAGCACACCCATCAGCAGGTCAAAGCGCAGGCTGCTGACAATCACATCACTTTTTGCTTCTGGTAAGGTCTGGCCTTTCGCTGTGATTGTGGAATCTGCCATTGGTTTATCTCCTATGCGGGTACGATACTATCTACTTGCGAAGGAATGGACCTATGTCCTCCTTCCGTAAAATCTCAACATTATTCTTGCCAAAAGCTTCCTCTAGTTGAGCTTTGTAGCGTATTGTATCCTTTGGGGACTGACCATGCTGAAAAATATAAGCTTTCCATGTAATATGCTTAAGATGATCTCGACCGGGACTATGCTGCAAGGCTTCTTTCAGATGTTTGTGGGTAGTAGTGATTTGTTTTACTGCATGCTTTAGATTACTACCTTTCAACTCCACCAGGCAGAGTATCTTCTTTTTTTCAGCTTCCCTGGCGTAGAAAACCAGGCAATCACAGCAGATCGATCCTTGCATATTCAAACCCTGGCGTGCAATTTCGGTGTCTATAGCGAAAAAGAGTACCACTTCCCCAGATTCTGCTTCCACACTAACTCTGCCACCAGATTCAGCAAAACTTGTTTTGGAAGTCAGACTGGTCAGGAGCAAGGTATTAAAGGGCATTATGCCTTTCCTCACTTAGGCATGGTTCACATGCACGTGACAGTTCCTCACCACCAGCAAGGTCCGGCCCTGTCATCCTGAGCGCAGCGAAGGATCTTGCTGCCGATCGCGACAGACCCTTCGCGGAGTTTACACTGAGCGGAGCGAATGTGCTCAGGGTGACACGGTGTGACTGTTCAAACGGTCACGTACAATTCGTCCAAATTGAACCTTGCCTTACAATTCAAAGTAAATTTCTGAAACCCGATCAGAAACGTCGCTGAAAGTACCCCAACGTACCAACCCGTCCTCGTCCAAAACATTTTCCGTTTTTCCCTGATCCACAGAGTAAACAGAAACATTATATCTAGAGATAAATGCCTCTTTGCGTTGCAAGTAGAATTTGTCCTGGATCGCTTCGGGTTCTGTAGACTCGGCAGCCTTCATCAAATTAGCAAGATGATCTACTATATAGGGGCTATGTGTGGTGATCAGAACTGGCAGGCCAGCATTGACGAGCATTGCCAGAAATTCGGTGAGTTGCGCTTGAGCCTTTGGATGCAGATTCATCTCTGGCTCGTCTATAATGAGCCACTCACCCGGACTAGCCAGGTAGCGCAAATAAAGCACTAATGGCGAGAGTTCTTTCACCATGGAGGACGTAACGGGTATCTCTAACGGATCCCCATCAGTCGGTGTGAAAAGAATCACTCGCCTGGGGTCAGGTTCTGGAGTAGAGAAATTCACTTCTCCACCTAAAATTTGCTTTTCGAGCCATTGAGCCAGTTGCATATAAGCTCTAATTGTTGGAACTTTTTTCGCCTCCCTCTCCCTATCTGCTAATCCGCATTGGAAAAGAGTTAGAATCATGTTTAAGAAGTGGAGCATTGGCCAAGATGTAGGGCTCCTTGGCTCTTGCTGAGCTACCTCGCTGATTATGGTTTTCTCTTCAACTAAGTCGCTGCGAACAGAGGGATAGGTTATAATAGTTCGTTCAGTAGGAAAAGTATACAAATCTTCATAAAGTGTTGTGTGAAGTCCCTGAAAAACGAGTCCAACCAGAAATTCCTTGATTGCTCGATGTGGCAGCTTCTCCGCTATGCTTCCTTCCGTAGACGTATATACGTAGAGCTCTTTCTTTCCTGGTTCTTTAAGAGCCGCAAGTAATGACTCTCGCCTCCCTCGTCCAAAAGAAAGTTTTCTTTCAATGGAAAACCATAATATTTTTTCTAAAATATGTTCTTTCGTTTCTGCTAAGTTTATGTGTACTTCCAATTTATCAAAAGGAGCTAGTTCTGTGCCCAAAAAATCTTGAATCCACTGAGGAGCGAGTTTGGCCATATTGTTGAAGTACGTCTCACCATATTCATCAGCAAACTGAACGAGGTCAATCTTTGCGTTGCCTTCATCCAAAATTTGCTCAACAGCATGATCTAGAATCGGATACGCTTTTGAGACCTTTTCTTCTGTGTAAGCTTGTATATACTTTGCCAAACCATACAGCCCAAAAATGCCTGACAGCGTATAAGCCAACCATGTCTTTCCTGCATTATTAGGACCTATAAGTATAGTCAATGGCTTCAGATCAATCTCTGCCTCTTTGATAACACCCAGGTTACGGACTGATACTTTCACTTGAGGGCCTCCCATTTGTTCCCCGATCGCTCATTCGTGTTCCAGTTATAGCAGTATACCAGATAATAATGTGCTGTAGTACACCTGGCACCCACAACATGGCCCTCACCACTCCCCATACCTGTACTTCGTCTCCTGTTCAATCAACGCCCGCTCCTCTTCATCCAGCCCGAACGCCTCGTAGACGGCCTCATTCAGCTCGGTTTCCAACCTTACAATCTCATTGGTCAGTCTGCCAATCTCGGCAGTCCTCTCTCTCAGCAATGCCTCCCAATCATCTCTATCCTTCAGTGGGATATCGCGCCTGAACACCTTCACCAGTTCCTCCCGGAACTCCTTGAAGGACATTTCCCACCACGCCGTCAACTTCTGGTTCAGCTTCGCTTGAGAGCTGCCGAGATTATTCACGATGCGATGCGTCGTTTTTCGCCGCACTTCGTAGCGCTGCTTTGCTGTTTCGGTAAGTTGCTGGGCTAATGTGCCAATGTGGTCGCGTTGGGTGTCGGTTAGGGATGGGATAGGGAGATGAGTCATGTATTGAGTAAAATGTTGATATATCATTAATCCGACTCGTTCACCTAGCGGAGCAGACAAGCGTGTGATACAAAACCAGCATACTCGTGACTGGAGAATACCCAGCAGAGATTCATGTGGTGGTGATAGTATGTATCCTTTGTTATTCACAAATTGCCCATCTTCATCCCATGAAAAGCGAGGAAACCTTGCAATGTCAGGGTAGAAAATTTTTGGTCTCTCGAATGCGTCGTAGTAGTTGCAAGGGCGTAACTCCCACCAAAATTGCCCTTTATCAAGTCGCCTTCGTGCTGCATCTGCAAAAGGTTTTAAGTATGCAGCCAGGCCTGGGTGAAGCGCAGTAAATTTCTCCCAGGCTTGTGTTTCGACTGGCTCGAGGTCTGGAAAAGTATCCATTGTCCAGCCATTGGGAATACAGATCAACCATCGTCCCTCATTCTCTTGATACCACGGTCGCAGGTCTTCTCCTCGTAGAACAGGCTTGATGAGAGTTGCACATGCAGGGTCATCCTTCGCCAGGTGATCGCGGGTTGTTTGATCGATGATAAACGCTTCGTTCAAGCCCGTCAATACACCTCGATACAAATGTCCCTCAACCACTTCTCCTAGCGGTTTGCCGGTCGTTATCAACTTGGCAAGCAGTATACGTGGAGCATCACCAGTTAGTTGCCATCCCGCATCAAGCTGGTCATGTATAGCAAGTGTAAACAACTTGTTGTCAAGTTGCTCTCTGAAAGCAGTCACACGCTCACCACGTGCAAAGACAGCAGCTTTTGCTATATGCCCATTTGTAGATAATGTCTTTCGAACCACCTGAATTGATGGGCTAAGGTCGGGGGCATCGGCAAAGACACGAGTGTTTCCTAGATCGATAATTGTTTCAATGGTCGTTTGTGTACGGAGGTATTGGCGTAGCAATGTAGCGTAGTTAGCACGTAGCCAGCTATTACTACTGATATAAGCCAGTCTCCCATCTCTGCGAAGTAAACGTAACCCTTGAGCAAAGAAATAAACAAACAGGTCTGCCACGCCATGATAGACCTCGTAGTGTTCCTGGAAAAACGGCTTATCGGCGCTCAGTTGCTCCTGGCGTACATAGGGCGGATTGCCGATCACGACATCGAAGCCCGCTCGCTCCCCAAGCGGCTGGCCCTGGCTATCAAAGAAGATGTTGGGAAATTCGAGTTCCCAGTGGAAGAAATGTTTCCCTCCTGCCAGCATGGTCGCTGCGTCGAGCCAGTTCTCAAACGTTTGTGTTTGGGGATGTTCAACGGCTTTCCCAATGGCATAATCTGCCAGCGGTCGCCATACGTCGCTGCTGATCTCTTCCATGTTGTAGTAGAGGGCGCTGCCCAGGTTTGCCAGGTGAAGGTATTTTTCGATGAAGTGCTTGCGCAGTTCCTCGTAGGCGGCTTCCTGGGCTTTGACATCCTCGATACTGGTACCGGGATTATGCTCAATTGCCGCTATCGCGTCCAGGGCGCTGCTGGTGTTTTGTCGAAACTCGTCATCTAAGAGCGACAGAGCCAGTTGTCCGGCCTCCTTTTGCGCTTCCTCTGCCTGCTTTGCACGCTTCTGGGCCTGTTTTGCCTGCGGGTGCTGACCGGCGGCCACTTCACTCAGCCACGAGCCGATCAGCGCGTTACCTGTACGCAGGTGGTGGTCGAGGAAGCTCAGGGGGCGGTCTTTGGCGGCAGTAGCCAGCCAGAGCGAGAGCTTGGCAAGCTCGACGGCCAGCGGATTCAGATCAACGCCATAAATGCATTGTTGCGCCACGCGGCGTTTCCAGTAGGTCAGGTCTGCCTCGCCCGTTTCCTCCGGCTGCACTCCCAGCTCTACAAGGTAGCGTGCAATGTACTCCGTCGCCTCTACAGGGAAATGCCCGCTGCCCATCGATGGGTCAAGCACATTGATTGCCAGCACCGCCTGTATGCGCTCGGCGTCGCTCTGGGCATCGCGCACGGCTTCGTCCAGCACAGGTCGCAGTGCTTCATCGACCATGTATTTAACGATATAGTCAGGTGTGTAGTAGCTGCCCGTCAGCTTGCGCTCTCCACGGTCTGTGACAAGGTAGACATCGTCCGAACGAAATTCAGCCACAACGTAGATCGTCCCTAGATGCCGCTCGGCCAGGTCGCGATAATCGACGAACTGGTGGCTGACCCGCGCCAGTTTGTCGATGGCCCGGCACAGGTTTAAATCCCCGGCAACGTACTTTTCCAGGAAAGGGTGACGCTCTGGATCAAAGAGGCCACCGTTGAAAGTGGTTACTGTCAGCGGTGGGCTGCCGAGGTTGATAATCTTGAATAGCTCCTTCAGGCGTGTCCAGGTCAATCCAGAGTTGGGAAGTATCAGTCCTTCTTGCAATTCGGAAACGACATCCTTCTTGATAACATCCAGGCTGTATACGCGGCGATACCTTGTGTTGTCTTGCAGCGGCAGCAAATCGCGAGCCTCGGCATAGAGGATGAAGAGTACGCGGTAAAGTAGAATGAGAGAATTGTCGTAGATCAGCTTGTTCGTTTCAGGCGTAGGTGTGAGATGGTTATCTGTATAATCTAAAAAACCCTGCGCTACGTAACGCAAGGCATCATACACCTGCTGGCGCAGACTGTCGCTTACGCCCTGCGCATATTCTGTGCTGGCGGTCAAAATATATTCAAGGGAAAGCGGTCCGGGATCAAAAGCGCTTCGTCGAAAGAAGGTGTAAAAATATAAAAATGCATCTACGTTGTTTGACTCCAGCAGGGCAGGAAGATCAACCTCGTAGAAGACTTCAAGCTTGTGCGCCGTCCGGGTATGATAGAGCCGCCATTGCCGCCCATTGGTAAGAATACCCCAGGGAAGTCCGCTGTGCAGCATGTAAAAGAATATCTGGAATGAAGGGTTTTTATTGTTGAAAGGATCGCTGCCCTTGCTCGCGCCTCTGATAGTCCTGTCCAGCGGGCGATCCCAGGATTTTGCATCTCCTACGGCAAATGCACCCTGCTCTAGATCATCGGCATCCAGAATTCTGTTCTTGTTTGCAACAAGCGCCGCATTATCGCGGTAGAAAAAGTAATCCGGTCTTTTAGCTCCATCTGGCGTTTTGAGCCAGGCCTGTACCTCGAAGGTATGGCCCATAGCCCGCAGAACAGGCTTGATCCAGTCATCTTCGGTCTGCGCTTCATTATTGATATTGGGGGTAAACCTGGTGTAGAGCTGCTGGAGTTGCGTCATCACCTGGGAGGCTTCATCCCGCAAGCTGTCCCAATGTTTGGGCAAGATATGATCGAGATAATGGTCGGAGAAGAGGCGTTGATTGTGATGCGAGGCACCTGATAATTGAAGCTGTACAGGCTGTGTCACGATATGTTCCACCTCTACAAAAATTTCCCTTGTTTAGATGCTCACTATAACATGCCAGGAATGGCAAGGCAAGCATCCACGGGCGAATCCTGATGTTTTGATATAAGGGTTCTGTTTAGTCGAGAAGGCTCAATATCGAGATATTTTTATTGCTATTAGCCCTAAAACCTTGTAATATAAGAGAGGAGATAACGTTAACATAGATACAACGTCATTTTGGGGTAACGCATGGATGAACGTCAACCAAATGAAACAATAGAACAGATACCTAAGCTAATAAAATGGGTGATTTCTGACTCTATTAGAACTGACTATGCAACTCATCTTGTTGTTCAACAACAAGGGTCTGAATTCGTATTGCTATTTTTTGAAGCACAAACACCTGTTTTCTCGGGTACGCCAGAGGAACAGCTGACAGCGTTTCATGATTTACCTTACGTTGAAGCGAAATGCGTTTCAAAAATCGTTATGAGTGCTGAAAATATGGCAATAGCTGCAAGTAATATAGTAGAAGGTTTAAACAAGCTTAACGCGATATTACTAGCTTCGAAAGGACAGAGCAATGCAAACACCTCAGAATACAAAGAGCAATCAACTAGTAGCCGAACATCCAAAGACTTTTGAAGTCACCTATACTCCAAATAAAAACAGCTTCTTTACCGCTCCCGAGAACTGGACAAACCAAAGTCTCAGTAATACGCCAGACACGTATACATTTGCTCTAAGAGATCTAAAAGAGTACATGCTGGTTACTCTTGGAAAACATCTTGCTACAATATTAGCTCAAATAATTGATCAATTAAGTATATCTAACCGAGAAGCTATTAATCCAATAACTTCAATCATTAAGCCTTATATAGAAACAGATCAGGACTTACATGTACGTATGCCACCCAAGTCATCAAGAGAAGTTATCATTAACATAACCAGGCCAGGAAAAGCAAAACCTAAAGCTGACTTAGACTGAATTGCCTGTTAGATAACATGGTTTTTTAGGAGTCTTGAATTGGCAATAGAATATCCCTGGTATGCCATTGTGGAAGGCGATGATCTTGAGCAAGGGGATTTTATAGAAGACTGCGAAGTGCTTGTTCCACAATATATTCCCGATGCTCCAGTCGAAAACAGCACATCCTCTGGTCAACTAATATATCAAGCAACCGCTATAATTGTCACTTATGATGTAATTATTGTCAGTCAATCCTGCGACTTAGAACAAGCGAAATTAGATTATGTCTTAATGTGTCCTCGTTGGTCCTATAAAGCTTATGCTGAACAAAACGATGAATTCAAGAAAATAGAGAGGCTAGAGCAGATTAGACAGGGCAAAATCCATAAATATTTTATGCTAGATAGATACAATGACAATAATCTGTCATATGAAATACAGATAGTAGACTTAAGTCAAGTTTTTAGCATCCCATATGAAGCCATGAAACAAATAGCTAAACAACGTGGCAAAAGACTGCGCTTACTTTCTCCCTATAAAGAGAAGCTAGCGCAGTCCTTTGCTTATTACTACATGCGCGTAGCATTGCCTAATGACATACCAAGGTTCGAGAAAACGAAAGAATCAGCCATAGCTAAAGCACAATCCATATGAGAAACGAACTACTAGCATGGTTTGCGCGTGAAGGATTCCTGCTGCAGGACGTCACAACATCGGCAGAAGACCCGGAGCACGATGAAGTCAAAATCACAGTCAAGGCGCCCATCATCGCACTGAGCAGGGCCAGAGACGACTTCCGGGAATGCCCCGACCCGGTGCTCTTCGGCTACCCTGGCACCAGCCTTGATTTGATGACACTGGACGACTTCCATAGCTTTGTGTTTCAATGGTTTAAAAAGGCCGTCGCTGCTGACATGGGCCGCTGTTTCGTCTGTAACCAGGTGCTCGACATGGGTACCGAGAAGCCCTGGGATGCCGTCTTCGTCACCCAGGAGTGGTATTGCTGGCTGCTCGTGCATTATGATTGCAAGCGCTACCTCGCCCGTGATCTCAAAGGACGTACTCCCTTTGAAGTAACACTGCGCCCACCCGAATTTTTTGATATGCGTTTAACATAGTAGAGGATACTGCTGGCGAAGTCCTTCCGTATCATTGTAAGGGCGGCGGCTGCTCCCTCTCCACTGCGTGGAGAGGGCTGGGGTGAGGCCGTCGCCCTTAGCTCCGCCACTAGTATCATAGAGGATGGCATGGATAAGAATCAGATCGCCAATTTGCTGGATCAAATTGCTACCTTGCTCGAATTGAAAGAGGGCAGCAGCCCTTTTGAAGTGCGTGCCTACCAGAATGCAGCCCGCGCCATCAACGCGCTGGACGGCGACATCGAACAACTGGCACGCGAAGGCAAGCTCAAAGGCGTGCCCGGCCTGGGACCAACCATCATCAAACGCGTCGAAGAAGCCATTGAAACGGGCCATATAGCCTTCTATGATGAACTGGCCTCTACCACTCCCCCCGTCAAGCTCGAAATGCTGCGCATCCAGGGCGTAGGCCCCAAGAAAATCAACGCCATCTACAACCAATTGCACATCAACAGCATCGCCGATTTAATCAAAGCCATCGAAGAGAATAAGGTGGCGGCATTGCCCGGCTTTGGCAAGAAGACCCAGGATAACATTCTCCAGGGCATTGCCTTCCTGGAACAGCACGCCGGGCGTTTTCTCTACCCGGTAGCGGAGGACGTATTCAAACCGTGCTGGCAGCCATACCGGAGATTGTGCGCATGCAGGTAGGAGGCAGCCTGCGCCGCCGCCGTGAGACGATAGGTGATATCGATATGGTAGTAAGCGTTGGCGACTCCGCAGGCGACGAGATCAAGCGCAAGATCATGGAAGTGTTTACCAGCCAGCCGTCCGTCAAGGCTATCACCGGCAAGGGCGAGACAAAATCCAGTGTAGTGCTGCGCAGCGGCATAAATATGGACCTGCGTGTCGTCAACGATAGCCAGTTCCCTTATACCCTCCATCACTTCACCGGCTCCAAACAGCATCACATCCCTTTGCGCAGGCGCGCGCTCAGCATGGGCATGACCATCAACGACTATGGCCTCTTCCGGGGCAAAGAGCCGCACCTGGAACTCATTCCCTGCAAGGACGAGGCCGATATCTATGCCGCGCTCGGCATGGACTATATCGAACCGGAGATGCGCGAAGACATGGGCGAGATCGAAGCCGCCATCAATCATACCCTGCCGGTGCTGGTGCAGGATAGCGACCTGCGCGGCGTGCTGCATGCGCATTCAACCTGGAGCGATGGACAGAATACCCTACGAGAAATGGCTGAAGCATGTATTGCGCGTGGGTTTAGCTACTTAGGTATCACCGACCACAGCAAAACGGCGGCCTATGCAGGCGGCTTGAACGAGGAAGCCCTGCATCGTCAACACGAAGAGATCGATCGCCTGAATGCAGAATATGCCGGTCGCATACGTATCCTCAAGGGCACAGAATGCGATATCTTGCGCGACGGCTCGCTCGATTTCGCAGACGAAGTACTGGCAACCCTGGATTTCGTCGTTGCCTCAATTCATAGCCAGTTCAATCTCCCGCCGCAGGAGCAGACACAGCGTATGCTCCGGGCCGTCTCCAACCCTTACGTTGATATCATTGGACATCCCACCGGGCGCGTCCTGCTTGAAAGAGATGGCTATACTTTGGACCTGGAGGCAGTGATCGATGCCGCCGCCGCGCACGGCGTCTGCATCGAGATCAACGCGGACCCCTCGCGCCTGGATCTGGATTGGCGTTACCTGCATCGCGCCAGGGACAAAGGTATCAAGATTCCCATTGATCCAGATGCACATACTATTGCCGGGTTGGACAAAATGCGTTTTGGTATAGGCATCGCCCGTAAGGGCTGGCTGCGTGCCAGCGATGTTCTCAACACTATGACGACCAGCGAACTCCTGGACTTCTTTAGAGAGAGAAGAAAGCGGTAATCATGCACATTGACGAACTACCCCGGATACCTGTAGGTGCCGATTTATCGTGCACATCGCCGATTTATCGGCCTGGGGAGTGCATCGCCGGGCCATTGGCCGATAAATCGGCGGTGCGCCAATACATTGTGCGCCTAATGAATTTTGACGACCGAATGGGATCCTGTAGGGACAAGGGGCGGATGTGGGGCAGGGTGGGGGCCTGGTGCTTGTCCTGGTGGCAACGCGATCCCTTGGGGACTGCGTGGAGCAAACAGGTCGCACCCCAACCAGGACAAGCACCAGGCCTCCTCATCCACTCCACCCCGCCCCTTGTCCCTACAGGACCCTG
>WNFF01007413.1_pt1 | contig 10399 bp, 10 predicted proteins | sample 5400441 | NCBI WGS metagenome assembly WNFF01 (sample SAMN13153345, study PRJNA577476) | soil metagenome | isolation source: 120 cm saprolite under Douglas fir tree site 2 hole 3 replicate 1 | place: USA:California | collected 2015-04-18
TGGCAGTCCAGCTGGGTCAAGGCCTTGGACATGCCGCCCCCTGATAACGGGACGCGCCGCCACATCGACGCGCCGGGCGCGGACTGGTACTGGGAGCAGGACGACCAGTTGCGGCTCACGTACCTGTCGAGCCGCACCAGCGAGAAAACAGCCCTCGATCTGGCCCTCGACCTGTCTCCCTATCTCGGTCACAAACGCTGCGATCAGCGGGCCCTGAACCTCACGCCGGAGGATTGGGACCGGCATCGCGGCCAGCTCGAGCGGCGCGAGCCATTCCGGGATTTCGAGCTTCAGGTGGCCGCCGACGACGGCCGCACGGTCTGGCTGTCGCTCAGCGGCGAGCCGGTCTTCGACGCAGACGGCGCATTCCGCGGCTACCTTGGCGCCGGGCGCGATATCACGTCGCAAAAGCGCTCTCAGCAGCTGCTCCTGCTCGAGAACGCGGTGATGTCCTGCCTTGCCGGGGCCGGTGGTATCCCCTTCGCGCTCAAGGGTGCGCTGCGCGCGATATGTGAAAGCGAGGGCTGGGATTGCGCTGAGCTGTGGAAGCTGGACGAAACGGGCGGCGCGCTGCGCCTTCACCAGCATTGGAGCACGCTCGACGGTCAGGGCATCGCGGCCGTGGTCGAGGGTGCGAGCAAGATCGGAATCAAGCGGGGCGAGGGGATGGTGGGCTCCGTCTGGCAGTCGGGAAAACCGCTGTGGATCCGCGACTATCTGCAGCAGGCCGAGGCCGAGCGCGTAGTCGACGAGCTATTCGAGAAGATGGGCCTGCGCGCCGCGCTGCTGGTCCCGCTACGCGCGGGCCCGGAAATCGTCGGCGTGCTGCGCTTCGGCAGCCGCACGATGCGTGCGCCCGACGAGCGCTTGTCAGACAGGCTGAGCGCCCTCGGCGGCCGGATCGGCAGGTTCGTGCAGCAGGCGGCGGTGGAGCAGGCCAACAGCGAGCGCGCCGCGCGCTCGCGTCGCCTCGCCGACTTGTCCTCGGACTGGTACTGGGAAACGGATGCCAACCACTGCTTTACCCGCCTCGAAGGCCGCTACGTCGCGGGCGACGACCAGGATCTGCAGCGGCGCCTGATCGGCCTGCGCCGCTGGGAGAGCGGCCTCGAAATCGAGGGAGGATGGGACGCGCATCGCGCATTGCTTGACGCCCGCCGGCCTTTCTACGACGCGCTCATGTGGCGCCCGACGCCGAAGGGGGCCGTGCGCTACCTCAGCGTCAGCGGCGAGCCGGTGTTCGGTGCCGACGGCAGCTTTCTCGGCTATCACGGCGTCGGCCGCGACGTGAGCGCACAGAAGCGCGCCGAGCAGATGCTGACGCTGGAGCACGAGGTAGCGCGCTCGCTTTCGGCGGCGGAAGACGCGGCGAGCGGTTTGCGATCCGCGGTGCTCGTGGTGTGCGAATCCGAAGGCTGGGATTCCGGCCGGTATTACCGCTTGGACGAGGCGAGTGGCGCGCTGCGTTTCCAGGACGGATGGTGCGTCAACGAGCCGGCCGTGGACCGCTTCCTGGAGCGCTCGCGCGGCCTGGTCGGGCGATCTCCAGCGCGACATCCGCGCGTCCACGAAGCCGCTGGCCGAAGGCGCCGGCATGCGCGGCGTGCTCACCTTCGCTGTCACATCGGAAGGCAAAACCATCGGCGTGCTCGCTTTCTCGGGCGAATCGGTGCGCGAACCCGACCAGAGGCTGCTGCAGGCGGCGCGGGTCATCGGCAGCCACGTCGGCCAGTTCCTGCAGCGCAAGCAGATCGAGCGGTCGCTGCGCGAGAGCGAAGCGCGCTTCCGCAGCCTGACCGAGATGTCGTCCGACTTCTACTGGGAAACCGATCCGCAGCACCGGGTGACGAACATTGCGGCCGGCGCGAATTATTCTGCCGCGACCATAGCGCTCGGCGTCGTCGGCAAGACGCTATGGGAGATCCCAGCGCTGAGTCCCGACGCGGCCCAATGGGCGGAACACCAGGCAAGCATGGACAGCCACGTTCCGTTCCGCGACTTCGAGTTCTCGCGCGCCATGCCCGACGGGGTCACGCGGTATTTCTCGCTGACCGGCGAGCCGCGGCTCACTGCCGACGGGACGTTCCTCGGGTACCGCGGCGTGGGCCGCGATATCACTGAAACCGCGCTGATGCGCGAGCGGATCGAGGCGCTCGCCTACAGCGATCCGCTCACCGGGCTCGCCAACCGCACCAGCCTCACCCCGGCGCTGGAGCAAGCCGTCGAGCGGGCGCGGCGCCACGGCGCGAGGCTCGCCGGCGCGTTCATCGATCTGGACGGCTTCAAGCAGATCAACGACACGTACGGCCACGACGCCGGCGACCAGTTCCTCGTGGAAATGGCGCGGCGCCTTCGCGCCAAGCTGCGGGCGACCGATCTCGTCGCGCGGCTCGGCGGCGACGAATTCTTCGTGGTCCTCGAGGAAGTCACAGACGCCGCTGCCGTTGAAGGCATCAACCGCAAGCTGCTGGATGACGCATTGCGGCCTTACGCGCTGCCTGGCGGCGCTGAAACGCGGGTGTCCGCGAGCATCGGCATCAGCCTGTTTCCCGACGACGCCGCGGATGCGGCCACCCTCATGAAGCACGCCGACGCGGCGATGTATGCGGCCAAGGAGGCCGGCAAGAATCGCTACTGTTTTTTCTCGTCGCTGAACAGCGCGCAGCCTTCCCGGGACAACAACGCCTTGTCAGCGTGATGTAGTAAGGCCGGAGATTCACCGGCCATACTGCATGCCGCGGCACGAGCAAGTTCACAGGAGGCGCCATGAATGCCATGAAGCGGCCAGTTGTCGTCGGAGTGTCTGCGCTGTTAGTCGCGGTGGCGGCATACGCCGCGACCGGGGGCGGCAGCCCGCAGGACAAGGTGGTGTACCACTTCAGCGATGGCGTCGAGCAGGCGTCGAATGGCCTGCGCAACATCAACAACCATCTCGAGGTCAATCCGACGGCGAAGATCATCGTGGTGGCGCATGCGCGCGGCGTCGATTTCCTGATGAAGGGCGCCAAGGATAAAAATGGCGGCAAGTACGAGGATCTCGTCGAGCAGCTCGCCCTCCGCGGGGTGCAATTCGACGTATGCGAGATCACTCTGCGCAATCGCAAGCTGGACAGGCAGCAGTTCATTGCAGACGTGACTTACGTTCCCTCCGGGGTGGCGGAGATCACGCGCCTGCAGCAGCGCGAAGGATTCGCCTACCTCAAGCCCTGAGCGAGCCCTGCACGGCGCGTCGCCCGGACTACGCCCAGCAGAATGGTCGCAATTCCGGCGGCGTGGAACGCGTGGAATGCCTCGCCAAGCAGCAGCATCGCCAGCACCGTGCCGAAGGCGGGCAGAAGATGCAGCGTAAACCCGGCCGCATTCGCCCCGACGATGGCGACGCCGCGGTTCCAGCAGATGAAGGCAGCGACCGAGGCGCCGAGCCCGATGTAGAGCACGCCGGCGGCCTCGCCCGCGGTCGGCCACCGCGGCGGCGCATGCAGCGCTTCGAGCGCGAACGCCGGGGCGAGCAGCGCCAGACCGGCGACCGAGATCACGAAAAGCAGGCTGACGCCGCCCAAGTCCGGCGGGCGGCGCTTGAGCAGCACCGAGTACATTCCCCAAACCGGCATGGCCAGCACGATCCACGCGTCGCCGGCATGGAATTCGAGCTGCAGCAGCTTGCCGGGCGCGCCGTGCGAAACGATCAGGAGGATGCCGAAAAGCGAGACCAGCATGCCGGCGAGCTGCCGGCGAGCTGCCGGCGCGCGGCCCGCTCGCGCTCGATCATCCAGGAGCACAGCAGCATGAACAGCGGGGCGGAAGAGTTGAGCAGCACGGCATTGATCGCCGTGGTCGTCTTGAGTCCGAGATAGACCAGGGTCTGGAATACGGCCACGCCGGTGAGCGCGAGCAGCGCCAGCAGGCCGGCGTGGCGCCGCAGCGTTGCGCGCGTTCGTGCAAGCTCGGGCAAGGCAAAAGGCGCAAGAACCAGCGCCGCGATCAGCCAGCGCCAAAAATTGAGCGCCAGCGGCTCGAACGCGTCGCGCAGCGCGCGTCCAATGACCCAGTTCCCCGCCCAAAGGAGGTTTGCCAGCGCAAGCAGCGAAAAGGCAGACGCGCGCGCGGACCTCAGAGGTCGACCGCCCTCCACTTCGCCGCGAGCTGCTCGGCGCCGCGCAGCGAGAGGGCAAAGATCGTGTAGGTCGGATTCGACGCTCCTGCCGTGGGGAAGATGCCCGGCCCGGCGAGATAGAGGTTCGGCAGCTCGTGGGTCTGCCCGTAGCTGTTGACCACCGAGTTGCCCGCGTCGGTGCCCATGATGGTGCCGCCCATGAGGTGGATGGTCGGCATGTTGCCGCGCGCCGACCACACTTCCCTGGCGCCGGTGGCCTTGGCGATGCGAAGGCCCTCCTCGAAGTTGGCGTTCCACAGCCCGACCGCGTCCTGGTCGAAGCTGTGGTGGATCCTGCCGAGCGGCATGCCGAATTCATCCTTGTCGGCGGCGAGCTCGATGCGGTTGTCGAGGTTCGGCAATTCCTCGCCGAACGCGCCGATGCGGGTGAGCCCGCGCGCGGCGCGCTTCATGAACGCGTGCAGCTCGGGACCGAACAGGTCGAGCCGGGCGTTGGCGAAGCCGCCGAGATCGCTCGTCTTGAGCGCGGTGCCCGCGACGATGAACGAGCTGCCGAAGACCCCCGGGTGGGCCGTCTTGCCGTAGCGGTCGTAGGACATGAATTGCGCGCCGGTGGTGCCCAGGTGGTTCTGGACATCCTCGTCGAACAGCGCCCAGGTCCCCGAGCTGTAGTGGCACATCATGTATTTGCCGACGAGGCCGCTCGTGTTGGCGAGCCCCCTCGGGTGCCGGTCGGTCGCCGAGTTGAGCAGGAGGCGCGGGTTCTGCGCCGACCAGGCCGCCAGCACGACCACGCTCGCCTCCTGCACCTGGCGCTCCTTCTTCGCGTCGTAGTACTCGAGGCCGCGAACGCGAGTGCCTTGGTGGTTGGTCAGCACGCGCGTGACGGTCGAGCGCGCTCGAACTTCGGCGCCCGCCTTGCGCGCGTCGGCGAGGTAGGTGACCAGCGGATTGCTGAGCGCGCCGGTCGGACAGCCGATATGGCACCAGCCGTCGTAGATGCACGCCGGCCGGCCCCTGTAGTCGGTCGAGTTCATCCCGACCGCCGCCGGCACCATGCGGATGCCGAGCGCTTCGAAGCCCTTCAGCCACACCTCGCCATTGCGGAAGGTCTTCATCGGCGGCATCGGATAGGGCTCGCCCGCCGGCCGCCAGATCTCCTCGGCCCTGGCGTTGCCGGAGACGCCGATGTCGCGCGCGACCTTGTCGTAATAGGGCGCGACGTCCTGGTAGGAGATCGGCCAGTCGAGCGCGCGGTTGTGCTCGCTGCGGATCTTGAAGTCGTTCGGAAGGAGGCGCGGCAGGTTCGCGAAGTAGTGAAGCGCGGCGCCGCCGACGCCCCAGCCGGACTGGTAGCTGTAGCCGAAGGGATTCTTCCCTTCGAGCAGAAACGGCGCGCCGGCCGTCTTGATCCGTCGCCCCCAGAAGTCCGAGCTGATGAGATCGGAGAGCTGCCAATCCGGCCCCGTCTCGAGGACCACGACCTTCTTGCCGGCCTTTGCCAGCACCGCGGCGAACACCGAGCCCGAGGCGCCTGCGCCGGCGATGGCGACGTCTACTTTTTCGTGCGTGGCCATGTCACCACTTCTTCAGGGGCGCGATGTGCGGCATGTAGGGAATGCCGAGCGCCTCGTAGCCCTCGAGCGTGCCATACACCACGTCGACGGCGTCGCTCCGCAGCACGAAGTACACGAATGCGCCGGCCGGACCCTGCCAGCCTTCGATCTTGTTCTGGCGCATCAGATTGACGAAGTCGCGCTGCTCGTTGCCTGCAAGCCGCGCGAATCGGCGTGCGCTCTGCGCCTGGCTTGAGCGATCGACGGCGCCCAGGGCAGCCCGGTAGAAATTGGCAAAGGGCGGGCGGACGTTGAGGATGCGCGCCTCCAGCAGCGCTTCTTCCGGAGGAACGGAGATCTGCGAATCGATGAAGTGGGCGATGCCCGCGGCGCGCGCGCCGGGAACCAGCGTCTCGCCCAATGCCTCGAGGGTTTCTGCCTCGTCGGGCTTGAGCAGGCGGAGCGTTGCGCCCTGGGCGCGGGCCGCGCGCGGAGTCAGCAGCACCTCGACGCCGCCGATCGTGAACGCGAGCGCGCCGATTGCCGCGCCGCGCATAAACTCCCGTCGCTTGTTCATGTCGACCTCCCCGCGGGCGCGACGATTGTGAGACGGTGCCCTCCCACCGTCAAGGTGTGACAGCCGATTCACATTACGCTAAAGTGAATCGGTGGCGGCCTCCCGATAATGAATGTTGTCCTGCAGGGCGCGCTGACCGGCTTGGCGGTGGCGCTGGTTCTGATCGCGGTGGAATACATGCACTTGCGGAAGCTGGCGCGCGAGCGCGCGAAGCGGCGGCACGTACCTGCGGAACTCGACGACACCGAGCGGCGGCGGCTCGCATCGCTAGTGCGTTTTTGCATCTTCGTGCCACCGGCCTTCGCAATTTCCTACTGGCTCCTCTGGGGCTGAGCCGGTCGAGCCGCAGCTTCAGGCTCCTGTGCCATCCTGGAAGCGCCAGCGAGGCGGTGCGCAGCGTCGCCGCGCGCGTGCACAGAACGGGGAAAGGAATCGCGGTGACCTATTCGCTCGAGGGACAGCTCGACCGCCTGCGCATTCCCCCGCCGCGGCCGCCGCGCATCGCCGCCCGGCTCTGGCAGCACACCTGCTGCGAAATCTTCGTCGCCCGCAAGGGCCTGCCCGGCTACCACGAGTTCAATCTCGCGCCCTCGGGCGAGTGGGCCGCGTACGCGTTCGCGCGCTATCGCGACGGCGCGCCGCTCGTCGACGAGAAGCTGGATCCCCGCATTACCGTGCGTCGCGGCGGGGAACTACTGGAGCTCGACGCCTTCATACGGGTCGACCGAGCGGCGCTGTCGCTCGCGCTTGCGGCGGTAGTGGAAGACCAAGACGGCGCTCTTTCCTATTGGGCGCTCAAGCACCCGCCCGGCAAGCCGGATTTCCACCACCCCGATGCGTTCGCCGCGCAACTCGATGAAGTTCGGAATTGACCGCCTGCTGGAAGACCGCGCGCTGCGAAAACCGCTGGCGGGCCGCCGCGTGGCGCTGCTCGCGCACCCGGCGTCGGTGACGCGCGATCTGGTGCACTCGCTGGACGCGCTCGCGGCGCTCGGGGACCTCGAGCTGGTTGCTGCGTTCGGCCCGCAGCACGGGCTGCGCGGGGACAAGCAGGACAACATGATCGAATCGCCTGACTTCACCGACCCGGTGCACCACATCCCGGTGTTCAGCCTGTACGGGAAAGTTCGACGCCCGACCGCGGCGATGATGGACAGCTTCGACGTGCTGCTGGTCGACCTGCAGGATCTGGGCTGCCGCGTCTACACCTTCATCACGACGCTGCGCTACGTTCTCGAAGCAGCCGCCGAGCGGGGCAAGACGGTCTGCGTGCTGGACCGGCCCAACCCGGCGGGCCGCCCGGTCGAGGGGCTGCGGCTGCGCGCGGGCTGGGAGAGTTTTGTGGGTGCAGGATCGCTGCCGATGCGCCACGGGCTCACGCTGGGCGAGGCGGCGAAGTGGTTCGTGCAGACTCTTGGTCTCGAAGTCGATTGCAACATCATAGAAATGCAGGGGTGGGAACCGGCCTGCGCGCCGGGCTACGGCTGGCCGCTCGGCGCTCGCGCCTGGGTCAACCCGAGCCCCAATGCGTCCAATCCCTGGATGGCGCGCTGCTACGCGGGGACCGTGATGCTGGAAGGCACCGCCTTGTCCGAGGGGAGGGGAACGACGCGGCCGCTGGAGCTTTTCGGCGCGCCGGATGTCCAGCCGAAACTTCTCCTGGAAAAAATGAAATCGCTGGCGCCCCATTGGATGAAGGGCTGCCGGCTGCGCGAGTGCTGGTTCGAGCCGACGTTCCACAAGCATGCCGGCAAGCTTTGCGCCGGGCTGCAGATCCACGTCGACGACGCGGCTTACGATCACGCCGCGTTCCGGCCGTGGCGCCTGCTCGCTCTCGCCTTCAAGGCCCTGCGCAGCCTGCGGCCCGACTATGAGCTGTGGCGCGACTTCCCGTACGAGTACGAGCACGGCCATCTCGCCATCGATCTCATCAACGGCAGCGAGCTGCTGCGAAAATGGGTCGACGACCGCGCCGCGACGCCGGCGGATCTCGAAGCGCTCGCTGCGGCGGACGAACAGGCTTGGCGCGAGGAGCGCGAAGCGGTGCTGCTGTACCGCTGAAGCTTATTCTTCAACTCAGAGAATGCGCTCGCCGAATTTTTTCAGCGCGGCTTCCGAAAGCGTAAGGCCCAACCCTGCTTGCTCCTTCAGCTTGAGCCTGCCGTGGGCAATCCTGGGCGGGTCCTCGAACAGCTCGGCCTGCAGGGGATCGCGCTCCGGGTCGGTGAACGACTCGACGATGCAGCCGGCGGGGCTCGCGGCGACGAGATGGGCATGGATGAAGCAGTCGTGGTGCGGGGCGACCTGGACATGGCTCATCTCGCACAGCGCGGCGAGCTTGCGGCCCTCGGTGAAGCCGCCCATCATCGTGCAGTCGAACTGCAGGAACTGGATCGCCTCTTCTTCGAGCAGCGCGCGGCAGCCGTAGCTGGTCAGCTCGCTCTCGCCGGCCGAGAGCGGGATGCGCGTCTTCTGCGCCAGCAGCTTCAGCTCCCGGCGGTCGTCGGCCCAGCGCACCGGTTCTTCCAGCCAGCGTGGCCGCAACGGCTCGAGCAAGCGGGCGCCTTCGATGGCGGTGGCGAGATCCCATCCGCGGTTCACGTCGACCATCAGGTCCTTGTCCTTGCCGATGATCTCACGCACGAGCGCCAGGCGCTCCATGTCCTCGCCGAGCGGCACGCCGCCGGCCTTGGCCTTGAAACCCTGGTGTCCCTGCGCCTTCAGCATCTCGATCTCGTCGCGCAGCTCGGACTGCGTCTTGCCGTCGCGGTAGTACGCGCAGGTGACATAGCAAGGCACCTCGCTGCGGTAGCCGCCGAACAGGCGGTAAAGCGGCAGCCCGGCCACCTTGCCGAGGATGTCCCAGGCGGCAATGTCCATGGCGGCCGAGATCCGGACCACGGCTTCGCGCGACCAGCCTTTCTCGTGAGAGCGGCGCTGCCACGTCAGAGCGAAGAGCTTCTGGTAAAGCTGCTCCGGAGCGAGCGGGTCGGCGCCGACGATCAGCTCGCCGATGCCGCTGCGAAAGGCGTGGATCGCCGCTTCGATGGGCGTGTAGCTGGTAGCCATGCCTACGCCCTCGACGCCTTCATCGGTCTGCATCCGCACCAGGATCTCGCTCGCCTTGGGCACGGTGAAATGGCTCACCCAGTGCGCTCGCCCGGTATCGGGTGCGCGCAGGATGTAAACCTGAAGCTTGGTGATCTTCATTCCGCTGCCCTGATGCCGGCTTCTCCCATCAGTTTCGCCCACTTCGCCTGGTCCTCGCGGATGAAGCGCGCGAATTCCTCGGGCGTATTGCCGCCGGGATCGGCGCCGAGCGCCATCATCTTCGCGCGCATTTCCGCCTGCGCGAGCACGCTGTTCACGTCCGCGCTCAACTGCGTCACGATGCTCCTGGGCGTCGCCGCCGGTGCGAGCAGGCCGAACCAGCCCACCGCCTGGTAGCCCGGCAGCCCCGATTCGGCGACGGTCGGCACCCCGGGCAAAGTCTCCGCGCGCTTCGCGCCGGTGACGGCGAGCGCCTTCAGCTTGCCCGCCTTCACGTGCGGCAGCACAGTCTGCGCGGGCGCGAACAGGAGATCCACCTGTCCCGCCAGCAGATCGGTCAGCGCCTGGCCGGTGCCTTTGTAAGGGACATGCAGCATGTCGACCTGGGCCATGGACTTGAACAACTCGGCCGAGAGATGCGAGGCGGCGCCGACCCCCGAGGAACCGAAAGTCAGTTTGGCCGGATTGGCCCTGGCGAGCGCGATGAGCTCGCCGATGTTCGCGGCCGCGACGCGCGGGTTCGCGGTGACGACGTAAGCCGCGGCGGAGACCAGCGACACCGGCGCGAACCGATCGACGTTCTTCTCGGTGAGCGAGGCGGTCGAGCTCATGAGCAGCGTGTAGCCGTCGGCCGGCGACTGGGCGACGAAGTCGGCGCCGAGGTGGCCGCTCGCGCCGGGCTTGTTTTCCACGATCACCTGCTGTCCCCACAGGTTGGCCAGCTTCGGTCCGAGGAGACGCGCGAGCGCATCCGCGCCGCCGCCAGGCGGAAAGGGCACGACGACGCGCACCGGCTTCGCGGGAAAGTCTTGCGCAATGACGCTGGTCGAGAGCAGAACGGCAAAAAATGGCCCTGTGAAATTCATGCGCCGTGGTGCCCCC
>WNFF01005434.1_pt1 | contig 10398 bp, 3 predicted proteins | sample 5400441 | NCBI WGS metagenome assembly WNFF01 (sample SAMN13153345, study PRJNA577476) | soil metagenome | isolation source: 120 cm saprolite under Douglas fir tree site 2 hole 3 replicate 1 | place: USA:California | collected 2015-04-18
AAGAGCGCCCGCTCGCTCGGCGGCAACAACTCCGCGACGATCTCAGCCAGGCGCCGCACCGGCGGCGCGAAACGGGCGATCTCGCGCCCGATATCGAGCCGGTTGGCGCGCAGCAGCCACGCGGCGACATGCTCGACGAGGCCGGAAATCTCCAGCAGCATCTGGTTCTGCACCGGCGCCGCAACCTGGTTGTCGAGCGCCTCGATCTGCGCCCACAGCGCCGGCAGCCCGAACACCTCGCGGACGATCCGATAGCTGCGCGCGATGTCGGCCGGCTCGCGCCCGGTGCGTGCCTGCATGTCGTGGATAAAGGTAAGGCCGGCGCGGTTGACCAGATCATTGGTGACGACCGTCGCGATGATCTCGCGCTTCAAGGGATGGGCGGCGATCTGCGCCGCGAAGCGCTCGCGGACCGCCGGCGGGAAGTAGTCGCGCAGGTCGGCGGCGAGCTCGGGCCGGTCGGGCAGGTCCGAGGCGAGCAGGTCCTCGTCGAGCGACATCTTGGCGTAGGCGAGCAGCACCGCCAGCTCGGGGCGCGTCAGCCCGCGGCGCGAGGCGGCACGAGCCGCCAGGGTTTCGTCGTCGGGCAGGAATTCGAGCGCGCGGTCGAGCCGCCCGGCGCGCTCGAGGTCGCGGATCAGCCTGGTCTGGCGATCGAGCGCGCCGGAAAACCCCACCGCTCCCCGCGCCTCGGCGAGCGACAACGCCTCGCCCTGCAGGTAATTGTCGCGCAACACCAGGGCGGCGACATCGTCGGTCATCTGCGCCAGCAGCGGCTCGCGCTCCTGCCGGCCGAGCGTCCCCGCGGCGATCGCGCCGCTGAGCAATATCTTGATGTTGACCTCGTGGTCCGACATGTCGACGCCGGCCGAGTTGTCGATCGCATCGGTGTCGATGCGGCCGCCTTTGAGCGCATAGGCGACCCGGCCGCGTTGCGTCACCCCGAGATTGGCGCCCTCGCCGACAACCCTGGCACGGATCGCCTCGCCATCGATGCGCAACGCGTCATTGGCGCGGTCGCCAACCTCGGCATGGCTTTCAGTGTGCGCCTTGACGAGCGTGCCGATGCCACCGAAGAACAACAGGTCAATTTCGGCCATCAGCAGATAGCGGATCAGCTCGGCCGGGGTCAGGTGGTCGTCGGTTATGCCAAAGACCAGCTTCATCTCGGCGCTGATCGGAATCGCCTTGAGGGCGCGGTCGAAGACGCCGCCGCCCCGCGAGATCAGCCGCGGATCGTAATCGGCCCAGCTCGATCGCGGCAGGTGAAACAGCCGTTCTCGCTCGGCAAAGCTCGTCGCCGGGACGGGCGCCGGATCGACAAAGATGTGCAGATGGTTGAACGCGCCGAGGAGGCGTGCGTGGCGCGATTGCAGCATGGCGTTGCCGAACACGTCACCCGACATGTCGCCCACCCCGACAAGGGTGAAGTCGCTGGTCTGGATATCGCGGCCCATTTCGCGGAAATGCCGCTTGATGAGTTCCCAGGCGCCGCGCGAGGTGATCCCCATAGCCTTGTGGTCGTAGCCGGCCGAGCCGCCCGAGGCGAACGCGTCGCCGAGCCAGAAGCCGTGTTCCTCGGCGATGCCGTTGGCGATGTCGGAGAAGGTCGCGGTGCCCTTGTCGGCGGCGACGACGAGATAGGGGTCGTCGCCGTCATGGCGCACCACCTGGGGCGGCGGCACGATAGTATGCGCCTCGGCGCTGTTGCCGTCACCCGTATTCGCCGCGACGATGTTGTCGGTGAGGTCCAAGAGGCTGCTGATCAGGATCTTGTAGCATTCGACCCCCTCCGCGGCGAGCTGCTCGCGATAGTTTTGCGTCCCTTGGGGGGGCGGCCGCTTGACCACAAAGCCGCCCTTTGAGCCGACCGGCACGATGACGGCGTTCTTGACCGTCTGCGCCTTCATCAGGCCGAGGATTTCGGTGCGGAAATCCTCCTTGCGGTCGGACCAGCGGATCCCGCCGCGCGCGACCTTTCCGGCGCGCATGTGCACGCCCTCGACGCGGGGGCTGTAGACGTAGATCTCATAGAGCGGCCGCGGCAACGGCAAGCGGTCGATCGTGCTGGAGGCGAATTTGACCGCGAGCGCCGGCTTTGGCTCCCCCGATGGCCCGGTCTGGTAGTAATTCGTGCGCACGCTCCTCAGGATCAGCGTCAGGTAGGCGCGCAGGATGCGGTCTTCGTCGAGGCTCTCGACCCGGTCGAGCGCGTGATCGATCGCCTGGATTTCGGCCACCGCATCGAGGGAGGCGCTCGCGATCCGGTCCGGATCGAAGCGATGCTCGAACAGCCGCACGAGGCGGCGCGCGATCGGCGCATGCCGCGCCAGCGTGTCTTCCATGTAGCTTTGGCTGAAATTCGAGCCGGCCTGGCGCAACACCTTGCAATAGAGCCGCAATATGGTGGCCTGGCGGGCCGACAGGCCGGCGGCGAGAACCAGCCGGTTGAAGCCGTCATTCTCGACCGCGCCGGTCCATACGGCGACAAGCGCTTCCTCGAAACGGTGGCGCACCGCCGCGGAAAGCGCCGCGGGTACCCCGGTCGCGCCGCCACCGGGACTAAGCGTGAACTCATGGATCCATACCGCTCGGCCGTCTTCGCTGTCGATGCGGAACGGCTCCTCGGCGATGATGCGTAGACCGAGATGTTCGAGGATCGGCAACACATCCGACAGGGCCGCCGGCTCGCCTTGGCAGTAGAGCCTGAGGCCTGACCCCTGGCCATCGGCGCGCGGATGCAGCGAGGCTTCGATCGGCGAGCCGGCGAGCACCGCCTCGATCCGGTCGAGATCGGCGATCGCCTGCGCCGGATCGGTTCGCGCCTGATAGGCGATCGGGAAATGCTTGAGGCGGCGCAGCCGAGCGCGGCCGGCGACCTCGCCGAACGCAGCGGCCGCCTTGTCCTCGACCTGGTTCGACCAGGTTCGCCCAGCGTCGACGAGCAGCTGCTCGAGCCGAGCCACGTTGACCGGCGGCACCGCGCCGCGGGTGACTTCGATGATGAACTGCACGCGCGCCAGCACCGATTCGTCGAAATGCGTATAGAAATCCGTCACCCTTCCGGCGAATGCCTCTTCGAGGATCGCGGCAAAGCTCTGGCGCAGGCGCGTGTCGTAGCGCTCACGCGGCACATAGACGAGGCAGGAGACGAAGCGTTCGAGCGGGTCGCGCCGCACGAACAGCGCGATGCGCTGGCGCTCCTGCAGGTTGAGGATGCTGATCGCGGTGTCGTAGAGCTCGTCCTCGGTGATCTGGAACAGCTCGTCGCGCGGGAAGGTCTCGAGGATATGGAGGAGCGCCTTCCCGTCATGGCTCTCCGGGGCAAAGCCCGCGCGTTCGATCGTGCGCTGCACCTTCTGCCGCAACAGCGGGATCGAGTGCGGGTTCCTGCTATAGGCGGCCGACGTGAAGAGGCCCACGAACTGCTGCACCGCCACCACCTCGCCCGCCGCATTGAAGCGGCGGATGCCGATGGCATCCATCGGGACAGCGCGGTGCACGGTGGCGCGGCGCGTGGTCTTGGCGATGATCAGCAGCTCGCGGCGGCGCACAAATTCCTGCACATCGGGCGGCAGCGCGGCGAGGTCCCGCAACCCGGCGAATACCGGATAGCTCGCTTCGGCAAGGATGCCGAGGGGCTTTCCCGGCACCTCGACCGCAGCGCCGGGGAAGACATATTCACGAAAGCCGAGATAGGTGAAGTTGTCGTCGTCGAGCCAGCGCAGAAAATCGACGCCTTCGGCGATCGCATCGGGCTTCAGCGGCGCCGGCGCCGCGAGCGCCTCGTCGGCGATCGCCTGCAAGGTGCGGCGCATCGGCAGCCAATCCGTCACCGCGCTGCGCACATCGGCGAGCGCGGCTTCGAGCCGGGCCGCGAGGGCCTCGCGCTCGGCGCGATCCGGCTCGCGGGTGATCGCGATCTGCATCCACGATTCTCGCATCCCACCAGCTGGCGGATCGAGCCCGATGAGAGATCCCGCCTCATCGCGCGAGACGCTGAGGACCGGGTGGATGACGAGGCGCACCTCGCGCCCGCCGTCATTGACCGCCGCGGTCACCGAATCGACAAGAAACGGCATGTCGTCATTGACGATCTCGACGATCGTATGCGGCGACGTCCAGCCATCCCGGCTCGTGGGATTATAGACGCGCACCTTGGCGCTGCCGCTCCGACGGTGCGCCCCGAAACGCCACAGCGCGAGCGCGGCGCCGCACAGATCGGCCGGAGTGCGCGCCGCGACATCGCTCGGCGGCGCATGCTCGTAAAGTTCGGCGATGAAGCGGTGCAGCGCCGCGTGCTCCGCTGCCTCGGTTTGCTGATCGGCCAGAATCTGCGCGTCGCCGACCAATGCCGCCTTCTGTGCCTCGATCGTGCCTGTCACGGCCCTCTTCCCTCTCGGCGGCGGGAGACGGCGGCAACCAGGCACGCGGTTTCCGCCGCGGATAGTGACTCAGTTTGGCGATGCATGCGCGTCGTGCGTCCTTCGAGACGCGCCCGCTGGGCGCTCCTCAGGATGAGGTGAGTTTTTGATGGCATAAAGAAAAAACCTCATCCTGAGGAGGCCGCGAAGCGGCCGTCTCGAAGGACGCACGACGGTCATCTAACCGGACACTCTGCCGGCAGCGGCACCGAAACGCTGGAAAATTCGGCGCTATTTTGACAATCATGTGGCCGATCTTGCTCTAACGATGCGCGAACCCCGTTGAAGCGTCTCCTCTCCTCCCTCCGTCGCAGCATCATCTACTGGCTGCCGGCGGCGCTGTTGCTGACGACGGCCTTGGCGCACCTCGTCATTCCCGAGGAGTTCGAGCAGCTGTCGGCGCTGATCGCCTTTGACGTGCATCAGCGGATAGCGCCGCGCGAATCGCCCCCGGACGCGCCGGTTCTGATCGTCGACATCGACGAACTAAGCCTGAAGAAACTGGGACAGTGGCCGTGGCCGCGCACCGTCATGGCCCAGCTGGTCGACAAGCTGCACCAGGCCGGCGCCGTCGTCATCGCCTTCGACGTGTTGTTCAGCGAGCCCGATCGCACCTCGCCGCAGATGCTGATGTCGCTGCTGACCGAGCGGGGCGTGGGCAACGAGGAGGCGAAACGGCTGCTCGCATCGATGCAGGATCCCGACGTGCAGTTCGCCAAGGCGATCGCCGACGCTCCGGTCGTGGTTGGGTTCGACCTCACGGCGACCAGCGGGAAGGGCAACCCGGTCATCAAGGCCGGGTTCTCCTGGGTCGGTGCATCGGGCGCCAACCCGCTCCGCTTCGTGCGCAGCTTTCCCGATGCGGTGAGCGCGCTGCCGCAGCTGCAAAAAACCGCTGCCGGCAACGGCTTCGTCAATCAGATCTCCGATTGGGACAACGTCGTCCGGCGCGTGCCGTTGCTGCTGCGCCTCGGCGACAAGGCCGTCCCGTCGCTTGCTGCCGAGACGTTGCGTGTCGGGCTCGGGGCGTCCAGCTATATCGGCCGGTATTCGGGCGCCCAGGCAGCGCAAAGCTTCGGCGAGAACACCGGGCTGAATGCCATAAAGATCGGCCCGCTGGCGGTGCCGACCGACGCCAAGGGTCAGGTGGTGGTTCACTACATGCGGCCGCGTCCACGCGATCAGGATCCCCGCTACATCTCGGCGAGCAAGATCATCGCCGGGGATTTCGATGCGGCGCGGATCGCCGACCGCATCGTGCTGGTCGGCTCGTCAGCGGCCGGGCTCAATGATTTGAAGGCGACGCCAATCACCCCGGACATGCCCGGGGTGGAGATCCACGCCCAGCTGATCGAACAGATCCTGCAGCAGGATTTTCTGTTCCGTCCGGATTGGGGCCCCGGTGCGGAGATCCTGTTCGCGATTGTGTTCGGGATCATCGTGATCGTCGCCATTCCGCTCGTCGGCGCGCTGCCGAGCGCCGGGGTCGCCGGGGTCGCGATGATCGTCGCGGCAGCGGCCTCTTGGTTCGCCATGCGCCACGGCCAGGTGGTGATCGATCCGGTCTATCCGATCGGTGTCCTGGCGAGCGTCTATCTGTGCGGGACGCTGCTCAACTACCGGCTGACCGAAACCCGTCAGCGCGAGATCCGCGAGGCCTTCTCGCGCTACATGTCGCCGCATTATGTTGCCGAGCTCGCCAGAAACCCCGAGAAATTGAAGCTCGGCGGCGAGATCCGCACAGTGACGATCATGTTCTGCGACATTCGGGGCTTCACGACGATGTCGGAGGGCCTGACCTCGGCCGAATTGGGCCAGCTGATCAACGAGTTCCTGACGCCGATGACCGACATCATCATGGCGCACAAGGGGACGATCGATAAATACATCGGCGATTGCATCATGGCGTTCTGGAATGCGCCGCTCGACGATCCCGACCACGCCAGGAACGCCGTGGCGGCGGGGCAGGAGATGCGGCTGAAGCTCGTCGAGCTCAACGAGGCTTGGGTGGCAGAGGGCCGGCTCGCCCTGAATGTCGGCATCGGCATCAACACCGGGGAGTGCAGCGTCGGCAATTTCGGCTCGCACCAGCGCTTCAATTATTCGCTGCTCGGCGATCCGGTGAACCTGTCGTCGCGGCTCGAGGGGCTCACCAAGCAATACGGCGTCGATCTGATCATCGGCGAGGACACCGCGGCGGGGCTCGACGACCCCGGCCTGATCGAGCTCGACCTCGTCGCGGTCAAGGGCAAGACGCGCGCGGTGCGCATCTTTACCCTGCCGCCGCATCCGGTCGAGAGCCAGCAATACCTGGCGCGGCACGCGGCCCTCTTGGCCGCCTATCGCCGGCGCGACTGGGACGCCGCACTGGGCCTCCTCGAAGATCCCGTGCTTGCCGCGGAACAGGATATGGCGCCGCTCTACGGTCTCTTCCGCGAGCGGATCGAGCAGTTGAGGGTCGAAGCGCTGCCCTCCGACTGGGATGGCGTGTTCGTGGCGCACGAGAAATAGCGGGGCGCGAACGCGCCCCCCACCTCCAGTCTTGCCGACTGTGACGGGAATAACCGCTAAGCGCGACCGTTCTACTGGACGTGGCGGTGCCGGTAAAATCAGCAATCGCGCGGATAACTACCGCTTTCCCAGTCAGTCACCGCCAAATTGGTAGTGCCTCGGAAGCATTACCGCCAAATTCGACTTTCATTCTCAACTAATCGTTGAGGATAATCGTGTACAGCGCCAGGCGGCGGTAGCACCTCCCTGGGAGGAATGAATGGGGATCATGGAGTTCGAGGTTTGCCGGCGGCCGCGCGATGCCCAGTGGATCGTCTGGCTCGACGATGCCCTCTACGGCGCCTATCTCGACAAGGAACAGGCCCTCCTCGACGCGGTCGACGCGGCGCGCGACGCGGTGCTTTGCGGGCGCGAGGCGCATGTCTGGATCCGCGACCGCGCCAGCATCGCCCGGATTCTTTAAGCCGCCTGCAATACTTGCGGCGCTTGCCGCGATCGACGGACCAGCCGGCGGCTAATCGTGCTTCCCGCCGCCATGCGGGCCGCCGCCTCCACCCCCACCATGCGGGCCGCCACCGCCGCCGGGACGTACTGCGCCGCCACCCCCATGCGGTCCGCCACCGCCACCGGCATGCGGGCCGCCGCCACCGGCAGGTGGACCACCGCCACCGGCGTGCGGAGCGCCGCCACCGCGGGGGCCGCCGCCGCGTAACACTGCCGCAGCACCGCGTGCGCCGGCGGCATGCGGCGCTCGCGCGGATGGGGCAGCGAATTGGCGCGCGGCACGTGCACCGGCCGGCGCCGCGGAGCCCTGGTACCGGCGTCCGGGTCCGGCGACACGCGCCCCGCCGCGAGCGGCTGCGGGAGCGGCGGCCGCACCACGCGATCTCGTCGCGGCGAGGGTACTGCGAGCTGCGGCTCTGGCTGCGCCGCCTCGAATCGTCGCCGCGCCGGCAACACCAGCCGTCTCGGCTGCCGCGCCGGCTCGTGTCGCCCCCGGGCCGGCTACGCCGCCGGTCGCAGCGGCCGAGCCGGCACGCGCCGCGCTCGGCCGGACCGTCGGAGCTTGTGCCGTGACCCGCGCGTTCTGCACGGCCAGGTTGGAGACCGGCACGGCGGCGCTGGCGACCCGCCCGCCGCTGGCAAAGGTCTGTTGCGGTACGATTGTTGCCGCGCGGCGGTTGGCGAAAGCGGCGTTCGCCGTCGCCGGGTCGCCGGTCGGGCGGGCGCCGAGGGCGGCCGCACCGCCTACCACGCCGGCATTGACCGCCCGGATGTAGCCTGGGTCGTTTGTGTAGCTCGGCCAATAGGCCTCGCCCAGCCCCAAGGGGAACCAGCCGACGAGAGGCGCCGTCGCTGCGGCAAACAGGAGCGAGGCGGGGTCGGAGAGGAAGCCGACGAGCGCCGGCGCGTAGACCGGAGCGGCCACAAAGCCACCCGGGACCCAGCCCCAGGCGTTGTTGATGAAGGTCCAGCGCCCGTAATGCGACGGCGCGAAGCCCCAGGGCTCGTAAGCGACCCAGTTCCAGCCCCACGGCTCGACCCAGCTCCAATAGCCGTTGCGATAGGGCACCCACCCGACGGGCAGCCCCTTCGGGTACCAGACCTCACCGTAATCGGGGACGGCGCGCCAGCTGCCATAGTCGTCGAGTTCCTCATAACCGGTCATCGCCGGCGAGATGTGATAGTGCGAGGAGAGGCGCTGCTCGCGATAATCGCGCGCGCGGCACCATTGGACGAAGGCGTCCGGGGCGGCGGGTTCGATCGTCGCGGTCAGCGTGTCGGTGCCGCTGATAACGGCAGCCTCGCCCTTCTTGATGGCGATATCGACGGTGCCGCCGACAAACCGGGCGCTGCCGTCGAACACCATGATCCGCGCCGGCCGCTCCGGGCTCCCGGCAGCGATGTCGTAGATGCCGGGCTGCAAAAGCCAGACCCCGCCCCGCGGGATGTCGACCTCGACGGTACTGCCTTCCGGGAACTGGCGCAGGTGCAACTCGATCCGGCCTTGCGGGACGGCGAGCTGCATGACCTGCTGGTCGAGCCGGACGACATCGACCGCGGTATCGTTGGAGAGGTCGATCGTCTGTGCCCCGACGCGGATCTCGACGCGCGATTTCGGGTCGGTCCAGAAAGAGCCGCCGGTGGCGACGGGGTGATTGACCGAAGCGGCCGACCACTCGGTCTCGCCCTTGGCGTGGAAGGCGAGCTTGCCCTCGACAAAGCTGACCCGGCCGACGCGGGTGGGCGGCCCCTCCTCGGCGAGCGCCGGCCGGTCCGCCCCTAAAACGGCGGCGACCGCCACGAGGGCGAGGATGCTGAGGGCGAAGCGGCGCATAAGAGACCTCGAAGTGCTGGCAACAACGAATCACAGTGGCGCCGTCGCGGCGCCATCTGCCCCGATAAACGCTGGAGAGGACGGCGGTTCCCGTTATGCGCGTCAACGACGCGCAATAAAGCTGCGGCCGATCAGCTGGCGATGGATCTGGTTGGTGCCCTCCCAGATCTGGGTGATCTTGGCGTCGCGCAGCAGCCGCTCGACCCGGTAATCCTTGATATAGCCATAGCCGCCATAGAGCTGCACGGCCTCGGTGGCGATGCGCATCGCCAGATCGGAGGCGCGCATCTTCAGCATCGAGGCTTCGATCGCGATATCGGCGGCGCCGCTGTCGACGAGGCCGGCGACATGCCAGAGCCACGCCTCGCACATCGCCAGATCGGTCGCCATGTCCGCCAGCAGGAACTGGATGCCCTGAAATTCGATTATGCGCCGGCCCGATTGACGCCGCTCGTTGATGTAGCCGACGGCGTCTTCGAACGCCGCGCGGGCGATGCCGAGGGCGTGCGCGGCGACGCTCGGCCGCGACTTGTTGAGCGCCGCCAGCAGCAGCTTCAGGCCATCGCCCGGACGCCCGAGCAGATTGTCGCGCCGGACGCGGCAATCCTCAAAGGCGAGCGCCGCGGTCGAGGCGGCGCGATGCCCCAGCTTATCTTCCTTGCGCAGCACGGCGAGGCCAGGGGTGCCCTTCTCGATGATCAGCGCGGAGATCGCCTGGCGAGCGTCGGCGATCTCGGCCCATTTGCCGAAGACGAGATAGAGGTCGGCGACATCGCCATTGCTGATGAAGGTCTTGCCGCCCGACACCACGACCGTGTCGCCGTCCGGGGTGAAGCGCGTGGTCATATGCGTCGCGTCCGACCCGGCATCGGGCTCGGTGATCGCCAGCGCCCCGATCGCCCCTTCGGCGACGCGCGGCAAGAATCTGTGTTTTTGCTCGTCGGTGCCGAAATCGATGAGCGGCTTTGTCGCGTGGAAATTGGTCGCCCAGATGATGCCGGTCGAGGCGCAGGCCTTGGAGATCTCGCGCACGCAGGCGAGGTAGGCGGCATAGCTGAGCCCGGCGCCGCCATAAGCCTCGGGCACGAACATCGCGTTGAGGCCGAGCCCGTTGATCGCGCGGAT
>WNFF01013788.1_pt1 | contig 10397 bp, 9 predicted proteins | sample 5400441 | NCBI WGS metagenome assembly WNFF01 (sample SAMN13153345, study PRJNA577476) | soil metagenome | isolation source: 120 cm saprolite under Douglas fir tree site 2 hole 3 replicate 1 | place: USA:California | collected 2015-04-18
GTACCAGATCGAAGTAAGTGCCGGTCGCCGGCATTTCATTTTTGTTCAGAAGGTAATGCACGACCATCCACGACTGCGCATAAAACAAAGTGTTGCGGGGGCCCTCCTGCCCGGAAATTTCATGACGCATGCTGAATAGATCCACCATGGGAAGCCAAACCGGGCCACTGAGTAACTCGGTCAGCGATTTTGACGAAATTCTTACCTGTGTCTGATGGCCCAGCAAATCTTCTCTCGGGGACGCCATCTGTTCTGGGTCGCCGCCGATTTGAATTTGCTTATCGTCCAGACGAATGGAGGAAAAATATTCGGCGAAGCCTTCGTCGAACCAGCCCTGCGTCGGAGGGTAGTTGTAATTCAGCAGCAGGTGGGCGAAATCATGGGAGACGTCACGCCACGGTTCCTCGCGGGAAAGGTTCAAGACGATGAAGTTGTGATCGTCCCCCGAGACGAAGAACCCCGCAGTGCCTAAGCGCGAATCGGGCGCAGTCTGCGCGTACTCTTGGTTATTCTTGAGCGCGATGATGGTAAGAGGCACCGGGATGTTCAGCCGGTTTTTCATCAGCGACTGGGCAAATACAGACCGCATTTGCTCCAAACGCAACGCGATTTCATGTCCGTGCTTTTCACCGGCGTCAGTAACGACGGTAAGGTGCGGCGCGTGGATCTCCATCCACTGCGGGGCGGCGGCATCGGCGGCAGGATATAGAAGCATTACCACGCTGCACAAGAAAATGTTCGTCCAATATCGAACCAGAGCACTGACTAGCCACCTGAGCAGCTTATGAATTTGAAACATTGGTCTGATGTGACGTGAGTCCAGAATACGAGAATGCTATCACGCTCATGAATGCTGGGATGAAGCGTTGCGCCTGCGCTCGTCAACCCAGAGGCCCCGAGTTCCTGAGAACATGACAAGCCTGATAATTGGGGCAAAATTGGCAACCCCAATTTCCAGTTGCGGAGTTTGAAAATCGTGGACGCGTCACAACCTGTCGTTCCTGATTCCGCCACGCCTCGATTGCTGCCGTACTCTGGCTAGGCTCGTTCATGGTGAGAGATTGCGTTCCCACAAACCAAATCTTTCTGCGCGGAGAGAACTAACGAAAATCCGCCGCTGAGCGAAGATCTAGAATTTTCTCTGCCACCCATTTCGCACATTCTGCTACAACCTGATCTCGATCCTCGAAAAGCTTTTTCAGTAATGGAATGAATCGGCGATCTCCGCTATTTCCCATGGCGATTACTGCATTCCTCCGGAGGCCGCTTAGTTTCGCACGCCGTACCGGCGATCTTCGAAACACTTGCCGAAATTCTTCTGCACTCATTTGCGCCAACCACTCGAGAGCAGGATTTACCAGTTCCGGACGGGGCTCGAGTTCCGGAGCACTCGTTACCGGCGCCTTGCGATTCCAGGGGCAGACATCCTGGCAGATATCACAACCGAAGACGTGTCGTCCCATTTCTGGGCGGATCTCTTGGGAAATCGCGCCACGCTTTTCAATTGTGAGATAGGAAATGCATTTGTTGGAATCGAGCTGATAGGGCGCAGTCAGCGCTTCGGTGGGGCAGGCGTCAATACAACGTGTACAGGTTCCGCAGCGATCCGGGGCAGGGGAATCAGATTCGAGCTCGACCGAGGTGAGAATGACCCCGAGGAACAACCACGATCCCATTTTCTGATTAATGATGCAGGTATTCTTTCCAATCCAGCCGACGCCGGCGTATTTCGCGTAAACCCGTTCGACGAGAGGCCCGGTGTCGACATAGCAGCGGGACTGCAAGCGGTCTGTGGGCAGTGGTGAGCGTGCCCCCACGCGTATCGTGAGATCCATCCGAGCCGTGGATCTTGTGCCTGCGTCGAGTACGGCTGCGGGGAGTTGTAATTGATGGCGCAGACGATTACGCTCTTCGCCCATGGAACGGAGGTTTTCAGAGATGCTCGCTTGAGACGGCCGTGTTCGTCTCGCGCTTCCATGTATTTCATCTCACCGGCATTTCCCGCAGCAATCCACTCCGGAAAATATTCAAGTTCGCCGAAATCGCGAACCGGGGCGATACCAGCCAGGTCGAAACCGGCATGGTTCGCCGCTCGTTTTACAAAGTCCGAGATTTGGGTCACGGTAGGCATAAGATGGGACGTTAGGACAAGGGGTCAGTCGCGAGTGATCGATGACTAATTAGGTTCTATAAGCCCAGTTTTTTTACTTCTTCGTTGTAATACTTGCGGTAAAGAATCTCCCATTCCTGGCTGCCCTCCAGGATGGTCCGCTTCTGGCTGTCAATTTTCTGACGAGCAGAGGCGTCTATCCTGGCTTCCTGGTTAAGCAGGTCCTCGAGAACCTTGCGCACTTCGAGGCGGATGGTATTGCGGTCTTCCACAAAATCCACTGGATCCATTTCGGCCAGGGAGTCAGTTACTACATGGGCGAGTTTGTTTATTTTGTCGCGGCTCAGTCTCAATGCAGACGTCCTATTTTGGAAAGAAGAACTCGGTCTTCAGTTTACACGCGAGCAAATGCAGAGGCAAAATGCCGAGGACTACACCACGCTCAGCTGAATAACAGAAGCTTGCTGAACACAGAAGGTTGGGTTAGGGCCGGGACTTGCTGCACGTCGCTATGTAGGTTTCGACGTCACCATAAGAAGCGCGCAAAAACATTTTGCGCTTTTCAACGCGCACCTCGATCGGCTGGCCGGTTTTCCATCCTACAGGCAGAGAAGACGGCTGGATCATTGGGGTGTAGCGCGTCACGCAAGTCTGGTCTTTCAGACCGATACGCAATTCATAAGTATCCGTTTCGGAGTAAGTAACCACCGTATTCCAAAGATAGCTCCTCGGAACGGTACTGATTCTCTTTTGGACTTCAAGCAGCGTGGCGGTTTGGTAAGGCTGGCCGGCGAGCATGATTGACGCAAGACTGAGCATTAATACCAGCAGGAATAAACAGCGTCTTCGCATGAAACACCTTGACTCTAACGGAGCGTTCGCACGCTTCCGTCAGATCGTGACGAAGGCGTTACGGGCGTAATCCGCTAGCAAAAAATCACTGCCCTCATAAACTATGATGCACTATAATCACGATTCCCTTTCCCCAGAATGTGATAGCCGTCCTTGGGTAGAGCCGCATTTTGCGGCGAAGTGGCGAAAGCACAATAACTTTGCTTTGGTGCAAATTTCTAACATGGAACAAATAGGTCTTCCTCTCGTCATCCACCTCTGTCTGGCTTTCGGAATCGCCGGTCTTCTCTGGCCAGAGAAACTGAAGCCTGTTCTTGAAACCCTGATGTTCCCGTGGTTTCCAAGTTATCGCGTGCTTCGCAATCACAGCGTAGGTGCGATTCTCCTGTCAGTCGTGCTGCTTGTGGCCTTTATCGCTCGACTTCACCTGGGAATTCAATAGAAATCAGCGGGTGAGTTCGGGACGGAGAAGATGCTGGTGAGGTGCGGATTATTGAGTGAGTTCGAAAGCAGTTGCGGCAAAGCGAAAATTATAGGACCGCTTTGTATTTGCGGACCAATTCGCTTTTAACTTTGCGGAACATCTCCTGGTAATTCGCGCCGCTCTGGCGCATTTCATCCGAATAAGCCTCAAGAATCACCCGCACTTCGTCGTTGATACGGTCCTCGAGCGAGAGTTCATCCATCAGGGCAGCGTTTACCTTTTCAGTGACCGCGGGGATATGCTTGGTCTCGATGAATTGGCCCGAGATTAGTTTTTTGGTGATTTCGCGGGCCAAATAGCCCACATATTCTCTGGAGAAGAGCATGGTGCGGATAGTTAGCTCAGTGCGAAACAAATAGTCTAGCATAGGGGTCGCAGCGGTCTGGTGCTGGGCTGAAGCACGGCCGCTGCCAACTACTCACTCCCTCCCAAAAAGCTTACAATGCTGCTTATCGCGAGCCGCCCTATGTCCGCTGCTCCTGACGATCTTACCGGCGTCAAAGACGACATGATTGCCTTTGTCGAAGGCCATGGCATGCGTCGATTCCACGGCTATGTGGAATTTGAAGAAGTCCAAAGCGTGATGTGGGAGTCGAACGACAATCCTGAGGCCTGGAAGGATTTCGTGGAGCTGGCGAAAGCCGCAGGCGCTCCGTTCCTCACCATGCATGCCTGGGTTCTAAAACGAGAGGACCTGGAAGAAATGATCCGCCGGGTGTCTAATGGCGAGTACAGCAATGACGAGGATATGGAAGACGCGCGGTGGCTCCGAACCTACATCGGTAAGACCGGTTTCGTGCAACTCGGCTGGCCGCATCAAGGATGCATGTTCCTCTATGAAGCCAGCACCGAGTGGTACGAGCGATACCAACGACTGCTTGAAGTAAGCGAAGATTTCGGCGGGATTGCGATTGACGAGCCGGATCAGGACGACGAACCCTGACTGTTGTGTGGCGCATTTGATGCGAACGCCGAGACCAGCCTGCGAAGTTCTAACCAATGCATGAATCTCCGAGTGACCTGCGGATGCGTGAGCTATGAAATGGGCTCCTAAATACGCAGATCCCCTATCGGCCGAAAACCTCGCCAACGGCTTACGCGCGAACCCGTCGCTGCGCCTCGGAGGTAGCCTCGCTTCCACCGTCGCTAATTTGCTCGTCCTACGCGGTATTGCTGACGTGGAATCCGCTGAGCGCTTCCTCGCTCCTTCGCTGACACACCTCCACTCACCGTACGCGATGAGCGGGATGAAAGTTGCCATCGAGCGCCTTGCGTCCGCAATCGAGCGCAAAGAAGACATCCTTATTTATGGCGATTACGACGTCGATGGCACTACCGCGATTGTCATATTGAAGACCGCCATCGAACTCTGCGGCGGAGCCGCCGATTTCCATGTGCCGCACCGCATTCGCGACGGCTATGGCATGAAAGACGATGTCATCGAACGTGCCGCCGCAGCGGGAGTGCGGTTGATCATCAGCGTGGATACCGGCATCCGCGCCTTTGCCGCCGCTAAGACTGCCCAGCGTCTGGGTGTGGACCTCATCGTAACCGACCATCACCTTCCAGGACACGATGGCGTTCCCTCCGCACTGGCAGTGCTCAACCCCAACCAGCCGGGCTGTGACTATCCCTGCAAAGCGCTGTGCGGCGCGGGGGTCGCCTTCAAACTTGCGCAAGCATTGATGGGGATGAGGCTCGATCGTCCCGATCAGTCGCGGCTGCTGATGTCGTTCATGAAAGTAGTTGCCATTGCCACCATTGCTGACGCCGTCCCACTGGTAGGAGAGAATCGGGTCTTCGCGAAACTCGGACTGGAAGGATTGCGGGCGCCAGTCAATGAGGGATTGAAGGCATTGCTCGAAGTTGCACAACTAGGCGGGTCGCGTCCGAAGACAGCGGGTGAAGTTGCATTTCGTATAGCACCGCGCCTCAATGCGGCCGGACGCATGGACGTAGCCCGCGACGTTATCGAACTGTTCAGCGTGAGGGATTCAGTTCGGGTTCGGGAACTTGCCAGCCGCCTCGACAAGCTAAATGGCGAACGCCAGGAAGAAGAGCGCCGCATCATGCAGGAGATCGAGGCGCGCTTCGAAGCGGATCCGAATCTCGGCGAAAGTTTCTGCATCGTGCTCGACGGTGAAAGGTGGCATCGCGGCGTGATTGGCATCACGGCAAGTCGCGTGGTTGAGCGCTACCACCGTCCTTCATTAGTGATCTCGAGGGACGTTGAACACGCCCATGGTTCGGGTCGCTCTATTCCGGCATTTCATTTGCTGGATGCACTCGAATCTTGCGGCAATCTGTTTACCCGCTATGGCGGGCATGCTCACGCCGTGGGTTTTTCGTTACCTGTTGCGAGCATCGCCGAGCTTCGCGCACATCTTGATGCTTATGCCCGCCAGCACCTCACCGCGGCCGACTTTGAACCGGCCCTCGATATTGACGCGCAACTTCCACTCGACGAGGTCACTCCTGAACTATTCGAAGCCCTGCGCCGCCTGGAACCGTTTGGTCACGGCAATCCCGAACCGGTGTTTACCGCGGCTGCGGTGCGCCTGATGGCGCCGCCGCGCGTGCTGAAGGAAAAGCATCTTAGGTTAAAGTTGGCTCCCGCGGTTAAGTCGCACGCACTCCGCCAACCCGAGAGTCCAGGGACAATCGCAATTCTCGCTACGCCACGTTGCCATCCCGACTCTGCTGTTTTTAGCCGCCGCGATGTACGAGCGGCTGCTGGGAGCCAGGAACTGCGGACTCAGAATGGCAATTGGCGGCGCGCGATTACTTTCGACGCGCTCGCTTGGCGGATGGCTGAGCGCTTCCAGCAGGAAAAGTTGCTGGCGGGCGATACGCTTGATGTTGCTTTCACCATCGGTCAAAATGACCATCCTGAATTCGGTGGTCTGGAGCTGACCATCTGCGATTTTAAGAGAATGGCTGCCGCCAGTTCGCAAGCCAGCGACGAAGCTGCGGCTGCAGCGACCGTTGACATCTGAGAAGAAGAAGAAGTAGATTATTGGCAACTGCAGCGGAAAATTAAACAGCATAGTTCAGTCTTGAGCCTGACACGAGTGTGAGGGGGAAGACTCTTAACTTCTTCCTCAGCCGCTAGGCGTCAGAAATAAACGCCTCAGTAAGAGTGGCCGAAGCACATCAAGGGCGCCGTTCCCGTCTCTGAGTAACAGCCTCTACGGAAGTCCAATCCTCTGGCCGAGTTTTCTGAGCAAGGAGATCGCGATCTCACTTACCTGATAGATCGGATGTGAAAGCTCGATGGCGAGCCGATCACGGCGTACTTGGCGGCTGCGGAGGGAAAACCTATGGTTCGCGTAATGCTTGCGCTTATTGGCGGGTTGTCTTCTTTTGTCACGGGATCGCTGGCGATGCAAATGGAACAAAACGTCGCGGCAACCGCGACTCGGCCCAGCGCCTTCGGTTCCAATACGACTAGCGGCTCCTGCAGTACGACGGAGGCTGACTCGTCAGCCGGGATTGACGCCAGTCTCGATTCCTGTGGCGCTTATCAAATCATCGTGCCGAGTCTTTCCTGGACATTCGGCGGGAACCTCGGTCAAACACCGACCAACATAGTTGTGAACACGGGGAGTGATGGTGTTGGTGCGTACACTGAGATTAATTTTAATTACTCTCAGGGTGGTCAGCGCACGGGTAGCATTCGCGTTTACCAAGCTGAACTGACGGTGCTTTTCAAGGTCGGTTATGTTCAGGCGGCGAGCAACCTTGCCCCGTTTCCCACGTTGACTATCTATCCCCAAAAACTCAAACACCTGGCGTATCAGGGAACTTTTGGGCTCTTTACATTCAGCTCATTAGCGGCCGATAGCCCATGGGTATTCTTTGATTCCAGCGGCAACACTTTTGTGCTCTCTCCGGCTTCTGATTTCATGGTTGCCAACACCCTTCAGGGCACGGGCGGCAGCATCAGCAGTGGAATCAGTCCGCAGATTACCAGTCTACCCGCTGGTTTCAGCCATCAGACGCTGTTGGTGATGGGGAAAGGCATCAACAGCACATACCAGACGTGGGGCCAAGCTATGACGAAATTGCAGGGCAAGGTGCGCCCCGCAAATGACAGCGACATCAGCTTGAAATCCCTGGGTTATTGGACCGACCACGGCGCCACTTACTGGTACAAGTTCGATCCCGCTAAAGGCAGCTACGCGCAGACACTATTGGGAGTACGGGACAATTTTACCCAGCAGGGCCTTAAGCTCGGGTACATGCAACTGGACAGTTGGTTTTATCCGAAGGGAGCGACGGCAGATTGGCAGGACTCCGCGGACGGGATCTATGAGTATGTCGCCGCATCTGCGCTGTTTCCCGACGGACTTGAGGCATTTCAACAGCAACTCGGGATTCCGTTGATTACGCATGCCCGGTGGATCGACCCGAGCAGCCCCTATCATCGGATCTACCAGATGTCGGGAAAGGTGATTATCGATCCACTCTACTGGAACAGTATCGGTGACTACCTTCGCGATGCCGGCGTCAATGTTTACGAGCAGGACTGGCTGGCTACGGAGGCGCAAGCGAATTTTAATCTCACGGATCCCAAGGCGTTCATGGATGATATGGCTACAGCAATGTCGGCCCAGGGATTGAATATGCAATATTGCATGCCGCTCCCCCGCGACTATTTGCAGAGTACCCTGTACAGCAATATCACAACCATTCGCACCAGCAGAGATCTGTTCCAGCCATCTCATTGGGACGAATTTCTTTATGGTTCGCAACTGGCTGGCGTTTTAGGTGTGTGGCCCTGGTCGGATGTGTTTATGAGTACTCAGACCAACAATCTGCTGTTCTCGACTGTCTCAGCGGGCCCGGTAGGAGTGGGAGATGCTATTGGTTCACTTAGCGCCACCAACCTGCTGCTCGCGGTTCGCGCGGACGGCATCATCGTAAAGCCGGACGCGCCTCTCGTCCCCCTCGACCAGACGACGTCTGACTTGAAGCTGGCTTTTAGTCCGTCGACTTTGGGAATGACGCAGCCGGTCTATGTCTACAATTATTTTACTAAGGCTGGCAAGATCGCGCAGCCTCAAGACACATTTACTGACGTTATAGCGAATGGAATTGCTTACTACGTCGTGATGCCAATTGGGCCTTCGGGCATGGCGTTCCTGGGTGATACTGGAAATTTTGTCTCACTGGGTAGGAAAAGGATTACTGCGCTGACGGACAATGGAACAATTATCGCGAGCGTTGCATTTGCCTCGGGGGAGAGCGCGCGAAGCCTCTTCGGATACTCCCCCAGCGCACCTGTCATTACCGCAACGCATGGCCAAGTGGGAACAGTTAATTACAAGGGCTCAACCGGCCTATTTAACGTCTTAGTGATGCCCGGCAGCGGGGCGACGGCAACGATCCAGATGAAAGCTCACTGACGATCCGGCGTATCACTGTCAGCGGGGAAGCGTTCTGCTTATGAGTATGTGACCTTCGGGGGGCAAGAGCCGCGTTCACTCCATGGAAGGCCACTTGATACAAGAATTCGAGAAGCGCGAATTCACGCAATCAGTAGTTGACGGTTTATTCATATCTTATGTATCTCACGCTTTAAAGACCGGCGTAGCCCGGCTATATTGGGCAACCTATATTGGCCGACATCATGCCTGAAGGGTTTTTATTTTGCACTAAATGCGGGGGCCAGAATTCGGCATTAGCACAATTCTGCTCGCGATGTGGCGCCCCGTTCGGAGCAATTCCTCAGACGGTCACGGGGACTCCTCTGGCTGCGCCTCAGGGTCTTTATGCGAATTCAACACCGGTCCCAGCGAGCGCGGGATATGGCGGATTCTGGATTCGCTTCGTCGCCGCGATCCTGGATGGAATTCTGGTTCAGGTCGTAGTGGTGCCTGTATCCATCATGGTCGGAGCTGTGATCGGCGCGGCTGGCTTTGCCGTAAGTATGCCTTCGATGGGCGTGCGACTAGTGAGCATGATTGTCGGTGGAACCCTGGGCCTTTTGGCCTCCTGGCTCTATGAGGCGATTTTGGAAAGCTCTCCGCGCCAGGCGACTCTCAGCAAGATGGTGCTGGGACTTAAAGTGACCGACCTCGCCGGGAATCGCATCTCGTTCGCCCGCGCCAGCGGCCGCCATTTTGCCAAATATCTCTCCGGGGCAATTCTCTTCATGGGATACATCATCGCTGGTTTCACTGACAGGAAACAGGCACTGCACGACATGATCGCGGGAACGCTGGTGCGTCGGACGTAAAACGAATCGCCCCCGTGCCGGGGGGCGTTCGTGGTTTCTAGTTCAGCCTCGGTGCTCTTATAGCTGAGTCTTAGTTGTGCTGGCGATGATTGTTGTGCTTGTCACGATAGATCTGATGCGACACGCGGTTTTCCTGGCGGTTGACTTTCGCCTTCTCTGCGGGAGTCAGCTTGCCACCATTGTCTTCGCGCATATCTTTGACTTCGTGATTGATGGCAGCGTCCTTCTTTTCCAGCTGGGCGGCTTCGGCGGGGGTTAAAGAACCGCTCTTGATGCCTTGAGCAATGCGGTCCTGCTGGTTTTCCATCCGCTTGCCGACTTCGCTCTTGGGATTGGTGTTTTGCGTCTGGGCATCGTGCTTCTGCTGATAGATCTCTTTTGATAGGCGGTTCTGCTGGCGATTTAACTTTGCCCGGTCAGCGGCAGTGAGCTTGCCGCCATTCGCGGCGCGCATGCGGCGCTCTTCCCGGTTCAGCCTGGATTCCTGGCTTTCCAGCCGCCCCGCTTCGCCGGGGGTCAATGAACCGTTCTCAATGCCTTGGCCAATGCGATCCTGCTGGTTTTCCTTGCGTTCCTGAATCTCGCCCGGCTTCTTGGTTGCCGGCATTGGAGTGGGCTGCGTGGTGCTCGAAGTTTGCGCCGCGGCAGGCAACATGAATGCCGCCAAGGCTGCGCTAAACAATATCATCTTCGTGTTGTGCTTCATGATC
>WNFF01025641.1_pt1 | contig 10397 bp, 8 predicted proteins | sample 5400441 | NCBI WGS metagenome assembly WNFF01 (sample SAMN13153345, study PRJNA577476) | soil metagenome | isolation source: 120 cm saprolite under Douglas fir tree site 2 hole 3 replicate 1 | place: USA:California | collected 2015-04-18
CGCGGTATCAGCCGGTGCATCCTCCGCGCGTTGATCAGCGGGATGATGGGGTCGTCGTCGCCCGCCAGGATCAGCGTGGGCCGCCGCAGCCGCGGCAGCAGCGGGAGGCTGGTCCAGCCGGCGCTGGAAATGAGCTGGTAGTAGTAACCCCTGGCCGGGCCCAGGCGTGTCGTCGCGTGCAGCAGCTCGCGGGCGAGTGACGGATCTTCGCGTACGCTGCCGCCGTAGAGCTCACCGGCGATGCGGGCCGCGTATCCCGGGTCCCGATGGCGCCGCGGCGTGAGCATGCGCAGCAGGACGCGGGGATGTCCGGGCACCAGCGCGCCTGTCCCGGTAGCCACCAGCACGAGGCGGCGCACCCGGGCCGGGCAGCTCAGGGCGAACTGCTGCGCGAGCCCTCCGCCCCAGGAGATCCCCAGCACATCGGCCTGCTGATAGCCGAGCTGGTCGAGCAGCCCGCTCAGCAACGGCGGCAGGGTGGCCAGGTGATAAGGGACCACCGGCGCGGGGGACCCGCCGATGCCTGCAGTTGGCGCGCGAGCGGGGCGCGCTGACCATGCTGCCCGCGGCCGCAGCGATCGCAGCTGAGGCTGCGTACAGCGGCCGGGACCTCGAGGCCATGCTCACCCATCATGCGCTCGTGGTATCCGGGCTGGGTCGCGCCCGAATCGCTGCAGCTCGGCTTCCACTTGCACCAGACCGGATCCGGGGTCGAGGTCCTCGCTATGGACGGCGCGAAGGATGAACGCCTCACCAGGCGGTGAGGAGACCGCCCATGGCCCGTTCCTCCGTTGGTTCCGGTCTCAGTACTCGACCACGATCCGGTCGTCGACCTCGGTGACGCCGGGCGCGGACCAGGCGGCGGCCACCGCTTCATCGTGTTCTGCCCACGAGCTCACCGCCCCGGCCAAGATCACCGTCCCGTAGGAAGCGGTATCGACGGAAAGCTCGTCCGCGTCAAGCTTAGCGTTGCGCCGGAAGGCGTTACTGATGTCGTTCTTGATGTCACGCCCGTCTGGCGTCGAGGTCAGCGCGATGGCGTTGTCGATACCGAACACGCCCGGCACGCTCGCGGTGAGGAACTCGGCCTCGTCTCGCTGGTACTGCCAGTCCGCGGTGCCGGTCAGCGTGACGAAGCCGTCCCGGACCTTCGCATCTACGGTCATCGGGATGAGGCGGTCGAGCATGAGAGCCTGCAGCACATCGCCGCGCAGGTCGGCGTCGTCGCGCTTGCTGCCGTCCAGCATCCGCACTCGCAGCTCGTTGCCGACCTCGGTGACCCCGTACACGCGCGCGGCGGCGTTCCCCGCCTCCCGCTTCTCCCGCAAACTGCCTACCATCCCGCGCAGGGTCACGGCGCCGTTGTCCGCCGACACGGCAATCGCCTGGCTGTCCACCTTCGGGTCCCAGGAAAGCTCGGCGGCGACATCGAGCCGCAGGTCATCGTTCGTCATGATTGTCTCCTTCCAGCCATCGCATCGGCTCCGACGTGACCGCGGGCCGCTGTGATCGTCCAGACGAGGCTACGGACAGCCAGTCAGGCATCGCATCCACGAAGTCCCCAGTCCGCAGCCAGCGGCAGGCACCGGTAACCCGAGCGGGCCCGGGAACAGCGCAGTCCGCAGGACTAGGGATTCCCGGGATTCGATCCGCTTCCCCGGTCCGTATGGCTGAGCGGACCTGTTGTGAGCGCACCGCGCCCGTCGGCGGGGTCACCGGTGCTATGGGCAAGACTAGGCAATCCATGGATTCGACCGCGATACCGCGCTCGGCACTATGCAGATGGAAGTTGAAACACACCACACCAGACATAGGTGGCCGACATGGAGCGAGCACAAGCGGGATCGGGTTGCCTGCCCCGGGCGGCCGCCGAAGCGCCGCCGGGTATTGAGCTGCGGCACTTGCGTTACTTCGTAGCCCTCGCCGACGCGGGCAGCTTCACGCACGCCGCGGAGCGGATGTTCATCGCCCAGCCAACGCTGAGTCAGCAGATCCGGCGGCTGGAAGAGATCGTCGGCACGCCGTTGCTGCAGCGTCGGCGCGAAGGCCTGCGGCTCACGACGGCGGGCACCGTGTTGCTGGACGCGTCCAGGAACGTGCTGTCCCTCGTGGATCACGAGGTGAGCCGTACCCGGCAGGCGGCAGGCCTAGGACGGCAGCGCCTGCGCGTCGTCGTGCCGCCTCACCTGCCGGATGCTCTCGCGGTGGAAACCGCGTCTGCACTGCGGTCGGCGGCTGTTGCCGCGGACGTGGACGTCGTCTGGATGGAAACGCCGCTCGACGCCGAGTTCTCGCTGATCCGCCAGCGCCGGGCCGACGCCGGCCTGGGCTGGCTGACAACCAGCCCGGAGGCATTGTCCGCCCCGCTCGACGTCATGAGCCTCGGGGAGTTCGTGCCGGACGTGTGGATCCCTTCCTCGCACGCGGCGGCACGTCGCGGGAGTATCAGCCTCGACGAGATGGCCGGCCTGGAAGTCATCCACGGGCCGCGCCGCGCCGAGGCGGGGACCTACGATGCCTGGACGAAGATCCTGCGGGCCGTGGAACCGCGCTTTGAATTCACCGATCCGCCGTTCCGGCATTCGCTGCCCATGGCTCTCGCCTTCGCCGCGACGGGGGACCGGCCTGCCGCCGTCCTGACCGGCCCCAGTGCCATCGCCGGGACCCGGCCCGGGCTGATCCGGCTACCTCGGTCGGCCGACACCCATGACATGGTCCAGGTCAGCCTCGAGGACCATCCGCTAACCGCGACGGCGTCCTTGGTGTGGAGCGGCGACCTGCCCCGCCCGCTCCAGCAGATCCTCTTCGAGACCGCGGACGGCGTGCCCTCGCCAGCCCCGGCACGACGCGCCGGGCTGGTCCCGGTGGGCACCTTGCCTCCGGCCCGGCACTTCTAGTCCCCTTCCACAAGGACTGCACCATGCCGCATTCGAGCTTTCCGGCGCAGCAGCAAGCCCATGGTCCCGGGGAACCAGCGGATCTGCGCGTGGGCATTCGCCCCGGCGCCCCGCCGGTCGTCGAGATCTGCGGGGAGATCGACATCCAGTCCGCCCCGCAACTACGGGAGGAGCTACTCAGGGTGATGCGCCGGCACGGGTCGCAGCTTGCCCTCGACCTCGGGGGCGTGACGTTCATTGATTGCGCGGGCGTCAACGCGCTCCTGGCGACGCGCCGCCGTGCTCGGCTCGAGGACGGATGGGTCCGGGTCATCCGGGCCTCGCCGCGTGCGCGGCGGACAATCTCCCTTCTCGGCCTGCAGGAGGCATTCGCGCTCAGCGTTCTCATGAGCCGTGGACCCGGAGCTGGCCGGCCCGGTCGCGCCTAGCCAAGACCCGGCGTCAATAGTGGATAGCCCGGCTGGATATAGAGCCTGTCAATGGCTGGGGAGATAACGGCTTCTGGCCCGGCAGCGCGATCCGCGTTGTACTGGCCTGTAAATCCTGGAAATGGCAGGCAGGGAAGCAGGGAACGGCGATGGGTGCTGAACGTGAGCGGGTAGACGGGTTCGGGCGGCTCGAGGAGGGGTTGCGCCAGGCCAGCGCCTGGTATCTGTGGGGACCGTATGTGAGCGAGCGGCAGTGGGGTACGGTCCGCGAGGATTACAGCGCGGGCGGCGACGCGTGGGACTACCTGCCGCACGATCATGCGCGTTCACGTGCGTACCGGTGGGGCGAGGACGGGCTGGCCGGGTTCTGCGATATCGAGCAGCGGCTGTGCCTCGGGCTGGCGCTGTGGAACGGCCGCGACCCGATCCTGAAAGAGCGCGCCTTCGGCCTGACCGGTCCGGAAGGCAACCACGGCGAGGACGTGAAGGAGTACTGGTGGTACCTGGACGCGGTGCCCAGCCATGCGTGGAACCGGTGGCGGTACCACTATCCCCAGGCGGCCTTCCCGTATGAGGATCTGCGGGCGGAGAATGGCCGCCGCGGGAAGTTCGATCCAGAGTATGAGCTGCTGGACACCGGCGCGTTCGACCATGATCGTTACTGGATCACCGAGGTGTGGTACGCCAAGGCCGATCCGACCGATGTGCTGATGACCATCCGGGTGACGAACGCGGGCCCGGACGCCGACACCGTCCATGTCCTGCCGACCGCGTGGTTCCGCAACACCTGGTCATGGGACCTCGGGGCGGCCAGGCCGGCGCTGGCCATGGCCGGCGATTCGGCGATCATGATCGAGCACCCGTTCCTTGGCGCGCTCGAGCTGCTCGCGGGCGCGGGCCCGGACGGCACGGTACCGGTCCCGCTGTTCTGCGAGAACGAGACCAACGTCGCGCGGCTATTCGCCGCGCCACCGCAGACCCCGTACCCGAAGGACGGGATCAACGATCACGTGGTCAGCGGCGCGGCCACCGTCAACCCGGGCCAGCGGGGCACCAAGTGCGCGCTGTGGTACAAGCTGGCCATCGCGCCGGGCGAGACGGCGGAACTGCGGCTGCGCCTGCGGCCGGCCGGGACGACGGCGGGTGAAGGCGGCGCGGGCGCGGCGCTCGGCAGCGGTTTCGACCGCGTCGTCCGGCAGCGCCGGGCCGAAGCCGACGAGTTCTACGCCGAGCTGGCGCCCGAGAAGGCAAGCCCCGATGAGGCGATGGTAATGCGGCAGGCCTTCGCCGGGATGCTGTGGAGCAAGCAGCTGTACAACTACTACGTCGCCCGCTGGCTCGACGGTGACCCGGCCCAGCCGCCGCCCCCCGCCGAGCGCAAGGACGGGCGCAACGCTAAGTGGCGCCACTTCGACTCCTTCGACATCATGTCCATGCCGGACAAGTGGGAGTACCCCTGGTTCGCCGCATGGGACATGGGCTTTCACTGCGTTGCCCTGGCGCACCTTGACCCGGCGTTCGCCAAGTACCAGCTGATCCTGCTCTGCCGTGAGTGGTTCCAGCATCCCAACGGGGAACTGCCTGCCTATGAGTGGGACTTCGGTGACGTGAACCCGCCGGTGCAGGCCTGGGCCGCGCTCCATCGACGGCGGCCGCGACCTCGACTTCCTGAGCAGGGTCTTCGACAAGCTCATGGTCAACTTCACCTGGTGGGTCAACCTGGAGGACGTCGGCGGCAACAACCTCTTCGAGGGCGGCTTCCTGGGACTGGACAACATCGGCCCGATCGACCGCTCGCACCTGCCCGTCGGCGGCACGCTGGAGCAGTCCGACGCCACGGGCTGGATGGCCTTCTACGCGATCGCCATGGCCGCCATCGCCGTCATCTTGCAGCGCAGCGGCCGCCGGCCCGCGATCGACCTGGTCCTGAAATTCCTTGAGCACTTTGCCGCGATCACCGAGGCCATCGACGGCGAAGGCCTGTGGGACGAGACCGACGGCCTCTACTACGACCGGCTGCTAACCCCGGACGGGACCGCGGTGCCGGTCAGGACCCGGTCGATGGTGAGCATCATCCCCGTGCTCACCGCCGCCGTCATCGACGAGCCGATGATCGACCAGTCGCTAACGCTCGGCAAGAACTTTGCCGAGTTCCTCTGCTCAGCGTGGCCGGCGCCGACCGCCTGGAGAGGCTGTTCTCCCGGCTGTTCGACCAGGACGAGTTCCTGTCCCCGTACGGGCTGCGGGCGCTGTCCGCCTACCATCGCGACCATCCGTACCAGCTCGATATCGCCGGCACGAGCTTCAGTATCGACTATGAGCCAGCCGAGTCCACCACCGCCATGTTCGGCGGGAACTCGAACTGGCGCGGACCGCTCTGGTTTCCGCTGAACTATCTGCTCATCACCGCTCTCGAGCGTTACCACGGGTTCTTCGGTGACGAGTTCACCGTCGAGTACCCCGCCGGCTCCGGCCACCGCCTGCCGCTCGATGTCATCGCGCGGGACCTGCAGGACCGGCTCATCTCCATCTTCCTGGTCGGCCCGGACGGGCGGCGGCCATGCTTCGGGGCGGTAGACCGTCTGCAGCATGACCCGCAGTGGAAGGACAACCTGGTGTTCAGCGAGTACTTTCACGGTGATAACGCGGCCGGACTCGGCGCCTCGCACCAGACCGGATGGACGGGTGTGATCGCCGACGTGATCCGCCGCCGCCACGGGGCGGTCAGCTCCGTCGACGATATCGTCCGGGCCATGGGCGGACCGGCGCAGCCATAACAGCGCCGACCGGATGGCCCCCGGCAGCGTGTACGCGGTGTGCACCAGCGCGTCGGCGCTGCGCCATCTGCGGTCGCAGATGGCGCAGCGCCGGGGCGGGCAGTGACTACGCCTTGGCGACCGGCCTGAGTTCGCCGGTGCCTTCGCGGGCCTCTTCGCTGGCTCCGCCCTCCATCTCGCCGCTGTCCTCCAGGTTGAGGTGGGGGAGCCGACGGTCGAGGATGCGCGGCAGACGCCAGTTGGTTTTGCCCAGCGTGTGCATGACCGCGGGAACGAGCACCGTGCGGACGAGCAGGGCGTCGGTGAGGACGGCGGCGGCCATACCGAGCCCGATGATCTTGATATTGCGGTCCGTGGTGAAGGTGAAGGCGAAGAAGACGACGGTCATGATGGCGGCTGCGGCGGTGATGATGCGGCCGGTGGTCGCCTGGCCGATGCGTACCGCAGCGGAGTTGTCCCGCCGCTTGAGCCACTCCTCCTGGATCCGGCTGACCAGGAACACCTGGTAGTCCGTGGTCAGGCCGAACAGGACCGCGAACATGAGGATCGGGATGAACGGGTTGATCGGCCCGGTGTTGGTCACCCCGACCAGGGTCTTGAGCCATCCCCACTGGAACACCGCCGTCACCACTCCGAACGCCGCTGCGGCCGAAAGCAGGTTCATGATCGCGGCGGTCGCGGGAATGGCCAGGCTGCGGAAGACCAGCATGAGCAGGATGAAGGACAGGGCGACCACCATGCCAACGAACAGCGGCAGCTTGGATGACAGCTGCCCGGCAACGTCGATGCCCAGGGCTGTCTGGCCGCCGACCAGCACCTGAAGGTGCTGTCCGTGCAGGGCCGCCGGGATGACGTTGTTGCGCAGGTCAGTGATCAGGTTGGTGGTGGACTGCGCCTGGGGACTGCCGGTGGGATACACCTCGGCGAGAGCCACGGCCGGGTGGCCCGGCCCGGCGGGGAAATACTCCGGGCCGACCGTGGTGACCACACCGGGGGTGTGGCTGGCGGCCGTGACGACGCTGCCGAAGGTGGCCCGGTCGGCTGGGCTGGTGAGCGGCGCCACGAGCTGCAGGGGGCCGCTGAAACCGGGCCCGAACCCGTGGACGAGCATCTCGTAGCCCCGGTACGTGGTCGTGGTGGTGCTCGTGGGGTCGACGCTGTAGTCGGCGGTCCCTTGCCGCATCGACAGGAACGGGGCACCCAGGGCCAGCAAGATCGCGAGGGCGCCGACGCCCAGGACGATACGGTGTCCCTGCACAAACCTCGCCCAGCCCATCCAGCCTCGTGACGCCTCAGCAAATTCGGTCTCGCCGCGGGCGAGGGCGGCGCGCTGACGGCGGGTGAGGATGCGCTTGCCGACCAGGCTCATCAGGGCCGGCAGCAGGGTCAGCGCCGCGGTTACCGGGAACGCGACGGCGATCGCGGCGGCGATGGCCGCGCCCGAAAGGGTGCTGACCCCCACCGTGAGGACGCCCAGCAGGGCGATGCACACGGTTATGCCGGCGAAGAGCACGGCCCGCCCGGCGGTGGCGGCCGCAGCGGTGATCGCCTGGTCGACGCTGAGACCGCGGCGCAGTCCGTTGCGGGTACGGGTGAGGATGAACAGCGAGTAGTCGATGCCGACGCCGAGGCCGATGAGAATGCACAGCTGCGAGGTGAACGAGGCCATGCTGACGCTGTTGGACAGCATCCCGACGACCGCCAGTCCCGCGGTGAGCGCGATGCCGGTGCTCAGCAGCGGGAGGAGCGCGGGGAGGACGGCGCTGAAGAAGATGAGCAGGATGACGAGGGCGGCGACCACGCCGACGAGGGTGCTCGACGTCGAGGTGGGATTGGTCGACGCGGCGACGGAGCCGACGACGTCAACCTGCAGGGCCGGGGAGTTCGGGGCCCGGGCCAGGTTCACCAGCTGGGTTGCCTCAGCGGCCGGGATCTTGTTGGCGTTCATGGAGAAGTTGACCGTGGCAAAGGCGATGCGCTTACCCGCGCCGATCTGCTTTGCTCCCGCCGGGCTGTACGGCGAGGTCACACCGGAGACGTAGCGCAGGTGCGACACCTGTCCCAGCATGGCCTGGATCTGTTTCTGCACGGCAGGCGCGTTGACCGTTCCGGTCTTCGTCTGGAACACGATCTGTTCGGTGTCCCCCGATTGACCCGGCACCGCCCGCTGCAGCAGGCTGGCGGCGGCGGCACTAGGCGTGCCGGAGAGCGTGGTACCGCTGGCGTAGTGACTCCCGAGGGCAGACTGGCCGAAGAATGTGCCAACCAGCACCATCAGCCATAGTCCGAGCACGACGAGACGATGCCTGACACACCAGCGAGCGAGCGAACGCATCGCAATCTCCTCTACTGATCCCCGCCAGTCGGGGACCTCACAGCCAGCATCGGGCTGATGGGTGCGGCAAATCGTCGGCCGTCAGAACCCTTCGATGGCGGCCGTCTAGTTCTGCGGAGGTACCGCCGGCGATGGAAGTCCGGACCTGATCGAGCCCAGCCCGGCCTGGCATCCCGGGCGGTGCTATGGCCCCTGGCGGCCTGTTGGCGCCCGGCGCGAGGACTACCTCTGGAGGACCAGGCCACGCCGCCGGGACACATCCGGTGGCCGATGTCCGGCAGGGGGACGATTTCTAGGCTCGACCACGAGATCCCGGCCGGCCCGGATCACTTGGAGGCTCCGTTGAGAACGTCACTGCGGTGGGCCGCACCATGAAAGGACGCCTGCGCCGGGGACTCTTCCTCGCGTCCCTCGGAGCCACAGCGATCGCTGGCCTGGCCGCCGGGACCGTGTCGGCAATCACGCCCGCCGCCAGCGGCAACTCCGTAGCCGTGGGTCTGTTGTGGACCGCCGGTGGCTTCCTCCTAGTGGCGTTCGGGGTGGTGGCCGAGGGGGCCGCTCGGCACCGCTTCCACCGCCGCGGTGCCTGAAGGAGGTCTCTATACCCCGGCCCTCGGCCATGTGTTTCGGGCGCCGAAGCGCCGAAAGCGCCCGCGAGGCGGAGCTCGATGGTGATCCGGGGCGCAGCGGCCACCCCGTTCGGCCAGATCTCGGAGAGGTACGCTCTCGGCGTGACACGAACGTCTTTTCCGCCGCTCGCAGGGTTATCGTGCGCCTGATCGCCGGCGGCAGGCTCCAGTGGCGAGCATTGCTGCGCGCGCCGGACATTGACCTGGTCCTGGCCCTGGCCGCCTTCGTGGCGCTGCTCGTCGATCCTCTCCTGCTGCACAAGATCACCGCGCTGACGCCGGTCATGGGCGTTCTGGCCTTCCTGACGGCCGTGCCCCTGGCGGCCCGGAGACGCTTCCCGCTCGGTGTGCTGGCCATCGAACTACCGCTGCTCATGGCGTGCCTGGTCGTGTTCCACCCGAACCGGGCTGCGGTCGGCATCACCATGCTGCTGGTGTTCACGGTGGGGCTCGAGGGAGGCCGGTCCCGGTCGCTGGTGGTGGGCGCGCTGATGGCGCCGGTCGTGATCGCCACAGTGTTCATCACCGGCACCAGAGTCGGCCCTGTCGACATCATCGCCTACTCCTCGCTGGTGCTCGGCGCCCTCCTCGCCGGCGAGACACTTCGCGCCCGCCAGGCGCTCGGCCGCGCGCTGGCCGAGGAAGCGGCGCGCGAGCGCGAGGCCGCGGCGCAGCACCGCTTCGACTCCGAGCGCCTCGCGCTGGCCCACGAACTCCACGACATCATCGGGCATGCACTGGTGGCCATCAACGTGCGAGCCGCGGCCGCGGCGCGCCGTGAGCGTAAGGCCGGCCGCGACGAGGCGCCGACCGCGCTGGATGAGATAGCGTCCGCCTCGGCCGGGGCGCTCAGCGAGCTGCGGACCGCGGTGAAGGCCCTGCGCGCCGCGCAAGACGGACCGGCGCCGCTGCACCCCATCCAGGGCATGGCCGGTCTCGCCGATCTTGTCGCGGGCGTCGAGGCCGCCGGCCTCGCCGTCGATCTCAAGGTGATCGGAGTGCCGGCCTCGCTGCCCGCCTCCGTCGGCCACGCCGGGTACCGCATCGTCCAGGAGGGACTTACGAACGTGCTGCGCCACTCGACCGCCCGCCAGGCGCGTGTCCGGGTCGAGGTCGACGACCGCGCTGTTGTCATAGACGTCGTGGACGACGGCCGCAAGCGGGCGACCACCTTCCTGACCGGCGGTCACGGGGTGCGGGGCATGCAGGAGCGGGCCGCCGCTCTGGGTGGCACCTGCGAAGCGGGGACGGTCAACGGTGCCGGGTGGAGGGTACAGGCCCGGATCCCGGTGGATGGAAAAGGATCGTGATGGGACTCATCAGGGTGCTTG